>Ga0070730_10002514_pt1 | contig 16673 bp, 18 predicted proteins | sample Coa_R1_3_FD_66447 | JGI IMG/M metagenome (GOLD analysis project Ga0070730, IMG submission 66447) | Surface soil microbial communities from Centralia Pennsylvania, which are recovering from an underground coalmine fire - Coalmine... | ecosystem: Environmental > Terrestrial > Soil > Unclassified ... | reverse complement strand
TATCCAGACGCTCCATCCCATCCAACTGCTCGATGAAGCCTACCGGGCTGGCGGCGCGTATACCTTACCAGCCCCCACATCCAGCCGTCGTGGCGCAGTCCTAGCGGCTGGCGCAGGCATTGGGCTGCTGCTGGGTGCGACATTTATCCTCAGCCGCAGGCGACGCTGATAGCCGATCTGGTCATTATCGCAAACACGCATGCAGAAGAACCAAAACGGGAAACGAGGGCCAGCGTGACTTTTCTTGAGAAACTTCTCACTGCCTCGCAGCGCAACCATAGCCTGATCTGCATTGGGCTTGACCCAGAGATCGAGCGGCTGCCTGCACACCTGCGCGATCAGCCCAACTCAATTCTAGCCTTTAATCGGGCGATCATCGAAGCCACTGCCGATCTCGTCTGCGCCTATAAACCCAACCTGGCTTTTTATGAAGCGTTAGGACCGGCAGGGCTTATCGCGCTCCAAGAAACCTTGCGCTTCATCCCCAGCCATATCCCGACCATCGGCGACGCCAAACGCGGCGATACCGACAATACCTCGCGCCAGTACGCGCGCGCCCTGTTCGACACCTACGGATTCGACGCCATCACCGTTCATCCGTACCTGGGCCGCGACAGCGTGCAGCCCTTCCTGGAATATCAGGAGAAAGGCATCCTTATCGTGTGTCGCACCTCCAATCCCGGCGCACGCGATTTTCAAGACCGGCTGGTCAACCAGGGGCAGGCACACCCCATACCGCTCTATGAATATGTGGCACGACAGGTGCTAGAATGGAACACGGCAGGCAACGCCGGGCTGGTCGTCGGGGCGACCTATCCAGAGGAATTGCAACACATTCGCCAGATCGCTCCTGATCTCCCTATCCTGATTCCTGGTGTTGGCGCACAGGGTGGCGACCTGGCATCTGCCGCTCGTTATGGGACCGATGCAGCGGGCGAACGCGCCATCATCTCAGCCTCGCGCTCGATCCTCTATGCCAGTAATGGGCCAGGCTTTGCCACAAGCGCCGCCGAGGTCACGCGCAGCTTACGCGACGCCGCTCAGCAGGCGCGACACCCGTAAGTCCAGCGCGCCTGATAGCCCAGCTTGCGCCTACCACGAGAGGTGATGGCGTGTTATAATGCAGTGAGAAGTCAGCAGCGTAAGAACAACCCTAACTGGATGGAGAGAAGAGTGGTTCAAGCCAGTATAGAACAGCGTCAGCTAGAACCAGGACAAATTGCGAAGATTGCCTTGGAGGTCGCCTCAGATAAAAAAGCGACTGACATTGTACTTCTGGATATTCAAGGCATCTCCGTCATCGCCGACTATTTTGTCATCTGTACCGGAGCCAATCCTCGCCAGATCTTGGCAGTTGCCAGGGCCATCGATGAAAAACTAAGCGAGGCTGGCTTGCCTGCATTTCATCGTGAAGGCATCGCTGATACCGGCTGGGTGTTGCTGGACTACGGAGATGTCATCATCCATATCTTCAGCCCAAAAGAGCGAGAGTATTATCGGCTGGAGCGTCTCTGGAGCAACGCCAAAACAGTAGTCTACCTGCAATAGCAAGTTGAGAGAAGGTGAAAAACGGCGATGACGACAGTTCGGAATCGGTTCTTCGTTGAAGGCGTGGTACTGGGCGGTCTCTGTGGTCTAGTCATCGGCACGATCATTGCTTTTCAGGTCGGCAACGAAGGCGTCACTGCCGCGCGTCGCCTCGCCAATCGTTTGATCTTCCGCCAACCGCAGCAGGTTCGCTTCGAACTGCTTCTTCAGTAACACTCTACAAACAACCGTTCACGACTTGCATCCAAGCGTGCGGCATGTTATAGTGCCCGCATTAAAATTGATGCGACTGGTTCTCGCACGCTACAGGTCGCAGAAAGTGATGGTTGTTGTGTATGGGTACTTTCTCTTATTCTCCTTCTCGCCGGTTCCCCGCTCGCTGCTCGCGCTGCATCTCTCACCACACGATACTTTTCTTAGCCCGTTCGCTGACACGGTTTGCCTCTGGAATAGGAGCCATCCTGCTCATCCTGCTCGTGGGCAGCATGCTGCTACTCTTCTGGGCAGGCACACCACCATCCACAGCGATGGCCGCCACAAGCTGTCCCATCAGTGGCTTGCCGCCCACACCTACCTCAGCGCAATCAACCGATCCCAGCAGTATCAAACTGAACGAAATACTCACCAATCCGAAAAAAGATTGGGATTGCGACGGAGATACTGGCGCCCACAATCAATGGATCGAACTAGCAAATATGAGCAGTTCCGATGTCGAACTCTCTCACCTGGAATTGTGCTGCTATGGTCCCAGTAACAATCAAGCCCTCTTGCTCTCGACAGCAGACCGAATTAGCGCGCATGGATTTCTGGTTTTCTTCATCGATCAAATTCCTCCAATACCCCTCTTTATCGGAGGCGGCACGCTGGAACTACTCAGTGCAGATACAGGGGCGACACTCGATACAGTCGGTTATCCCGCTCTGGGAACCGACCAATCCTATGCCCGCAGCCCTGACGGCACTGGGCAATGGCAGATAAGTGACACACCTACGCCCGGTAAATCCAACAGCTTCGGCGCGCCAGCCCCAACACCAACGCCTACGAAGCGCTCAGGAAGCGGTGGCGGCGGGAGCGACAATGGCAAGCCAACCGCCACGCCTATCCCCATCGGCACGATCTTCATCCCCACCGATACGCCCACCAGCGGGGTTGCGCTTCAGAATCCTGGCGGAAACACACCTGATAGCGCAGGCGGCGGAAACAGTGATCTGATTTTGCCCTCATGGCTCAAGATCACGCTGATTGCGCTGCTCGGGGCAACGCTCCTGGCAGTCATCGTGTGGTACGTTCGCACCTGGAGCCAGGAGCCGGAGGGTGATGCGTGAAGCCTCCCACTCCTGTCAGGAGCATGAGACTTGCGTAACTGGAGCTTTGCTGCTTATAATACCTGCATAATAGGAAGTATGAGCCTGAGACGCTCAGAGCTTCTATTATACCAGTGATAGACGGCGCATCGTCGCCAACTATCTCCATCGCCTGATCGCCCGCCCAAGAGCGTGGCTCCTGGCACGCGAGAGCGCGCGAAGTGGCAGGAAAGAGAGCATCAGGTGCCAATTATGCAAAACAGAGATATCGACACCGACACGCTGGATGCCTACTCGCGGGCAGTCACAACGGCTGCCGAGCGCGTAGGGCCAGCGGTGGTACGGATTGATACAGATCGTGGGCGCCCGCGCATGCGCGGCTGGCCGCCACGCCCTGAGGGTGGAAGTGGCCTTGGCTCAGGCGTCATCTTCGCCTCCGATGGGCAGGTACTCACCAACGCCCATGTCGTCGAAGGGGCACATCGTATTCAGGTCACGCTGGCCGATGGGCGCAAGTTTACTGCCGGGCTACTCGGCAGCGAACCAGAGAATGACCTGGCCGTGCTGCGCATTGGGGCGCAGAACCTGCCCGTTGCTGAGCTAGGGCGGAACGCGCTGCGGGTTGGTCAGTTGGTCATCGCCATCGGCAACCCCTATGGCCTTGGCTGGACCGTTACCGCAGGCGTTGTCAGCGCCCTAGACCGCGAACTACCCGCGCCCGGCGGCCACCCCCTCAAGCAGCTCATCCAGAGTGATACGCCCATCAACCCTGGCAATTCCGGTGGTCCCCTGGTGGATAGTCAGAACCATGTCGTCGGCATCACCACCGCAATGGTTCCTTTCGGTCAGGGTCTTGGCTTCTCCATCTCCCTGGATACGATCAAGGGCTTTCTGGCGCGAGTTCAGCGCGGACATGAACCACGTCAAGGGATCTCCATCGGCGTAGGCGGTATGAAAACGGAGATCGAGGAACGCCTCATCGGACAATTGCGCCTCAACCAACGCAACGGCATGCTGCTCGTGGAAGTGCGCCCCGATAGCCCAGCCGCGCAGGGCGGTCTGCGCATGCTGGACATCATTATCGCCGCCAATGACCAACCCGTGCTGGAGCCAAAAGACCTCCAGCGCATCGTTGCCCGCCACCGGCGCGGCGAAACCATTGCCATCACCTTCCTGCGTGAAGACCGCCAGCGGCGGGTCACGCTCAAGCTCTAACCTTGAGCAGAGGACTGGTAAGGTCTATCGCCACTCTGCCCATTTAAACCGCCAAAAAGGAGGGCTGGGGCGCGTAAGCTTCAAAATACGCGCCCCAGCCCTCCTGGTGCTAATGCCAGCCAAGACTCGATCCTGGCCCACCCGCCCTAATCGCCAAGAGTCGGCGCCAATCCGGCTCCGTTGGTCGCCACCACTTCACGCGGGCGCCTGATGCGCCCCACCACACTGGAGAGCGCCGCGCCAGACCCGGCAAAGATCGCAAGGACAATCGCTGTCACCCAGGCGCTCATCAACTCCTGATCGGCAGCGAGGGTATAGGGAATGCCATTTGGCAAGGTTGCATCGCCGATAATGGTCGAGAGCGGGTGAATAGACAGGAAGACGAAGAAACCCACGCAGAAGAAGCTGAGCATTCCCCAGAAGCGCCGCCCCGACCAGAGCGCGTTGAAAATCTCAAAGATCGACCCGACGATCACCAAGAGCAGCCCGACCAGATACAACGTACTGCCAGAAATCAGCAGCCGACCCTTGACGCCATTCCCAAATTCAAGGCTAAACTGAATGCCGCTGATAATGAGCATCGTGATGCCCAGCATGATCACCCAGAGAGAGAACTTCCGTATATTACTCAAGCTATAACGACGCGCCAGCAAGATAAACTGCACCAGCGCCAGGCCACCAAAAACGAGGAAGGACCAGAAGGCGTCATGAAGCTGCCCAGCCCCACCAGTATAGTTAATACCCAGCGCCTCGGTCTCGAAGAATTGCTGGAATGAGAAGAAGGCAAAGCCGGCCAGATAGACCAGGATCACTGTTCCCAGCACCAGCCACTGCCCGGCACAGCCCAGTTGCACTGGGGCAACCGAGGCGAACTCGTGGCGCGTTGAATAGGTCCAGACCATCGTCAGCAGCAGCACCGCCGTGCCGATGAAGAGCGCCACACGCAAGGTAGTATCGGTATGAATGACCACTGCCGCGAAGGCACAAAGCAGGAAGCTCACCACAAGACTCAAAATAACTGCCGGGCGGTTCTTACGCCACCAGTAGATCGCCGCCAGCCCAGCGACGAAAAACTGCCCATTCGCTATCGTCGCAATAATGTAGCCGCTATACTGTGTGAAGGTACAGGTGGCGGGCACATCCGTCTTGACAGCGCACACGGTTAAGAAGTTCGTCGTGTCCCACCCATGAATCCAATAGACCAGTGGGTAGCCCACCAGAAACAGCACCAGGAAGAGTACAAACATAGGCACGAGGCCAAAAAACACGATGAGATACGTCGCGGGCATATAGCGACGGCGCTCCGCGATCATCACCGGCAAGAACCAGATCTGCACCGCTGCGAAGGCGAGCATCAAGGCAATGCCCAGCATAATATTGCCAGTCATCAGCGCCGCGCCATGACTAAGCCCCAGAATATCATCGCCCTGAAAGGTATAGAGAACGATATAAATTGCCATCAAAATGGCCGAGATGATCGCCGCGCCCCAGGCCAGGAAATCGCGCGCTGGTCCCACCAATCCCTTGCGGAAGCCTGCCCAGGCAATCAGCGCATACACTAGCACACCGACGCCAGTGCCCATTACGATCATGCTGATGGCTTCCAGGTCAATACTTTTGGCCTGGAGCCAGATCGAGCCAAAGAGTGTCCCGCCAGTACCAGAGGGGAAATCGGGGGTATCGGGGAGGAACTGATGGCCCGTTATATAAATCCAGATCAGCCCAGCCAGCCCGGCGGCAAAGAGGACGGCGCCAAAGGCCGCGACCAGGAACGGCGGGATCACCGGCTTGGGATCAAAGAGGAAGAGAACCACCATCAGCAGGATCGCCAGCCCCAGCGAAACCAGGGCCACATCCAACATCCCCTGCTCAAAGCGCGCCAGCCGCGCTCCCGTAAAGACCGTGTACATGTACCCAGGGAACTGGCTGGTTAAAATCATAGCGACAAAAAAGAGACCAGCCGCCAGGATAATTGCCCGTGCCCAGGACATCCGCTGCTCCGGCTGCTCCTGTGTTCGTACTTGCTGCATGGATCGCCATCCCTTTCCAGCGTGTGCTGCCCGTTCCGGGCGGTATGATTGCCTGGAGAGGCAAGGTCGAGCGGCAGGTTGCGGTTGCTCTATCAACCTGCCGCCCGGAAAATAGCGCATAATGCTCAGGAAGCGCTCTACTCTGTCATGCTAGGGAACGACAATGATTTGGGCCACCATTGCCGGGTGTATGGTACAGAAGTATTGGAACGTACCAGCCTGGTTGAACGTAAAGGAAAAGGTACTCGCAGCCCCTTGATTGTTCGGCTGAAGGATGTTATTCCCCGAATCAAAGACATGGGTTTGGGCACCAGGGGCGCCACTTGTCACTGTATGGGGCGCAGCTGAGGTATTCGTCCAGGTGATAGTCGTGCCGACCTTGATCTGGATATTGGTGTACTGGTAATCGAAGCCCGATGAGTTGTTGCTGGTATCAACAATATTCATGTGGACATCCTTCGTCTTTGTCATGTCCACTGGGGTGCCGAACGCAGCGGGCGGATGCAGGTACTTGTTGTAGTTATCGATCTCGGCCTGTGTCGTTAGCTCTCCATAGACATAGCTGAAGCCATCGGTCATGTCACTGACGTGGTTCGTCTTCAGGTATGTCGGGTCGGCGGAGCGAATCAACGCCACCAGATAGCTGATGTCATCAGACGTGAGTGGTCCGCCATAGAGTTCACTCCAGGCAGGCATCGCCAGACCCTGGTTTGTCAAGTCAGATGTATTCTTCGGCACTCCTGCCGAAATGATCCGAGTGATGTCATCATCCGTCAAGTTGTTCACCGTCGGATTCTTCGCATTAGAGGGCACATTCAAGGGCGGACCAGCATACCCCTGTCCAGTGGACCCGTGACAGGTCAAGCAGTACGTACCATAGAGCGCCGCGCCGCGCTGCAACGTCTGGGTATACGTACTGGACTGGAAGCTTGCCTGGCTGCTGTTCTGGCCGAGCCAGAACAACGGGATGAACAGCGCGATGAGTACCACACCAAGCAGCGAGGCGTACCCTGTCTTCTGGACGTTATTCAGACGCCCAAAGAAAATGTAGAGCAGCGCCAGGGTGAAGACGACTGCGGCGATGAGGCCAGCGGCCACACCCCACGAAACGACTCCAAACACGGCCAACAGCACCATCACCACCACCGTTGCAGCAGTGACAGCCAGGCCCCATAACCCCGCGCTAAGACGACTCATCTCCATATTCATTCTTCCTTACTTTTGGCCCTTACGCTGAACACGCCGTGCCGTCTGTTGAGATCAGCCGTGTCTGGTTATCAGGGCGCTCCACAGCGTTATTGATCTTGCCAGTATTGACGATCAGATCAGCGCCCTGAAAGGTGATGTCGAAGCGATCCAGGCTGCGAGGCGCCGGGCCATCCAGATACTCGCCATCAACATTGTAATGCGAGCCGTGACAGGGACACTTAAAGCTGTGGCAATCGTCGCGGAAGGGCACCTTGCACCCTAGATGCACGCACTTCTGATAGAGCGCGACCCAATAAGTGCCATCGCCATCTTTCACCCATGATTCCGCATCAAGCTGGTTGCCCAATACTGATGCAGGAAGCTGGAATTGTGTATCGGCAGCCAGATGCACAATATAGGCTTTGGCAGACGCCTTATAAAAGATGCCTCGTGAATCAATCGCGGCGTCATGAGGCGCCGATGGATGGAACTGGCTCTTGGGGCCAACATCAATCGGCGAGCCAAACTGCCCAGCCAGGTTCGGATAAAACATCGCCAGCGAACCGGCAATCGCCTCGGCCCCTACTAGACCCAACACCCCACCCACAGCCCGGCGCAAAACCTGCCGCCGCGATAGCCCTCGCCGGGCCATCTCAGCCGCTTCAGCCCCGCCGCCGGTCATCACCTCATACTCTTGAGGCAGAGCTGGCTGATCCGGCCTTTTCGGTGTCTCAATACTCATCGTAACGTGGACCTCCACTCGTTGGTTGAAAGATTCAAGCTTTAGCGCTCAGCTATGCCTTCTTCAGCTGCCCGCTCCTGAGCGCAGCCCCCGCAGGCTAAAGATCGAAGTACAGTCCCTGCCAGGGCCAGGTCCACAGCCATCCAGGACCTCGGAAGAAGCTCCCCATTAGGATAATAATGGCGTAGAACACCGCAAAAATGGAGAACAACGTAATCGACAGCTTACGATCTGCATAGGCGCGGCTGGGATTGCGGTCCACATAGGGAATCGCCGCCAGACCCACCAGTGTCAGTCCCGGAATCAACACGCCCGCAATCGTCGGCGGGAAGTAGTGCAGTAATTCTTGCAGACCCAGGAAATACCAGGGCGCCTTCGCCGGATTTGGCGTGAAGTTCGGGTTCGCATGCTCGCGTAGGGGCGCGTTGACCTGCAAAGCCAAAATGGTCAGAATGCCCGTCATGAAGACGGCGGCCATAAACTCACGCACCAGCAGATGCGGCCAGACGAAGACCGAGTCTTCAAGCTGCTTCTCGATGCGCGTCACCGCCTCCTGTTTCACCACTGCCAGCGTGCGATAGCGCTTATGCTGAATCTGTTGAATGGGTGGCTCTTGGATTGTTGCCATCTTGAATCCTCCCAGAATCTGCCAGGCTTTAGGACTCAGTATTTACAATCTACGCTTCAGATCAGGAAGTGCTTCCACACAAACTGTGCCAGCGCTTCCTGATCGCTGAGTTCGCCAACCTTGAACCTTGTTGCCTCCTACCGGAGCGCTCCCTCCAGCGCTGGCTCTTCAGACGGTTCCATCTCACGGCGTGACGGCGGTGGTGGTCCGGCAGCGCCACCATCCTTGCGGATGCGCCAGAAATGGACGGCCATCAGAATCGCCGCAATCAGTGGGAACGCAATCACATGGATGACATAGAAGCGCAGCAGACCATTCTGCCCAACATCCACTCCACCAATCAGAGCGGTATGAGTCTGTGTCCCAATGAAGGGGGCATAGTTCGCCAGGTTCGTGCCGACCGTCACGGCCCAATAGGCAATCTGATCCCAGGGGAGCAGGTAGCCGGAGAAGCTGAGGAAGAGGGTCAGAAAGAACAGAGAAACGCCAACCACCCAGTTGAATTCGCGCGGCGGCTTATAGGCGCCATGATAGAAGACCCGGATCATATGCAGAGTCACAGTAATGACCATCAGGTGGGCGGCCCAACGGTGCATATTGCGCACAAATGCGCCAAAGGTCACGATGGTATTGATGTTCTGAATGTCTTTGTAAGCATCCGTAGTGGAAGGAACATAATAGAACATCAAAAAGACGCCCGTGATCGTCAGCGCCAGGAAGAGGAAGAAGGAGAGTCCTCCCAGGCACCAGGTATAGGTGATCCGCATGGCCTGCCGACTCACTTTGACCGGGTGTAAGTGAAGGAAGACATTCCCCATCATCACCAGTGACTGGTTCAGCGGCGTATCTGGATACCCGTGACGGAAGATAGACCGCCAGAGCTGGCTCTCCAGCACCTTTGTGGAGATCGTATCCAGCAGACTGCGATTCGTCGCGCTCACGTTGCCTCCTTAGTAGGGGTTACTGGACAATGCGAGGCACTGCTGCATGCAGAGATTATCCTGCATGCTGCCCTGGATGTCCAGATGAGGGCTGGGTTCTTATAGTGTGACTATTATATCAAACCGCCTGGCGGGGTTGCAATGCGGGAGAACTAACGCTTCCCTCATCCCGCATTATGCAGGCAAGCAGAGATTGGCGAATGAGACAGGGCGTCAGCTACCCCCCTGGAAAGAGTGTACTCAACATGGGAACACGAACCATCAGGTACACACCTGATTTTTCCTTTCAGGTATATACCTGACTCCAGCTCCCAACATAGCACAAACAGATCGGGTAGCGCATTTGACATTCCACTTCTGAGAGCGTACAATCCAAGCAGCAAGCGTTGCCAGCGCTGATCTCTCAAGTGCCTCAACCATTGAATCAAGCAGCGGGCACTGGCCCGCCAGAAATGCTACCAACGTGATGCAGATCACCAAATTGCTGCCCCTCCAGAACCAGACATCATCTTCCAAATCCAGGACACGTGGTCGCCGAAGGCTCTTGGCGCTGCCTGTCCTGTTGAAGGTGTTGCTTGCTAACAGCGTAGTTATCCTGGTGGGAGCCACCCTGGGTACTTATCTGGCAACCCGCATCCACCAGCCGAATGGCACAGCGATTCTGGTTGGCTTTGTCACTACTGGTTGGCTGATTAGTGTCTTCATCAACTTTATCTTGCTAAAGATTACCTTCCACCCACTCACTCAACTCCGCGAGACGATGAAGCGGGTCCAGGCGGGAAATCCAGCGCTACGCGCGCCGCTGACCGGCCAGGATCCTGAGGCCGATCAACTGGCCGAAGCATTCAACACCATGCTGGAGACTCTGGCCGAATCTTCTCGAACACGCGCCACACAGATTTTGACCGCCCAGGAGCAGGAGCGCAAGCGCATTGCCCGCGAACTCCACGATGAAACCAGCCAGGTACTGACATCTTTGCTACTGAGCCTGAAAGTCCTGGAAGAAGCCATCGCTAGCGAAGAGGTGCGCCAGCGTATGGAGGAAACTCGCTCCCTGGTCCACCAGACCCTGCGGGCCATCCGCAACCTCAGTATCGATCTGCGTCCTAGCGCGCTGGACGACCTGGGACTCCTCCCAGCGCTGCGCTGGTATATCAAAGAATACCAGCAGAAATGTAAGATCGAGGTCGAGTTCATTGCGAGCAATTTTAAAGCGCGCCTGCCCTCTGAACTTGAAACAGCACTCTATCGCATTGTTCAGGAAGCGCTCACCAACACAGCCAAGTACGCCAAAGCAACAAAAGTGCGTATTACTGTGGTAGAGGAAAACGGAAACGTAAGCGCAGCAATCAGCGACAATGGCAAGGGATTTGATGCGCAAACCATTTTGAAACTGCCCTGGCAGGAACGTGGCCTGGGACTGGCAGGCATGCACGAACGCGCCGCCCTGCTCAATGGCTCCCTGATCATCAATACCGATCCGGGCCAGGGTAGCACCATTCAGGTCACAATCCCTCTCACCAGGCAAGCCGAAGAAAGCACCTACCGACCAATAAATAATTCTAGCATCTTTGAGAGCATCCCTGAAGCGCTTCAACAGATGAGTGGCGAACGACCAGCACAAGAAACTTCGCAGTAACGATCAGGCGAGCAGAGAAATACCGATATGCTGTCAGAAAAAGAGACGATGCTTCGACGAGAGACCAATCGAGAAGCAGAGAGCAAAATACGGGTGCTGCTGGTGGATGACCACACCATCCTACGCCAGGGCCTCAAAATGTTGCTTAATGCACAGCCAGATATGGAAGTAGTGGGCGAGGCCAGCGATGGCTATCAGGCTATCGCCGAGGCGCATCACCTTCAGCCCGACGTAATCCTGATGGACATCACCATGCCTGAAATGAACGGCATCGAAGCCACGCGCCAGGTACGCCGCCAGCGCCCCGACATGCGCGTCCTGGTGCTAACCATGCACGAGAATGAGGAATATCTCTTTCAGGTCTTGCGCGCCGGAGCCTCTGGCTACATTCTCAAAGAAGCCGCCGATACCGAACTGATTACGGCCATCCGCACCGTACAGGCGGGGCGTTTTTATCTCTCACCATCAGCGCAGAGCATGATGGTGGGCGATTATTTACAGCGCGTCCGCACTGGGGAAGAGAAAGATAGCTACAGTGGACTCACCGACCGCGAGCGCGAAATTCTAAAGCTGGTTGCTGAGGGTCTGACCAACAATCAGATCGCTGAACGACTGTTTATTAGCCCCAAAACCGTCGATACCCACCGTACCCATATCATGGACAAGCTCAACCTCCACAGCCGCGCCGAATTGGTCAAGTACGCCATGCGGCGCGGGCTGCTAGAGGAGTGATCTTGCCGTCAATATTCTTTGCATGCTGCTACCTTGAGGGCTTCTAGTGCTTGCCGTTCCCGCTTTCTTCCTCCTCAATCTCCAGCTCGAAATCTTCATCCTCATCTTCATCCTCGTCAAAATACTCATCGCTATAGAACCCGACATCTTTGCCAACATAGACGCTGACCAGGAAATCCTCGCGTGTCATATCAGCAGACCAGACAAGATCCTCATCAATCTGCTCGATGAGTTTGGCGATCTCGGACTCCTCTAGCTCCCGCTCCAGAATGAGCGTTCCATGCACGGTCGTTGCAGTAAAATGAATATCCACCGCACCTACGCGGCTGTTTCCCTGCATAATCGCGTAGCTCTCCGAATACGGGGTGCGGAATTGCCGATCAAAGCGGATGTCTTCCATCCTGATGGCGCGCGGTCAGGCCATGCGGCCTAGCCGCGCTTCTCCTTCCTTTTGCTTCAACAAAGAGTACTCTTCAGAGAGTACTTTCACATCGTTCTGCTGCCTGCATCTATCTTCCAACACTTGCCCCTCATCAGACAACGCAGACCGCAAGATTGGGACCATTATACCACGTAGAAAGAAAGCTCCCGGCAGCGACAAGCGCAACCCCTGCCCAACAAAGCATAGGGTTATTTTCCAGTATGCCCTGGCCTGGCAATGGCTTAAGGTGATAGTGTACGTGTTAGAGTAATGAGGGCATCATCGAAACAGGTCATTGCAGTGTACCTGAAGTTTGCCCATTAGGAGGACCACAGATGAACCAGCCATTACGCATCCTTGCCGTTGACGTGGGCACGGGCACCCAGGATATTCTGCTTTTCGAGAGCGATAAGACGATTGAAAACTGCTTCCAGCTTATTATGCCCTCACCTACAGTTATCATGGCCGAGCGTATCAAGCGTGCCAGCGCTCGAAGCAGCACCCTCGTTCTCACGGGACACACAATGGGCGGTGGACCCTGCGCCTGGGCAGCCCGCGACCACGCGCTGGCAGGTCTCCCTGTCTTCGCCACACCCGACGCGGCGCGCACCTTCGACGATGATTTGACAATGGTTGCACAAATGGGCGTACAAGTCGTAGATGAGCAAGAAGCGGCCTCACTGGCAATGCGCCACAACACCGTTCAGTTGGACTTGAAAGACTTTGATCCAGTCGCGCTTGCGACCGCCTTGCGAGCATTCGATATTGACCCTGCCATCGATGCCCTGGCAATCGCTGTTTTCGATCACGGCGCAGCGCCGCCGGGTGTCAGTGACCGCCTCTTTCGATTCAACTATATTGCCCAGACTGTCCAGCAGCGGCCCGAACCTGCGGCCTTCGCATATCTTCGTGAGACGCTCCCGGCTGATCTGACACGCCTCCAGGCAGTTGCCCAGAGTGCAGCGGCCTATCAACGCTTTGTGGACACCGCTCCCAGCGCCCAAGGCATGGCCGAATCTGCACAACCTTTGCCGCTACTCCTCATGGATACTGGCTCGGCGGCAGTGTTGGGAACATTGGACGATCCACGCGTGCGGCGCGAGCGCGAGTCAGTGCTGGTGAATATGGGTAACTTTCATACCCTGGCCTTCCATCTGATTGACGGGAGGATTGCTGGCCTCTTTGAGCATCATACCGGCCTGTTGGAGCAGGCAAAGTTAGAGGGTCTGCTGCGCAAATTGGTAGCAGGTATCCTCACCAACGCAGAGGTCTTTGATGATAGCGGGCACGGCGCACTAGTGCTTGGCAACACCCAGAGCGGCGCATTCCCCTTCCTGGCCGTCACTGGTCCCCGGCGCCAGATGCTGCTGGGGTCAGCGCTACGTCCCTATCCAGCCGTACCTCATGGATCCATGATGCTTGCAGGCTGTTTTGGTCTCCTGCGCGCCTTTGCCGACCGGCAACCAGATTTCGCCGGAGCAATAAATCCTCTATTAGATAACTAGAGCCTGGGCGACGCTCGTCCTGAGATGAACTCATCGTATCTCAGGCAGGCGTCGCCAGGCTCTAGTTCTCCCAGTGCGACCAGGAGATTGCTCGATTTCAGGCAACCAGAGTTAAGACATCACGACGCGGCGCCGACTGGCGGCGCCACCCTTGCGACCGGCAGCACGCGCCTCGTCGCTCGTCCACTCATGGGCAGTGCCCTGCACATGAGCAGCCCGACCACCCTTACTGGCGATCTCGCGCTGTTTATCGGGGTCCATCGAAGCGAACCCCCGCCCCCGGCCTTTCCGGTCCGTCACCATTGCGACCCTCCTTTAACTGCCAAGCTGAAAAATGCGCTTTCTTGGTTCCGCTGGATGATCCAAGCCTGGCGCGTAGCCCCCCTGTCGGCCCCCGTTCCCCTACGGCCTCCCTGCCGCCAGTAACACCTGCTGAAGCCGCGTGGCTCAGGCGCTACCGGCTGGATACACCAGGAATTCCCGCTCCGCGAAAGGCTCAGAACCTCCATCGAGGCACGGATGACTTACAAGTTTCGTGCCACCATTTGGCCGAAAAAGCGGTGTCCGGCCCTGGAGAAAGCCTCGTCTCGGAGAAGGATCACTGCTTGAGAGGATAAAGGAAAACCCGACAGAAGTATTGTACCAAACGGTTCAGCTTTTGTCATGCCCCTTGCCCGCTAAATCCCTCCAAGATAGTACTAATGGCTGGAAACTGAGCCACTCCTGTCATGATTCTGCTCTTTCAAGCGATTATATAGAGGGGTTTTTTCTCTTTACTCCTTTTGCCTGCCGCAGTAATGAGAGAAAAAGCAGGCTTCGGAAGCAGCGGGGAAAGGCCAATACATAGCTGAGGTATACAGCAAGAGGAAAAGCAAAGGGAAAATGGAGAAGCAGCATTGATTCCCCTCAGAGATCACATGAGCAAGCACGCCAGGGATATCCTCGGAAACGCTTTACCGAGGGGCATCCTGAGGGTTGGGGGCGGCAGAGGGGGCGGAAAGCTGGTGGCGCGCGATTTTTTCCCGCATCAAAGCAATCTGAGAATGCACTGCCTGACGGGATTGTTGCAGTTCGCGCGCAATATCTGACGGGCGCTGCCCCGCAAGCAGCAAGTGACAGATATGTTCCTGTTTTTCGGTCAACTCTACAGCTGGACTTTCCAAAGCAAACCGGGCCATATCTTCTAGCTCGCCATATTTGCGGCGGCGATAATCATCGAGATCCGTCGGCGAAAAAAGCCACCGATCAACGATCCGCACCCCTGGAATGCGCCCGGACTCTACCAAATGCATAAAGTGCCAATAGCTCATGCGAAGCTGCTCCGCTGCCTCGCGGGTTGTCAACATGCCAGTCAAGTGCTTTAGATCATAGTGGAGTTCATCACTTCGGAGCGCCATCCGCATTCCTCCCCTTGTTGGCCTGGTCAGCGCTTCAGCGCATACTTGCTCTTCCGTTGAACCTCCCTGCACCCAAGCACACCTGGCCATCATCAGTATAGCATACGAGAACTGCGAGCGCAAGACAACTACAAATCAGCAAGCCAGGGTGGCTAGGACAGACGGGGTACTTTCGTCCGTGGTTCCCCCCTCTTGTTACCCGCAAAATGCTCTCTCGTTTCAGCGAATGGAGGCTTCCAACGGCGCCAAGCGGAACGATGGTGTGCCGCAACGCGCCAGGGCGATTGCTATTCAGGCAAAAGCAGCGAGCGTTTTTCCTGGCTTAAGGCACCGCTCACAGGAAGATGCAAAGCCAGGAAACGCCACTGCCAGTTAGAAAAACGCTGAGGTCTCAATGGGATTAACTGAACACACCCTGGTTTTTGTGCAGGAGCTACCCGACGCGGGTAGCGAGCCTGTCGGCACAGGGGTGGGCTGGGAGGTGAGAACTTCGGAGCAGAATGGCAAGAAGAGCGGCGCCTTGCAACGCATCTTCATTGTTCCAGTCTGCTCAGCCTTTTCACTTGATGCAGCCAGCTACCACCACTTTCTCCATGCCAATGGCGCACTGGAAGAGGCGCGTAGCCTGCTCGAAGAAGCTAATCTTCAGACGGTCGATGGCGCTATCACTGCCCGTAAAAAAGTGCAGGCGTGCATCATCGCTGCTGAGGTCGAGAGTATTCTCGATAGCTACTGCATCGAGGCCTAGTCTCTACCCCCGTACCCGCTCTCGTTCTTATCTTAATCGTTCTTCATCATCAGCGTTGGAAACGTTCTCTGATAGAGAACGTTTCCAACGTCTTTTTCTTGGACCCCTTGTGCTTGCGATCTTTGCACCTCGGATACCCTCCAGGTGGTAGGCACGCAGAGTCAATGCCCGTAACATAGCCGTCGGCAATAGAGCCAATCAGCGATTGAAAATCATGGCCCAGGCTGCCATCTAGCCGTGATGGTGATGAGCGCCATGTTCCCGGTGATGGCGACCCTCGCCACGTCTGCCCCAACCAGGGCCATCGGGATCAAAACGGCCACCCGACCTATATCCACCCCGTCGGCGCAGCATCCGGCTAAAGAGCATCCCAAGCAATGTGGCGAACACTAAACGACGAAAAGTGCGACGCATCTGACCCTCCTTCTCAGGGAAAACAGCAGAGCAAATAGCTCCAGAATAGCAGGCTCTAGGCAGGCGATTCACCACTGTATATCTTCGCCAGACCCCAGGGCTGGCATCGAATTGGTCACACCCAAACCGGGCAAGATCAGCGATTCAAGCAACTCTGAGGAGAACCCCATCCGCACCGCCAGGCGAGCGCGGCGTTGCGCCTCCTCCAGAAATCCTAGCCG
>Ga0070730_10002513_pt1 | contig 16676 bp, 10 predicted proteins | sample Coa_R1_3_FD_66447 | JGI IMG/M metagenome (GOLD analysis project Ga0070730, IMG submission 66447) | Surface soil microbial communities from Centralia Pennsylvania, which are recovering from an underground coalmine fire - Coalmine... | ecosystem: Environmental > Terrestrial > Soil > Unclassified ... | reverse complement strand
ATCAATAGCTGCTGCTTCGGATCCTGATAAGAGGCGTTGAAATAATTGGCGAGGTTGACCACCTTCACGCCGGGCACCCGCTTGATGCTCTCGAAGTCGGCGAGCGGCAGATCGGTCATGCTGCCGCGGCTGTGCACCGAGAGCACATCGGCGTCGATCTTGTCGATCACGTGCTTGACTCCGCTTGCGAAGCCTTGCAGCAGCCCGAACAGCGCAAACGCCACCAAGATCTGCACCAGTGCCAGGACGGTTCGGCCCGGTTTGCGCCAGAGTCCGGACCAAAGCAGCGGGATGAGCCTCATGATCGCGGGATCAGGCCGCCGTCTTCACGCCGTCGTCGATGAGCTGCCCCTTGTCGATCTGCAGCACACGAGTGGCGTAGCCGGCCGCCTTGGGATCATGGGTGACCATCACGATGGTCTTGTGGTGGCGCTGATTCAGGATCCGCAGCAAATCCAAAATTTCCTCGGCGGTATGACGATCCAAGTCACCGGTCGGCTCGTCGCAAACCAGGATGGTCGGGTCGGCGATCAAGGCGCGTGCAATGGCCACCCGCTGCTGCTGTCCGCCCGAGAGCTCGCCGGGTTTGTGTTTGCGCCGGTCCAAGAGTCCCACCAGCTCGAGCGCCGCAGTGACCTTGCGTTTGCGCCCGGCGGATGGCATGGGGGCGAGCAGCAGCGGAATCTCCACGTTGCGTTCCGCCGAGAGGGTCGGCATCAGGTTGTAGAATTGAAAGACGAAGCCGATGTGTCGCGCGCGCCAGCGAGTCAACTCTCCCCGGGACAACGCGTCGATGCGGTCGCCCGCGATGACGATGGAACCGCCGCTCGGCTTGTCGAGCCCGCCGATGAGATTCAGCAGAGTCGTCTTCCCCGATCCCGATGGACCCATGATGGCGACGAACTCGCCTTCGGCAATCTGCAGATTGAAGTTCTCGAGGACGGGCACGGACTCCCTGCCGCGACGGTATACTTTTGAAACTCCCTCGAACGACACCGCCGCTGTCATCGGAATCCTCTTCGGTAGCATCCTGCGCCCGACCCGTTGCGCCGCGCGCCCCGGAGTCGGGGAACCTGTGGGTTCCAAGTCTATGGTAACGGTAACAGCCATCGGGCGCCAGATTCAGAGCAGAGCGACCGACGAGGAGGAGAGAGACTGCGACCTTCCTCTGACGGACTATCATTTATTTCTTGCACACCGTCTACCCCCAGGGCATGCGTCTTGGAGGCTATAAGAAAAAGATATGGGTCGCAGTCGAAAAGCTATTGGCAATTGGTGAGCGCCTTGAGTAGCGCATCACCTGAATATCCGAGTCGGCGGGGGGATTTACGCAGCTGCGTGACTTACAGCGCGCGCAGGACCGCCGACGCTGCGGGGGGCGGTGACGATGATCGCCAGCATCGAAGACCCGCCGGGCTTGCGCTGCGCTCCCCGTTCCCGACCGATACCGCGACGACGGAATTCTCTTCCGTTACAATCGCCGCTAATCGATGCATGCGAGTTGGCCCATCCATGCAAGGCGAAAAATCCCGAGTTGAAGGGAAACTTCGGTTCGTAGGAAAAGCGATACGCCTTGCGGCGTACGGGGTACCAGCCCTGCTGTTCGCGATGATATTGCTCCGGGCTCTGCCGGCCGCGGCTCAACGGACCGATGACAATGCGGTGACCGCCGCCGACGATGCCTTCGGGGTTACGGTGGGATTTCAGACGATCGGCCTCTACGGTCCGTTGAACGTGCGCGGCTTCAATCCCGCCCAGGCCGAGAACCTTCGTATCGAGGGCCTCTACTACGATCAGCAGATCTCCAGCAGTAATCCATTCCTGTTCAGCCGCAGCGACATCCGGGTGGGCGTCGCCGCACAGTCCTACAGCTTCCCGTCGCCCACCGGCATCGTCGACTACAAGCTGCGTACTCCGGGAGACGCGGCGCTCTTCAGCGTGTTGCTGACGCGGGGCCCGCTCAACACGACCACCGAAGAGTTCGACGCTCAGTATCCACTCATCCAGAATGTCCTCGGTATCGCCGCCACCGTCTCGCACTGGAACGATTTCGACTACGATTACGCGCGCACCAGCGAAAACCTGGGATTCTCGCTGTTGCTGCGGATCCGTCCGGATGAGGGGACGGAGATCCTGCCGTTCGTCGGCTATATCCATAACTACGAGCATCAGCTGTTGCCCATCGTCTTCGCCGGCGGCTTGAGTCCACTACCGCTGTTCAACGAGCAGCGGCTGCTGGCGCAGGATTGGACATCGTGGGGCTGGAACCAGCTGACCGCCGGAGTCGTCGCCAAGAGCACTCTCGGCAGCTCCTGGCGCCTGGCGGCGGGGGTGTTTCGCTCCCTGGGCCAGTATTCGCAAAACTTCAACGATCTGCTGCTCGGCCCGACGGGCGGCGGCATCGCGGATCACGTCCTCGATGTCACGCCGCCGCTCCGAGCGGGCTCGTACTCAGGTGACATGCGGCTTTCGCGGCTGAGCGTCGACGGTGGGCATCAGCGCGAGCTTACCTTCGATGTCCGCGGGCGGACGGTCGAGCGGGACTACGGCGGCGATTCGATCCTGGGTCTCGGCCCGGTCTCCATATACCGCACTCTGCGCTTCCCGCCGCCGCCCCTCGCGTTCTCACCGTTGAGTCTGGACGAGGTCCGCCAAGCCGGGGTCGGGGCCAGTTACAACGAGCGTTGGAAGGGCGTCGGCGCGCTAAGCCTCGGCGTGCTGGAAACTGAGTATCGCCGCACGCTCGAGATCCCGGGGTCGCGAGGCAGCACGGAGCGGACCTCGCAGCTGCTGCCGACCGCGAGTTTCACCGCCGATATCGGAATGCGCGCCAAGGCCTATGCCAGCTACACGCGGGGACTCGAGGATTCGCCCACTGCACCGCAATCTGCCGTCAACCGCGGCGAGCCGGTGCCGGCCACGCCGACGTGGCAGGTCGACGGAGGTCTGCGGGTCGTGCCGCGCAGTGACCTGGAATTGCTGCTCGGCGGCTTCAAGGTGCACAAGACCTACTTCAATGTCGATGCGGCCGGACGATACGGACAGCTCGGCGGCATCAGCAGCCGGGGAGTCGAAGGTTCGGCAACCCTGTCCACTCTGGACGGGCTCAGGGTGGTCGCCGGAATCGTGCTGCTCAAGCCAGAGGTGAGCCGGCGGACTTCTGTCGCGGGCGGCACCGGCACGGTGCCAGTGGGACCGGTACCGCGGACGATCAATGTCAACGTCGATTATGCACCGGCTCTCTGGGGCCGCTGGGCCGCCGCTCTTCAGTGGACGTCGATGTCATCGCGGGTGGTCAGCAACGATGATCAATTCAAGCTGCCGGCGCTGTCGACACTCAATGTCAGCCTGCGCTACAAGCTCAGGCTGTTCAATCGGCCCTTATCGGCGCGCCTCGACATAGCCAATGTGACCGATCAAGCCGGGCTCACGATTTCTTCGCTCTACCTCGTGGTTCCTCTGCTACGGCGTAATTACACGCTGACGCTCGCGACCGATATCTGAGGCCACAACGTATCGGAATGCTCCGGCTGCCGGGAGCGCCGGCCGCAACCGCCGCTCCCTTGCTTGCCTGCCTACAGAACTCCGCTGTTGGCACGGATAGTGTTACCCGACAGACCGGTCAGTTGAGAGCGCAATCGGCAATGCGTCTCGCCGGCTGATCCATGCCGCCAAGAAGGCGACGGCGGCGGCCACGGACAACCACGCTCCGGGCATCGCCCGATTTCCGGTTGCGTGGATCAGATAGGTCACGATTGCGGGCGTCGAGCCGCCGATCGTCGTCGCCAGACTGTAGGCCAGCGAGAAACCGGCCGTTCGGACCGCGACCGGCACGATTTCGGTCAGATGGACGACCATCGCCCCGTTGTAGCCGGCGTAGATCAAAGACAACCAGAGTTCGACGGCCAGCAATTTGCCGAACGTCGGCTCATCCACGAGCCACGCCATCGCGGGATAAGCCGTCAGTACGCCGGCGCCTGCAAAGAAGAACAGGAGCGGCCGCCGGCCGATTCGATCCGACAGTGATCCCATGAGAGGTAGCCAGACCAAATTCGATACACCAACGCACAGAGTGACCAGAAGCGCATCGCTCTGACTCAGCTTGAGTATGTTCTTGCCGAACGTCGGGGTGTACGCGGTGATCGTGTAGAAGGAGACCGTGGTCATCAGCACCATCGCGACGCCGGTGCAGATGATTCGCCAATGCGTCAGCATGCTGGCGTAGATTTCCGCGGGACTCGGATGATGCTTTCGCGCCGCGAATTCCTCGGTTTCTTGAAGCGTGCGCCGGATCATGTAGATGAAGGGAATGATGAGGCAACCGACGATCAACGGAATGCGCCAGCCCCAAGCCTGCAGTGCCTCGGGCGGCATCCAGCTGGAGAGGGCGTAGCCGAGAACGCCGGCGAAGGCCACCGCCACTTGCTGGCTGCCGGACTGCCAGGCGACGTAAAAGCCTTTATGTCCCGGCGTGGCAATTTCGGAGAGATAAACGGAGACGCCGCCCAACTCGACGCCGGCCGAGAAGCCCTGGCACAGCCGCCCCAGCACCACGATGATGGGCGCGAACAGCCCAATGGTCTCGAAGCCGGGGACCAGCGCGATCGTCAGGGTCCCGACCGACATCAGCCCCAAGGTCAAAAGCAATCCCTTGCGGCGTCCGATGTGATCGATGTAGGCCCCGAGGAATATCGCTCCCAACGGACGGACCATGAAACCGACGGCGAACGTCGTCATCGAAAACATCAACGACGCGAACTCGCTGCTGGCCGGAAAATAAGCCCGACCGATGGCGGCACTGAAATAGCCGAAGACCATGAAGTCGTACATCTCGAGGAAATTTCCGCTGGCGACGCGGAATACCGTCTGCAGCTTCTCCTTGCGTTGTTGGGACGTCAGCATCTGCCGCTCCGGGGAGTCTCGATGCACGAGTGGGAGGAGACCCCTCGTGCCCCGCGGCACGAGGGGGGTTCTTCAGAACTTCGCCTTGAATCCGACGAAGTACGTTCGACCGATGATGTCGTAAGTCGCCGTGTCGGTGGTCAGCGGCTGGCCGCTCACGAACGGCGGCGCCTTGTCGCCGATGTTGGTAAGACCCGCCGTGAGTTCGAGGTGATCGATGATGTTCCAATGCGCATCGAAATCGAAGTAGTTATAGGTTCCCACCCCGGGCGTGGTGGCGGTGGGGTCCACGACCAGATCCTGGTGCTCCATCGCCGCAATATAGCGCCAATGCACGGCCGCCGACACGGGTCCGATCGCGTATCCGAACGAGGTATTCGCCTTCCAATGGGGATGGGCCATCTCCGGACTCACCTCGGAGTTGCCGATGCTGCCGGCGTAGTCCAGAACCGGCGAGCCGGGGAGCGACGATACTTTGAACGTGTGGATGTAAGTGATCAGCGAGTTCAACCGAAAGATTCCCGCACTATCCGACAAACCCAGCGCGCCCATCCCGAAGCTCCAGTCAACCTCGGTGTCCACGCCGTCGGTCTTATAGCTGGCGAGATTGAGAAGTCCTTCATGGCCCAGCACGATGTCGCCGGTATTGCGATCACGCACGATTTGCTGGCAGTAAATGTTGGATGCCGAGTAGCTGGGATTGCTGATTCCGTCCGAATTGAAGCAGCGCGGCAGGATATCGGTGAGGGCCAGGGAGCCCACGGCATTCGAGATGCTGATGTGGTAGTAATCCACGGACACCTGGAACTTCCGCATGAGGTCGCTTTCGAAGTGCGGGCTCCAAACGGTGCCGACGGAATAAGTGTCGGCCGTCTCCGGCGTGAGCTTGGGGTTGCCTCCGGAGGTGCCGTGCACCGAGTCGACGCCGTAAGTATAGGTCGGGTACAGGGCTGCGGGGATGCCTTGCGCCTGACACAGTGCCGCGACCTGAGCCGCGCTGGCGCCGGTGCGGAAGACGCTGCCGGTGGCGCAGGGATCGCCCGCGCTGGGGCCCGAGCCGATGTTCAAGTTGCCCGTGACCGTGGGTGCGAAGAGTTCGCCCAGACTCGGTGCCCGGATCGCCTTGGCATAGCCGCCGCGCACCGAGACGCTGGACACCGGCTTCCAGTTCAGATCGGCTTTCCAGGTATTGACGCCGCCGAACAAGTCGTATTGAGACCGTCGAGCGCCGAGGTCGAGGGATAATTCCTGGATCAACGGCAGGTCTTTGAGGACCGGCACCAGCAATTCGCCGAACACCTCGCGGACGTTCTGTGTGCCCGATGTCGGAATCGACGTGTCGTACGAGAAGCTGTCGTTGGTGACGAGGCCGTGATCGGGCCGGTAATCGAAGCTGCTGCCGCGGTAGTCCGCGCCCACCGCAAAGCGGAGCTCGCCCGCCGGCAGCGTCCAGATTTTGCCCTGCAGGGTGCCTTCCACATTCTTCTGGGTCATCGTATTGACGTTCGAGTTGTCGCGCGTCGCATACTCGCGGCACCCGGGGCTCAACGGGTTCACACCGAATGGGTTCCAGGCGTAGCCGACGCAGTTGCCGGCGGAGCCCTGATAATTCACCGTGCCGTTGAGAATCGAAGCGAATGCGGCCTTGCTGGAATCGTTCTGTTGCAGATTGTTGAAAAGCGTGCGGCCATATGAGCTGTAGACGTCCCAAGTGAGATCGGTGCCGGGAATGTCCCCCTTCACGCCCGCGATCGCCTGAAACACATCGTATTTGAACGTCTGAATGCGGTCGCCGCTGGCCGACAGAAGTTTGGTCACCACGAGAGGCTGCGTCAGCGCGGCTGGATTGGCCGGATCCGCAGTGCGCGATGCGAGAATGGACTGCAATGCGGGATTACTGACGACGAAGGGATTGTTCAAGGGAACGTAGAGCTCCTTGCCGGGTCCGGTGGACCCGCCCGCCGTCTCGTCGCGCGACGAGGACTCCATGAAGTTGAATTGGGTGTACGCCGAGATGTCGTCATTGACCTTGTAGGTGGTGCGCGCGAGCACGTTGTACTTGGTGAGCGGAACTTGGATGGCGAAGAAATTACCCAGGCCGACTTGAACCTTGGTGCAATCCTTGGAGATATTGATGCCTTTCGGCCCGAGACCCTTGTAATTCTGGACGCAATTCGGTGCCGCCAGATCGGTGAATATCGAGCCGTCGGTGTTGACGCCGAGCGCTCCATTGTACAGACCAGTTCCCGCGATCGGGGTCGTCCCAGGGTAGCCGGCGAGCACGCCGTTCACCGCCGCGAGCGACGGCGCCGCTCCGAAGGTGCCGGCCGGCATGATGCCCTCCGGCGGGCGGGCAAGTTCGCGAATGTTCGCGAAGAACGGACGGTCCGCGCCGTGCACCACGTTGCGCTCGGAATATTCGAATGCCAGCACGGAATTGCCGCGGTCATCGGCAAAGTTTCCGCCGAGCAATGCACTGACGTGCTCCGTCGCGCCGTCGCCGTGCGTCGTCGCGCCGTGGGTCACGCTGATCTCGGCGCCGCTGAAGGTCTGCCGCAGCTTGAAATTCAGGACTCCCGCGATTGCGTCGGAGCCGTAAGTCGCGGAAGCGCCTCCGGTGATGATCTCGACGTTTTCGATCATCGACATCGGAATGGTATTGAGATCCACGGAGCCGTTGGGATTCGACGACATGAGCCGCCGCCCATCCATCAGGATGAGTGCCCGGTTCGGTCCCAGGCCGCGAAGATCGCCGTAGGCCTGCCCGCCGGCGAAACCGGTGGAGCCCTGAACGTCTCCCACTTCGCTCATGCCTTGAGCGGCGGCGAACTGCGGCATTTCGCCGATGGCACGATCGAGCGTGGGCTGACCGGCGGCCGCGAGCGATGACTGATCGATCGTCACGATGGGACTGTCGGACTGGTAGTCGCGCCGCGAAATCCTCGAACCCGTCACGACGATCGCTTCGAGCGCCTCACCCTTGTCCTGCGCGCCGCCGGACGCGGACGGGGCCTGCGCCGACGCGTTGGATGCCGTGAGTCCCGCCATGACGGCGCAGAACAGCGCCGTTGCGATTACATGCGCCCGCTTGCCAGGAAGGCCCTGCGGCACGCGTGTGCTTCCACCATCAACCCGGAGTTGTCTGTTCATATGCTCCCCAACATAGTTATTAGGCGTCTGATGCGAAGGGCTACACCGGCCCAGCATCAGTGGGCCTCATCATGGGCGCAGGCAGCTTTCAGGAAGCTGTCAGGGCGGGGAATTTCTGACTCAGGCCCATGCGACGCGAACGCGCAGACCGCGGCTGTTGGCCCCCGCGCTCATGCTGACCTCGGCATTCAGCGTTGCCGCCAGCGAGCGGACGATGGCCAGCCCCAACCCGCTGCCGACGCGGCTTTGGTCGCGGTTGAGCCGATAAAATCTGGTGAACACCTTGCCTTTTTCGGCATCGGGGATTCCCGGACCGTCGTCTTCGACTTCGACGACATGCCTGCCGTCTTCATCGAAGAGCCTCACCACCACGCTGCCGCCCTCGTCGTTATAACGAATCGCGTTGTCGATCAGATTTGCGAAGATCTCGTGGATCATGATCGGGTTTGCGCGGACCGGGAAGGGGCGCGGTTCGGCTTCGAAATGCAGATCAATCCCTGCCTCGAGGCCCTGCGGCACGTGATCTGCGGCGATCTGCTGAATGACTTCGCGAAGATCGAGCGTTCCCAAGTCTTGGTCCAGCGTCGGACCGCCGTCGGCCCGGGCGAGTTTCAGCAGCTGAATGAGCAGACGCTGAAGCCGGTCGGCCGCCTCCTCAATGTCCTTGAAAGAAGAGTATGCATCGCCATGCGCCGGGATCAGCGCTCCCAGCACGGAGATATGGGTGCGCAGGATGGTCAGTGGAGTGCGCATCTGGTGCGAGGCATCGGCCGTGAAGCGGTTCATCGCCAGTTGGAGGCGTTCGGCCTCGAGCGCGCTGGTGCGCAAGGTTTCGAGCGCCTGAGCCATGCTGCCGAGCTCATCGGGGCTTCCGGTCGAGGGCACCGCTTCGTTGAAATCCCGGCGACTCAGACGCGCAATCGCCGCGGTCAGAATCTTCATCGGGCGGGCCAATCTGCGCTGCACGTGCACCACGGCAAAAACACCGAAAGCGATGACCGAGGTCAGGTCGACTCCGGCCACGAGCAAAATTCGAAACGACGCCGCGCGAATCGCCTCGGCATGCGCGTTGGCCTCATCCTGGGCCTGTTGGGCGATGGCCAGAATCGAATCGAACGGGCCGTCGCACAGGGTGGTCCATTCAGCGCTCGCGACGGCCGGCTTGCCGGAGCCGTCGAATCGCCTGACGATGGCATCGACCTTCGATTGCGCTTCCTGCGTTTCGTGACGGGCGCGTTCGACGCGCTCACGCACTGCCGCCGACACGCCGGGCCGCAGCAGGAATTCATCGAGCGTGTGCCAAGCGAACGTGTAGACCGCCCGGTTTCCGAGCCAGCCATCGAGTTGTACGGAATCCAGGGGCTGGCTGGCTTCCACGTAGGGGCGCAGCATCGAACATTGCAATCCATAGCGATCGCGGATCGTCCACGCGGTCCGGCGTATCTGCACCATCTCGGCGATCAGCGGATCGCCTATCCTCACCATGTTGCCGACCGCCACCGAGGCCGTGCTCAAGGTCTCGAGCATTTCGTGAATCGCTTCGCGCCAATCGTCGATGGCGTGCAGGTTCCGCTCGGCGCGTGCGCGGGATGCCTGAGCATCGACGGTGGACTGCAGCGCCTTCACCTTGCGCCACGCGTCCCGAATCGCGGCCGCGAGCGATCGACGATCGGCGATGTCGGTCGACTCCAATGCATCCAGCGCGGTAGTCACGGTCCTCGACGCGTCCGCATACGTCGCGCCGATCACCGGTCTCGGATCGTCCCCGGCGATCAGCGCTGTGCTGTTCTTGGGAATCTGGGCGCGAACCGTGACCAGCGCGTCGAACAGCGTCTTGTCGGTGCTGGTCAGGCGGGCGATGCGCCCGGCCAGAGCGTAGTTGCTCCAAGCCTCGACGGCGAGAATCAGTGCCGCGACGAACAGGCCGGTCATCAGAATGCCCAGTGAGGCGATCAAGAACTTGGTAATCGACGACTTGAACATGGGAGAGCCGCGCAGCGACGTCAAGAAGCCTTCAGCATGTATCCAAGCCCCCGCAATGTTCGAATGGTCGGTCCGTCCGGTTCGAGCTTCCTGCGAAGTCGCGCGATATGCACTTCAAGGGCGTTGGGGGCCACCGCGTCGTCAAAACTAAAAACTTCGGCGATCAGCCTTTCCTTCGACACGATCTCACCGGCTTTTGCGATCAGCCGATCGAGTACCGCCCATTCGCGGGGCCGCAATTGCAGCGGCCGGCCGCAAACTTCGGCCGTGGCACGAGTCCGGTCGATCGTGAGGTTGCCGATCACCACGACCGGACTGGGATCGCCATGGTCGCGCCGCAGCAGGGCCCGGACGCGGGCTCCCAATTCGCTGGCGTTGAATGGCTTCAACAAGTAATCGTCCGCTCCCAGATCGAGCCCCTTGACCCGATCGGTCACGTGATCGCGGGCGGTCAGGACCAAAATGGGTGTCTTGCAGCCCCGCGCGCGCAGCCTTTTGATCACCTCGAATCCCGATATTCCGGGCAATCCAATGTCCAGAATCACCAGACTGCAAGGCTCGGTTTCGGCCAGGAAAATGGCGGTCTCGCCATCCTTGGCGCAGTCCGCGGCGTGTCCGGCCGCGTTCAGAAGCGCGATGATTCCGCGCGAAAGGGCGGGATCGTCCTCGACGAGCAGGATTCGGGCCATGGATGGACAGACTGTCACTAATGATCGAGCCGGGCAAGCGCCGGCTCGGCGCGTTAACCTGCTCGAGTTGACCCGAACCCGTTTTTGAGCCACCGCTTTCCCGAGGCGGGGAGCAGGCCCGTACGTTTGCCGCGACGAGTGGTCGATGCGCCACGCGCGACCGGGGCGGGGCACGCCCGCGCAAGGCGCGGATAGCGCAGGTTCTGCCGGTTGAGCCTCGGAAAAGCCATCGGGACGCGTGCCGCAAACGGCGCTCAACCGAAAAGCGACGTGATGAACCCTCCGGAGGCGAGTGTCATCACGGCGGTCGCCAGCCATCCGATGGCGCGGGATCTTTGCGAAATTACGAAGGACCCCATGATCTTGGGATTCGAACCGATCTTCATCAATAGAACCATGATCGGCACCGCGGTCACTGCATTCAGCACCGCCGCCCATACCAGAGCTTTGATCGGGCTGATATGCAGCACATTGGCGAGTGCCCCGAGCAGCGTTGCGATGGCGATCGTTCCATAGAACGCCTTCGCCTGCTGCGGCCGGCGGGACAGTCCGACCGGCCAACCCCGGGCCTCGCTGAGTGCATATGCGGCGGACCCGGCGAGAACGGGTACGGCCAACAGCCCTGTGCCCACGATGCCGAGGGCGAACAAGGCGAATGCAAACTCGCCCGCGAGCGGTCTCAGCGCCTCCGCCGCCTGTGCGGCACTTTGCAAATCTTGCATTTGCGACTGATGCAACGTTGCGGCCGCGGTCGCCATGATGGCAAGCGCCACCAGATTCGACATCCCCATGCCGATCAAGGTGTCAAGCCGAATGCGATTGAGCGCATCGGCACCCTGGGCTGGGCGGCGGCGAAGCGCCTGACGGATGGGCTCCGTCTTTATGTCCTCAACCTCCTGGGAGGCCTGCCAAAAGAACAGATACGGACTGATGGTTGTGCCCAGAATCGCAGCCACCATCAGCGAGAAGGTTCGATCCTTCTGCCAATGCGGAACGAGTAGTCCGCGCAGAAAGTCGCTCCAGCTCACGTGAACCACGACCAGCACGGCAAAGTACGCAAACAAGGACACTGTCAGCCACTTCAGGATGGCGGCATAACGTTTGTGCTGCAGAAAGATCTGGCCCGCCGCGCACACCAAGGCGAAGCCCGCCAGAAACGCCCAAGCCGGAACGGCGGGCAACAACAGTCGGCTGGCCTCCGCCATTGCGCCGAGGTCAGCGCCAAGATTGCACACGTTCGCGAATGTGAGTCCCCCGACGAGCGGATACAGAAGCCACCGCGAATAATGTTGCCGGACGTTGCCGGCGATCCCGTGGCCGGTCGTGCGCCCGATGCGCGCGCTGATCGATTGGATGACGGCCATCAACGGATAGGTGGCGAGCAAGGTCCACCCGAGCACGAACCCGAATTGAGCCCCCGCTTGACTGTAGGTGGCAATACCGCTCGGATCATCGTCGGCCGCGCCGGTGATGAGGCCCGGCCCCAATATTCGCCAAAGTCGCGGTTTACTCGGACCGACGACATTGCTGCGATCGTCGCTGTATTTCGTTTTTGTCAAAGCGAATAGACTTTCAGTGAGCCGCGCGTCGCCGCGTCACGCCCGCTCATGAAGGACCCTCCCATCGCCACTGTTCTCATGGCGACATGATGAAGCGCAAGGCGGCACTACGGCTAGGGCGAGGGCGCACGTCTTGCGGTCAGTATATTCCTGCGCGCCTCAACGGTGCAGGCGTTCGGATCCGCGCTTCACGATTGTGCGGGCCGCATGTCGCCTTGACTGGCCAATCGATTCACGCGCACCATCTCCCCGTGCCCGCTCGAGTATTCAAAAATGGCGAAACGGTCGACTTTGTCGTCGTGGGCTCGGGTGCATCCGGCGGCGTGATGGCGCGCGAATTGTCGCTCGACGGCTTCACCGTCCTGATCCTGGAACAGGGCCCGCGTTTCGGTCCGGGTGATTTCGAACACGACGAATTCAAGTACAATTTTCTGCACCGAATCACCAACGATCCCGTTTCGAGTCCGCAGACGTTTCGCGATGATCCGGGCGTCACGGCCAAGCAACCGCGATTCGGCAACTCGCTGGTCTACGCCCGGATGGTCGGCGGCAGCAGCACCCATTTCACCGCGAACTTCTGGCGTTTCCACGAGATTGATTTTCATGAGCGAAGCGTGCTCGGCAGCATCGCCGGTACGGGATTCGCCGATTGGCCGATCAGCTATCGGGAACTCGAGCCCTATTACGCGAAGGTGGAATGGGAAGTGGGTGTGTCGGGCCTCGCGCACGCGAGCCCGTTCGATCCGCCTCGCAGCAAGCCTTACCCCATGCCGCCATTGCCGGTGAAGTCGTCGGGTGTCTTGTTCGAGAACGGCGCACGCAAACTGGGCTACCACCCGTTCCCTGCGCCGATGGCGATCAACTCGCAGTTCTATCGAGGACGCCCGGGCTGTGCCCATTGCGGGTTCTGCATCGGGTTCGGATGCGAGGTCATGGCGAAATCTTCATCCCTGTATACGATGATTCCTGAGGCGGAGGCGACCGGCCGATGTGAAGTAAGGCCGGGAAGCTATGTATTTCGCGTCGAAACCGACCCCCGGGGGCGGGCCACCGGCGTCGCGTACTTTGACGCCGGCAAGCGGGAACAGTTTCAGAAGGCGAGGGCGGTCGTGCTGTGCGCCAACGGTGCGGAAACGCCTCGGCTGCTGCTCAATTCGTCCAGCGCCCGCTTCCCGCATGGACTCGCGAATAGCAGCGGTATGGTCGGCAAGCATCTGATGTTCAATCAGGGGGCCGGCGTTCACGCCGTGTTCGAGCACGAACTGAACGAATTTAAAAGTGTTCAGGTCACGCGGATCCTGCACGATTTCTACGACTCCGACCCCAAGCGCGGCTTCTACGGCGGCGGCGGGATCGATGCCCGAATGGGAAGCCAGCCCATCGGCTGGGCGCTCGCTTCGGGCGGCGATCTGCCGCGGTGGGGCGCCGACTTCAAGGAAAGGCTGGAAGGATTCCGGCGCTCGATGATCTCGACCGCGCACTGCACCTCGCTGGCCGTCGAGACCAATAGCGTCGGCATCGATCCGACACTCAAGGACGCGTGGGGAATTCCGGCAATCCGCGTCACCTATCGGGACCATCCGGACGACCTTGCCACGGCGTCGTTTCTACGCGATCGGGCAGGTGACATCATGGAGGCGGCGGGCGCCACGCGAGTGTGGAAAACCGATCCGCAACCCCGCCGCGGGAGCGTGCACCTCTTGGGCACATGCCGCATGGGCGACGACCCCGGGAGTTCCGTGGTGGACAAGTATCACCGCACCCATGACGTGCCGAACCTTTTCCTGTGCGATGGATCGAGCTTCGTGACATCGGGCCGGGGTCAGCCGACCATGACGATACAGGCACTGGCATTCCGTGCCGCCGAGCACATCGGACAGTTCGCGAAACACAACGACATTTGACGGTTGACTGGGAAGCTTATGCATCAAACGGAAGATTCAGCGGATTTGGCAGGCACTTCGCGGCGTTCGTTCCTGCTGTCGACGGGCAGCCTGTTCACCGCGGCTTGGCTCGGCGCGCAATGGGCGGCAATCAGCGCGGCCGCGCATGACGCCGCCGACATGGCCGTTGCGGACGTTGCCGCAGCGCCGCAGTGGAAAGGATTTCAATTCTTGAGCGAGTCCGAAGCCAGGGACGTGGACGCCATTGCGGCACAAATCGTTCCGAGCGGAGCGACGCCCGGCGCGCGCGAGGCGCACGCCGTTTATTTCGTCGATCGCGCCATGTCGACGTTTTTTGCCGCATGGTCGGCGGAGTTTCGTGCCGGCCTCACGGAGTTCCAGTCGAAGTTTCACGCCCTTCATCCGGGCGTCACCTCGTTCGCGGCTGCGGATGCCGCAACGCAGACCGCCTTCTTGAAGACGGTCGACCGGATGCCGTTCTTCGAAACTGCTCGGATGCTGACGGTCCTCGGCATGTTCTCCTCGCCCAAGTATGGCGGTAATACGCAAGGGATCGGCTGGAAGATGATGGGCTTCGAAGATCGTCACGCTTTCACTCCGCCGTTCGGCCACTATGATGCGACTTACACGGGGTTCGTGCCCTATCCGGAAAAGCCGGCATGACCGGCCGGAGGTTCAAACCCAACGAGACGGTGGACTTCGTCGTCGTCGGATCGGGGGCCGCGGGCGGCGTCATCGCGCGCGAACTTTCCCAGGCAGGCCTGACCGTCCTGGTCTTCGAGCAGGGTCCACGGCTGTCGCCGGCCGATTTCGAGCATGACGAACTCAAATACTGGTTCTTGAGCGGCATCACAAGCGACCCATTGTCGAGTCCGCAAACTTTTCGCAAGACTCCGGCCGAGGTCGCGAAGTTGCCGCGCGGACCCAACCCGCTCATGTACGCCCGCCTGGTGGGCGGCAGCAGCAACCACTACACCGCAAATTTCTGGCGTTTTCACGAGATCGACTTTCACGAGCGCAGCGTGTACGGCAGCATCCCGGGCACGGCGTTCGCCGATTGGCCTATTTCCTATCGGGAACTCGAGCCGTACTACACCAAGGTCGACTGGGAAATCGGCGTGTCGGGACTTGCCAATGCGAGCCCTTTCGATCCGCCGCGCAGCAAACCCTATCCGATGCCGCCGACGCCGGTGAAGTCCTCCGGCGTCCTCATGGAAGCGGGCGCGCGCAAGCTTGGACTGCATCCATTCCCGGCACCGCTGGCCATCGCGTCGCAGCCGTACCGCGGCCGGCCGGGCTGCGTGCATTGCGGATTCTGCATGGGCTTCGGTTGCGAGGCGCGAGCCAAGTCCTCGACCTTGTTTACGATGATTCCCGAGGCGGAAGCGACGGGACGATGCGAGGTGCGTACCGCCAGCTACGTATTTCGCGTGGAAACCAGCGCCGCAGGGCGCACGACCGGCGTGCACTACTTCGACGCCGACAAGAAACAGCACTTTCAGAAGGCGCGCGCCGTGGTGCTCTCGGCGAACGGCGCTGAAACCGCCCGGCTGCTGCTCAATTCGACCGGCAACCGCTTCCCGCACGGGCTCGCCAACTCGAGCGGGATGGTGGGCAAGCACCTCATGTTCAACCAGGGGGCCGGCGTGCATGCCGTGTTCGAGCACGAGATCAATGATTACAAGAGCGTCCAGGTCACGCGCATCCTCCACGACTTCTACGACGCCGATCCGAAGCGCGGGTTCTACGGCGGCGGCGGCATCGATGCTCGCATCAATCCCCAGCCGGCTCTCTGGGCCATGGCGGCGGGCGGCGACCTGCCCACCTGGGGTCCCGAGTTCAAGTCGCGGCTGGAGGCATTTCCGCGGTCCACGATGTCCACCGGACATTGCACCTCGCTGCCGCTCGAAACCAACAGCGTGAGCCTGGACCCTTCCGTAAAGGACGCATGGGGTATTCCCGCCATCAGGGTCACCTACAAGGACCATCCGGATGATCTGGCGACGGCGAAGTTCTTGCAGGACCGGTCCTACGAAATCATGGAGGCGGCCGGCGCCCAAAAACTCTGGCGCGACCAGGTCGAGGAAAACTCCGGCGGTGCCCATTTGCTTGGGACTTGCCGGATGGGCGACGATCCGAAGACCTCGGTCGTCGACAAGTATCATCGCACGCACGACGTGCCTAATCTATTTCTGTGCGACGGTTCGAGCTTCGTCACGTCGGGGAGGGGCCAGCCGACAATGACCATCCAGGCTCTCGCCTTCCGCGCGGGCGATTTCATCAGCCAGTTCGCAAAACGCAATGAAATTTGAGACGCGTGTAACAGACGCCGTGTAACAGACGCCGTGTAACGGACGCGTGTAACGGACGCCGTGTAACAGACGCCGTGTAACGGACGCCGTGTAACGGACGCGTGTAACGGACGCCGTCTAGTGTGGACGGTACGCCGTCGCAGGGCGTGTGGCGTACGCGGTGTGACCACATAACCA
>Ga0070730_10002512_pt1 | contig 16679 bp, 17 predicted proteins | sample Coa_R1_3_FD_66447 | JGI IMG/M metagenome (GOLD analysis project Ga0070730, IMG submission 66447) | Surface soil microbial communities from Centralia Pennsylvania, which are recovering from an underground coalmine fire - Coalmine... | ecosystem: Environmental > Terrestrial > Soil > Unclassified ... | reverse complement strand
TCGATCACGCCGCCGTCCGCGTGCGAGGGGCAGGGATCGGCGCTGGGACGGTGGCCCACGTTCGTGAGGCACACGCCAGCCTCGGCGCCGGCGTCGCCGCCCGGACCGCCCTCGCCGGCACGAGCATCGCCGGACGTGCCATCGGAGCTCGCGTCGGTCGCGGAGCCGCCACCGGAGCCGGAGCCGCCGCACCCGAGCGTCGTCGAGGATGCCGCCACGAGGAGCAGGAGAGACCGGCACTTCCAGCGGCGCGTTCGCACGGTCCGCATCGTAGCTCCTCGCGCGGGGCGGGCGTGCATCCGAAGGTCGCCTACGCTGTGGGGGTGAGCAAGGCCTTCAAGGGGGACGACGCGTCGGAGGCGCCGCTGGTCGTGCCGCCGCGCGCGCCGCTGCCGGCGGGCGTGGAGAACTACGTCACCGCGAGCGGCCTCGCGGCGCTCCAGGCCGAGCACCAGCGCCTGGTCGCGGAGCGCGCGCACGTCGAGGCGTCGGGCGAGGCGGAGGCCGAACGTCCGCGCATGCTGGCAGCGCTCGCGACGCGCATCGCCGCGCTCGAGGACCGGCTGGCGACCGCGCGTCTGGTGCATCCCTCGACGCAGCCCCGCGACGAGGTGCGCTTCGGCGCCACGGTGACCGTGCAGGGCGAGGACGGGAGGGTGCACCGGTACCGGATCGTGGGCGTCGACGAGGCGGACGTGGAGCACGGTCGCGTGGCCTTCGTCGCGCCCCTGGCGCGCGCGCTGCTCGGCAAGCGCGCCGGCGAGGCGGCCGTCGTGCGTACGCCGCGGGGCGAGGAGGAGATCACCGTGATGGGCGTGGAGTACGAGGGGTGAAGAAGCGCCGCTCGCGAGCCCCCGCTCCCACGTCCGTCGCCTGCCCCTTCTGCGGCGAGGCCGAGGACGTCTACGTCGACGCCGGCGGCGGCCGGACGCAGACGTACACGGAGGACTGCTCGCTGTGCTGCCGGCCGCGCGTCGAGCACGTCGAGCCGGGCGACGAGCCCGGCGCGGTGCGCGTGTGGCTCGAACGGGGGGAGTAGCCAGCGCCCGGGGGGGAGAACGACCCCGCCGCGCGCATCGATGGCCCGGGTCTTCGCCGGCATTTTCGCGAGGCATGAGGAATGCGTGCCGGCGGGCCCACATGTCGCCGACGACTGCGATCGCGTGCGTGCTTCTCGGGGTGAGCGTCGCTTCCTTCTCTTTCTTCGGCTGCGGGGGCGGCTCGTCCGGCGCGTCGGGCTCGTACACGGGACCGGTCGCCGACTCCGCATGCCCCGGCCTCCCCGACGCGAGCACGTGGAAGAACGTCTCGCCGCCCGGCACCGACTACGCCGCCTCGTACACGGGGACCAACTCGATCGTCGCCCGCCCGGACGACCCCGCGACCGTCTACACGGGCGTCGACGGCAAGGGCATCTACACGTCGAGCGACTGCGGCGGCACGTGGTCGCTCGTCAGCACGGGCGCGCACGCGACCGAGATGAGCTCCGGCCGCCCGTGGAGCATGGTCATCGACCCCGTCACGCCCGACGTCATGTACGTCGTGCAGGGGTACGGCGCGTCGGGCCTCTGGAAGTCGACGAACGCCGGCGTCGACTGGGAGCAGGTGCTCACGCCGAACGTGACCGCGGCCTTCTACGGCGGCGGCCAGATCACGAGCATCCACATGGACCCGGGCGACCACGCGCACCTCGTCGTGGAGTCGCACGGCAACTGCGCAGCCACGAACAAGACGTGCGCCGCCGAGACGGCCGACGCGGGCGTCACCTGGAAGGTCATCGACCTGAGCGCCGTGGGCGACTGGTCGGAGGGCAGCGGCATCGCGATCGTCGACCGCTCGACGTGGCTCTACTGCGGCGTCTTCTCGGGCCTCTTCCGCACGGCGGACGAGGGCGCCAGCTGGACGCAGATGGACGTCGGCGGCGCGCTCCCCGACTGCGACTACTACCAGCCGCGCCTCTGGACGGATCCCGGCGGCCGGACGTACCTCGCCGCCATCGCCTACACGGGCCCGGGGATCTTGAAGAGCGCCCCGGGGGACACCAGCAAGTGGACCCTCATCGACGCGTCGCCGCAGGCCGACCTGCTCGTCGCCACGGGCACGCAGCTCGTCGTCGCCAAGTCGGTGGACTCCACCTATTTCGTCGCGTCCCAGTCCGACACGAGCACCTGGACCCCGCTCGCCGGGCCGCCGACGCCGCAGCCGCAGGCGGGCAATCTCACGGGGCCGCACTACCTCACGTACGACCCCGTGCACCACGTGCTCTACGCGTCCACCTTCAGCACGGGCCTCTGGCAGACGGTGATTCCGTGACCCGACGCCGCGAGGTCGGGTGCCGGTGCATCACGGCCGCCACGCGTACGGCGGGGGCGTCGTGATGTCCTGGATGGTCTCGCTGGCGATCGTGCTGTCGACGTAGCCGTAGTACGCGCCGGTGCTCTCGCTGAAGCCCTGCCCGCGGAACTCGACGTCGCCGAGCAGCGAAGCCGTGCCAGTGAGCGACTGGCCGGGCTCGAAGAAGCCGAGCGGGTAGAAGGTGGTCTGTGCCTTCGCCGAGCCGCCGATGGTGAAGGGGTTGGCGTTGTACGGGGCGGTCGTGCTGCCGACCAGCGTGAGCGCGCCGACGGTGCCGCCGGACACGGCGCCGCTGACGACCGTGGCGTGGTCCTCGATGCGCGCGCTGCCGCTCGCGGTGGCGCCCACGAGCACGGTGGCGAACGGGCCGACGTAGACCGACGCTGGCAAGCCTGCGGGGCCGCACCCGCCACCGTTGGCCACGCGCACCAGCCCGGAAGGACACGGCGCCTGCTGTCCGCCGGGGTAGCTGCTCGGCCACGCGCCGCCCAGCTCCACCATGAAGGGATAGCGGTAGATCGTCGGATATGCCTGGTCCCAGACGATCGACTGCTCCACGCTCGGCGTCGCGACGACGACCAGGAAGAGCGACTCGCCCGGGCCAACACAGAACGTGAGCGCGCCGTCGGTCCCGTGCTGCAGGGCGCTGTAGCGCGGCTTCGCGATCCCTGCGTCGGTCGCGACGAGCCCCCAGCGGAAGTCCGGATTCGCGCCGCTCTGAAGGACGCCGCGGAACGTCACGCTCACGCTCGTCGCGCCCGCGTCCGGCAGGAGCTGCACGACATCGTAGCCCCACCGCTGCGGTGCCCAGAAGAACGGCGACACGAAGCGCCGGTTCGTCGCGTAGCTCGCATCGAGCGGCTCGAGCTGGACGAGGCGCAGGCGGCGCTGCGTCTGCGACTGGTCGGTGAGCAGGCCATAGCTCGAGCGGTACAGCGCGCCCTGGTTCGCCCCCGCGGTGCTCTCGGGCGCGGGGTCCTGGTAGTCCCACGTCACGTCGTGCATCGCCCACTCGCCGAAGAAGTCGTTGAGCTGCGCGAGGCTCCAGCCGCGCGTCGTCATCACGTTCGAGAACGGGTCGGCGCCGGCGGGGCTCGCGAGCCAGACGTCGTTGACGGCCTGGTAGCAGTAGCGGTCCTTCAGGTACTCCATGAACTGCCAGTTGCAGTAGCGGTCGCGCGTCGAGCCGAGATAGAGGTGCGGCACGTTCGCGAGCATCTCCGAGCAGTGCACGTTCGACGCGTGGTACTCGGGGAGCTGCTGCGCCGACCAGTTCGCGTGGCTCTCGTAGATCCAGCCGCACGTGTTCGAGCTCGGGCACTGCAGGCCGGTGCCGACGCTGCACTGCCAGGCGTGCGTGAACTCGTGGGCGAGGCCCCAGTGGTCCGCCGTGGCGCCGGGGCCGACCCACATGCCGGGGAGGCCGTTGCCCCAGCAGCCGCCGGTCAGGCCGTAGTCCGCGTGGATGACGATGCTGACCTTGGACTTCTTCGCCGACTGGCAGAACGGCTCGGGCTCGAACATCGGGCTGCCGAAGCGCATCGGCCAGATCGCGTTCTCGAGCTCCGCGGTCGCGTCCGCGCACTGCTGCGCCGTGATCGTGCCGGCCGGCGCGTGCACGGCGAAGTGGGCGCTCTCGCACTGGAGCGGATCGCCGGTGGTCGAGCCAGGATCGGTCCAGGTGCCCGCGACGCAGGTCGCCGACGCGGGGGGCGTGGTGGCGCAGCCCGTCGCCCACGCGGTGGTCGTCGTCCCGGGATCGCACGCACCGCCGTCGTTGCCGGTGCCACCGCTGCTGCTGCCGCCGCTACCGCCGCTGCTGCTGCTCCCGCTTCCACCTCCGCTGCCGCTGCCCGCGTCGCGTCCTCCACTGCTGGCGCCGCCCTCGATCGCGCCGGAGCTCGCGCCGCTGCTGCTCGCGCCGGCGCTCCCCGCGTCGGTGCCCGCGGCATCCGAGCCGCCGCCCCCACCGCACGCCGCGAATGCGACACCGAGGACGACGGTCGCGACCGTTGGGATCGAGGATCGGCGTCGGACGAAGGGCTCCACGCGACGTAGGTGCCCCTGGGGCTGCCATTTGGCTCAGCATTCATGGACGCGACAACTTTGCGCCCGCCTTCAACCAGCGGCGCCCGAGCACCAGCAGGACGGGCGACGCGAGCGCGATGACGCCGTACACGAGCCACATCGTGCCGGTGCGCTGCTCGCCGTGCTCCGGACAGAAGCGCGCGAGCATGGCGCCGGAGTAGAGTCCGGTGGTCGTCTTGGCGAGAAACCACGGGATGGTGGCCACGCCCATGTACGCGCCGACCCGGTCGGCCGGGGCGGACTCGGCCACCCACTCGTAGAAGCGCGAGGACCAGATGGCCTCGCCCACCGAGTAGACGACCTGCGAGACGAGCAGCAGCGTGAGGTCCGGCCCGCCCGCCAGCAGGAACACCGACGAAGCGCTGACCAGTGTGCCCGCGATCATCACCGTCAGGACGTCGACGCGGCGGGTGAGCAGCGCGAGCAGCGGCGTGCCGACGAGGATGATGAGCGGGTTGAGCCCCTCGACCCACTCGAAGCGTGCGCCGACGCTCGGCGGGTACGCGCGGACCACGTAGTCGGGGAGCGTCAGCCACTGGTGCGCGAAGAGCGTGCGCACCGCGAGCAGCGCGAAGACGAAGTAGAGGAAGCGGCCGTTGGCGATGGGCGAGGCGCGCCACGAGGCGCCGGCGGGGGCGCCGGCGTCGCCGCCTCGCGGGACCTTCGCCACGGGCTGGCCGAAGCCGCGCGGGAACGCGACGACGTGGACGACGAGGTACGCAGCGGTCACGCCGGCGCACATCCAGAAGACGCCCGCGGGGCCGTGGCGCTGGCGCACGAGCGACGACGCGAACGACTCGACCAGGATGCCGCCGTTGAAGAGCGCGTACAGCAGCGCATAGGCGAGCGACGACGTCTCCTTCGTCGTCGACTGCTTCACGCCTGCGTAGAAGGCCGAGGTCAGGACGCCCGACGGGACCGCCATCAGCGCCAGCGCCAGCCACGCGACGACCCAGCTCGAAGGCAGCGCCGGAGCGGCGGCGAGCAGCGAGCGCCCCGTGACGCTCAGCAGGAATCCGAGCAGGATCGTGCGACGCACGCCGAGCCGGTCGACGAGCGGCCCGAGCACCATGGCGCCGATCGAGATGGACCCCGTGTAGAACGACACGGTCAGCCCCGCCGTCTGATCCGGCATGCGCAGCGACTGGCCGAGGAAGAGCGTCAGGATGTTGAGGACGCCGTAGTAGGCCGCTCCGTCGAGGAGCATCGCGAGGACGCAGATCCAGAAGGGCCAGGGCAGCGCGAAGGCGGCGCGCCACCTGCTCCCGTCGCTCCGCGCCGTCGACACCGCACGAGAGTATCTCGCCCGTCGAGCTACGCTGGGTGGACCGTGAAGACCTTCCGCGGCGGTCTCCCCGTCGGTCGCATGGGCCAGATCGGCATCGGGCTGCTCTGGGCGGCGATGATCATCCCGCTGCGCCTGGGGATCGCGAACGTCGTGACCTTCGCCATGGCGATCCTCGCGCTGCTCGCGCTGCCGCTGCTGTTCATCCCGTCGCGCATCGAGGTGGCGGACGACGGCGTGTTCTTGCGGTGGCTCGTCTTCTCGCGGTTCGTGCCGTACGCCAGGATGGCGAACGTCTGGTACGAGCCCGGGGTGCCGCGCGGCTTCTTCCGCCGGGGCGAGAGCGCGCGGCTGACCGTCTACGGGAAGGATGGCCCGCAGCTGACCATCTCGAGTCGGGCTGGGTCGCCCGACCTGCAGCGGGCGGCGCAGGCGATCGACGCGGGCATGGCGAGCTACCACGCTTCGGGCCAGCCCGCGCCGTTCGACAGCGCGCGTCTGGCGCGCGGCGGCGCGAAGGCGGCCGACTGGCTCTCGCGCATCCGTGCGCTCGCGCGGATGCCGGCGTCGTACCGCGAGTCGCCGCCGTCGCGCGAAGAGCTGGCGCGCATCCTGGGCGACCCGCGCGCGAGCGAGGAGCAGCGCGCGGCGGCGGCCGTGGGTCTCGCGGCGCTGGGTGACGAAGGCAAGACGCACCTGCGGGTCGCGCGCGAGACCACCGCGGACCCGAAGCTCCGCGTCGCGATCGACGCCGCGGTCGCCGACGACGACGAAGCGATCGCGGCGGCGCTGGACGACGTGGCGGAAGCGGATCGCGAGGGCGCGTGAGCCCGCGGACCGTGGACGCGGCCGATGGCGTCCGGTACGACCGCCGCATGCCCCTCGACCACTACGTGACGCTCGGCCATTCCGGCCTGCGCGTGAGCCCGCTCTGCCTGGGCACGATGACCTTCGGCAAGGAGTGGGGATGGGGCAGCGAGCCGGCGGAGGCGAAGCGCATCCTCGATCGCTACCTCGAGCGCGGCGGCAACTTCATCGACACCGCGAACGGCTACACCAAGGGTCACTCCGAGGTCATCCTCGGCGAGCACCTCGCCCACGACCGCAAGAAGCGCGACCGCGTGGTGCTCGCGACGAAGTTCGTGACCAACATGTTCCTCGGCGATCCGAACGGCGGCGGCTCGAACCGCAAGGCCGTCATCGCGCAGTGCGAGGAGTCGCTGCGGCGCCTGCGCACCGACTACATCGATCTCTACTGGCTGCACGCCTGGGACCGGACGACGCCGATCGAGGAGACCATGCGCGCGCTCGACACGCTCGTCGAGCAGGGCAAGGTCCGGTACCTCGGCTTCAGCGACACGCCGGCGTGGAAGTGCGCCCAGGCGCAGACGATGGCGCAGCTCCGCGGGTGGGCGCCGCTCGTGGCGCTGCAGATCGAGTACTCGCTGTTGCAGCGCACGGTGGAGGGCGAGCTGGTGCCGATGGCGCAGGAGCTCGGCCTCGGCATCACGCCGTGGGGCCCGCTGCGCGGCGGTGCGCTGAGCGGCAAGTACAAGCGCGGCGACAAGGGCAAGCACGAGGCGGGGCGCGGCGCGCGCGTGACCAACTACCTCGACGACCGCACCTTCGACCTGCTCGATCTCATGGAGCGGATCGCGACCGAGCTCGGGACCACGGTCTCGCGCGTCGCGCTCGCGTGGGTGCAGGGCCGCCGGGGCGTGGCGTCGACCATCATCGGCGCGCGGACCATCGAGCAGCTCGACGACAACCTCGGCGCGCTCGACGTGAAGCTCACGGCCGGGCACGTGGAGGCGCTCGACAAGGCGACGAGGCCGGCGCTCCCCTTCCCCACCGACATGCTCGGGGCCGTCCCCATGTTCGCGTTCGGCGGCACGACCATCAACGGTCAGTCGTCGCAGCCGTGGTCGCAGGCGCCGCAGAGCGACGGCGAGCGGTTCTGATCCAAGCGGCCACCGTGCAGGGGCCGCGCTCCGCGCGGGCGTCGCCCGGGCTCACGGTGCCACGAGGGGCCGGAGCTCGAAATTCGCCGTGGCCACACCGTCGGCCGTCACCGTGACGGGCCACGTGAACGGCGCCGCGCGCGGCGCCCAGAACGTCGCGCGGTAGGTCCCCGGCGGCACGTCGGAGATCGCGTACTTGCCATCGGGCGCGACGAGGGCGAACGACGTCGAGGGGACGACGAGCAGGTACCCGATCATCTCGGGGTGGATGTTGCAGAGCAGGGAGATCGCGCCCGGAGCGTCGAAGCGCCGCGCGACGGTCCCGTCCTGCTGCAGGTAGCCCGTGTCCCAGCCGGGGAGCTCGGGCGAGAACATGTGGTGCGTGAGAGCGTCCCTGTTCCCGAAGGTCACCGTGCCGCCCGCCGCCACCACCGCGATGAACGGCGTGAAGTCCTTGTGGTGGATGTACACGTCGGCCGTCGTCGCCACCCCGGGCTGCCTGGGCGCGTCCTCGAGGTAGACGACGCCGAGCTTCTTCACGCCCTCGGGCGCGGAGATCACGCCCACGATCTTCGGCGGTCTGGGGACCTTCTTCGCGGCAGGTGCCGAAGCGGAGATCGTCGCCGGCGACGCCGGCGAGGACCCGGCGTTGCAGCCGGTCGCGGCCGCGACGAGCCCGGCGGTCGAGAGGCAGAGCGTCAGCGAGAAGGATGGCTTCATGGACGATTCCCTCGACGCCACCAGGTGCGAAAGTCGCGCCACCTGGCGGCGTCGCGACGAGTCGGGCGTGCTGTCCTCCTCGAAACGCGCGCAACCTGCGGGCCCGACGCAGGGGATGCGCGAGCGAGCATCCAGGGTCGTCGAGCGACTCCGTGCAAGCTCCGCGTGCTCGCGCACTTCGTGCGCCTCGCGCGACCGAATCCGGTACGCAAGATACCCATTTCATTGATCCGTCCTCGTGGCGCGCCGCTTGCGAGCGCCGTCGCGAAGCTAGGAGGGCCCGACCATGAGGACCTGGATGAAGCGGAGCGCGATCGCGGCGGCGCTCGCCGCCGGCGCGGTCTGCGCAGCGGCTTCGTGCACGAACAAGGCGGAGCAGCAGATCGAGCAGGAGGGTCAGAAGGGCCTCGGCGCCTCGACCGACATCAAGTCGCTCATGGCCGCGCGCGGCCTCTCGGAGGCGGACGTCGAGGCGGCGCTCAAGACCTACGTGCCCTCGGGCAAGCACGACGACTACCTCATCTTCGCGTCGGGCGGCCACTCGGGGCAGATCCTCGTCATCGGCGTCCCGTCGATGCGCCAGCTGAAGACGATCGCGGTGTTCACGCCCGAGCCCTGGCAGGGCTACGGCTACGGCGACGAGAGCAACAAGATCCTCGCCGGCGCGGGGCAGGGTACCCACTCGCTCGGGTGGGGCGACGTCCACCACCCGAACCTCAGCGAGACCAAGGGCGACTACGACGGCCAGTTCCTCTTCGTGAACGACAAGGCCAACGGCCGCGTCGCCGTCGTCGACCTGCACGACTTCATGACGAAGCAGATCGTGGCGAACCCGCTGATCGGCAGCGATCACGGCGGCGCGTTCGTCACGCCGGACACCGACTACGTCGTCGAGTCGAGCCAGTACCCCACGCCACTCGGGCGGGAGTACGCGCCGCTCTCCGACTACAAGGACCGCTACCGCGGCCTCGCGACCTTCTGGAAGTTCGACCGGGCCAAGGGGCGGATCGTCCCCGAGCAGAGCTGGGCCATCGAGCTGCCGCCGTACTCCCAGGACCTGGCCGATGCCGGCAAGCTCGTGAGCGACGGCTGGGTGTTCATCAACTCGTTCAACACCGAGATGGCGACGGGCGGGACGCTGCAAGGCAAGCCGGCGATCGAGAGCGGCGCGTCGCAGAACGACATGGACTACCTCCACATCATCGACTGGAAGAAGGCCGAGAAGCTGGTCGCCGCGGGCAAGACGACGACCATCAAGGGGATGCGCGTCATCTCGCTCGCCACGGCGGCCGAGGAGAACGTGCTCACGTTCGTGGGCGAGCCCAAGAGCCCCCACGGCTGCGACGTGACGCCGGACGGCACGGCCATCGTCGTCGGCGGCAAGCTCGACACGCACGGCACGCTCTACGAGTTCTCGAAGATCAAGGACCTCATCGCGAACAAGAAGTTCGAGGGCAAGGACGCCTTCGGGGTCCCCATCCTGCCGTTCAAGGAGGCGATCCGCGGCCAGGTGGAGCTGGGCCTCGGGCCGCTGCACACGGTCTTCGACGACAAGGGCAACGCGTACACGAGCCTCTTCCTCGAGAGCAAGATCGCGCGCTGGTCGCTCAAGGACATGAAGATCATCGACAAGCTCAGCGTCCACTACAACATCGGGCACATCCTGGCCGCCGAGGGCGACACGGTGAGCCCCGACGGCAAGTGGGTCGTCGCGCTGAACAAGATGTCGATCGACCGCTTCACGCCGGTCGGCCCGCTCTACCCGCAGAACCTGCAGCTGGTGGACATCTCGGGCGACAAGATGCGCCTGACCTACGACCTGCCGATCGGCGACGGCGAGCCGCACTACGCGCAGATGATCAAGGCCGACAAGCTCAAGCCGCTCAAGATGTACACGCCCGCCGGCTTCAATCCGTACACCGGTCAGCACGATCCGAACGCGGTCGAGGGCGGCAAGGAGCGCATCGTCCGCAACGGCGACAACGTCGAGGTCTGGATGACCGTCGTGCGCAGCCACTTCACGCCCGACCAGATCGAGGTCAACGAGGGCGACACGGTGACGCTGCACCTGACGAGCGTCGAGCAGGCCGAGGACCAGACCCACGGCTTTGCCATCGACATGTACAACGTCAACCTCAGCATCGAGCCCGGCAAGACCGAGAACGTGACGTTCAAGGCGGACATGCCGGGCGTCTACCCTTTCTACTGCACCGAGTTCTGCTCGGCGCTGCACCTGGAGATGACCGGGTACTTCCTCGTCAAGCCCAAGGGGAGGTGACGCCATGTCGGCTCGAGCCTCCGTGCCCTCCATGGCGGGGGACGATCACAGGCACCTCGCGGTCGTCGAGCCGCGCGGCATCACGAAGAGCGCCGCGTGGCACCGCGGGCTGCGCTGGGGCGTCGTCGGCCTCTCGGTCGCCGCCGTCGGCGCGTACGCCGCCTCGTTCTTCCAGAGCTGGTGGAGCTTCACGCTCTACGCGCCGCAGTACCCGCACGGCCTGAGGCTGACGATCTCGCTCACCGGGATGGGCGGCGACGTGCACGAGATCGACATGCTCAACCACTACATCGGCATGGGCCACCTCGCGGACGCCGCCGTCCACGAGCGGCACTTGGCCGGATGGGGCGTCGGCCTCGTCGCGCTCATGGTGCTCGCGCTGGCGCTGCTCGCGGGAAAGAAGGTCGGCAAGGCGCTGATCGTGCCGGGGCTGGCGTTCCCCGTCGTCTTCCTCGCAGACGCTTTCTACTGGCTGCACACGTACGGGCACCACCTCGATCCGCGGGCGCCGTTGCACATCCCGGCGTTCACGCCGCAGCTCTTCGGCAACGGGCAGATCGGGCAGTTCATGACGTTCGCGTCGCCGGGGCCGGGCTTCTGGATGGCCATCGGCGGCCTCGTGGCGGTCGCCGCGGCGGTCGTGCTCCGCGCGCGCGTCTGCGCCGATTGCCCGCGCCGCGGCGAGTGCGGCGCGCTCTGCCGGAGTACGCTCCTCGGTTCTCGACGGGAGAAGGAGGCCGCGTGACGTCGCGCAAGGCCACCGCGCTCGCCGTGGCGGCCGTCGTCGCCGCGTGCGCCGTGGGGGTGCGTGCGCACGGGCGGTCCGGCGAAGACCTCGCCGGGCCGACGCCCCCGCTTGACGACGCGGGGCCCGTCGAGCAGCGCGCGCCCGCGGGCGCCTGGGTGGCCGAGGACGCGAAGGCGCTCTCGGACGCGATCGCCGATCGCGACGGTCCCTCCGAGATCTGGCTGCGCCCACGGACGTACCGCGGCGACCTGGTCGTCGGACGCACCGTCGCGATCCGCGGCGAGCGGGGCGCCGTCCTCGAAGGAACGGGGACGGGGACCGTCCTGACCGTCACCGCGCCCGACGCATGGATCGACAACGTCGTCGTGCGGCGCTCGGGCCGCAAGCACACCGAGGAGGACGCCGGCATCAAGGCAAAGGCGCCGCGCGTGCGCGTCACGAACGTCGCGGTGGAGGACGCCCTCTTCGGCGTGACGCTGGGTCCCTGCCCCGGGTGCGTCGTGGAGCACACGCACGTGCGAGGCACGGAGGACGACGTCGAGCTGCGCGGCGACGGCATCAAGCTCTGGGAATCGTCGGACTCCGTCGTCCGCCGGTGCGTCATGGAGGACTCACGCGATCTCGTCGTCTGGTACTCGCGCCGCGTCCTGCTCGAGGACAACACGGTGCGCCGCAGCCGCTACGGCTCGCACTTCATGTACGCGCACGACTCGGCGGTCCGCGGGAGCCGCATCGAGTCGAACACCGTGGGCATCTTCGTCATGTACTCCAACCGGCTGCGCGTCACGCACAACGTCCTGGTGGGAGCGCGCGGGCCCGCGGGCGTGGGCATCGGCTTCAAGGAGAGCGACGGGGTCGACGTCGAGGACAACTGGATCGTCGCGAACACGATCGGCACGTACCTCGATCGCACTCCGCGTTCGATCGACGCGCCCGTCGCCTTCGACCACAACGTCCTCGCCCTCAACGACGTCGCGCTTCGTCTGCACAGCTCCGAGGATGGCCTGACCTTCCGCGCGAACGATTTCCACCAGAACGTCACCGACGCGGAGGTGGAGGGCGGGGGCGACGCCCTCGGCGTCGCGTTCGAGGGCAACCACTGGACCGACTACGAGGGCTACGATCTCGACGGCGACGGCGTCGGCGACGTCGCCTTCGAGGTGAAGCAGCTCTCGGCCGAGCTGACGAGCTCCCGGCCCGTGCTGCAGTTCTTCGCCGGCACCGGCGCCATGGGCGTCGTGGACGCCGTGGCGCACGCCGTCCCTGTGCTGGCCGCGCACCGCGTCCTCGTCGATCCAAGGCCCTCGATGCTCCCCAGGAGGCCGCGATGATCCGCGTGCTGCACGTGTCCAAGTCGTTCGGTGTCGTGCGCGCGCTCGACGACGTGAGCCTGCGCATCGAGCCGGGCGAGCGCGTGGGCTTCATCGGCGCCAACGGCTCCGGCAAGACGACGCTCCTCCGGGCGCTGCTCGGGCTCGTGCGCGTCGAGGGCGTCGTGACGGTGGGCCGCGTGAACGTCGCGACTCAGCCCGAGCTCGCGCTCCGCAGCGTGGCCTACATCCCGCAGGTCGCCCCCCCCATCGAGGCGCCTGTGCGCGAGGTGGTGCGCGCCGTCGCCGCGCTCCGACGGATCGACGTCGAACACGTCCGTGCACGCGCCGAGCGCCTGGGCCTCGAGCTCGACACGGTGCTCCACACTCGCTTCCGCGACCTCTCGGGCGGCATGAAGCAGAAGCTGCTGGCGGCGCTCGCCCTCGCCTCCGAGACGCAGATCCTCGTCTGCGACGAGCCCACCGCCAACCTCGATCGCGCCGCGCGCCGCGCGTTCTTCGAGGAGGCGGCCCGGCGAGGCCGCGACGCCGTGACCGTCCTCTGCTCCCACCGGGCCGAGGAGATCGAGCGGCTCGTCGATCGCGTCGTGGAGATGGACTCCGGTCGTGTCGTCCGGGACGAGCCGGTATCCGCGTTCGCGGCCCCCGCCGCCGCCCTCGAGGCTCGCGCCCCACTGAGGTTGGTCCGATGAGCACACGTGCCCTGGCCTTCGCGACCGCGCTTTTCGTCCTGGCATGCGAGGACGACTCGAAGCCGGTCGATCCCGTGTGGGGCAAGCAAGCCTGCGCGAGCTGCACGATGCTGGTCAGCGACCCCCGGTTCGCCGCACAGCTCGCGACCCGCGACGGCGCGCGCGTCTACTTCGACGACCCGGGCTGCATGGCGGCCTGGATGCGCGAGCACCCGCGACTGGCGCAGCACGCGTGGGTCCGGTCGCCCGCCGCCACGTGGATCGACGCACGCACGGCGCGCTTCGTCCGCGGCCAGCGCAGCCCGATGGGCTACGGCTTCGCCCCCGTGGACCAGGGCGACGCCGCGTGGTCGGACGTCGCGGCCGAGGCAGACCTGCGGGCCGCGGCCGAGGGAGGCACGCCGTGAACGCCGCCATCTCTGCCCGCCGCGCGCTCCTGCGCCTCGAGCTCGCGGACGCGCTGCGCTCGCGCTGGGTGCTCTTCACCGCCGCGACCTACGTCCTCGTCTTCGGCGCCTTCGTCTGGCTCGGCCTCCGCGAGTCGCGCGTCCTCGGGTTCACCGGGCTCTCGCGCGTCGTGCTCAACGTCTCGAACGCGGTGGTCATCGTGCTGCCGCTCGTGGCGCTCGTCTCGACCAACCAGGGGATCGTGCGCGCCCGGGGCACCGGGCTCTTCGAGCTCCTGCTCGCGCAGCCCGTCAAGAGGGAGGACTGGCTCTTCTCCGCCGTCGCCTCGCGCCTGGCGGTGATCGTCGGACCACTCGTCGTCCTGCTCGTGGCGACGCTGGTGGCGGGGTGGGTCACCGGGGAGCGGAGCCTCGCGCCTCTGGTCGGCCGCACGCTGCTCGTCGTCTCGTCGCTCACGTTCGCCTTCGTCGGCGTCGGGTTCTTCGTCTCGTCCGCCGCGCGCACGACCGAGCGCGCGACGGTGTATGCGCTCGTCACCTGGCTCGGGGCGAGCGTCCTCCACGACTTCGGGCTGATCGGCGTGCTGCTGCGGTGGCGTCTCTCCCCGGCGGCCGTCTTCGGGCTCGCCGCGGCGAACCCCGTCGAGGCGGCGCGCATCGCCATCCTGAGCGGCGTCGACCCGGATCTCTCCGTGCTCGGCCCGGTCGGCTTCTGGCTGGCCAACGCGCTCGGACCACGCCTGGCGCTCGCGGTCGGCGTCGGCTGGCCGCTCCTGCTCGGCACGCTCGCGCTCGCGCTCGCCCGCCGCAACCTCGCTCGCTCCGACCTCGTCGGATGACTCTCGAATCGACCTCGCTCGAAAGGAAGGACCCCATGAGACCCGTCATCGCCCTCGCGTGTCTGCTGATGCTCGCTGCCTGCTCGAAGCCCGAGCGCGCCGGAACGGGCGCCGCGGGCGCCAGGCCCGCCCAGGGTGGCGGCGGCGCCACCAACGCGCAGCCGGCGGCCGCGGACGGGCACGAGCTGTTCACGTCGCGCTGCGCCCCGTGCCACGGCCCCTCGGGACGCGGCGACGGCCCCGGTGCCGTGGCCCTCACCCCCAAGCCCCGCAACTACACCGACCTTTCCTGGCAGCGGAGCGTGAAGGACGACGACATCAAGAAGACGATCCTCTACGGTGGAGCCGCGGTCGGAAAGAGCCCGAGCATGCCGGCCAACCCGGATCTCGAGGGCAAGCCCGAGCTCGACGCGCTCGTGGGCATCGTTCGAGGCTTCGGAAACAAGTAGCGCCACGGGGCCGAGGCCCTCCCATGCGTTTGACGCTCCACACGGATTATGCGCTGCGCGTGCTCATCTACCTCGCCGCCCACCCCGCCGAGACGGTGAGCGCGCAGGCGGTCGCGGAGTCGTACGGGATCTCGACCCACCACGTCGCGAGCGTGGCCAAGAAGCTCGTGCGCGAGGGCCTGGTCGAAGGCATCCGCGGCAGCCACGGTGGGCTGCGCCTCGCGCGCAACGCGACCCGCACGCGTGTCGGCGACGTGGTGCGCAAGTTCGAACCGGACCTGGACCTCGTCCAGTGCTTCGGCCCGAACGACACGTGCCCCATCTCGCCCGCCTGCGAGCTCGCGGACACCCTGATGCGCGCAAGGAGCGCCTTCCTGGCGGTCCTCGACGCGACGACCATCGGGGACCTGGCCGTGAACGGCCCGCGGCTCGTTCGCCTGCTGACGCGGCATGCGTGACGCGAGCCTCTGCGAAACGGACGGCCTGACGATGCTTCGTTCTATCCTGATCCATGGCGCGCTACCCGAACCGGCGTCCCGCCCCCGATGGGCGCTCGGAGCCAAGGGCTTCCGGCCCTTCTTCCTCCTCGCCGCGGTCTTCGCGGGCGCGATCGTGCCGCTCTGGATCCTCGTCCTCGCGGGCGCGGCGCGGCCCGCCGGATACGTCGACGCGACGAGCTGGCACGCGCACGAGATGGTCCTCGGCTACGCGCTCGCCGTGATGGCCGGGTTCCTGCTCACGGCGGTGGGCAACTGGACGCAGCGCGAGACGCTGACGGGCGCGCCGCTGCTCGGGCTCGCGGGCCTCTGGGGCCTCGGCCGCGTCGCGATGCTCTTCGCGGGCGTCCTTCCGCGCGGGCTCGTCGCGCTCGTCGACCTGGCGTTCCTCCCCGCGCTGACGGTCGTTCTCGCCCGCCCGCTCGTCGCGACGGGAAACCGGCGGAACTTCGTCATGCTCGCCGTCCTGGGGGCGCTCTTCGCCGCGGACGTCGTGTTCCACCTGGCCGGCGTCGGCGTCGTGGGACGCGGCGCGGCGCGGACGGCCTGCCTCGTCGCGCTCGACGTCGTCGTGCTCGTCACGATGATCATCGCCGGGCGCGTGTTCCCGATGTTCACACGCAACGCGACCGGGATCGCGGCCGTCCGGTCCATCCCTTCGCTCGACCTCCTCACGGTCGTCGCGATGGCGATCCTCACCCTCCTCGACGCGCTCGTCCCCGGGCGCGCGCCGGCGTCCGCGTTCGCGGGGGCCGTCGGGCTGCTCGCGGCGGCGCGCGCCGCGCGGTGGGGAGCTCGTCACACGGCGCGCCATCCGCTGCTGTGGATCCTGCACGCGGGCTACGGCTGGCTCGTGGCCGGCCTGCTGCTCCGCGCGCTCGCGGCCCTCGCGCCGGGGTGGCTCCCGGGATCGCTCGCGACGCACGCGCTGACCGTCGGCGCCGTCGGCTCGCTGACCCTCGGCATGATGGCGCGCGTCGCGCTGGGCCACACCGGGCGCCCCTCGTCGCGCCCAGGTCCGTGACGTGG
>Ga0070730_10002511_pt1 | contig 16681 bp, 8 predicted proteins | sample Coa_R1_3_FD_66447 | JGI IMG/M metagenome (GOLD analysis project Ga0070730, IMG submission 66447) | Surface soil microbial communities from Centralia Pennsylvania, which are recovering from an underground coalmine fire - Coalmine... | ecosystem: Environmental > Terrestrial > Soil > Unclassified ... | reverse complement strand
TACTCACGCGTCACTTGAGTGTGAGTATGCTATACTGGGCCATATGTTAAGCCTTGATTTTGTTTGCCAGCATCCTCAGGTGGTACGCGAGGCTCTGCGCAAACGTCATGATACACGTAATGTTGACGCTATACTGTATCTGGCTGAGCAACGTCGCGGCCTCACTGCTCGTACTGATGGTTTATATGCCTCACTCAAAAAATTAAAAGGGGAGGTACGGGCCGCGCCGGAAGTGAGGCGTGCTGCCTTGAATCAGCAGATAAAGGCGACCATCCAGGATATTCGTCAACTGGAAGTACAGAGCACCAGCATCGACACCGAACTGCGTCTGCTCCTGCTCAATTTGCCAAACCTGCCTCACCAGAGTGTGCAGGAAGGGGAGAGCCAGGCCGACGACCAGGAGCTGGGTATGTGGGGAGAACGGCTGGATCTGCATTTTGCGCCGCAGGCTCACTGGGATCTGGGGGAGCGCCTGGGTATTATTGATACAGTAAGCGGCACCAAAATTGCTGGCAGTCGTTTTGTCACGCTCAAAGGGGCAGGGGCTCGCCTGGAACGGGCGCTGATCTCTTTTATGCTGGATACCCATACGCGCGAGCATGGCTACACCGAGATTATGCCGCCTCTGCTCGCGCGTCGCTCGGTCATGATCGGCTCGGGGCAATTGCCAAAGTTTGAGGACCAGGCCTATGCCAGCACGTTAGACGAGTTGTATCTCAACCCGACCGCTGAAGTACCGCTGGTAGGTATGCATAGCGATACGATTTTTCCTCCTGCGACGCTCCCGCTGCGTTATGCCGCCTGGACGACGGCGTTCCGGCGTGAGGCTGGTTCGGCCTCACGTCATACACGAGGCTTATTGCGCCTCCACCAGTTCAATAAGGTGGAACTCTTCCAAATTGTTGCTCCTCAGGATTCGTACAAAGTCCTGGAGCAGATGTTATTCCATGCCGAGATTATCTTACAGCGCCTGGAACTCCCTTACCGGGTGATGGCGCTGTGCGCGGGCCAGTTGCCGTTTGCATCCGCCAGGACGCTGGATCTGGAAGTGTGGATGCCGGGACAGGGCGAGTACGTAGAGATCTCGTCGGTGAGTAACTGTGAAGCGTTCCAGGCGCGGCGCGCCAATATCAAATATCGGCCAACGGTCAGCGGGCATGCCGAGTATGTGCACACCCTAAATGCTTCTGGTCTGGCCGTTGGACGCACGATGGCCGCTATTCTGGAGACCTACCAGCAGGCCGACGGATCCGTCGTCATCCCAAAAGTACTACGTCCTTATATGGGAGTTTCGCAGCTTTTAGCTCCTCAGAACTAAAATAAAACAGCTTGAGAAGCCTATACATATTCTCGCTGCACAGGTAAAACAAACGGGTAAACAGGGAGTTTCTCCTGCCCCCTTTCACTATTGCCTACAGATGTGGTATAGTAAGAAACGGAAGGATGGCAGAGTGGTCTATTGCGGCTGTCTTGAAAACAGCTGGGTTAACAGCCCCGGGGGTTCGAATCCCTCTCCTTCCGTGCCAGGACAATGATGTCTGATCTATCTACAAACACTGCCGGTTTGCAGTATTCCCTGCCAAGTTTTGGAAGTCCCGACCAGCTTTTTTCTTCTCAGGAAGTTGCTAACTTCCAGGTAGCAGGCAAATACTGAAACAGGTACTTTAAGGAACTATTGTAGGATATCGTAGGAGACTCCTGGGTTAGTGTCGCTATCAGGGAGAGGGTAGCGTGCACGCAAGACGCCAGGATCTGTTGCCAGACGGTAGGTGAATTATTGTGTCACTGATAGGAATGTTAGAGCAGATCAATTTATCAAGTGTCTTGCAGCGTATCGAGGCGCATGAGAAGACCGGATTGCTCATAATCAGGCAGTCCGCGAAATGGGTAGAATTGTATGTGCGCGATGGTCGGCTGATGTGCATCGGCCCTGTTCGCACAAACGCCACACTGGCAGAACGGCTCCTGCAGGATGGAGTGATTTCACCTCACGTATTTCAAGAAGCTATGCGAACCATAGGCATAGCAAGCCCTGGTGAGTCGCAGATAGCGCTCTTCCTGCTGGATAGAGGCTTTGTAGGTCATGAAGCATTGCGCTCCTGGGCGACTGGCAAAGCGCTGGAAGTATTGCAGACCCTGCTCAGTTGGTCATACGGTGAGATCTATTTTGATGAAGCGATGACCCCCTCCGCAGATCGCCTGCTTGTGGCAATGTCTATTTCATCGCTGTTGGCTGCCCTGCCCGTGCCCCCTCAACTCGTCTATGAAACATCGCCCGTAGGGCAAGCAAGTATGCAAAAATCTCCTGTTATGCCACAGATCCCTACGACACCTGTCCCTGATATGGCAAGAGTGGCTACCTCGATGGAGTCTGCGCAATTTCTCGCTGGCAATACACCTTCGGCTCCATCGCTTGCCGCATCGCCTGATTGGAAAGGAGCACAGGCAATTCCCTCTCCCGCGGCTCCATCCTATATCGACGCTTCACAGCTTTTGATGGAGAGCCTGCCAACTGCGTTCCCCTTTGGGGATACCCCTGCACCTGGCGCGGGGTCCATCTCTGGGGGAGACCTCGTAGGGGCATCCTTACCAGGCTTTAGTGGTGGCTCCCCCAATGGATACGATCTCTCCGCCAGGGACGATCTGCGGCCTGCGGCATCACCTGGGGCCAGCCCTTCTCCTCTGTCGATTTCTCAGCCTGTACCTGTGGTAGCTCCGCTTCCTCCCAAATATGTCGATACATCGTATATGCAACCTTACATGGTGCTAATGCCGTCCGATCTCTCCGCCTGGCGTGAGCAGAATCCACCTGTGCAGTTGACCCCAGATCAATGGCGGCTCCTGTCGCGGGTTGACGGCCAGACTACTTTGCAGGCGGCCTGTCACGAGCTGGCGATGCCACCTGAAGTGATTTGCCGGATCGCGGGCGAACTGGTCGTGGATGGCCTGGTGCAGTTGGGCGCCCCTGCCCAGCAACCCATGCCAGCGCCTGAAGTCTCGCCTGCTCCTGGAGAGATGGCTCAGCCTGATGTGTATAACGGCTATGCTCCTCCCAGTTATGTGGCTCCCTTGCCCGCCTCAGATATCCTGCCTCAATATTCTGCCTTTATGTCTTTTGAGACCGAATCACAATGGGGTAATGGTGGCAATGGAGCGACTTTTGTACCTGGACATGGCTGGATCGCCTCACCTCAACCATTGCAGCCTCTGCAATCCAGTGGCCCGCTAGCGTCATATACGGGCTCCTATGCCCGCGTTGATCAGCAGACCCGATAACTCTTTCCAGCGACGAAAGATTAATGGACACGATTCTACAAGGGCTTGGTCCCTACGGGGAAGGGGGTAGGTGTGAAGGGGCGCGGAACACCATTTTATCACTCAGAAGAACTGGATTCTGGCGATCGTCTCGCAGGGATGATTATTGGTTGCAGCTCTGCTATGCAAAATGTGGCAACGATGGTGCGCCAGATAGCTCTGTATCCTACGACAACTGTTTTGCTGCAGGGTGAAAGCGGCACCGGGAAAGATGTAGTGGCCCGCGCTATCCACGAGTTAAGTAGTCGGGCTGCCTACCAGTTTGTGGATATCAATTGTGCCGCGATCCCTGAGACACTGCTGGAGACGGAGCTGTTTGGTGTGGAGGTTGGAGCTTTCACCGATGCCAGAGCCTCACGTGAAGGTTATCTGCTGCGCGCCGATGGCGGTACCCTCTTTCTTGATGAGATCGGCTCAATGCCCCTGGTCTTGCAGGCAAAATTGTTACGTTTCCTGGAAACACGCAGTTTTCGCCGGGTTGGCAGCACAAAGGAAATCCATGTTGATCTGCGCGTCATTTCTGCTACCAATGTCGATCTGCAAGCCGCAGTGATGCGCAGGGCTTTTCGCGACGACCTCTTCTATCGCCTGAAAGTTATTACGATTACATTGCCACCTCTGCGCGATCGACCCGAGGATATTGAGCCGCTGGTAGAGCATTTTTTGCAGTTATATAGTATGGAGGGGGAGGCGCCGTTGCGTATGAGCCAGGAGGCGCTGCAGTTGTTGTTGCGTTACCCATGGCCGGGCAATGTGCGCGAATTGCGTAGTGTCATTCAGCGCGCCCAGATCTTATGGGATGGACATGAAATAGTCCCCAAAGATCTGCCGGAAGGGATTGGCAGGGCGAGGACGAGCGCCAGTCAGCGCTTGCAAGAACTACAGCAGCAGGTGCATCTCCCCCCTGAAGGGGTAGATCTGCGGGCTTTCCTGGGCGGCATCGAGCGCACATTGATCCTGGAGGCTCTCGAACGTTGTAATGGCAACCAGGTCCATGCTGCCGCTATGCTGCATATCTCGCGTGACCAGTTGCGCTACCGGCTCCAGAATCTGTTATGATCTTAAGCAACACAGTACCGGATCAGGCTTTGAATGGCTGAGGTAATGGCCTACGAGGCCATTACCTCAGCCATTCAAAGCCTGATCCGGTACTTACAGAAAATATACCCCTGGTAATTACGCTTCGGGCCAATCGAGCATGATTGCTTGCGCGCTATCGCCTGGGTGCACTATGACGCCTTCTGGTACCACGAGTAAAGCATTGGCGTTGAGCAGAGAGGTCATGATGTTAGAGCCCTGGTTGCCAGTTGTGTGGGCAATAAATTTCCCGTCGTGCCACGCGACATGGGCGCGTACATAGTGACGGCGCATGACCTGATCACTTACGCCATCCTCGACCGTCACTGCAACCTGTGGCTTCAGCAGGTGTGTATGCCCCTGCATCTTACGAATGATTGGGCGCCCAAAAAGCTCGAAGGTGATGGCGGTTGAAACCGGGTTGCCGGGCAGCCCCAGTAGCGGCACACCATTGATCTGCCCGAAAGCCACTGGTTTGCCGGGACGCATGTTAATGCGCCAGAAATTGATCTGCCCCTGTTCTTGCATGATGGTTTTGACGAGGTCGTATTCGCCAACTGAAACGCCCCCCGAGGTCAGGATAAGGTCATACTGAGTTGCCTCGGCGAACTTTGCACGCAGGCTCTCGACCGTATCACGCGCGACGCCCAGACGGTGTGGTTCCGCTCCTGCCTGGCGCACGCTAGCCTCCAACAGGTAACTGTTGCTATTGCGAATCTTCCCCGGTTGTAACGCCTCAGCGACATCGATCACCTCGTCACCTGTGCCGAGAATAGCGACGCGTGGACGGCGCACCACCGGGACGCTGGCCCAGCCAAGCGTCGCCAGGATGCCGATCTCCCCTGAACCAATAGCGCTGCCCTGCCTCAGCACCGTCTGTCCCTGCTGCATATCCTCGCCAGCAGGCCGAATATTATTGCCCGGCGCCACTTCCTGCAGAATTTCCACCCACTCGCTCTCAGGACCAGCTGAACGCGTCAGCTCTACCTGGATCACGCTATCTGCTCCTGGCGGGACGGGCGCACCAGTCATAATACGCAGAGTTGTTCCTGCTTCAACGCCATGATCTGCCACGTAGCCTGCCGCGACGGCTCCAGTCACACGCAGGCGCGCTGGTTGCCCATCGCGCGCCTGACTATCCTGACTGCGCAGCGCGAAGCCATCCATGGCGGAATTGGCAAAAGGGGGTATAGCTTCCTGCGCCACGATATCCTGGGCCAGTACCAGCCCCAGCGCTTCTGAAAGCGGGACGTGGACGACATTCAGTGGTGTGATTTCTGCAAGTATGCGCTCAAGCGCTTCTTCTACACTCAGCATGGATCTTCTTCCTTTGGGGATTTATTGTGATAATTTTACCACACCATCGGGTGACTCCATCCTTCTGCGCACCGCTGTAAGGAAAGAGGGAGGAGGCCATAGGCTGATCAATCCACCAGAGATGACCTGAGGGCCGAGGTCATCCTTGAGGGCGACCCCTGGTAAACCGACATGTATAAGGATTGGCGACCCTTCAATTGGCGTTAAAAAAGGAACGAACCAGGATGCCAAAAATAATGATGCCATCCTGGTTCGTTCCCGAAATAGTACCTCGTACGGGATTCGAACCCGTGATCTCCGCCTTGAAAGGGCGATGTCCTAGGCCACTAGACGAACGAGGCAGACCTGATGCTGTGCTCTCGCAACAACGCTAGGATTGTACTCTATCGCTGGCGCTTTGTCAAGCGATGCTGATGAGGATCGAAAAGTCGCGTAGGAGGTCCCCTGGTGGGATACGGATGGCAAGCCAGTCCAGGCCAGAGGCTCACCAGAGGTCCTTCTATGCGGGCGAATGCATAACTTATTCTGCTTGATAGTCTCCCTCGATGGTGGTGAATTCAATGTGGTTTCCAACGGGATCGAGGAAGAAGAAGCGTGGACGGTGCGGGATGGGGTCGGCCTCTACGATCTGGCAGCCGGCCTCGACCAGTCGCTTGCGGTACTCTTCCACGTCGTCTACTTCGAGGCAGAAATGGCGTGCTTCGGCTGGATGGGAAAGATAGGTGTCCGGGACAAAATGCAGCTCCATTTCACCATCGCCGGCGGCAAACCAGACCAGACCACGATGTCGTAGCGTGTGTGGCACCGGTTTTTCCGTCAGCCCAAGTACCTTACTATAGAAGGTACGGATGCTTTCTTGTGTTCCATCGGGAATAGGCAACGAAACATGGTGAAGACGTGGCAGGCTCAATCCTTTACGTTGATAGATAGATGTCATCGACAGGCTCCTTCTGGCTGACTCTCTGCGGCTCGTTTACTTGCATCGCAAGTTTGTGGTTTGTAATCCTTTTCTATTATGCCACTTTTTCAGAGTCTTTGGAAAGCTAGAGCAGCTCGTAGATCGTGACTGCACCAGAGTGATAGGCTACACGCAGGGAAGAGCCGACCATCTGATCAAATTTGTCCAGGCCCGCCGACGATGATTTCGTGTAGGTCTGGCGCTCCAGGGGGCCGACGTAGATATAGCGCACATGATAGTAGCGCAGCAATTCAAGCGCCTGCCCGCTGTCCGGAGTGGTGTAGATGGTGATAATGTCGGTCATACGATTGAGCGGCTGGGTGTCATAGCGTTGCTCTCCAACGTGATCTGGCCAGCCCAGCACGTCGGGCAAACCGGTAAAGACGGAGATGCGATTAAACCACTGGTACGACGACTCCGGTCCCGCCGCCTCCAGGATGACAGGTGAGCCGGAGACATGCTCATTAAGCCACGTGATGCCCCGGGCGTCGTCAGGATACCAGGCTCGTACAAAAGCAAAGCCGTCGAGGGTGGGCGTATAGTTTGCGCTGGCGGCAGGGGGTTGTATATCGATCCAGAGCTGGTGATCCTGAATACGCGACACCGTGCCTTCCGTCAGGAAGATCGAGCAAGAGAGTAGTAGCGCTACCAGCACCGCCATCCAGACGCGCCGCACCAGGCCACCGAGTCGCCGCCACAGGTGCTGCACTGCCAATGCGCCCCCGATGGCCATACAGAGCCAGAGCTGCATCGAGAACTTGAAGACCGTATTCATCCGCTCCCAATCTCCGCCATCCAGGAAATCGCGAATATAGACCAGCTCGATTCCCAGGCCAATGCCCAGCCCCATAAGGAGTAGCAGATAGGAATACTGGAGCGCAACCGACGTATGTGGATTCTGCTGTGCTGTATTGGTATGGCGTACACCTCTCCAGAGCAACAGGATGAATAAGAAGGACCCCAGGAGGAACAGGGCTGCCAGCAACACTTTGATGCCCAGGGTCAGCAGGAAGGCTAGTATAACGACGCTGAGCAGCACGTAGGCGAGGATGCGCCAGGGGGAAGAGAACCATTTTCCTTTGCCTGCTCCAAACCCTTGATAATAAGCTTCAACCAGGAAGAAGCTGGTGGCGAGGAAGATCCAGAGACCGAAGACCGTCAGATAATCCCCCTGCTCGGAGCCGTGCTGGAGCGTTCCTATGCCATTGACGTAAAGCTGCTGATACGAGGCGTAAAAGGGCCAGTAGAAGAGATAGCCCAGAGCATAGAAAGCGGCGGCCATTCCCAGCCGTAGCGCCAGCGCCATCACCAGTGCAAGCTTCGTTTCACCCGTTGCCCCGCGTAGGGGGATCCCTACGCGACCTGGGAAGAGAAGGCGCTGAATGACCAGCACCGCAGCCAGGAGCAGGACGTAGAGGGGCATATCCCAGGGATTGACGCAGGCAATGGTTCCAATCGTAAATGCTGCAAAGAGATAGAGCAATGGCCGCTCATACGGGCTCGCAGGCGATTCTATCCCGGCAGGTGACCCCGGATGGTTGTTTGCGGACACGATGAAGCTGTCTATATCAGACCTGGTAGCACCGTCGGTGGATGGGGCATACACGGTCGGTGGCGACGGATCGTCCGCGGATGAAGCATCAACGGTCGAGGACAACGAATTGTCCTCCTCTGATAATGATGGAGTAGTGGCGGGTATGGTAGGGACCGCTTCATCGTGTCCGGGGGCGATCCCTTGCGGTTGCCCGGCTGAGTGGGATGGCCCATTGGGAGAGGTAGGAAGGAGCAGGGCGGCCAGGATGCCCAACATTAAGATCTCGATGGGCATATCGATGACGTGAGGGTGTAGATCGGCAAAGATAAAGCTCCAGAAGGGGAATTCATTGATGGTCAAGGGAATGACGCGACTACTCTGCCAATAGTCGAAGAGGGGGACTTGCACATGTGCAAGCATGGCCCCTATTTGCCCCCTGAGCTGCGCCAGGCCATTAAAATTGCCAATGAGCGCCGCGAAGTAGCCCCCGAGCAGAGCTATCGGGAAACTGCGCGCCAGACTATAGACGATGATCACTGCCCCGCTAAACGTCAGAGCGAAAAGCGTTGGCAGAGCCAGATTGAAGGCCGTTGTGGGAACAATACCAGTCAACTTGATCAGCGCGCCAATAATGACATACCCATAGTAGTAGTAGTTGATATAGCCGCCAGAGAACCAGGGATCCTGGGGAGGAGCATAGGGGCTGCGCAACACAGCATTGAGAAACGCCAGCTCCATTGGCTTCTCTCCGCCACGATAAACATGCCAGAGATCCGGGTTGAAGGCGCGAATCAGTGCGAGTAATAGATACGCAAAGGTGAATATGGCCTCCATCGTCAGGAGTAGTTTCCAGCGCTGGCGCACAAATGTGATGATTGTATAGCGCTGTAGCACAAAGGCCACCGCGCTACTCAGCAGCAATACCCCGGCCACCAGCAGGAGCGAGATACGATTGAAGGCCAGCACGTGCCCGGCGGCCAGCACCCAGGACAGATAAGCCAGGACCAGAATACTCAACGTTTTGCCGAAGAGATAGCCATGATCGGCCAGCGCACGAAAGGCCAGGAAGACCAGGGGATAGGCCAGTATGCCCAGCAGGAGGAGGGTTAGCCACCAGAAGAAGAGCGGAATGCTATTCGAGAGGCTGGTGGCCGGAAACTGCACCCCAAAAGGAGCGGAATTTTGATATGTATCAATCTGTTGCTGAGTAAGCAGCAGAGGCTGCTGGGCGCCCGAAAGGCCTGCCCCCGGTGCAGGCAATTGAACGCCATCCAGCAACTTCTGGAAAAGCTGATCGGAGGTATAGGGATAGGGAGTATCACGCACGAAGATGCGCGCCGTGGGGTGATCGAAGACCGAATAACTTTCGTCCGCGCTACTATCGTCGAGCGTGATACCCAGCAGATTGGGACGATTATCGAACTGAGCCGCCAGGTGGAAACCAAGCTGACCGCTAAAGAGCAGTTGATAGTAGTGAATAGTCAGTGGGTAGCGCGCGGGCAGACGCGGGATAGACTTATCCAGGCGGTCCGTCGGCATCGTGATGGCATCGATGGTGGGCAGGAGATTAGCCAGCATGCGCGCCTTATCAGTTGTATCATCGCCGTAGAGATCCAGGCCGGTCGCACCATTACCGCCAGTGGAGGCCTGCACAAAGATGGAGGGATCATGACCATCGACCGCAACCGGCAGAGAATCATCCCACTGCTCATAGGTGAGCACACTGCCTGGTTTTAGATGGCTATACATCCAGCGCGAGGCCTGGATGCGTGTATTGGGCTGACTGTAGACGTTCAATAGCGCCAGGCCCTGAAAGATCGTCCCCGCCAGCACCAGAGCGATAAGAGCAGTACGCAAGCCCTTCTGTATAGCAGCATTGATGGAGATATAGGGTAGTTTCCATTCATAGCGTGCGAAGGAGAGCAGGGCCGCGGCAGCCATTAGCGTCAGAGCAGGATAGATGGGTAGCATATAACGCATAAATTTCACGTAGAAACTACCCGAAATCGCGCCGTAAACGAGCACCCATGAGAGGATAATCAACCACGAACCGGCCCGATAGCGCGCCACCCGCCAGATCATCCAGAGCAGACCGGCCAGAGCGGCCAGCCCCAACGTCACGCCCAGGCCCCACAGCAGCATATTCTGCGCCTCATAGAGAAACGGTGTTGTGCCCGCGAACTGGCGCACATAAGGCACATCGAAGATCCCACGTGCCATGCCACCCTGCTGCGAGATATCACTGATGAAATTGTGCATATCCAGCAGTGCATAAGGCATAGCGAGCAAAAAGACCGCCAGTGTGAAGATGCCAGCCAGGCACAAAGAAGAAAGCGCTGCCCAGGTATCCCGACGTTGATACCAGCGCAAGAGGAGCGACACACAGAGCGGTACGGCCAAGGGAGCCGCGCTAAACTTGGTAGCGAGCGCGAGCCCATAGCCAACGCCAGCAATTATCAGCCAGCGTGTGGGCCGCTCGGTCTCGACCAGCGCAACGCATGCCAGTAGTGTGAGCATCACAAAAAAGAGCAGCACGGTATCGACGGCATAGAAATGGGATAACTGCAACTGCAAGGGGGTAAAGGCCACCAGCGCAGCAACCAGAAAAGCCACATTCCAGGCATAGGGTCGCCCTGGTTGGGCATCCCGGCTGAGCAGCAGGCCGATGCAGGCGGTGAGCAGGATGGTGCCACTATCAAAAAGCGCGGAGAGCACACGCCCAAGATAGAGATAGCTCGGAAAGGGGTCGGCCTGGGTGTGTATCAAGAGATGCCCAAGCAGGGCCAGTAGGTAGAGAGGAAAAGAGCCATAAGAGAAAAAGTGCGGGTTCAGCGGCGAGTTCACTGGATCAAGAAACTGGGCCAGGCTGGCTGGCCATCCTAGCGGCATCGCTTTAAAGAGAATTTGTCGCTCATCAGGATGGAAGCTATTTCCCTGATCCCAATTGAGGCCATATAAGCGCAAGATCAGACCACCCAGGACCAGGGCACAGAGGACCAGGGGCCGCCAGCGCACCACGAGCTTTATCCGCATTGTTTCTTGTCCTTCACGAAGAGCAGTGACGTTTCTCTCTTATTCTCTGAAACATCCCGCTATAGTATAGAGAATAGGGCAAACTGCGGTCAAGAGGTCATGCTAGAGGAGATTCCAGGGCGACCGCAAGGGATCGCCCTACTATACACGCCCCACCTGCTTGTTGTTCTCGTGTATAGTAGGGGCGATCCCTTGCGGTCGCCCGGTTAGAGGTTTAATAACACCTCTTCTATCTGTTGCCAGGCCTGATATTCCGCATCGGGCACATTCATGTGCTGCTTCTGCATAAGATCGGACATGCGCAGGCGAAAAGAGGCAAAATGGGGACGCTGCGTCTCATAGAGCGGGAGCCGGCCCAAAGCAATACACGAAAGAGGGTAGAACTGTCGTGGCTCAAATACAACAGAGAGTAGTTCGGCATAATTCTGTAGTAAATCTTGACGCTCCGGCAGAAAATAGTTGGTTTGAGTGCAGGAAACGAGCAAACAACCTGCCACCCTATCCGCGCGCATAATTGGGCAGGCCATAGCGCTTTCCTCCCCGGCCATCCAGCGTACAGGATAGAGGTGTTCTTCGCTGAAGCGGTCCTGCACCACACGGGATCGCCCAGTCGCAATCGCGTAGCCTGCCAGCGATTCCGCCCCGAGCAGAAACATCCTTTGCTCAAGTTCTCTGCGCCAGGGAGGAGTGCCGCGCCCCAGAATCTCGCGCAGGCTGCGAATCATCCCGGTAGAGGAAGGCGGCATGCACTCGACCACGGTCAATTCCATGCCCACGCGATTGGGATCGAGATGCTTGAGCGCCTGTTGCAAGATCATATCACAGATCGAGGTAAAACGCAGAACGTCGGGGAGATGACAACTGGCTTGCAAGACGCGTGCATAGAAGGCCGAGGAGATCTCTAACGACCCTATATCCACCTCCAGGATATCGTTGAGGGCATCGCCAAACTCCAGCGGGATCAATGCTAGAAATTCTTTGCGATACCTTGGCAGAGCCTGCAGCAAAAGTCGCAGGTTATGTGGTCGCGGGTTTGATTCGCCACTTACCCAACGCGAGATTGTGAGCAGGCTGATGCCTAGCTCGTTAGCAATGCGCTGCTTCTCCTGGGGGTCTTTGATCAGCCTACCTAAAAGTTCCCGCCAAGTCTGGGGATTTTCCACCCTGCCTGCTCCATAATCTATTTTCGTACACGTTCTTTGCACATCTAATGGTAGCAAGTATTGTCGTAAACGTCAACGCATAATAAAACGCTTGTTTAGTGGCTCCAGGCTCTCTGTGAGCCTCTTGAGCCCTTAAACAAGCGTTTGAAAAATTGGTGATAATGGGTCCTTACCCGGCCAGAGGAAGGGCATGGATGCTGACGCAAGGTGTCAATGTGTCGCCAACTGCATCGACTACAACGGTGTTGCCCATCTTGAGTGTCCCTAACAAAATCATTTCCGCCAGCATATCTTCTAGCAAGTTCTGTACTGTACGACGCAGGAAGCGGGCGCCATACTCTTGATCATAGCCACGTTCCACCAACAGGAGACGGGCCTGCTCGCTCACCGCGAGTTCAATCGATTGTGCGAGCAGGCGCTGCTGGACTTGCTCAATCAATAGATCAACGATGTGACGCAGGTGGGCGGGCTCCAGGGCATGGAAGACAATCGTCTCGTCCAGGCGATTGAGCAGTTCAGGGCGGAAGACATCCTTCAATGCCGCGAGGATCTGTGTCCGCATACGTTCGTAGTCCAGAGCCTGGCGCTCCTGCTTGCTGCGTCGTTTGGTCACAAATTCCATCGATCCCTGCCTGATCTGAGCGGTTCCCACATTGGACGTGATAATGATCACCGTATGTTTAAAATCGACCTTCACGCCGTGTGAGTCGGTGAGACAGCCGTCTTCAAGGATTTGCAAGAGGATATCAAAGACCTTGGGATGGGCCTTTTCCACCTCATCAAAAAGGACCACACTGTATGGACGACGGCGCACCGCTTCTGTTAACTGACCGGCCTGGTCATAGCCAACGTAGCCGGGAGGGGCACCAAGGAGGCGAGAGAGGTGATGGCTCTCCATAAATTCCGACATATCTAGCTTCAGGAGCGCGTTCTCATCGCCAAAGAGCGTTGCCGCCAGAGCACGAGCCAGTTCTGTCTTCCCCACGCCAGTCGGGCCAACAAAGATAAAAGAACCAATCGGGCGACGGCCATCTCTGACGCCAGTACGTGAGCGGCGAATGGCTCTGGCGACCGCCTGCACTGCTTCATGTTGTCCAATGATGCGCTGGTGGAGATCCTGCTCCAGATTCAACAGGCGCTGCCCCTCTTCCTCTACGATCTGGACGACTGGTATTCCGGTCCACATCGCCACGACATGTGCGATATCCTGCACATTGAGCATAGGACATTCCTGCTGGTAGTTATCGCGCCACTCCTGTTCCGCCTGGAGCAGAACATGACGCAGGCGTCGTTCGCGCTTTAATAATTGGGCGGCAAGAGGAAAGTTAACATGCACAATAGCATACTCTTTCTCATGTTGTAGTGCTACAATCTCGTCGCGCAAGTGACGTACCTGCTCAGGGGCTATCGAGCGGCGTACGCGGAGATGGGAAGAGGCTTCATCCAGCAAGTCAAGCGCTTTGTCTGGCTGGCAGCGACTCTGAATGTAGCGAGAAGACATCTGTACAGCAGCCGTGAGAGCCTCGTCGCTAATCTTCACCTGGTGAAAATCTTCGTAGCGCGAACGCAGCCCATGCAGAATGTTGAGTGTCTCGCCGGTACTCGTTTCCTGCACCAGCACAGGCTGAAAACGACGTTCCAGCGCCGGATCGGCTTCAATCATATTGCGATATTCGTCCAGGGTAGTTGCGCCAATGCACTGAAATTCGCCCCGTGCCAGCATGGGCTTGAAGAGATTAGCGGTATCGAGTGAGCCATCTGCTCCACTGGTCTGCACCAGGCTGTGAAGCTCATCGATCACCACGATCACGCCCGATGCATTGATGATTTCCTGCATGATGCGTGCCAGCCGCTCCTCCAGATCGCCACGGAATTTGGTACCAACAGAGATCAGGCTGGTATCGAGAGCTACGATGCGGCAGTTGAGCAGGTTTTCTGGTACCTGACCCTGAAGGATGCGCAGGGCCAGCCCTTCCGCGATGGCCGTTTTGCCGACGCCAGCTGCCCCAATCAAGACAGGATTGTTTTTGGTGCGACGCGAGAGGATTTGCATGGTGCGCTCCAACTCTGTCTCGCGCCCGATCATGGGATCTAGAAGGCCATTGAGTGCGGCCAGGGTCAGATCGCGGCTGATCTGGTTGAGGAGGGGCGTGGCATGATAGCGCGCCTGATATTCGACAGAGCGGCGCAAACTTTCCCAGCCACCCTGAAGCAAGCTTTCCAATTGTTGGCGCGCGGCATCGGCGTAGATGCCGAAGCTTTCCAGCACCCCCATGACTACCCCATCGCGCTCACGCAGGAGGGAGAAGAAGACATGCTCAATATCAATCCGCTGTGCCTGAGCCGCCTCAGCCTCTTCTTCGGCTCGCGTCATGATGGCGCGAGCTGCAGGATTCAATGCAGGCTCACTCAGCAGTGCTTTATTGCCGTGACCAATCACAAAATCTATGGCCTGACAAATACTGCCGGGGCTGGTATGGAGGGAGAGAAAGAGCCCTTCGATCAGCGAGTTTTGCAGTTTGAGGATGCCAAGCAGCAAGTGCTCCGGGCCAACCAGGCGATGCCGCAAACGACGAGCCTCCTCGCGCGCAAAGGATAGTGCCAGGCGTACCTCGTCGGTGTACTTGTTCAGTCGGCTCATCATCTTGCCCCTTCCTGAGATATATTTATGGATGCTTATACATCCTAGTTATCGAATAAAGTTGCGTTTTCAGGAAGGGGCCGGGGACAAATGGCAGAGAAAATAGGGGAAAAAGTCCCAGGGCGACCGCAAGGGATCGCCCCTACTATACACGAATACCTTTCAAACCTGTAGTATAGTAGGGGCGATCCCTTGCGGTCGCCCAAGGATTCAATGCACAATGGTGTCTTCGGGGATAGCAGGTAGGAAAGCCGCGCCGACCAGGGGAGCGTTCTCGCCCAGAGTGGCAGGTTTTAACTTCAGACGGCCCCATTTGAAGAGCGCATCTACTTTTTGTTGTAAGAGAGGTAAGAGGAAGGGATTATTGAGAGCAATCGCACCGCTGATAGCTACGACCTCCACCTTTGTCAGTATGGCCAGGTTGAGCAGTCCCAGCGCCAACTTATCGCTAAATGTTTCCCAGAAGGTCGGACTGGTGATCTGGGTGATGGGATGTCCATAGCGTAGCTCCAGTTGTCGACCACCTGTGAAGGTTTCCAGGCATCCCACCTGCCCGCAGAGGCAGGGACGTGTATTGCCATCGAGGATCTGATGTCCAATATCGATGGAGATGGTGAGCGTATTGCCAGCCTTACATAACTGGAAAGCGCCCCCAGTCCCCGTAGAGACCGTCAAGTAGGCGCAGCGGTCATCGTCGCGCAGGCAGCCAAAGCGCTTCTCAGCCAATAAGCCGCAGACAGGATCGTGGGCCAGGCGGGCCGGACATCCCAACACCTGCTCCAGATCCTGGGCAAATGGTCTGTCAATATAGTCAAGCAGATTAGGGGCAAGAATGACCGAACGACCATCTTTAGCGATGCGACCAGCGACGGAGACGCCAACGGAGGTGGGGCTGGATTGAGCGTGCTCATGGCTGCCACTGACTCCTCTCACCGCCTCCACGATATGCCGCATCTGCTGCTCATAGAGCGGCTGAGTCGGGAAGCGAGCGAGAAGGGTAAAATCTGTGGTGTCAAGAGTCTGAAATAAGCCCACACGTGTGCTAGTTCCACCGATATCTACACCAATGAAGAAGTCGTTTTGTGTCATAGATGTTCCTTGCTCACCTCGTTGACCAGATCTAACAGCTGGCCCAGGATGCTGAGGCGCTCATCGAGGGTGGCTCCTTCTGGGGAGACGCCCAGGGTTGTCACACCTGCCTGCTGATAGATACGGAGGCGCTCACGCACCATTTCTTTTGTGCCAATCAGGTTGGTTTTCAGCACCAGCTCATCCGGGATGAGGGCTGTCGCCGCGTCGCGTTGTCGCTTCAACCAGAGATCCTGGACCTGCAGCGCGACCTCAGCGTATCCGGCTCGCTGGTAGACCTCGTTATAGAAGTTGTGTTTGCGCGACCCCATAGCGCCCAGGGTAAAGGCCAGCCCTGGTTTGCGCGGGGCAATCAGGCGATCCAGATCGTCAGAGAAGTTGACCACGCCTGCCGCGGCCTGTAGATCCAGCTCGGACAGGGAGCGGCCAGCACGCCTGGCGCCTGCCTCAATAGGATCGAAGAACATCCGGGCATGTTCTGCTATGAAAGAAGTGCCTAACCAGCCATTTGCTAGCTCGCCCGTCAGTTCCAGATTTTTGGGGCCCAGCGTAGC
>Ga0070730_10002510_pt1 | contig 16681 bp, 11 predicted proteins | sample Coa_R1_3_FD_66447 | JGI IMG/M metagenome (GOLD analysis project Ga0070730, IMG submission 66447) | Surface soil microbial communities from Centralia Pennsylvania, which are recovering from an underground coalmine fire - Coalmine... | ecosystem: Environmental > Terrestrial > Soil > Unclassified ... | reverse complement strand
TTGTTCCCCCGGCCGCTGCACCCCTACACCCGCGGGCTGCTCGCGTCGGTGCCCACCGCGGACGGGTCCGGGCGGCTGACCGGGATACCCGGGCAGCCGCCGGCCCCCGGGCACCGCGGGCCCGGCTGCGCCTTCGCGCCGCGCTGCGCCCTGGCCCGCGGCGAGTGCCGGGAGCACGAGCCGGAGCCGATCCTTCTGGCCGGCCGCGCGGTGCGCTGCTGGCGGGCGGCCGAGGCCGCGGCCGGGGCACCGGACCGGCCACCGGCCCCGGTCACCACCGCCGCCCCGCCCGGAACGACGGTGCTGTCACTGCGGGGCGTTTCCGCGAGCTACGGTTCCGTGCCGGTGCTGTCGGCCATCGACCTGGATGTGCCCTCCGGGTCGTGTGTCGCGATCGTCGGCGAGTCCGGCTCCGGCAAGACCACGCTGGCCCGCTGCATCGTCGGGCTGCACCGGAACTGGGCCGGCGCCATCACCCTGCACGGCGCGCCGCTGGCGCACCGCGCCCGGCACCGCCCCAAGCTGGCGCTGCGGCAGATCCAGTGCGTCTTCCAGAACCCGTACACCTCCCTCAACCCCAGAAAGACGATCGGCCAGATAGTGGCCGAGCCGCTGCAGCGGTTCGGTGGCGTGGCCCGCGGTGAGCAGGCCCCCCGGGTGGTCGCCGCGCTCGACGACGTGTCGCTGGGCAGCGGGTTCCTGGCCCGGTTTCCCGATCAGCTGTCGGGCGGGGAACGGCAGCGCGTCGCGATCGCACGGGCCCTGGTGGCCGAGCCGGACCTGCTGGTGTGTGACGAGGTCACCTCGGCGCTGGACGTCTCGGTGCAGGCGGTCATCGTGGAACTGCTGCGCGCCGTGACGGCGCGCCGCCACCTCGCGATGATCTTCATCACGCACAACCTCGCGCTGCTGCGCAGCATCGCCCAGTCCGCCGTCGTGCTGCGGCAGGGCCAGGTCGTCGAGGCGGGGCCCGCCGGGCAGGTGCTGGACCGCCCCGCCAGCGACTACACCGCCCGGCTGATGGCCGACGTGCCCAGGCTGGTGCGGCCGGCCTGACCGGCCGGCCCGGGCCGGGTCAGCTTTGCGGGGCGGCCGGGCCGGCCGGGCCGGCCGGGGCGCCGCCGGGGACGCGGTGCCGGTAGACGAAGTACGCCCGGTTGCATTCGTCGGTCGCCGGGCGGCCGTCGGTGTCCGTCACCTCCAGCAGCTCGAAGCGGGGCGTGAGCGCTTCGTGGATCGCGGCGAGCGGCACGCCGAGCTCGGGAATCTGCTCGTGATGCAGCCGGAACTGGTTGCCCTCGACTCGTTCGAAGATCCGCACGTCCCAGAGCACCACGCCGTGGTCACCCGGCGTAACGTCCATGACGAGCGTGTGCGGGCCGAAGTCTTCGACATGACCGGGCGCCGCCGCCAGGCGGCGCAGCCTGCCGACCGTGTTCACGTCGAAGACGAACAGGCCGCCGTCGGCCAGGTGCGCGTCCACCCGGCCGAACATCGCCCGCCAGGCGGCGAACGTGGGCAGGTGGTTGAGCGTGTCGAAGACGCAGATCACCACGTCGAACCGGGTGCCGAGGGTGAAGTCGGAGATGTCCGCCTGCACCAGCCGCGCCCCGGCGAGGTGCCGCGCGGTCGCGGCGGCGAGCATCTCCGGCGACCGGTCGACGCCGGTGAGCTGCAGGCCGCCGGGCAGCCCGGCGAGCACGGCCCCGGTGCCGCAGCCCAGTTCCAGCAGCGAGCCCGCGTCCGGCTGGTAGCGCCGCAGGTAACCGCGGACCCGCTCGATCACCAGGCTCCGGTCGCCCATCACCTGGTCGTAGAACCTGGCGAAATCGGCGTATGCGGTCACGCCGCCATCATGCCTGATGCTGTCCTCAGTCGCTGCCCGGCGTGGTGACGAAGTCGATCAGTTCCTCTACCCGGCCGAGGAACTCGGGTTCGAGGTCGGCGAAGCTGGTCACCGAGCGCAGGATCCGCTGCCAGGCCGCGGCGGTATCCGGAGGCCAGCCGAGGGCGCGCAGTACGCCCTCCTTCCATGGCGTGCCCGGGGGAATCCGCGGCCAGCGGCCGATGCCCAGGACGGCCGGCTTGACCGCCGCCCAGACGTCGATGAACGGATGCCCGACGACGAGCACGCCGGGGGATTGCACGCTGACAGCGAGCCTGCTCTCCTTCGACCCGTCCACCAGGTGGTCGACGAGGACGCCGAGCCTGCGGGCCGGCCCCGGGCAGAACCGGCCGACGATCGCGGGCAGGTCGTCGATACCGCCGAGATACTCCACCACCACGCCGGCCTCGCGCAGGTCCTCACCCCAGATCTTCTCGACCAGTTCCGCATCGTGGCGGCCCTCGACATAGATGCGGCTCGCCCGGGCGACCTTGGCCCGGCTGGCCGGGGCGGCGACGGAGCCGGAGGCCGTCCGTGCGGCGGCCCCGCGGCCGCGCCCGGCCGGCCTGACCAGCATGACCGGCTCCCCCTCCAGCAGGAACGTGGCCGGGCTGAGCGGGAACACCCGCCGGGTGCCGTGCCGGTCCTCCAGGGTGACTGCGTCCTTCTCACACAGCACCACGGCCCCGCAGAACCGGCCGGTGGCGTCCTCGACGACCAGCCCGGGTTCCGCCGGAACCCGGCGGAGCTGGTCCCGGCCGCGGCGCCGGCTCCCCGCCCCGAGCACGTCCGGGCCGTACTGCCTGCTGCGCACTGGCTCCTCCTCACTTGGCACCCAGGACGCTACCGAACCCCGCCTGCCCAGGCGGCAAGCCGCCCCGGAACCCACCGCGGCCGCGTCGCCGGCGGTGGCGCCCTGGCCCGCGGACCGGTCATGGTCCCGGTGCGGTCAGCCAGGAAGGCCCGAACCGCTCGTACAGCCGCTGAAGGCAGGCGTACTGGGGGGTCAGGCAGATCTGACCGTCAGGGCAGCAGGACGATCTTGCCGCGGGTGTGGCCCTGTGCGAGCAGCCGGTAGGCGTCCCGCACCTGGTCCAGCGGGAAGGTCGCGGCCACCGGGACCTCCAGCTCGCCGGCCGCTATCAGCCCGGCCAGTTCGGCGAGCACCGCGGCGCTCGCGCCGGCCGCATTGCCCTCGGCCTTGACCCCGTACCGGCTCACCGCGTCGAAGTTGGCGATCGTGTCGATACGGGACGGCTCGACCCCCAGCGCGAGCGCCAGCTCGGCGAAATCCCCGCCGAACGTGTCGATGAACGCGTCAACCTTCGCGGCGGCCTGCCGGATCCGGTCGGCCACCCCATCGCCGTAGCTGACCGGGATCACGCCGTGCCCGGCCAGCCATTCGTGGTTTGCCGGGCTTGCCAGGCCGATCACGGTGGCCCCGGCCCGCTTGGCAAGCTGGACGGTGAGCGAGCCGACCCCGCCCGCCGCCGCGGACACGGCCACTGTGTCACCGGCCGTCAGCGTCACGGCCCGGACGGCCGCGTAGGCCGTGGCCCCGGCCACGAACAGCGAGCCCGCGACCTCCCACGGCACACCGGCCGGCTTGCTGGTCAGGTTCGCGGCCTTGGTCAGCACATACTCGGCCTGGCTGGTCCGGTCATCGGTGTACCCGATGACCTCGTCCCCCGGTGCGAACCCGGTCACGCCCGGGCCGGCCCGCGCCACGATCCCGGCCAGGTCGCTGCCCTGCCCAGAGGGGAAGGTGGCCGGCCAGCGGGCGTGCAGCAGGCCCTCGCGGATCTTGGCCTCGCCCGGGTTGATGCCGGCCGCCTTGACCTGGACCAGCACCTGGCCCGGGCCGGGTTCCGGCCGCGGGACCGCTACGACTTCGAGCACGTCGACCCCGCCGTATTCCGCGAACCGCACCGCCTTCGGCATGGCACCTTCCGTTCTCTCAGGGGCGCGCCGGTCGCCAAGCGCGCCGGTCGCCAGGCGCGCCGGCCGCCACCGGGCACTGGTAACCACCGGCCGGGGCCGGTTATGCCGCCGGGCTCCGGGGCGACGGGCGCCGGGCGGGCGCGCGGCGGGCACGGAGGCCGCGAGGCGCCCCGGCGCGCGTGCCCGGGCAGCGGAAGTCCCCGGGCTGAGCTGGCCGGCGGCCGTCAGCCCGGGGACGTGGTGGGAGCTGGGATCAGTAGCCGGCGGCCTGCATCTCCAGGAGGAACTGGTCGGCCTGGGCGATGGTGGTCGAGGTCGCGTTGATGTAGTAACCGTCCGCGCTGACCGACTGGGCGGCAGCGGCCATCTGGTCGGGGGTGCCGTAGTTGGTGGAGACCTCGGCGTCCACCTTGACCTGCGGGTTGGCGGCCAGGGCCTGGCTGCGGGTGGTGTTGTACAGGTAGTCGAACTCGGCCAGGCTGGTGGTGTTCACCTGGTCTTGGAGGACGAAGACGTCGGAGTAGGCGGCGGCCGCACCGGCGATGTTGCAGCGGACGAACCAATGGTCGAGGCTCTCACCCGGCAGCTGCGGGCAGGCGGAGCCGGACACCTGGGCCAGGTCACGGGCCGGGGCTTCAATGACGCTGTACCCGTTGGCGTGGGCAAGCTGGGCGAACAGCTTCATGTACAGCGCCGGGTTCTGCTGCTCGTTCAGCGGTGTCTGGGCCCACATTTCCGGGTCGTAGAGAACCCACTTATAGCTGGAGCTGATCGCTCCGTTCTGGATGTCGGACTCGAACTGGGCGTAGGAGGTGTAAGTAAGCGCGGCGCGGGTGCTGAACCCATCGCTGATCGGATTACCGGTCGAGTTCGGGCCGGTGCCAATGGAAGTGCTGGTGTTGAAGAAGTGGCTGGCGGTCGCCGGATCCATTTGGTTGATCAGGTGGATATTCCATCCGGTCATCACCCAGTTGTGCACGCTGGCCGAGGCGGGCCCGGCCCCGATCGTGGCGGCCGCGGCGGCCGCGGCGAGCGCGGTGGTGGCCACAGCGGTGAACTTGGCGATGAGCTTGCCGGCCCGGCCGGCGGAGGATGCTGCAGTGGCGGACATGACTACCCCTTAGGAACCAGCTTCAGGATTTTTAATGCCATGACCACTGTGCAGAAAATCGCGGGTGCTTCCCCAGAGGAATGAGGCCCGTCTTGACAGGGATATTTGGCCCCTGTCTGATTAGCCTGCCGCCGGGAATCGGTGAGTAATTCGGCCCGGGTCTTTAGGCCCGGGCAGTCGGGGCTAAAGACCCGGGCCGAAAGGCCCATGACCGGCGGGGATGGTTACCTGGGGGCCGGACGGGGGCGCGCCACTCGTCCCGGTCCTCCTCGCTGAGCCGTGACAGCTGGAACAGCGGCGTGAAGCCAAGGACGGTGTTCAGCGGGGCCGAGCGGGTCTTACTTAAAGTAATATAGCTGTTACTGTATGTTACACGAAGGATGGGCGTCCGGGTACGCGATGCCCTCGATGCCGGAAGCGCCGGGGGTGCGGGCGATGAGGAACCTTACCGACCGCAGATTCGTAGGGCTGCTGGAGGCGGCACCGGACGCGATGCTCTGCGTCGATGGTGATGGCCGGATCGCCCTGGTGAACGCGCAGGCGGAGCGGCTGTTCGGGTACGGCCGGGAGGAACTGATCGGGCAGCAGGTGGAGATCCTGGTGCCGGACTTGATCCGGGGGGTGCACCCGTCGCTTCGGGCCGGGTACCTCGCCGACCCCAAGCCCCGGCCGATGGGGGCGGGCATGGAACTGGCCGGCCGGCGCCGGGATGGCAGCACGTTCCCGGCGGAGATCTCCCTGTCGGCCTTCGATGCCGAGGAGGGGATTCTGGTCACGGCAGCCGTCCGGGATGTCACCGAGCGGATGGCTATTCAGGCCGAGCGGGAACGGATGCGCACCGAGGCCGACCGGGACCGGATGGAGCGCCAGCTCCAGCAGTCACAGCGGCTGGAGAGCCTGGGCCAGCTTGCGGGTGGGGTGGCACACGACTTCAACAACCTGCTGGGAGTCATCTCCAGCTATGCGGCCTTTGTGGCCGAGGAAGCCGAGCGGCAGGGCCATGATCCGGCCTGGGAGGCCGTCCGGTCGGACATCGAGCAGGTCATGCGGGCTGCCGACCGGGCCGCGGGGCTGACCCACCAGCTCCTGTCGTTCGCGCGGCGGGAAATGGTCCAGCCGCGCGTCCTGGACCTGAACGAGATCGTCGCCAACGTCGAGCAAATGCTGCGGCGCACCCTCGGCGAGCATGTCGAGCTGATGACCGCGCTGGCCAGCGACCTGTGCCCAGTGCTCGCGGATCCCGGCCAGATCGAGCAGGTCCTCGTCAACCTGGCCGTCAACGCCCGCGACGCCATGCCCCGCGGCGGGAAGCTGACGATCGAGACCGCGAACACCGAGGTGGACCAGGCCTATGACAGCGACCTGGCGGCCGGCCGTTATGTCGCGGTGAAGGTGAGCGACACCGGAACCGGGATGCCCCCCCACGTGATCGACAGGGCATTCGAGCCGTTCTACAGCACCAAGCCCAAGGGCGAGGGTTCTGGCCTGGGCCTGGCGACCGTGTACGGGATCATCACCCAGGCCGGGGGAAGCGTCCGGATCTATTCCGAGCCAGGAATCGGCACCACCGTCGGCCTGCTGCTGCCGGTCACCGATCAGTCGCCCGCCGCGCAGAGCCTGGCACCGCCCCGGCCGGTGCGCGGCCGTGGCGAGGTGGTGCTCGTCGTCGAGGACGAGGCGGCCCTGCGCGAAGTGACCCGGCGGATCCTTGCCCGTAACGGTTACGAGGTGCTGGTGGCGCCCAACGGCTATCAGGCGATCAACCTGGCGACCGCGAGCGCGCAGCGCCTCGACGTGCTGCTCACCGATGTGGTGATGCCGGGAATGCAGGGCAAGGAGGTCGCCGAGCGGGTCCGCAGGCTGCGGCCGGAGGTCCGGGTGCTCTACATGTCCGGCTACACCCACGGTCTGCTCGGCGTCCAGGGAGTCCTCGAGCCCGGAGTCCACCTCATCGAGAAGCCCTTCTCCGAGACCTCCCTGCTCGCCAAGCTGCACGTCATCCTCGGCCTGCACTGACCCACCGGCGGATGGCCAGCGATTGTCAGTTACTTTATGTATATAACCGAATACTATAAGTAAAAGCTACGGCGGGGGGTGGCCAGTGCCTGGCGCGGAGATTCTGCTCGTGGAAGACGATGACCTCAATCAGGCGATGGTCCCGGCGATCCTGGCCAGATCGGACCAGCCGCGCCTGCGGGACGCGCACGTGACCGTGGCAGGCACCCTGGCGCGAGCCCGGGAGGTACTTGCCGGGCAGCACGTTGATCTGGTGCTGCTGGATATGCACCTGCCCGACGGCAGTGGCCTGCCCTTCGCCACCGAACTGCGTGACCGGGCGGGTTCCCCGGTGGCGGTGATAGCGCTCACCGGGGCACCCACCGAGCACAGCGACGACGCGCTCGCCGCCGGGTGCGTGGCCGTGCTGGGCAAGCCATACAGCCTCGCGGAACTGCGCGACGTGGTCGCCGCTCATCTTCCGCACCGCGAGCCGGCGCCTTCGCCCGAGCCGGCGGCCGCCGCCTGGGAAGCGCCCGCCGGGGCGGTACCTGCCCCTGCGACCGGGGCGCAGGCGGCACCCGTGGCCCCGGCGGCCCAGGCCGCCATGGCGGCCCAGGAGGCGCCGGCGGCGCCGGTGGACTTCGCGCTGCTGTTCGCCGGCGCGCCGGGCATGTGTGTGGCACTGGACCCCGAACTGAGGATCGTCGCGGTCAGTGACGCCTACGCCCGGACGGCCCGGGCCGCTCCGGCCACTCTGATCGGCCGGAGCGTCTGGGACGCGCTGCCCGAAGATGCGGGCAGCGCGCCGCCGGGCGCCCTGCCCGGCCTGCACGCCTCCCTGGAACGGGTCCGCCGCAACAAGTCGGCCGAGACCATGGACATCCAGAAATGCTTCATGCCACCGCTCGCCGCCGGCCGCAGCACCTATGAAGCCTGCTATTTCCGGCCCGCCAACGCCCCCGTCCTCGATGCGCACGGAAACCTGTGCTACATCATCCACGCGCTGGAGGACGTGACCGGCTACATGGCCGAATTGGAGCAGGCCCACCAGGCGGAGCGGGCGGCGCGCGACGCGAAGACCGAGTACGTCAACAGGGTCAGCCATGAGCTGCGCACCCCGATCAACACCATCCTCGGCTTCGGTGAACTGCTCAGCCTCGGCGACCTGACGGCCGAGCACCGGGAGTGGGTGACCATGATGGCCAAGGCCGCCCGGCACCTTGCCTCGTTCGTCGACGACATCGCCGACATCTCCCGGGCCGAGATGCACAAGCTGTCTGTCTCGATAGAGCCGGTGCCGGTCGGCGGTGTCATCACCGACGCCCTCGACCTCATCCGCCCGCTGGCCGCCTCGCACGGTGTGCACCTGGACGCGCCGGCGCCGGCCAGCCAGCATGTCTTCGCCGATCCGCGGCGGCTCCGTCAGGTGCTGCTGAACCTGCTGTCCAACGCGGTCAAGTACAACCACCCCGCGGGCCAGGTCAGCGTCGGCGTCCATGCCCAGCCGGGCGGCCGGCTCCGGATCAGCATCCGCGACACCGGCCGGGGAATCGCCGACTACGACATCGGCCAGCTGTTCACCCCGTTCCAGCGGCTGGACGCGGCCCGGGCGGGCATCGAGGGAGCGGGCCTCGGCCTCACCCTGTCCAGGCAGCTCATCGAGGCGATGGGTGGCACCATCGGCGCCAGCAGCGCTCCGGGCGAGGGCAGCGTGTTCTGGGTGGACCTGCCGGTCGCCCAGCCCGCCGCCACGGCCGGCGCGGACACCGGCGCGGATCCCGTCGTCGAGCCGCGGGCCTACACCGCTCCCAAGACCATCTTGTATGTCGAAGACATGCTGGAGACCCTGCTGCTCGTGGAGCACATCCTCAAGCAGCGGCCGTCCACGTCGCTGGTTCCGGCGATGCTCGGCGGCGCCGCCCTCGACCTCGCCGCCGAGTACCGGCCGCACCTGATCCTGCTCGACCTGAACCTCCCCGACATTCCGGGCGAGGAACTGCTGCGCCGCCTCAAGGCCGACCCGGTGACCAGCGCCATACCCGTCGTCATCATCAGCGCGGAATCGGCTGAGCGCAGGGACGGCCTGCTGGCGATGGGCGCCTCCGCTTACCTGGCCAAGCCGATCAGTGTCCGGGACTTCCTGCACACCGTGGACACCTTGCTGACCGCGCCGCCGCCCGCAGCCGCGGGCACGGGCGGTGATCGGGCCCGCGTGGCCGAGTCCCAGATCGGCCGGGCACTTCCCGGTCTGCCCCAGTCCGGCGAGCAGGAACCCCTCCCGCCTGCCTGACGAACTGAGACGCCCCCCGCCCTGCCTGATCGGCAGGCGGGGGGCGCTCCCCCGGTCGGGCGCGATCCAGGGGGCTGTGACCGTCAGTAGCCGGCGGCTCGCATCATCCGGAAGAACTGGCCGGCCTGGCCGATGGCCGGGTGGGTGATCGAGACGTAGAAGCCATCGGCCTTGACCGACTTGGCGGCGGCGGCCATCTGGCTGGGGGTGCCGTAGTTGGTGGACACCTCGGCGTCCACGACGGCCTGCGGGTTCGCGGCCAGTGCCTGCTGGCGGGCGCTGGCGAACAGCGAGTCGTAGGCGGCCAGGTTGGTGGTGTTCACCTGGTCCTGGAGCACGTACACGTCGGACGCGGCAGCGGCAGCCCCGGCGATGTCACAGCGGACGTACCACTGGTTCAGGTCCTCGCCGGGCTGTTTCGGGCAGGCGGAGGCGGAGCCGGCGACGTTGCCGAGGTCGCGGCCGGGAGCCTCGATGACCTTGTAGCCGTGTGCATGCGCGAGCTGGCCGAACTGGGTCAGGTACTTGACGGGGCTGAGCTGCTCGGCGACCGGGGTCTGCGGCCATTCCTCGGGGTCGTAGAGGACCCACTTATAGTTGCGGCCGATGTCACCGCTGTGGATGTCGGAAGCGAACTGGGCGTAGGAGTCGAACACCAGCACGGCATTGGCGGCGTATCCGTCGGTGACCGGGTCACTGGAGGCGGTGGGGCCGGTGCCGAACGAGCTCGGGGTATTGAAGAAGTGCCGCGTGGTGGCGGGGTCGATCTGGTCGGCCAGATGAATGTTCCAGCCGGTGGCGATCCAGTTGTGGGTGCTGGCCGAGGCGACGGACACCCCACCACCGACGGTGGCGAAGGCGGCGGCAGTGGCGAGCATGACCGAGCCGAGGGTTCCCAGCAGCGGCCACCGCTTGCGGGTGCCCAGCCGGGCGCCGGGAGCAGAGGGGGCGGCCGAGCATCCGGCCTGTGACGCTGCGGTTGCGGACATGACATCTCTCCGTGGACTTCGTCAGCTTTTTTAATGTCATGACTATTCTGCGAAAATCCCGTGGGCGGCCCCAGAGGAATGTGGCTCGTATTGCCCGGGTAACTGGTCCCGGTCCCTTTGGCCCGCGATCCCGTTTTTGCTGGGCAATATGGCTTGGGCCGGAAGTCACTATGTCAATAGGGCCGAACGGCCCCCCTGGGACAGGTATGCTGGCCCGTGGAAAGCAAACAGCCCTGAAATACATTAATAACATGACTTAAACGGAAAGTCCGTTTTGAGCCCCTCTCGTGGAGCCGGGGTCACGTCAGCTGAAACGGCTCACGACGAGGCACGGCGCCGGCTCCCGGGACCGTCCCTTGCCGAGGACTCCGCTGATGCGCCGACCGAAGAAACTCTCCCTGTGCAGCGTCTCGCGCCGCTTGGGCCCGCTGTCCTTCGCGCCCGCGATGCTCCTGCTGGCCGTCATGGCACTCGGGAGCGGCGGCCAACTGCTGCGGCCGCTCGGCTGGCCCGTGTCTGCCCCGGCCCCGGCCACGATGCTGCGGTTCGCCGGCCCCGCCCACGGTCTCTACCTCGTCATCTCTGCGCAGCATCTGCACGAGATCCAGGCCGTCGCACCCAGGCTCGCCGCGAGGCTGCTCGCGCGCCGGACGACGATCGTGCTGAACCCGGGCTCTTCGGCCTTAACCCCTCCGCGAGGCGCGGTCGGGACCGCCTTCTTCACCAGCTACGCCGAGTTCATCGGCCGGCTGCAGCGGCATACCATCCCGGCGGGAGTGCGGGCGGTGGCCTATGACCCGGAACTCTGGCGGGCCACCCCGTTCCCGGAACGGTTCGATCCCCAGCGTTACATGGCGCTGTTCGCCGCGGCGGCGCACCGCCATGGCTACGCGGCGATCCTGATGCCAGGCCGTGACCTGCTCGCGGCGGCAGGCTCGTGCCGGCAGCAGCCAGGGGAGGATCTTGACGCTGCCTTCCTGCGTTGCGGCCTGGCGGGCGAGGGTGCCCGGCTCTCCCAGATCTTCGAGATCCAGACCGCTCCCGTCGAGCTGAGCACCGCGGAGCTGCGCAGCTTCGCCGCCGCCTGTGCGAAGCAGGCCAGGGCGGCCAACCCCGCGGTGATCCTGATCGCCACTCTCAGCACGCGGCCCGGCACCCGGTGGGCGCGGGGCTGGCAGCTCGCGCGTGCCGCGGCCGAGGTCCGGCCCTTCGTTCAGGGATACCAGCTGAATATGACGCGGGGGTCTACCCGCGCTGCGGTGGCCTTCCTGCGGACGATTCCCGCCTTGCGCGGATGACGACCCGCCAGCCCGGCCGCGAGCCGATGATGACACGCGGCCCGCGGATGGCGCGTGCGTCGATCTGTGCGCCCAGGCGGCGGACGACCTGCGGGCGCGGCGGGGGCGGTGGCCCGGCGGTGGTGACCGTGCGCGGGTGAATCGGCGGATGCTCGATCAGCGCCGTGCGTGTCCCGGCCAGCCGCAGACATCCGTATTCGTCTTGCCACCTCCGGCCGAGCACGTAGTCCATGAGGCGGCAATGCAGCACGGCCAGCGTGTCCCGGGGGCCCATGCCCAGCCGGTAGGAGTACTCGGGGTTGCGCCGGTGCAGCCGGCCTTTGGGCTCATCACGATACGTGATCGTGTTGCTCAGGTAGTCGCCGCCGAAGACCACCGGGAAGTGCCGGTTGAGCCAGGAGATAACGAACCGGGGGATCTGCTTCCGGTCATTCGTGGCGGCCTGCCCGTAGTCCGACTCGGGGACGGCCATGGACAGCGGCCTGTACCCGGGCACCTTGAGCTGGAGCTGGCGCTCTCCCCACAGCATGTTGTCCTCGACGCGCTTCTGGAAGCTGGCGATCGTCTCCTGGTGGCCGGGCTGGCCATACTTCCCCGGGAAGTACTGGCGGAACGCGAAGGCGGCGCCGGTGTCACCCGCCGGGTTGTAGCGGACCTCTTCCTTCCCGTATCCGAAGTGCAGCTGGACGTCCCAGGTACCGCTTTGCGCCATCTGCTGAAGCTGTGACCAGGACAGGCTGAAACGCGGATGCTGGGTCACCCAGGCCGGCACCACCAGCGCGGTCGCATGGAACCCGTCCGCCTGCAGGACGTCGTTTGCGGCCCGGTAGGCGTCTAGGCGACCGTCGTCGAAGGTGAGCAGGATGGGCCGCGACGGGAGCCCGCGAGACCCGTTTTTCACGTAGTGCGCGTACTGCTGGATGGTCAGGGTGTGGAAGCCGGCCACCTTCAGCGCGAGCATCTGCTCCGCGAAGAGCTGCCGGGACACCGTCAGGTAGCTCGCCCGCCCCCCGACGCTGTGGTACATGAGCACCGGGACCACCTTGTGGTAGTCGGGGAACGATGCCCACTGGCGGTGTTCCGCGGCGGACAGCGTCACCGGCACCGGGGGGAGTGGGGCGCGGCCGGCCTCGGCCGTGTGCAGCCGGGTCACCAGGATTCCTGCCGCTATGCACAGCAGGCATCCCCAGCCAACGAGTCCATGCGCGAGAGACCTGCCGATGCTGGCCCGCGCCCCACGTTCCCTGCTCATCTGCCACTCCCCCCAGTGCCGTTGCCCTCAGTCCCTGACCAGCTCGTCCGCCGGGCGTGCCTGCCTCGGGGTCAGCGCACCGGCGCGGAGCTCACGGCCGCCCCGCCAGGTGGTCCTGGGCATGATGTGCTCGGTGCGGACCCGGTCGCGGTTGGCCCCGATCGCGTCGAACATGTGCTCGACCAGCGTTTCCGACAGCAGGTGCGGCTCCAGGCCCAGGTCAAGCAGCTTGGTGTGCTTGGCGTTGTAGTAGTGCCCTTCCTTCTCCACCCGCGGGTTGGCGACCGGGCTGATCGCGACGTCGAGGCCGCACTCCTTGCCGGCCCGCTGCACCAGCTCGGCGAGCTGGTTGATGGTGAACTGCTCGGTGAACTGGTTGAACACCCGGAACTCGCCCCGGCCGGCGGGGTTGAGGCAGGCCAGTTCCACACACCGCAGCGTGTCGAGGATGTTCAGGAACCCGCGGCACTGCTCGCCCGAGCCGTAGGGGGTGAGCGGGTGCCCGATGACCGCCTGCACGCAGAACCGGTTCAGCGCGGTGCCCCAGATCTCGTCGTAGTCGAACCGGGTCGCCAGCCGCGGATCCAGCCGGGTCTCCTCGGTCTCGATGCCGTACACCACGCCCTGGTTCAGGTCGGTGGCGCGGAGCCCCCAGACGCGGCAGGCGAACTCGATGTTGGTCGAGTCGTGCACCTTCGAGCAGTGGTAGAACGAGGCGGGCAGCTTGGGGAACGGCAGCCGGTCATGCCGGCCGTTGTGGTCGATCTCCAGCCACCCCTCCTCGATGTCGATGTTCGGCGTGCCGTACTCGCCCATAGTCCCGAGCTTGACCAGGTGCGCGTCCGGGGCGAAGTCGTGGATGGCCCAGATCACGTTCAGCGTGTTGATGACGTTGTTGTACTGGGTCAGCACGCACCGGCGGCGGTCCTTCATCGAGTAGGGGGCCGCCGGGATCTCCCCGTAGTGGATGATCGCGTCCGGCGTGAAGTCGGCGAACACCTGCTCCACCACCGACCACTCGGTCAGGTCGCCCTCGGTCACCGAGATGGTCTTGCCGGTGACTTCACGCCACGTCCCCACGCGGGTGGCGAGATCGGGGGCGATGACGGTCAGCGAGCCGCTGCCGGCCTCCGCGTGAACCTTGCGGCGCAGGTAGTTGTCCACGACGTGGACGTCGTGGCCACGGTTGGACAGGTACATGGCCGTAGGCCAGCCCAGATATCCATCGCCGCCCAGGATCAGAATTTTCATCCCCGTTCCTTTCGTATCGACTGGTGTGTCATGTGGCGTCGCCGAGGCGTTTTGGCGACAGGCCCTGAATGAGTCGTGCGGTCTTCCTCCTGGCTATTCCGGCGGGCCGCGTGCGTGACGGCGACGGCCGGCCTGGCGTCTGGGTGAACGCCAGGGTGAGCAATGTCTCCAGCGCGTAGAAGGAGACAATGAGGCGGAACACGAGATAACTCGGAATCGAGGCGATGAGCCTGGTATCGCCCAGCAGGGCCATGCAGGCGATCATCTGAATGAGCTGGACCCCGAGGAATATGGCGCCGCCGGCCGAGATTTCCTGGAGCGGCACAGAAGAGTGATTGAGCAGCACCAGGAAAAGCCCGGCCGCCGCGAAAGGCAGCATCATGAGCCGGCGGAACATGATGAAGCCCGCCCACGGCAGCATCCAGACGCAGCGCAGCCCCTGCAGCATGACGATGCCCGACTTGTTTCTGGCGAGCATGTGGTAGGTGCCGCGGGCCCATCGCATGCGCTGCTCGCGCAGGTATGCGAACGTGCTCGGCATTTCGGTATAGGCGCGCACCGAGGCGTCCGACACGATGCGGTACCCCAGACGGCCCACCCGGACGGTCATGTCGGCGTCCTCGCCGTTCACGCCCTCGGCGAAGCCGTTGAGCTTGACCAGCAGGTTGCGCCGGTAGGCGACAAGGGCGCCGGGGAGCACGCCGATGGCATCGACCGCGTTGTATCCGGCGCGCTTGAAGCCGACCTGGTAGTAGACCTCCAGTGCCCGCATCCGGCAGATCCAGCTCTCCTGGACCCGGGGGAGCGGCATCCCGCTGGCGCCGCCGACGGACGGGTCACCGAAGTGCCGGATCAGCCCGAAAAGCACGGACCGTGTGACCAGCGTGTCCGCATCGATCCGGAGGACGATCTCCTCCGTTACGTGCCGGAGCCCGTGGTTGAGCGCGTACGCCTTACCCCGGGACTCGCACTGGAGCAGGACGCCACGGACGTGCCGGGTTTCGCGGATGGCGGCCCGGGCCTCCTCGAACGTCCGGTCGGTTGATCCGTTTTCCACCACGTAGACCGTGCATTGCTCGGGATAGTCGGCGGCGGCCTCGTCGATGGCCCGGACGCAGTCCCCGATAAGGCCTTCCTCGTTCCGCGCGGGCACGACGATGCCGACCGGGAACAGCATGGTGTGCTTACCGCGCCGGGTGCAGCGCCGGGTGATGTTCAGCGCGTAAAGCATTCCGGGGAAGAGCCCGAAGAACACCACCAGCGCGGACGCGATGCCACCGAGCAGCGGTGCCTTGGACAGCAGCAGGAGGAGTTCGCCCCAGTGCCTCTTGAGCAGCAGGACGGCGAGCACCGCCGCGGCCACCACCAGGCACAGCAGGGCGATATCCCGGTGCGGCCGCTTGCGCTCGGCCCGGATCACCACGCCGGGCGGGAGCGCCGCGCTGGTGAAGACGCCGATGGCCAGCGCCGCGATGCCGTCAAGCCCGGCGATTGTGTTGCCCAGTGCCCCGAACGGCCCGGGACCGCCGAACAGGGACAGCCGCGTCAAGGCCAGGTCGGTCGCCATGGCAAGCACGGCGAACGCCAGCGCGGTGCTCAGGAACAGCCGGAGCCGCCGCCGCACCGTCCCCGCCGCGAGCACCGCGAACAGCAGCGCGAGCAGCAGCACGAGCGGCCGCACGGCCACCGAGGTCTGCTTGCCGAACGTGCCTTGCGGGACGTTGGCCATGGCCCGCAGGATCCGGCCGTAGGTGTGGGTCAGCGGTGGGATCCAACGGTCGAGGGCCGCCGCGCACGCGGCGAACAGCGCCAGGAACGCCGGCGCCACCCAGCGCGGACGTGGCACGCTGAGCCCAGGGGGCGCGGTGTCCGGCGTGATGAAGAAGCCTGCTTGGCGGCCCCGGGTCGTGTCGTACCCGATGCCGGACGGCAGGGGGCGCCTGCCCCCGGCCGAGCCAGGCGAGCGAGCGGCGCCGGCAGCGCCGGATGGGGGATCATCCCTTCGCCGTGGCGCGGGCTCCTCGTCGTGCCCCATGCGGTACTACCTCCAACATCTGGTCGTGACGGTGCGCGTTGCCTGCTGGCAGGCTGGTGCTCAGACCGCTTGGCGGAAGCCGCCCCGAGGGCAGCGGTTCCGGCCGGGAAATCAACGAGGCTTGATATCCGTCCGGCGGCTGGTATGCCCGTGCACGGCACCTATGGCGTATCGAAAGGGTGCTCTCGCCTTAGCGGCATAACGCCGGTCCCGCGCGGAAGGGCTGCGCTGCGGTGGCCGGCATTTTGGGCCGTTCGGGCACTCGTGATGGCGCTCTATGACCCACTCCCATCGTAACGCCAGACAATGAGCATCCTTGACCGTTCTGCCGGGCTAATTATGGCCACCTGTAGCCCAGGAACACGCGTAAGAGTACAGGAAATCCCTGGCTCTGTCACCGAGGATCGGCAGAAGAACGCAGATTACCGTACAGCCGGTGCGAGGGGCCGGATGATGTGGCGGTTTGCCTCTTTCGCCGTGTCGCGTACTCAACAATCGAAATATTCTGAATTCATGTTCAAGAACTCAGTTTTCAATGGTTACCGGGCAATATCCGCCGGACACGGCATCCACCACAAAGCACTATCCGGCGGCCGGTGCCGTCCCGGCGCGGCGGGGTGGGAGCGGGCTG
>Ga0070730_10002509_pt1 | contig 16682 bp, 16 predicted proteins | sample Coa_R1_3_FD_66447 | JGI IMG/M metagenome (GOLD analysis project Ga0070730, IMG submission 66447) | Surface soil microbial communities from Centralia Pennsylvania, which are recovering from an underground coalmine fire - Coalmine... | ecosystem: Environmental > Terrestrial > Soil > Unclassified ... | reverse complement strand
ACTATGTCGTTCTTGGCCACAAGATACAGGCTCTCGAGGGCGAACCGCCAAAGGGCGGCATCGTGATAATCGCTTTCGACAGCGCGGAGAAAGCGCGTGAGTGGTACGATTCGCCAGCCTATGAGGCGGTCAAGCCGATCCGACAGAGCGCAGCCAAGAGCCGCATATTTATCGTCGAAGGCGTCGCCTCCCAGTGAAGGTATTCATGGAGATGATCGGAATTCTCGTGTTCGAATACTCTGCTCGTTTTGGGAAAGCAGTCAGGCTCAAGGATATTCACAGCTGGTGAAAAATCTCCTATTACACTCAGAATCCCACTTTGCCGCTCAAAGCGTGTAATGGTCTGATTTCTCATTTGAAATACGATTGCTTAGGGCCCTTGGCTACATGAACACGTTTCGGATTCGAAGGCACACTTGTGCTCACGGATAGCTCGGGTGTGAGAAAGGAGAGCATCCATGAACCATGATCCCGGCAAGCAACATTTTGTTGGCCACTTTAACCGTGGCAATTGCAAGTGTGCCGATTGTTGCACGAAGAGAAGGTCTAAAGGCTGGCAAGAATGGGAAAAAGGTCTCGACTACGAGATTTGTGGCGACTACGAGATTTTTGATCCCATGACCGGCCTGGAAGCATTTTTCATTCTTCCGGTCGGTCATAGTGGAGGTCACGATCGCCGCGTTGACACAGGACCGTGGGAGTAGAAAATTGTCGCAAAATCCCCATAGCACTCATCTGCCACATCGAATGCGAGGCTAGTAACCCGACGATCGAATCTCCGGTTCGACCATGCCCTGCTCTTATTTCCCCGGCTCCAGCACTAACCTGTGCGTCTTCGCCGCTTCCACCGCCTTCGCGCTGAACGGTAGCGTAAACGTTGCTCCCTCATACCAAGCCTGCCACTGATCCATGTAATGCGGGCTCAGAAAATTCCCCGCCTCTCCGGTGACGAGGTTCAGCGTCGACTGGTCCAGGTCCGCGAGACTGGCCGTGAATCGTTCCGACGGGCCGTGACTTCGCGTCACTGCTTTCACGGTATATCCGCTGCCTGATTGCTCCCGAACCCCGGGTCCGGACCAGTGACTGACAATCGGAATCCTTCCCAGGATCGGGTGCTGGATCTCCAGCGCATTAAAGGCGCCCCAACGCCAGGACGCCAGATCCTTCGGCGCGTGCGGATCGCTGACCGCCGCTTCCACCGCGGCCGCCAGCAGTTCGTCATAGTTCGGATATTTTTCCGGCAGCCAGCGCTTCGGCCGGTGCAGCAGAATATTTTCCAGCCACACCGAGCGCTGCAGCCACGAATAAGTTTTCCAATTCACCGTTTCACTCGCGACGTCTTTATAGAGCTCAGAATCGGCATCGGCCGGACGTTCCGGCGGAGCTATCCCCAACTTCGGTTCGAGCAGAAGTCGCCTTAATTCGCGGATCGTGTTTTCTGCAATCGTAGGCGCCGCCGACGAGGCCAGCATGCGCCCATCCCAGCTTCGCATCAGATCCGCAGCCTGCCTGGCCCGTGCCGATGGCTTCGAAGCATGATCTACTGCATACACGAACCGTTCGGCGGCAAACTGGACCGCCTCCGACTGAACATCGGTTTGCAAAGCAAGCATATCGGCCGCAGAGAACTGCCGTCCCGATTCCAGCACGTGATAAATCCGCGCCGTGCGCCATGGGGCTTCCCACTCCATGCTGATCGAGTTCGGATATTTATCCGGCGTGATTCTGCCGTTCGCGGTAGCAATAATTCCCGACGGCGGATTGTAGATGTTGGGCAGCTTGTCAAAAGGGATGTACGACGTCCACTCGTGAGCGTTGTCAGCGCCGCTCACCGGCAGGCTGCCATCGCCCGCGGCGCGAATCGGAACCTTCCCCGTCGCGTGATAGCCGATGTTGCCGTCCACGTCCGCATACACCACATTCTGGCCCGGCGCGTCCCATTGCGAGAAGGCTTTCTGAAACTCTTCCCAGTTCTGTGCCGCATTCACTTCGAACAACGGAATGCGAAGCCCGTCGTAGAGCGTCCAGCGCAGCGCCAAAGGCCGCGTTTCGCCCGGTACCAGATCGGTGATGATCGGCCCGTGGCGCGTGATCTTCACATCCAGATTCACGTCCGGCTGCCCCTTAACGTGAATCACCTCCGACCGGTGTTCCGGCTGAACCCATCCCGTCGGAGTCTGATACGCGCCTTGCGCATTGAAATTTTCAATGTAGGCATCGGTGACGGTCGGCCCGACATTAGTGAATCCCCAGGCGATGCGCTGGTTATGGCCCACCACCACATACGGCATCCCGGGCAGCGTCACCCCGGCAACATCGAGCGTGCCCGAGTGCAGGTGCGCTTCATACCACAGGTTTGGCATCTGGTGGCCGAGATGCATGTCATTCGAGAGCAGCGGTTTCCCCGTGACCGTATGCGCCCCGGAGACGACCCAGTCATTCGATCCATTGACCGGCACTTCCTCAGGCAACTGCCGAAATCCGGCGCGTGGAATTTTGTTCTGGGTTACCGCGTTATCGGGAGAATCCTCATCGTCGTCCTGGTTGTCATCGCCCGAGCCATTGTCCGGTTCGTTGATATCTTCGCGCATCACCGTCGGCGGACGATCGTGCCACGAGCGATTCACGTATAAGTCGGCCGTCAGCTCCGGCCCGAGTTTCGCCAGGATTTTTTCCCGCGCGAGCGCGTCGAAGAAGTAGTGATAGTTCAGGTCCTTCACCATCACATTGGCAATCACCACCGAATCTTCCGGCGTCCATGGCTTGGGCGCATAGCCCAGAATCCTGAATTCAATTGGCAAATGCTTGCGATGTTCCGCGATGTATGCGTTCACGCCGCGTGCATAAGCTTCGAAGAAGGTATGATCCCGCGCCGTAGCCATCTGCAGCGACTTTGCTGCCGCCGCCCGCAATCCCAGGATCCTCTGCTCTCGATCCACCTTGAGCGTTCCCGGCCCGAGAATCTCGGAAAGTTCTCCACTGCCAAGGCGCCGCATGACATCCATCTGCCACATCCGGTCCTCTGCCGTGACATATCCCTGTGCGAAGAACAAATCTTCCAGCGACGCGGCCTCAATGGTGGGAACGCCATGGCTATCTCGCGTGACCGTAACCGGCGCGGTCAGGCCCCGGACCTGCAGTCGCCCGTCCAGTTGCGGGAGAGCAGCATGCGCGACGTAAAAGGCGTAGGCGGCAAGCCCGGCAAAGAGCGCCAGCAGGGCGAACACTAGCCATAGAGCGATGCGTACGATGGGGAAGCGGCGTACGGTAGGGATTCTGATTTCTGCGGCTGTACTCATGAGGAACCTTTGATTGTAGCCCACGTCCAGCCTGCGCTCGGCTGCTGAAAATGAATTTCATTTTCAATATGCCCCGGTGATATCCTGACTCGCTGTCCACCTCCATGCTGCACAAGCGCATCGATGATCAACCCACGATCTCCCGCCAGATGGTCCGCGAGGCCCAGGAGATCCTGCATCGCCACCTCAAGGGCGTTGGCCTGAAGCAGACCGCTCAGCGCGATGTCATCCTGCACACCTTCCTGGAAACCCGCGATCATCTTTCCACCGACGAACTCCACCGCCTGGTGCAAAAGAAAGACGCGCGCATCGGCTACACCACCGTCTACCGCACCCTCAAGCTGCTGGCCGAATGCGGCCTGGCCAGCGAAGTGGCCTTTCACGACGGCATTGCCCGCTACGAACACCAGTACAATCGCCGCAGCCATCACCATATGGTCTGCACGCAGTGCGGCAGTTCTGTGGAGTTCTTTTCGCAGGAAGTCAGTCGCCTCGAGCAGGAGATTGGACACAAATACCACTACCTCACCACTCGTCACACCTTCCAGATTTATGGTATTTGCGAAGACTGCCGCAAAAAGGACGACGCCCCCCGGACAGCATGATCTTCGCAAGCAGTGGGTGCTTCAGCCTGGGAGACGCCTCCGGCCACGGAACCCTGATCAAAAGCGCAGCATCGCCCCCGGCGCCAGCAGGTCAAACGGATGAATGGGAAGATTTCTCACGATTCCGAACCCGATGATTACTCCGCATAAAACTCGGATCGACGCCGCGGGCAGAAACACCTGCGGCAGCCCACGTCCAGAAACTCTGGACAGCGCCTCCGAGGCAAGGCCATACGCCAGAAACGGCAGCAGGATGCACGTCAGCGGATTCATCGCCCATGCCCCTCGCAAATTGCCGTGAAGAAGTTGATGCATCGCTCGCAGCGATCCACATCCTGGACAATACAGTCCCGTCAAATAATGCAGCGGACATGGTGGAAAGATGCCGGAACTGGCTGGATCGTAAATCCGCAACACGACCACCGCAGCCCCCATCGCGAACAGTGCCGCAGCCACTACCGAGCACTTGGATAATTCGGCCATGTTCTCCATGAGATCAGTGGTGAAGGTTGCTCAACGCTCCGATCATTGCGAGCAGAATAAAGCCCCCGATGCTAGCGAGGCCTAGTCCAAACGAAATCCAGCACCACATCTTCGCATTGCTCGACGCCGCCTGCGCTCCCGCCAGGTCTCCTTGCAGCAGCTTGCTGTTTACTTGCGCTGAATAAACAATCGCTGGAATTCCCGCAGGAATGCAGCACAGGACCGTTGCCAGAATCGAGAACACCAGATAATTCGGCACCGTCGTCCCCGGAGGAATCACCACGCCTGTGACCGGCAGCGGAGCCACTGCACTCGCTTGCAAGGTTCTCCCGCATTGCGTGCAGACCGCCGCATTATCGGCATTGCTCGCCCCACATTGAGGACAAAACATGAAATTTCCTCCTGAGTGAAAATTGAGATCGTCACTGCAGCGATTCGCCACTCTGCACGCATTTCTCCGCCGAGCCGCCGGCATCCACTTTGACCACTGCGGACTCATCGGAGCAGAAGGCCCGAACGCCAGTCTGGTTCAGCCGAACCGGATAGGCCACCACTTGATATTTCATATTGGGCCCGCCCTCGGCTCCCGGCGCGCAGCCCGTGAGTCCAAACGCGTATCCGTTCTTTTGACCGCTTGCCAAAGCGCCAGTGAGCACGCCCGCCTTCTCGAGCGCGGGCAACGAACAGGTGAATCCCTCTTCTGGATGACTCGTGGAATACGTGACCTCACTGGCCACAAGCTGACGAACTTCCGCCACAGCCGAACTCTCATTCGCAGCCATACGTGCGCGCAGCAGGTTGGGAATCGCGATTGCGGCAACGATCAGGATCAGCGGAATCCCCGCAATCCACATGTATCCGAGGACCAGGCCCGCAATGGCTATCCCTTCTCCTTTGAGCCGCCCGGCGCTCTTCTTAATTTCCGACAGGCCCAGGTGCCCGAACACAATCGCTCCAATGAAGGCCAGCGGCACGAAAAATAAGACTCCGCAAATCAGGCTGATGATCGCCTTCACGCTGGTCTCGGCCGGGCCGGTTGCGACTGTCGGCGTCCCTGCAGCTCCGCCTCCAGGGGACGCTTGCCGCCCACAAACCCGGCAGAACTGATCGCCCGCCTCGATGCTGTTGCCGCAAGCCGCGCAGAGTGAGCTCATCCCATCCTCCCCATCGCGTGTTCATGCCATCGCCGCTGAATTTTGCACGAAACATACTATTCACGCTGGTCCGCGTCAATGCGTTAGATTGGTTCTACCCATTTGTCGCTGGCAGATGGTTTTGATATGGTGCCCGCAGTGGATCAGACCGCCGACCTCCGATCGTGCCCGCACTGTGCCGCGCAGATGCCCGGAAATGCCGCGTTCTGCCCGGGTTGCGGCCGCTCCATGCGTTCCGCAGTGCGCGCTCAGGGCAAGGTCGGAGGACTTCCCGAAAACGTCGCCGGCGGGCTCGCGTATTTCACCTTCCTGCCCGCGCTCGTCTTCCTCCTGCTCGAGCCTTACAAGAAAAGCGGTTTCGTCCGCTTCCATTCGATGCAGTGCCTTCTGGCCACCGGCGCGCTGATCTTGGCGGGGCTGGTGTTCAAGCTTGTCGGTTTACTCCTGTTCATCGTCCCGGTTCTCGGTCCTTTACTAGTGCTGATCGTTGGCGTAACCGCGGGCCTGGCCGCAGTTTTCGTCTGGCTGGTTCTGGTGGTGAAGGCTCTACAGGGCGAAACCTTCAAGCTGGCCTGGATAGGAGATCTTGCCGAGGGTTATTCCGGCGGAGTCTAGCGAGTAAGCCACGCCGCAATTGGCATTGCTTTGCCGCCCCCATTCTGATACTTTGCCGCCGACACGGTTGGCAACGAATTCTCGCAGCCTAGCCGGCGGGTCTGCTTAGGAGGACCCATTATGCCTTACTGCAATATGTGCGGTGCTCAAATCGCCGACGGGACTACTTGTGCCGCCTGCGCCAGTCGCGCCTCTGCAAGTCCCGCTGCCGGTCCCGCTGTCGCCGCAGCTCCCGCGCAGGGAATGACCGACAATGTCGCTGGCATGCTCGCCTACATCACCATCATTCCTGCGATCATCTTTCTCGTGGTCGCGCCGTACAACCGCAACCGCTTTATCCGTTTTCATTCCTGGCAGAACATCTTCTTTTCGATCGCCTGGTGCGTCCTCTGGATGGCCCTCAGTATTTTTGTGCACATTCCATTTTTTGGCTGGCTCAGCATCCTGATATCGCCGCTGATCCTGCTGGGTGGATTCATTGTTTGGGTCGTCCTCCTGATCAAAGCCAACCAGGGCCAGATGTTCAAGTTGCCAATGATCGGCGATATGGCGGAAAAGCAAGCCAACGCGATGTAGAACTCATCGTCGGGCACGCCTGTCCAACTCGCGCGCTTGACTTTCTGCCTCCAAGCCGTCAATCCTATTACCTTTTAACTGCGACTGAGTCGGCATGCCAATTGCGCCTCCTCGCGGGAATCTGTTCCACGAATGGGGAATTCATTGCGAGTTCGCGTTTTCTACCACGACAAATGTTTTGACGGAGCCTCCTCGGCCGCTTTGTTTTCGCGCTTCTATCGCGAACGCATTCGCAGTGACGTCGATTTTGTCTTCACCGGATTGGTCCACCGCGCCGGCGCCCTGTTCGATGAGAAGCAATTTGATGGCGACGAGAACGCCATCGTCGATTTCAAATATTCCAGTTCCCCCCAGATCACCTGGTGGTTCGATCACCACGAGAGCGCATTTCTCTCCCCCGCCGACGCCGAGCACTTTGAGCAGGACCAGAGCAACCGCAAGTTCTATGATCCCGATTTCAAATCGTGCACCAGTTTCATCGCCATGATTGCGCAGCAACGCTTCGGCTTCGATCCCGCGCCGGTTGCCGATCTGGTGCACTGGACCGACATCATTGACGGCGCCCTCTATCCCGATGCTAAGACCGCGGTCGAAATGGAAGCGCCCGCCATGAAGCTGACCATGGTCATCGAGTCAGCTCCCGACCACGGCTTCGTCCCCAACCTGATCCCGCTGTTGGCAACCAAGTCCTTGGCAGACGTTCTCGAAGAACCCTTCGTCGCCCCCCTTCTTCCACCTCTGCTCAAACGCCACGAACTCTCCATCGGAATCCTGAAAGAACGCACCGAGTGCAAGGACGCCACGATTTTCTTCGATGTGACCGATCACGATCTCGAGGGCTACAACAAATTCATCCCGTACTACCTCCACCCGGAATCGGTCTATAGTGTAGGTCTGAGCAAGAGCAGTTTCCGCGTGAAAGTTTCGGTCGGCTCCAACCCATGGGCGCCCCAGCCGCCGGAAGTGAATCTGGCCCGCATCTGCGAACGCTACGGCGGCGGCGGCCACGCCCGCGTCGGAGCAATCTCGTTCAACGTAGACCAGCACGCCGCGGCTATCAAGGCGTCACAAGAAATCGTGGCGGAATTGCGCGCCGCCATACGGCAGAAAAGCGGAAAGTAGACATTTTGTTTTCCGCGCGTCCTAAGCGGCATTCTCTGCGTTCTCAGCGGTTTTCTCTGCGACCTCAGCGATTAAAGGCTTTCCTGGGTCCATCCTGAGAACGATCCCCTCTTCTCGCCTCCAAGCCCGTGATGTAAGCTTTCGCTCATGCCCCCCAAAACGATGGCCCGCATCGCTCTTTTAACCGTGCTCATTCCGATCTCCGCGAGCGCACAAGCCCCGAAAGAAACTCTATTAGCCCTGAGCAAGCGGGACCACACGCTCTCCATCGTCGATCCCACCAGCCTGAAGGTTCTTTCTAAAGTTCCAGTCGGCGAGGATCCTCACGAAGTCATCGCATCCGCTGACGGCCGCACCGCCTATGTTTCCAACTACGGTGGCGGCGTCTACAACACCCTCGCGGTCATTGATCTGGCGGAGCAGAAGCCGCTTCCCGCCATCGATCTCGGACCGTTACGCGGTCCGCACGGTCTGGACTTCGTTGCCGGCAAGGTTTGGTTCACGGCCGAAGCGGCCAAGGCGATCGGCAGCTACGATCCAGTTTCAAAGAAACTGGATTTGATCTTGGGCACCGGCCAGAATCGAACGCACATGATCCTCGTCTCCGGAGATCTCAAGCGCATCATCACTACCAATGTCAGCTCCGGCACGGTCAGCATCATCGAGAAAACTGCAGCTCGCGAAGGACAGCCCGCCGGTCCGCCTCGCGGCCCTGGCGCCCCCATGGGCAATCCCGGCGGCGATTGGGATGAGACTGTCGTGAAGGTCGGCAACGGCTCTGAGGGATTCGACGTCTCGCCCGACGCCAAAGAAATCTGGGTCGCCAACGCGCAGGACGGCACGATTTCCATCATCGACATCGCGGCTAAGAAAGTGACTGACACCCTTCGCGCCAACGTAGGAGGAGCGAACCGCCTGAAATTCACTCCCGACGGCCACAAAGTTTTCGTCTCCAGCCTGCGTCTGGGAACGGTGGCCGTGCTCGAGGCCGGCACGCGCAAAGAGATCAAGCGCATCGAAGTCGGACACGGCGCCGCCGGCATCGTCATGCAGCCAGATGGCTCCCGCGCCTTCGTCGCGTGCACACCGGACAATTACGTTGCCGTAATCGATCTCAAGTCGCTGGAAGTTACCGGGCACATCGACGTCGGCCAGCAGCCCGACGGCCTCGCCTGGGCCGTCACGCACTAACCGACTCGCTACTGCACCGGAGTTCCGCTGGCCAGGCAGGTGGCCGGATTCCCATCGGCCGAATATCGGATCACCGCCGACTGGTCAGCACAGAATGCCTTGCGTCCAAACGTATTTGCGTTGGGCGCTGCCGTCAGACGAAAAGTTGTCGCCGGAGTCCCACCACAGCCAGACAGCGTGAACACGAATCCATACCGCTTGCCGCTGGCCAGGCCGCTATCGATCAGCATCGCCTGGTGCTCGTTCCGTTCACCGCCGCCGAAGCCATCCAGATTCGACAACGTGCAGCTATACCCCACCGTCGGATAACTGGCCGCATACGTGACTTCTGCGTTCAGAATGGTCCGCATCGCCCCCAGCACAGTCGCATCGCTTCCGGCAGCCGAAACTATCTGGTGCGGCGCTCCCACGCTGGCACCGCCCGCCTGTGGTTGCATCTTCTCCGCAATGGCTTTCAGCAGATCCGGATCTGCCAACGGCAAGTGAATGGTCAGCGAAATTTCATTCAGCTTCCACAGATGCGCTTCCTGTTTCATCGAAAATGTCAGCTGCGGCATGAAGGGCCTGGCTTGCGGCTGACCGTCTTTGTACACCTGAAATGACAACTCAATGTCGTCCTGATCTCCGCGCAGAGCATCGTTCTCGACGGTAATTTCCATCTTCTGTCCCGTCTTCGGATCTTGGGCAGACATCAGCACCGACCCGGTTTCGAATGTCTGCAGGTTCTGTTGCTGGCTCTGCAGTTGGCTCACCATCTGCGAATACTGCTGCAGGCTGGCCGTCGCTCCCGCTTTTTCCAGCGCCGACACCGTGGCTGCCGGCAGATGCTTGGCAAACGTCCCCGGCGTTTTGCTGAAGAACATCTCCAGCAATGCCTGCCGCGCCGTTTGCGGCACAGTATTTTGTTGTGCCCAGCATGCCAGCCCCAGCAAGCCCATCACCGCCACCGCGCTTGTAATTCTTCTCATTGCCAGACCTCGCCCTGATCCTGACACGTATCCGGAATCGCCTCTAGTTACTGAGGTAAGACAATGAGGCATGATAAAAATGTAAGGCAGGGAACCTCGCCCTTCCTGTCACCCTGGGTTCGATCATCGCATTCATGCGCCCACTCGGAAACATGCCCAACCCGCACCCCCGTCAAAGGCAAGTGCTGCGCGCGGTTGCTGGATTCGAATTCTTCAAGGGCATCTTCGTCGTGCTGATGGGAATCTGTGCCCTCGCTCTCGTCCACAAAGACACCTGGCTGATTGCCGAAAGCCTGCTCGCGTTATTGCACATCAGCACCGACCGCCACTCGGCGCAGCTGTTCCTCGACTTCGCCGACAGCATTACCGACGCCCGCCTCTGGGCCGCAGCCCGCATCGCCTTTGCCTACGCAGCGTTACGCTTTACCGAAGGCTACGGGCTCTGGAAAGGGCGTACCTGGGCCGAGTGGGTGGCATTGATCTCCGGAACCCTGCTGCTCCCTCTCGAAGTCCGCGAGCTCTTCCGCGGCGTGACCGCGGTCCGCTGCTCTTTCCTGCTGGTGAACCTGGCGGTCGTATTCTTCATGCTCTACATCATCCTCGCCAACCGTCGCGAACGGCGCGCCGCCATGTCGCTGCCCGATCGGCCAAAACCCGCATCTGAAGCGGGATCTGGAGTCTAACGGCTCTGGCAATTTGCCGCCGTTCGTACCATAATTTCCCTAGTTACCCGGTTCTGGAGGTCACTATGCGTCTCATCGCTCCAATCATTCTGTTACTCGCCACAGTAGGATTTGTCTCCGCGCAGGACACGAATTTCTCCGCAGGCCCGCAGTATCTGATTCCCAGCAATTCGCCGTTCCTCCGCCCCATCGCCACGCCCACCTACAATCTGGACGCGCCCCTTCCGCCCATCCCGGAACTCCCGCAAATCGGCGAGCCCGTCGAGAATCAACCCTACATCCCCGATCCGCTCTACCAGAACGGACCCGATCTCTACTCCATCTATTACGGCTATCCCATGCCGCCGTTAGTCATCCTGGTCTCGGAGGAAGGAACCCCGATAATTCCCCCCAGCCTCACGGAAGAAGGCGTAGGAGGATTCATCGATTCCCAGTCTCTGTTCGAATCGGGAGATGAAGTTCCCCTCGGCGAGGCCGCCTCCTATTGGAAGGCACACAAGCAGACCGTAGCGCGCCTCTACACCAACGCCGACATCCAGTACCTGCAGCACAAGCAAGCGCCAACGCCGGGCCTTTGAGTCTCGACGGCTAGTCCTTTCCCGCCGCCAAACCCCGCCGCCAAATAAGAAGGGCGGCCTCATCGGCCGCCCTGAACTCAGCCCGGTCTACGACCAGGTTCGCACCTTACAATCAAAGTCTCGCGCTCTCTCGTAGGGACGTCAAGAACGAATCCACATCAAGACAAACTTAGGTGTGACCTCACGATCTAAGGTGCGAAGCTTGTCTCATCCTAGGATAACTGCTCTATGCGGAGAGCCGTGTACGCTGAATCTTTTGCAGCTCCGGAATCAGATCATGGGCAGCTTTACTCTTCACCACGTATCCACTGACGCCGGCTGCCAAGGCAGCCCACTGAAATCCCCGGGAGTCGTGTTGACTGACAATCACAATGTGCATCGCAGGAAATTCACGTTTGAGAACGTGCGCCGCTTCCAGGCCGTTCATGTTCGGCATGGTGATATCGAGCAGGACAACGTCTGGCAAGTGCTCCCTTGCCTTCCGGATCGCATCCGCCCCGTCCACCGCCTGGCAGGCAATCTCGATATCGGCCTGGGACTCGAGCAATTGGCAAATGCTGCGCCGGACGTTTTCATTGTCGTCCACCACCAACACACGCAGGGCATGTCCAGTCATAGCTTCTCCGGGGGAAAGAAAAAAGCAGACGGGAAAGAACGCAAAGGTCCCTTTTGCTCATCTTTTCAAAATTCTGACAAGGCTACTCTTGTTTCTCATTCGCGCCATATCCAGTGAATCAAGTAGGTTCCCGAACGAAAGGTCAAAGTTATCTATGTCAGTTGGACCCAACCTATCTATCAGAAAGAACAGTAGTAAGTCTCTAGAACGAGAGAGGGTTTTGTAGGATCCCCTACACAATTTCCTGTATGTCAGGATGAGGTCAGCGTAATGGCGACATTTCAGTAGTTGTTCAGTGTCACTCTGCGCGCAGAACGCTAATCAGGTCTATCGAAGCTGCGCGTCGCGCGGGCAGCCATGAAGCGACCCCTGCCAGTAATAACACGAACACTGCTGCCAGGCTCAGCACCAGTGGATCGAGAGGCCTGACACCAAAAAGGAAAGAGGCCAGCAGCCGCGAAGCCACAGACACCCCCAACAGTCCGATCGCACACCCCACCATAGCCACTTTCGCAGCGGAGACAAACACGAGGCGCAGAATGCCCGCTCGTTGCGATCCTAAAGCCATACGGATGGCCATCTCTTGTGTGCGCAGGGCTGCCGAGAAGGCGATGACGCTGTACATGCCGAGCGCCGCCAGTAGCGCTGCCGCTGTCGCAAACGCAGATATAAGTATGGTGTTAAAGCGGCGTGGAGCTTCGCTATCGGAAACAGCGCGTTCCATGCTTTGGACCTGCGCGAGCGGTAACTGAGGGTCGATCGAGCGGACTGTCGCACGCACCACATTCGCCATCTGCTCCGGCTCCATCGCCGTCCGAACGACGACAGCACCCGAGTTTCCGTTCACGTCTGTGAGAGAGGCGAAGGGTCCTATGGACTTCTCATATTGTTCGAGCGGCGAGTAATACTGTTGCTTGCTTGGTATGTCGGGCGATGCCTCCTTTACGTCCGCCACTTCACCCACAACGGTCAGCCACGGGATCTTCGGATCTTGCAACCCCAGGCGCAGACGCTTGCCGACCGGATCTGAACCGGGCCAGCAATGTTCGGCGAGCTTGTGATTAACGATCGCGACCAGTTGCGTATCCGCTGTGTCCGCCGAGGTGAAATAACGCCCGGACAGCAGCGGAACACCAATCGCCCGCAGATAGTCACCCTCCACCGACACCTGCGTCGCCAGATTCATGCCGCCGCTCTGCGGTGCGACACAGCCTTCCGCCTCGATTGTCGTATTGCTGTTGCCCCCCGAAGCAGGCAGAAACGAGGTCAGCCCAACAAACTTCACGCCAGGAAGCTGTTGAATACGGCGAATCAGTTCGTGATTAAACTCATCTACCGCTGGCTGGGTTGCGTATTGTTTCTGTGGCAGCGAGTAGGAAGCCGTGAGCACATGATCCGGACGGAAGCCGAGATCAACGGCAAGCATCTTCTGGAAGCTCCGCAGCAACAAGCCGGAAGCCGCCAGCAGCACCAGTGCGATGGCGATTTCACCAGCCACCAGCGCGCTGCGAAGCCACACATGCCCTCCGCCCACCGTGCGCCCCCCTTCCTTCAGCGTCTCATTGACGCTCGTCCGCAACGCGGCGAAAGCCGGAGCCAGTCCGCAAACGATCCCAGTGAGCACCGACACAGCGATTGCGAACAGCACTACCTGCCCGTCGAGTCTGATTTCCTGAATTCGAGGCAGCGTTTCGGGCAGCAGGCTAACCCCCACTCGCAACGCGATCGCCGCCAGACCCAGACCGATCAATCCTCCGGTAAGACTCAGCAATAGGCTTTCAAGTACCGCCTCGCGCAGCAGCGTACCTGCGGGCGCTCCCAGGGCCATTTGTAGCGTGATCTGGCGCCTGCGACGAATGCCCCGAACCAGCAGCAGTCCAGCAAGGTTGGCGCAGGCGATCAGCAACACAACCATGGTGGCTAGAAACAGCGTCCGTACGAGTCGGCGAGCCTGCCCAATGGTCTGTTCGTGAAGCGAGCGCACCACTGCCTGAATACGCAGGCCCGACATGAAGGGCGGATAGCTGCGCATTATCTCCTGGGCAACGCGCTCCGCATCACTCTGCGCCTGCGCTGCTGTGATTCCTGGCTTGAGCCGCCCCACCATAGCGAAATTCCAGGATGCCGCTCCCGTCGTGAGTTCCTGTTCCGCAAAGCTCATGGGAACCCACAGCTCACTGTTGTTCAGGTGTCCCGGCACCAGGGGGAATTCGAAACCGCGCGGCATTACGCCGGTCACGATGTAGGGTTTGCGATCCAGCAAAATCTTGGTTCCCAATACGTGCGCATCGCCATGCAGTCGGTTCCGCCAGAGCGCGTAACTAATGACCGTTACCTGCTCGTGTCGGTCATCCTCCTGCCGCGTGAAGAATCGGCCCATTAGAGGCGCGACCCCAAGGGCTGGAAACACCTCGGCTGACATTCGAGCCGCATTCACCTGCGCTGGCTCTCCAATGCCGGAGAGTTCGTAACCCACCGATTCATACCCCCCAAGAGCCTCGAAGCTGTGCGTGTCTCGCGTGTATGCGCGAATATCTGGAGCCGTGACGCCGGACTCTCCGTTGCCCCCTTGCAAGATGTCAGAGACCACTACCAGCCTTTCGGAATGCGGGAATGGCAACGGACGCAGCAACACGCCTTCCACGATAGAGAAAATGGCGGTAGTGGCTCCGATTCCCAGTGCGAGCATCAGCACCGCTGCGGTCGTGAAGCCCGGCGATTTCAGCAAATGACGAAGCGGAATTCGTAGTTCATTCAGGAGCATATGCGTTAGGTCCTCAACCGAATGGGTAGGCGACCGGGCAGTGGCCCTCTGGACTCAGTACGAGGCAGGCCTAGTAATTGTTCCGCGGATGATACTGCAGAGGGGCCCATCCTTTGCGTAGTTTGCAAAGGATGGGGCTACGGCGAGCGCCGACCTCTTGGAGCTTGTTTGAGAGGCTTGCCGACCGGGTCTCAAAACGTTGCAAACAGTCGCTTCGTTTTTCGCGGACTTCCCCTTTTCGCCTCGGCGGACAACGGTCGGCACCCATACTTTCTGAATCATGATCGCTTCCATGGTCTCGGCAAAAAGCCGTCTTGCTTCGATTACAGTCAGAGAACCAACCTTCGCAGAACACTCCACATCGTAAGCAGCCGGAGAGCCATATTGTCGAATTCCGATCTGACTTCAATTCTCTTTATCCTCCTGCTCCTGGTTGGTCTAGCTCAGCTATTTGGCTACTTCTTCGTTCGGCTGAGACAGCCGAAAGTTGTCGGCGAAATTCTCGCCGGGCTCGTTCTCGGTCCCTCGCTGCTTGGCAGACTGCATTTTGCTTCGCCGCTGTCGAACATTGGAACTCATCAGCTTGGAATTCTTAATTTTGCCTACTGGCTTGGTCTGCTGCTGCTCATGTTCCTATCGGGTGCGGAGACGCGGCAGTTGTTTACCCGTGAGGAACGTCGGGAAGTAGGTTGGCTTGCGCTTGTTGGTACTGGTATTCCATTCGTACTGGGGCTTGTCTTCGGGCCGTGGCTGGTGCGCCCTGCGCTTGCCGGTCAAAACGGAAACCGAATCTCGTGAATCATAATTCTTGCCGTCGGAGTCGCGGTAACCTCCGTGCCTGTGGTATCGAAGATTTTCGCTGACCTCAAAATCCTGCACACGCGCTTTGCGCGGGTGGTGCTCGGCGTTGCCGTTCTGGAAGACATGGTTTTGTGGCTTGCACTGGCTTTGGCTACCGCAATGGCGGGAAAGACCGCACTGAACCCGCGTCAGATGGCCTATCACCTGATCTCCACACTCGCGTTCTTCGCGTTGGGGCTGACGATCATTCCCCGAATCATAAAGCGCATTAACAAAGCCGAGTTCAATGTGCTGGCGAAGAACTCACCAGTTGGGTATGCGATTGCCGTTCTGCTCGCTTATTGCGTCGTGGCTGGGGCACTCGATGTGAGTCCCGTCTTCGCAGCGTTCCTCGCCGGGTTCGCAGTGGTACACAAGAAGCGCAGGCTGTTCGCCGACGCGCTGGACGCCATCGGAAAAGTGTCGTTCGCATTCTTTATTCCCGTGTACTTCGCGATTGTCGGTCTGAAGCTCGACGTGACTCGCGGATTCTCGCTCCGGATGACTTTGGCGTTCATTGTCGGAAGCTGCTTTGTAAAAGTTGCCTCGGTCTCGTTGGCGGGGAGATTTGCCGGATTTCGCGGGTTAGACCTCCTCAACCTTGCGATCACAACCAATGCACGCGGTGGGCCGGGGATTGTCCTAGCGAGCGTTGCTTTCGATGCGGGAATCATCAGCCTGCAGTTTTACACGACGCTCGTGCTTGCAGCCATCATCACATCTCAGATCGCAGGTGCATGGCTTGACTATGTACTTCGAAAAGGCCTGCCGCTGCTGACGCCGAGTGTCGAAGTTGCCCCCGATACCCTTCCTGCGGGACAGACAACATTCGCCGCCTCAACGGTGGATCGTATCTAGACCTGGCGAAATTCGCCGGCAGCGGTGCCGTTGAAATAAGAGCCTGCTCCGTCCGTCATGCGCAGACTTCAGACAGCTGCTTGCAGGGGCTCAGTTTTGCTCTGTTCTGCTGAGGGTGTGGCTTTGGGAATTGGGATCGTCACGATTATCCGCGTACCAGAACTCCCGGACTCGATATTCATCTTCCCCTCGAATTGACGCAGCCTTTCTTGCATTCCTCTGATTCCCACTCCCGAGCGCCCCGACCGAATCTCAGCTAAACGTTCCGACGAGATCCCTTTACCTTCGTCACGGATATCTAACTTGATTTGCCTCGATTCTCGTGCCATT
>Ga0070730_10002508_pt1 | contig 16684 bp, 14 predicted proteins | sample Coa_R1_3_FD_66447 | JGI IMG/M metagenome (GOLD analysis project Ga0070730, IMG submission 66447) | Surface soil microbial communities from Centralia Pennsylvania, which are recovering from an underground coalmine fire - Coalmine... | ecosystem: Environmental > Terrestrial > Soil > Unclassified ... | reverse complement strand
CCCTGGCGCGACAATCGGGAGGTGCTCAACGGCGTCTTGTGGGTGCTGCGCACCGGCGCGCCTTGGGCGGACTTGCCCGAGCGCTTCCCGCCATACCAGACCTGCCACCGGCGCTTCCAAGCCTGGGCGCGCAGCGGCGTGTTGCGCCAGGTGCTGGAGGCGCTCGCCGCCGACTTGCAGCAGCGGGGCGAACTGGACTTGACGGAAGGCTTTATCGATGGCACGTTTGTGGTCGCGAAAAAGGGGGGCACGGAGTGGGAAAAACCAAGCGCGGTAAGGGCACGAAACTCATGGCAATGGCAGACGGCACTGGTGTTCCCCTCGCCGTTCACGTTACAAGCGCTTCGCCGCACGAAGTCACCCTTGTGGAACCAACTCTCCAGGCTCGTTTCATCCAACCGGTTCCCCGACGTCTGATTGCCGACCGGGCCTATGACAGTGATCCGCTGGATGCCCGTCTGGCGCGCTGGCGGATTGAGCTGATCGCGCCGCATCGCCTCAACCGCACGAAAGCGCCAACCCAGGATGGGCGTCCGTTGCGCCGCTACCGGCACCGCTGGAAGATCGAGCGCTTGTTTGCCTGGTTGCAGAATTTCCGTCGGCTGGTCGTGCGCTACGAACGCCATCTCGAGAACTTTCTGGGCTTCGTCCAGCTTGGCTGCATCCTTGTGCTAACCCGTGCCTTTTTATGAGATGAGTTCTAGCCATCTTTAGCTTTTGGCCCAGAGTAGTTAAGGAGTCATTCTCAATCTCTGGTAACCGTTGTTCTGGTCCGCCTCCCTGCATATGTACGGTTGATTGTGTTCAGCATACCTTCTCCCAGTGGTCAATTGCAAAATAGATCGTTCTACATCGGGCCTAAGCCCGCGTGCAACACTTTGCCATTGACAAACGATTCCCCATCCCCTATCTTAAATTTGTGAAGCTCCATTTGAGTGCCAATGAGTTTGCCAAGTTAGTCAAAGTTGATCGTGCAACAGTTACGCGATGGATCAAGACAGGTCGTATTAGTAAAGCGCACAAGGAGCCAAACTCAGGCTACTGGCGAATTCCCATCTCCGCGTACGAAGAGATGGTTCACAAACATGATGGTCGTTAGCTTTTCGATTTTCAAGGGCGGCACTGGCAAGACGACCAGCGCGGTCAACACGGCCGCGGCGCTCGTGGAGAAAGGCAAAAAAGTCCTTCTGATCGATCTAGATCAGCAAGCGTCCTCTACCCGGTACCTCGATCTGGACCCGGATCAGTCCCCTAACCTGTACGAAGTGTTCATGGGCATCAAGCCGGCGGCCTTGGCCATTCGCAATACCAAGGTTGGCGTGGATGTGCTGACCTCCCACGTGCTCATGGCCGCTATCGAAGAAGCTTTGGAGCCTGGAGACGAGGTGAAGCTGTCCGAGCTGATCCGGCCCCTCAAAGCAGCCTACGACTTCATCGTGATCGACAATCCGCCCGGCAAGGCCATGCTGGCTTTCAACGGTTTGGCCGCGGCGGACCTCATCCTGATACCGGCTTCAGCCGAACGCATGGCCGTAGACGGGGTCGCGGACCTCATCAACCATGTGCAGAAGATCATGTGGGGCAAGTTCGCCCTGACCCACCAGGAGCTGCGCATCTTCTTTACCATGTACCGTTCGGCCACTTCGCACTCCCCTGCTATCGTCGAAAACGCTCGAAAGATTTGGCGGGACAATGTGTTGTCCGTCAAAATCCCCCACTCCACGGCTTTCTCGCGCTCGTACGACCAGAAGTTACCGCTCACGAAACTGGAGCCCAAGCACCAAGGCGCCATTGCCTATGGTGTCCTGGCTCAGTGGCTTATCGACTATGAAAGTACCACGCATCGAGGACTTTGATCCAAACTCCACGCCCAGGCTTGGCTCGCCAATGGACGATTTTCCGCGCATCGAGAAGCCGCCGGCACCAAGACCGGCAATTCCTTCAGAACCGAGTCCCCTACCTGCGCCGACCGTAATATTCCCGGAGCCCACTCCCCTACCCGCGACTGTTTTGCCAAATCCATCTACAGATGAAACAACACCACCGAGCAACCGTGATACCACGACACCACGGTATCGTGATACCACGGTATCAAGCCACCGTGACACCACGGTATCAAGGCACCATGACACCGTGATACCACGCAACCGTGATACCACGGCTCCACGCAACCCCGATACCATGGTGTTGGCCGTTTACAAAGCCGTCAAGGAGTTTGGCAAGGAGGCGGCGACACACCGGTTTACACGGTCTGAAAAGAAGGCCATCGCCGACCTCGTCTACACGCTCAAACAGCGCGACATACGCACGACCGAGAACGAAATTACCCGTATCGGAGTGAACCTCCTCATCCAGGACTTCCAACAGAACGGGGAGAACAGCATCCTGATCCAAATTCTGAAAAGACTAAACGCGTGACACCATGATACCGTGATACCGCGGCGCCACGGCACCATGAAACCATGGTGGCATGGTGCAATTTACTCCTTGACTGAGGGCTTTTTTGTTCCGTATAACAGACGTAGTTCTTTGAAAGTCCATGCAGTCAGTAGGGGATGTGGTCGGCAAAATCCACTTGGTTACGGTCTCTAAGCAGTTGTGAGCCCAAGAAGACAGACCAAGCGTAGTGGCACCCTCACCACCACCCAGGGAAGCTGAAATAACCCGAACACGAAAGCTGTGTGGCCGCGCCGCCAGAGAATAAAGAATGGCTGGAGTAATTCAGGCACAATCAGTGCCGGAACAGTTCCAAGGCGTCGTTTAAAAATCTTGTCGTCGTTTTTTGAAACTCCGGGTAGTTAGTATATCTATCCGGAGAATATTTAGAAAACACGATTTTGGCGAAGCCAAAATAGACTATAGATTTAGATAGGGTAGTGCGGTCAACCGCAGACTTACATGCTCAAGTTCAACGATCAACTACAAATTGAACAATTTGAAGTGAAGATTAAATGTGTTCAGCTAGAACAACGGGTGTTGCATCGTTTGGCTGGCAACCCTGGCTTCACGGGGGGATCTGGACGCGGCGGGCATCGAGCCCTTGCGTCCAGCAGGGAGGAAGTCCAAAGCCCTAGCACCCTCACTGGCGCTAATAACCGCGCTGCGGAGGGCACTTCGGGCTTTGGATGCAGGGCGTCGGGGCTTGATCCGGCCGGCTGTCTTTGCTTCGCCGCGACAGAGATGCTAGCGCATCAGGCCGGCTCATCGCCTCCGACTGCCACCCGGCCGGTTGCCCGAAGTGATGGGCAACTTTCTTTGTCTCTACGAGACAAAGCGGCCGCTGCGGGCTATCGCCCTAGCTCCGGGTGGCAGTCGGCGGTCTTCGTCCCAAAAGAGGGGACTCCGACCCTCGGAGCTAGCGCTCCTCGGGCTGACGCCTCCGACGCCCTGCGGCGCTTCGGGGAATTCCTCCCTGACCCTCCTTCCCCTCGCGCCGCGCGCTGCGGGCTATCGCCCTTGCACTGCCTCTGAGGCTAGGCTTGCGAACAGGGGACCAGGGGTCATCAGGCCCTAATTGGTTTGCGCTCAATTCGAATACGACTTGAAACTCAGCTTGGAAAGTTTTAATATCGAGACAAAAACACGAACTGCCTATGCTGCTCGAAGCTCCCGCCCGAACTCAAGATTATCCGTTTCGCCCCAAGAAACGAATCCGCCACGCGCCGCATTTTTGGATGACCGAACGGGATGAAGAGGTGATTGAGGCCGTCTACCGCTACCGAGTGCTGGACCGGCCGCAGATCGAGCGATTGTTCTTTGCCACGCGCAACCGCACTCGCGAACGCTTGCGGCTGCTGTACTTACACGGCTACTTGGAGCGGGTGACCCGAATGGTCTATCCCGGCGTCCCGAGTAGGGGACCGGCGTATCGGCTGGCGGCCCGCGGCGCCAAGTTCCTGAGTGGCCGCACTGGCGTATCTCTGGCAGAAATGCACTATTGGGGCAAAGGCGACGACAAAGACAGCCGGCAGACCCAGGTGGGCCACCTGTTTTTGGAGCACATGATCGCTATTGCAGACATTCACATTGCCTTTGACCAGGCAGTGCGCTCGAAGCTATGCACTATCGAGAACTGGCGCGACGACATGGACATGCGCCACGCCAGGGATTGGGACAGCGTAGAGATTGAAACCTCACCAGGTGCCAAGCGCAAACGGATTCCGGTCACCCCGGACAGCTATTTTCTGCTGGCCACACCGCGCAGCAGGGGACACTTTTTTGTGGAAGGCGACCGGGCCACAGAAACCATCGCGGCCGCCTGGAAGCGCAAAATTCTGGCCTACAAAGAGTACATGCGCAGCGGCCTATTCCACACCCGCTACGAGGTGATGCAGCCGCAGACGGGCTTTCGAGTACTAACAGTAACCTCGTCTTGGCAGCGGGCGCAAAACCTAAAAGCGGCAGCGGAAAGGTATGGCTCACCCGAGCTGGCGCAGTTATTCCTATTTGCCCCGTTTGAGGATGTAGACGCCCAAGATGTCCTGACTGCACCAATTTGGCTGCGTGGGGGCACTACAGGGCGCCAGGCGCTATTGTAGAAGACTGCTTGACAAGCCAGCCATCGCCACCAAATCGGATGCGGCAGGAATGGCGACAGGATAGGTGGTATATGGGAGAACCTTCCGCGCCAGCTTGTTTGAGTTCGGTTTGGATTCCTCGCCGTGCCGTTGCGCGCAATGGTAATCCGGTATATGTTCAACTCCGAGCTTATTAACGCAAATTGACTTTCAATTAGTGCTGCACCCTTGGGGAGGGTCAGCAGTGACTTGTTTCGTACGGTGGGATCAGACCTAGAGCACCGCCAGACGGGTGTGAATACCTGCTGGCCGGTGTTTTTTATTTGACCCGGTCGGGGCCAGGCCATCGAATATTCGGGATCATAACGCATCTTTGTACTCTGCTGGGCTAAGGAATAGACCATGTTCCTCCTCAAGTGGGTTCGGCTTGTTATCTTGGGCATTGGTGCCTTTTGTGTCCTCGCGGGTGGTGAGTCTGAGCTGCCGTTACTAATTGTTCCCACGACAACCGCTTCGCTGAATGTGCGCTCTCCAGCAGCGGATTTGCAAGGCGCCATTGCGATTGCAGCCGGCGCACATCACACCTGCGCGGTAGCTGGTGGCGGAAGTGTCAAGTGCTGGGGGGATAACGTGATAGGCCAGCTTGGCAATGGTTCTTATGGTGGCGGTAGCAGTGTTCCGGTCAACGTCGTTGGCCTGACAACGGGGTTCGTGACTGTTGCAGCGGGCTCATATCATACTTGCGCTCTCACAAATGGTGGTGGTGTCAAGTGCTGGGGAGACAACCAAGAGGGTGAGCTTGGGAACGGCGCGACTGGCACTAACAGTGCCACCCCAACAAACGTGGTGGGATTGGCAAACGGGGTCATTGCCATCTCTGCGAATAAGTCGCACACCTGTGCGCTCACTAGCGGAGGGGGAGTCAAGTGCTGGGGTAGCAACAGCGACGGCCAACTCGGCGATGGCACTACAGTTGATCGCAATACACCCGTTGACGTAAGCGGACTGTCCAGTGGAGTAGTCAAGATTGTTACGGGCGGGGAATTTAGTTGTGCGCTCACTAGCGGAGGGGGAGTCAAGTGCTGGGGCTGGAACGCTTTTGGTCAGCTTGGGGACGGCACAAAAAGCCAGCATACAACACCGGTTGATGTTGTCGGACTAGCAAGTGGTATCACGGCGGCTGCGGCCGGAGAATTACAGGCTTGTGTCACGACTTCTGGTGGTGGTGTCAAGTGCTGGGGTGCTGTTTATGATTTTTCAACGCCATACCTAACCCCTATCGACATCCCAGGCCTAGCGACTGGCGTGACCGGGCTAGCGCCTGGATATGATCACACTTGCGTGCTGGCAAGTGGGGGAGTCAAGTGCTGGGGCGACAACAGCCAGGGTCAGCTTGGCAATGGAACAACGGCCAACAGCACGACCGCCGTCAATTTGATTGGATCGTTTGGGACGGTCATTGGGATTGCAGCCGGGACCTTTCACACCTGCCTGCTGACCACCACCGGTAATGTGTATTGCTGGGGAAACGACGATTCTGGTCAGGTTGGCAACGGAACACCGCTGTATCGCACCTCACCAGTTGATGTCAATAATTTGTCGGCCAATATACACAGTGTCGCAACGGGCGCTTTCCATACTTGCGCTCTCACAAATAGCGGAGGAGTCCAATGCTGGGGCGCTAACTTTGATGGTCAACTCGGCGACGGAACCATGAAACAACGGAGCGCACCCGTTGCCGTGACTGGGTTGGCCTCAGGCGTATCGGCGATTGCCACCGGGACAAACCACTCTTGCGCCGGGCTCATTGGGGGTGGAGTCCAATGCTGGGGGTGGGCTATGCTTGGTCAACTCGGCAGTGGCGTGCATATTTACACCACCACAGTCCCAGTCAGCGTGGCTGGCCTGACCAATACCGTTACGGCTTTAGCGGCAGGCTACGTCCATACTTGCGCCTTGACCAGCAACGGCGGAGTCAAATGCTGGGGCGAAAATTCTAACGGCCAACTTGGTGATGGAACTACGAACGACCACATTTCGCCGTCGGATGTACTAGGACTCACCAACGGAGTTGTGGCCATCACGGCCGGCCAGGGTGACTATTCTTGCGCACTGACGAATACAGGGGGAGTTAAGTGCTGGGGCGCAAACTATGCAGGTCAACTCGGCGATGGCACGTATACAAATCGTCCAGCACCCGTAACCGTGAGCGGCCTGAGTAGCGGTATCGTTGGACTTTCAGGGGACGCCTATTTTGTTTGTGCTTTGACTTCTGGTGGTGGTGTCAAGTGCTGGGGTAGCGACTATGGCAGCACACCGATGGATATTGCAGGTTTAACAAGTGGCGTGGGCGCTGTACAAGCCGGTGAGTATCACACATGCGTCATCACCGTGGGCGGGGGCTTGAAATGTTGGGGCAGAAATGTCTACGGTGAGCTGGGCAACGGCACAACTGCATCAAGTGCCACACCTGTCGATGTGATTGGATTGACCAGTGGGGTAACGTCCGCCTCTGGAGGAGAGGATCACACTTGCGCCGTGGTAGCCAGGAGCTTGAAGTGCTGGGGCAGCAATTCCGAGGGCCAACTCGGCGATGGTACGCCAACGTATCGGACGATGGCCGTGGCTGTTGTCGGGCCAGGGAGCAACTCAAGCTTAACGATCTCCCACATCGAAGTTACCCAAGCCACACAGACAATCAGCAATAGTGTGCCTCTGATTGCTGGGAAGCCTACCTTCGTACGCGTGTATGTGGATTGTGGATCAGGATGCGTACCTTTCACAGCGGTTGGAGACTTGCGTGGTTACGGACCGTCAGGTGAATTGTCCGGTTCGCCAGTTAGGTCGGTCAACACATCAATTGTGGCTCAGCACCCGGCGAGTTGGACGGATCAACGGGGCGATCTACACAATACTTTGAACTTCACGTTACCTCCACAATGGATTGCCGGGGTAGTCACTTTGACCGCTGAAGTCTCCGCAGCGCAGGCCTACACGTCTACGACCGTGAATTTTGTCGGAGTTCAGAGCCCACGAGTTGCCGTAGCGGCCATTCATTACCGATATGGAGGTATAGACAAAAGCCCGGATTCCTCTTTCATTCAGACTGGGCAACGCTGGGCTGATCGCATCATTCCAGCTGGAATTCAGACCATCAAATTGTCAGAGTTAACTTGGGACCGTTCGTGCCTTGGACGATATTGTAGCAGCCAGAAGAGCAAGGATTCCAGCACCCAAGCGTTAGTTAAAAAGCTTGGGGATGTACTCTTCTGGAACAATCTCACCAATATTCTCCATCCTGAAAAGCAAGCTGTAGGAATATTCGGGTGGCTGCCAGAGGGGACATACTACTACGGCACCGCTGCGCCAAGCGAATTGTCGGCTTTTGGGGATGCAGACAGGAATTACGGCCAAGAAATCTTTGCTCATGAAGTCAGCCATCTGCTTGGTCGGCCGCACACGAAGGGAGGGACACATCATTGTGAGAATCCTAGCCCTGAAAATCCAAGCGACTGGCCTTACCCTTTGACCGCACGGATTGATGAATGGGGAGTGGATGGCTATGGCTTCGATTGGGTGCTTACTAAGCCGAGTGCGTTGAAGTCTCCCCTGGAAGCATACGACTATATGTCTTACTGCTATGTTCCCCCAGAACAACTTGGCCCCCCGTGGATATCTGCCTTTAACTACCAGAAGCTCTACACACAAAACATCAGTCTTCAGCCCGCGATCCAAGTACCGTCGCAACTCTACTTCAGGGCGAGTGGTCTGGTCTATACCGACACGACGGCTACACTCGATCCGATATGGATCATCACCTCAACCACGGCTGTCAATAACCCACCCATAGGCAGTCAATATTGCATGGAGGCTCAAAATGTCTCGGGAGTGCCGTTGACTAGCCGATGCTTTGACCTAATGTTTAGTGACCATGAGACTGGTGACCCTACCAACGTTGACAGTTTTGGGGTGATGCTGCCGTACCCCAGTGGCGTGGCTCGGATTGTACTAAAAGAGGGCACCAGAGAACTCGCCGTACGGTCAGTTACTGCTCATTCACCTACCATCACCGTCATTTCGCCCAGTGGAGGTGACACATGGTCACCGTCAGGGGCGTACACCATTACTTGGAGTGCCAATGATGTCGATGGAGATGCTCTGACGTACAACGTGCTATACAGCCCTGATGGGATCTCTTGGACTCCAATTGGGACCTCCCTCACCGATGCGCAGTTGGCTATCGATGCGGCAGAATTGGCGGGGGGCAATGCCGCTCGTATTCGAGTGCTGGCGTCGGATGGGGTAAACACAACGTCAGCCGACTCGGCAGTCTACAAGGTTGGACGTAAGCCCCCGCAGGCAAACATTGTGTCGCCGGATGGAGACGGCATCGTCCCGCCTGGCGCACCAATTCTCCTACAAGGCTATGGCTATAGCCTGCAAGATGGAACGCTAGGAGACAGTGCATTGCAGTGGAGTTCTGACCGCGATGGGAAACTAGGAACAGGCAATGCGTTATTGGCGAACCTGTCACTGGGTCAACACATAATCACATTGACAGCGACTGACAGCCAGGGCACCGCGGCAATCGCCAGAATCAATTTGTACGTAGGATTCAAGGTCTTTCTACCCCTTGTCAGCCGTGGCCCCTGAGGTCAAGCATCGACATGCTGACAGGCTGTTCGAATGACACACATCTTCCGGCACAACCCTTCCTAGCGTACGGGGATAACCTTCATCCCAAAGTATAGTCGGTATCTTAGAATGGGCAGGACCCTACGGGAACTCTTCAACCGGCACGTGACGTTTTGCTGGTTGTGCTCGTTGGTCAACTGGTTTTTCGACAAGGAGTCTTCCACCACTCATGCTAGCGCAGGAGACTATGTGAGAAGTTAGTGCACCTGAGCTGTATGATGAACTGAAATGAAAAGGCGAGTTATCCTCATTTGTGCCGTCGCAGGAATTGGTTTGACCCTGGGGTTTTTGGTTATCAAACTGGTAGTAAGAATGAATTTATTCGACAAGTTTGCCACTGACGACAAGAGTTGCGGATATGCCTGGAAAAACTATGGTGAATGCGATAAGGGGTACTACTGCAAAAGCAATGATCAAATTCAAGATGTCCCTGGCACATGCGTAAAGGTGGTGGCAGGACAAAGCTATATCGTCTCCCAAACAGCTTCAATTGACTACCTGGATCAAGGATTGACTGTTGCGATTGATAATAGCAGGCCGTTTCCCGATGCCATCGAATGGCAAGTGACAACTGAGAAGGGCGGAAAGACAACAAGAATGGACTTTCGACTAAAGGGCCTTGAAAGCAGAGTGGTTTATGCTTTCGGCTACAAACTGAGGTTTGACGGATTAGATGATGGCGTAGATAGAACGAGAATGAAAGTAACTTTGTTGTAGTGACATTCTTGCTCACCCCTCTATGCGGCTCAAACAAGATCAATATCGAGCTAAGCGGTAAGCACAATACCGATGTTTGGGTCAGCGATAGGTTGGCGCTTCGTAGATCGTGTGGCTCAATCCGTCTCGGTTGATGAAAAACACTTTCTGACCAGTCTTTTCGGTGCAGGGATCGTGAACAAGTTGGGGATTGCCTTTAATGCCTACTCTGACTTTCAGGTGACATTCAGGGCACTCCCACATGGTGAGCGATGATCTGCCTTTCGGAGCCGGATTACCAAACACATCGGCGAAGTACTTGAACCAGTCCACTTTGGGGGGCACGTCCCCAGCCGGAACCTCCGGGCGCGTGATGCCCCACTCGCGCATGAGAATGCCAAATGGCCTATCAAGATCGGCCTGTTTGTAATGAGCGCCGTGCCCCGTGGTGGAGTAGATGCCGAGCTCCTCCAGCTTGGCTGTAAATTCCCGGTTGTGAGTGATCTTACCCTGATTGAAAGGATTCTTGCCGCGGAGCTGTTGCCAATGGTGCCCCAACTCATGCGTCAAGGTCTCCATCAGCGCCCATTCTCCGAACCGCCAGACCTTGGCGGTTTTGCCGTCCTCAGTTTCAAAGTCCACATAATGTTGTTCGTTGAACGTGATCTTATAGCGCAGTCCGTATTCATCCGGCACCAGCAGGTAAGCGGCCAAGGTGCGAATGTTCATCGAATCTACGGCCATCAACGGCGGCGGCAACTTACCATCAAAACCAGGGGTTGGAATGCCGTGGTAGAACCGCTCCATGATGACATCGGCGCGGCGGTAGAGTTTCGCCGCTTCCTGGGATAGGTCCCATTCCGAATTCGTCTCGGCCGCCTTGCGCACTGCCGGCGCCGGTTGCGCCGCGTCAACCAGTTTGCCAGCTTTGGCTATATCAGGAATTGTTGGTCGTTGGCCTTCCTTCATTTTCGCGATGCTGGTCAAGTAACATCGATATCGCCGTCTCCACCAACACCGTCATTGGTAGGCCGGTTTGCAGTTTCAAAAGGTAGAGCTCATGAATCAAGTCCGCGTGAATCCGGGGCTGATACACCCGTTTATCTTTTGATCGATCGATTCTCTCCATGACTCTGCCACTTGCGCAGTTAATCGGTGCGCTATGCCTTTCGCAAACCCGCGGGCGGAGTGGCCTCCACGGACAGGCGATTCATGAATTGCTCCATGGCGCGGATGTTCCGCTCATGCACGTACTTGGGGAGATATGCTTTGTCGGGAAGCAGTCTGTCCGCGAACAGGTCTGCTTTGCTTTCAGCGGCATACAGGGCGGCCATGCGGTAAAGCGCCGCTCGGACTTCGTTATCGGGGAGTTCAGAAATCACTGGATGATCGAAGTATACGATTTGGGTCAAAGGAACTTTCAAGTCGCCTTGAGGGAAGATTCCGAAGTCAGCACACCTTTGCATGATCTCGTGGGCATTCCACCCGGCCTGTCGCATCCGCTCCACGTGCTCATTGACCACAGCCTTAGCCAATGGGAGCTTTCCGGTCTCGGCTGAGTTTTCTAACAACCATCGCACCGATTCGCGGTATGTATATGCAAATTCGCCTGTTCTTTCCGGCATTGAGACCGATATTAAAATCTCACTGAGCCAAAGTCAATGAGGGGCACGACTGCGACGAGTTCGAGCTCAGCAATCCAAACATGATCGTCTGCGCCGGAAATAGCAGTGCGGGACGGTCGAATGCCGTCTCTTACCAATGGGGGGTGGGCATGTTTCCCCAGGGTGGAAAAGGCGGACCAATACGTTCATCGTGGAAGATCTGTAACCCATGGTCAAGAGAGAGGGCTATATCATCTACTTCGGATTGGTTGTACTGCGGCGTATCTCGGGTTAACAATGCCGCGACAAACACGCCATGCCCCTCAATGCCAACACGAACGGTTATGACCGTGTATTTTATGGCGGCGTACTGGAACTCGTAAACCGGTTGACACGCGGTCAGGACGAGAGCCAGAACGAGCAATAACGCGAATTTCACTAAAGCCTCTGCACGCTGAGCAACTCACTGTAAATCGCTATCAGTTGGTTGAAGGCCATCTATTCTAGTCGCGCTTCCGGTCTTTAGGAAAGGTCTTCCGGTCGCTCGCCAAACAGCGACGCCAATTCAGCCAATGCCCCCTGGGCCACCACTTCCTGCTCGGCAGTCCAGCGCACAATTGTCTCCGGAGGCGCCAGCTCGGGATGGTCAATCAGAGCCAGGATTAGCCAACTAGACAAAGGCGCGTAGTTGAAGCCCAAGATTGAGAGGTGTCGTTCAAACTGTCGCGGCCGGCGAAACGGGATGCCGGGATCGTCAATGAGAAAACTTTCCGCTTCTTGCGGATGGGGACGAGCACCAAATTCGTTCTGGAGAACTTCAAGATAGTGGGGGATATCGACCTTCGCAAACACCTCTATGCACTCAAGCTGAGACATCCAGCGCAGCATACCAAGTGGCGCGGCCTGATTTCAACTGGCGCCCGGCCATTGGACTTGAGAACCGAACCGCTTCACGCGGCGCGAGCCTATTCCCTTCGGCACCCCGTCAAGGGTGCTGCGCATCCCTTCGGGACGGCGCCAAAGTCTGCGCCGCCCTTGACAGGACCCCGCCTCCGGAAAATCGCTCCCGCGTAATGAAGCGGTTCAGGGTAAGTCTGTTCGGGGATCAGCAAATAGGCGGACGCCGCAATGGACAAAAATAGACAGGCACCTGAGCGAGGGGGGGCGCTCAGATACCCGTCCGCAGGGGATTATAGCCGTGAACCTGATACCGGCAACTTGACCGATTGGACGTCAGAAATCGCATCGTTTGTTTGTAAGCTTAAGCCCTTGCTGGACGTGATAACATATTTAGACCTGGCCCGCATTTCCATCCACTTCGTGAGCTGGGAAACCACACATGAACTGGCCGCTGTTACCGCCCAGCAGCGAAACCATACGATTGGGACGGGTTGGCCCGTTTGGGTTGTTGCGGTATCACATCCCGGTCAAAGATCGTATCACTCATTTCTATTGCATCGGCACCACTGGTCAAGGCAAATCCAAATTTCTTGAGACTTTGATTGTTTCAGACATCCTCGCCGGCCGCGGTTGCGGCCTAGTTGACCCCCACACGGATTTAGCCCGTGACACTCTGGCCCACCTGTTGTCAGAGGGCTACTTTAAAAGCGAAGCGCAACGTCAGCGGGTCATCTACTTTGACCCCACCCGCATCGATTACGCAATCCCGTTTAATGTTCTGAAGACTCCCACTACCCCATATGCCTTGGCCCAGCAGGTCATCGAGGCCTTTCGTCGCACCTGGCCCCAATCTCTAGAAGAAGCCCCTCGGTTTACCAACATCGCCTTGGCCAGCCTGCTAGTTCTAATTGAAACAGGCCGCTCTTTGATTGACATGGCCGAACTGCTAACCAGCAAATCCCTTCGCGAGCAATTACTAGCCCAAGTTCACGATCCACAACTGATAGACTTCTTCCACATGCGATTTGACCAATGGGGGAGAGAAGGCCCTCTGATGATCGAATCGACTTTAAACAAAGTGTCAGCGTTCTCGTTCAACCCCTATCTCAAGCACATCTTGGGAGCCAGCAACAATCGGCTGGACTTTAGAGCGATCATGGATTCCGGACAGGTGTTGATTGTGGATCTTGGCAATTGTGACGGTGAAACCCGCAGACTCGTCGGCAGCCTGGTGGTCACCGGGATGGAACAGGCGGCTTTATCTCGGAAAGATCAGACCAGCGGTCGTCGGCCGTTCTATCTATTCATGGACGAGTTTCAGGACTTTTGCGCCGGCGACGGGGCAGCCAAGACCCTGGCCCAAATTCTTTCAGAATGTCGAAAGTTTGGGCTGCATCTGCATTTGGCGCATCAGACCCTCGGTCAGGTGCAACAGCGGGTTTCCTCAGCCTTGGGGAATGTGGGCATTAAAGTGGTGTTCTCCGTAGATCGCGAAGACGCGGAGGTGATGGCCAAGAAGCTATTTGCCGTAGATACCGACGAAATTAAACATGACGCCCAGACAGAAACCCAACACCCGCTGTTTTCCCCAATTGCCGAACAATGGGAGCGATCTACAGCCGCTATTCAGGATCTGCCACCACGGACGGCTATGATCAAGCGCAGGGGACACGGGGTTATAAAAGTGCAAACCGAGGACATTCGGGCTTATCAGGTTGGTTCCGAAGCGGTCATGGAATTAATGCGTGATTTAGCTCGAAGACATGGTGAACCCGTGCAGTCGTCACCAGCTGCTCAAGAGCTACCTAGGCCTGAACCGGCCAAAGTGGAGATTAACGATTGGGAGCCAGTTGAAATCTCACCTTTGCCTGCTGTCACGCCACGACCTTCATCGGGGATTATCTTTGCCAGCCAGAGTAAATGAAGAAAGGCACCATCAGTTGCCGTTGAGGCAGTGCTCGCTACCCTGAATTTTCTAAGGTGTTCCCGTCGCCGGGCCAAACGTCACCGCCCCGTTGTCATGTAGTGTCTTGATCAGTAACATCGCAGGGCCAACGTTCACAGCCCAAGCTTGCTGTAAATCCACGGGCAAGTTAGAAAGAATATTCACACTTTTCTTGCCCGGACAATCAAGACGTGACCAAACTGGGGCAAGAGTTCATCAAAAAAGGGGATGTTCATTTCCCGACCTAATCCCAATGAGTCACAAGTTAGCACTTCCACTTTGAAACCATTTGTGTGAAGCAATTCGGTTAATGTCTCCTTTGTAAAATAACGAATGTGTCCAGATTTTATACCCTCGATTCCATTCTCAATCATCCACGGCGTTTTTCCAAACATGAAGCCCAGCCTGCTCCCCAAACCCACCAAATTTGGTGTTGTCAGCACTAACTCTCCGTTGGGTACTAAAATTCTTGAAATCTTTCGGATGAATCCACCAGTGTCAAATACGTGTTCAATAATCTCACCTGCAATGACCAGATCAAATTTCCCAAAGGATGTCGGTAGCAAGTCTTCTTCGAAATTAAACACATGAGCATTTACGCCATTTTTGCGCGCGAGAGCCACCGCTTTGGGCGCAATATCAATTCCTACCACCTTGTTATTTCTTTGAACCAATTCCGCAATAGTTCCATCAAAGCATCCAATATCCAAAACCCGTTTCCCCTGGCCAATCAAAGTCAACATCTTGTTTACCCTCCTATTGCTCAAAGTTGTAGGCTGTCTACTCTGAGCGTAGGCTTGGTTATTGAATTTTGAAATGACATTAGATAAATTCATTGTCTATGGTTTCTGGGATAAATGAAACACTTCCCGGAGTTGGAAAAGTTCAACGGCACTCGGCGGAGCCAACCCTCATCGTACCAGTCGGCTTTGGCGGGTTGAGTTGTAAGTTTTAAAAAAAGCAGGGATACGAGACCAAGACTAATGAGGAGGCCGAAAAGCTGAAACCACCTGCTGCGCATGAAGACATATTAACATCCGGGATGGTGCCGTCCAAAAGTTGCAGATGATCATACCATCTGCCAATTTTCGGGTATGTCACCCGAGTCACGCCGCCGTTTTCCAAGTTGGGCGGAGCAGGAACGCCGCGGCGACCTGGAGTGGATAAGGGAGAACATGCACGTACTCTGGCCATTTGCGGCGACGGCATTTACTGCCCAAGGGCGCGGGGCAATCTTGGTGGATACCACCAGTGAGCTCGAGCCAGGACGGGGAAACCCGTTCGGGTACCTACCCCAGTTCGGCCCTTTACATCGAAGAATCTACGAACGCGGCTGATCATTGGCCTCGCAGTGTAGAATAGACTCGGAGGTTGGAATGAGCCAATTCGACATGCTTGTGGATTTTGTTAAGCAACGCTTTTCGGACAATGCTATTTTGCTATCCCCGGGAAAGGAAATCGCCGTGGACGGGCTTATTTTTCGAGCCGCGCAGCCTAACGGCCTTCTTTTCAAGGACGAGAACGGGGAGCAAGCGATTACGCTCGTTGAGGCACGATGGATACTTGAAGTAGAGCTACAGAAGTAGACCTACATCCTCTTGGCCACTTTAGTTTGACTGCGGCATGAACTGGCTCAGGGCGAGCCGTCGCATGATCTGGAGAGGGGTGTCCCAGCTGGTGTCGGCTAGCCCCCAACTGGTTATCAAACTTACCCCATCGGAAGAACCATCACCAACTGAAGCATACACGATCACAACATCAGGAGTGAAACCCGGGCGTAGCCTCGTTTTGAGGCGCAGACGGATACCACCGCCTCCTCGAGTTTGGTAGTGCCGACACAGCAGGGCTGATGCGTGAGTACACTTACGGCGGGCCTCGCGTCTACCACGATTACACGAAACTCTTATTGCGGCAACACAGCCGCCGCAATCCCGCCAAGCTCCCGCAAATCATCTTTGCTCAATTGTGTGAGTCCGGTCAGATCAGCCCTAAACCTAACATCACTTATACCAGGCGAAAGCTTCTCTTTTATGCTGGGGACTACGGTATAGTCGAAAAATAACAACGAGCTTGCGGCAAGCTCTCTATCGAACCGATCTTCGAAAGCGCTCTTCCAGGAGTTGCCAAGTGTTGCGGCAATCGTCGTGTCCAGCCTCAGAACCAGATCAGGTCTTAAGCCCATTCGAGTTCGAATTGCCGAACTCAGTTCATCAAGTGACACACCGCCCCCTGTACGTTCAGTAAATAGTGAGACAATAACAAGGCTACAGCCCTCGGGCGGTTGCAACTGGGCCAAGGAAAAGTTGTGCTGCCGGGTGCGGCCGCCA
>Ga0070730_10002507_pt1 | contig 16697 bp, 18 predicted proteins | sample Coa_R1_3_FD_66447 | JGI IMG/M metagenome (GOLD analysis project Ga0070730, IMG submission 66447) | Surface soil microbial communities from Centralia Pennsylvania, which are recovering from an underground coalmine fire - Coalmine... | ecosystem: Environmental > Terrestrial > Soil > Unclassified ... | reverse complement strand
TGAAAAATCCCGTCGCGGGCATCAAAGGGTGGACGCAGCTCCTCATGCGCCGCACCCGGCGTCTACCTGAGTCCGAACGTGAACGTTGGCAAACGGATCTGGCTACGATTGACGCGACCACTTCACGCTTGGCCGCGATGATTGACGAGCTGCTGGATCTCACGCATGGCGGGATGGGCCGCCCATTGGAGCTGCATCTCCAAATAACGGACGTTGTCGCGCTGGTGCGCCGAGTAGCGGCCGAAAATCAGCAGCTCACAGAGCGACACTCCATCCTCGTTCGGACGGCATGCGACTCGCTCGAAGGACGCTGGGACCGTGCGCGGCTCGAGCGCATCATCGGTAATCTCGTGTCCAACGCGGTCAAGTACAGCCCAGATGGGGGTGAGGTGACGGTGACCGTCACGCGCGAAACGAAACCCGCGGGCGAGTTCGCGATCGTCACAGTAGCGGATCGCGGTCTTGGCATCCCACCCGAAGATCAGGCGCGGGTGTTCGATCGATTTTTCCGAGGCGCAATGGTGTCGGACTGGATTCCCGGGAGTGGCGTCGGGCTGGCCGGCGCCAAGCAGCTCGTAGAGCTGCACGGAGGCACGATCGAAGTGGAAAGCATCCCAGGTGAGGGCACCACATTCATGGTGCATCTTCCAATCACACTGGCAGGAGCTTAGTGCTTGCAGAGGCTTCGAGGCACGGGACCGGTGCTCGTGGTCGACGACGATGCGGTGGTACGCCGCATGATTTGCCAAGCTCTCGAAGATGACGGGTTTCGGGTGCTGGCGGCACCCGACGGAGAACTGGCAATCGAGCAAGCTGCGCGTTATCGACCCACGCTGATCGTACTGGACGCAACATTGCCGACATTCCGCGCGCAGCTGGTCGCTTCAAGAATTCGCGCGGCAGTGGGCCACGACGTGCCGATTCTGTTGACGACCGCAGCAAACAACGCGGCTGATAGCGCCCGAGCGCTCCGAGCGTACGCTTATTTGCGGAAGCCGTTCGACGTCGACGAGTTGATGACGTGCGTTCGCCTGGCACCTGGCTACAAGTAGTCGGTGAAGCCGGCGTCAGCCAGGGCGCGTAGGGGGTGAATCGCCGGTGCGACAGTGCCGGTTTGCCAGTCCACTTCGAACTGCGGCCAGCAGATCGTCCAACTCGAACGGTTTCTCCAGGTACGCGTAAGCGCCCAGTTGGGCTGCTTTGTGCTGTAATGCACGATCGACACTGATCAGTAGGATCGGCGTATCCGCGCTATCCGACGACGATCTCAGCGCCGCGGCTACCTTAGCCCCATTGAGGTGCGGCAGGAGTAGATCGAGAACGACCAGAGCCGGCGGCTCCATACGGGCCTGCTGCAGCGCCTGGCGCCCGTCCTGCGCATGAATCACGCTCAGCCCGTCCTCCTCGAGCACCCGCACAATCAGTGTGCGAACCGATGGGTCGTCGTCCACCACGAGCACGCTGCGCGAGTCCGCTGTTGCAGATACGTCCGACACGACGCGTAGATCGAGATTGAGTCTGAGACGGTCGAGCGCCAACCGGATGCGGCCTTTCACAGTCCCCAGCGGCAGATCGAGGCGCAATGCGATTTCGCGGTGCGTGAGTCCCTGGAAATAGACTAAATCCAGGGTTTCGCGTTGCTCTGCGGGCAATCCGGCGAGCGCGCAGCGCGTGTCATCTCTGGCAAGCGTTTGTAGCGCGTCGGCCGCCGGGTCCTCTTGGTCAGGCCATTGCAGCGTCAAATCTAGCCGCTCGACGGGTCGGCGGCGGCGGGCGCGCAGCACATCGATACAGCGGTGCCTGACAACGGACACAATCCACGTCTCCACACCCCCCCCCGTTCGGAATCGTACGCGTGGCCGGCGCGCCATATCGACAGGAATGCGTCTTGGACGGTCTCCTCGGCGTCTGCCAGATTGCGCAGCATCTGGTACGCGACGCCGATCGCCCGCCGGTGATGCAGGTCGTACAAGGCTTCCAGATCCGTGATCGGAACAGTAGAAATTCCGCTAGGCGATTGCAATTGGGTCCTTTACTGGGATCGGCGTAGACTGGACGGACAGCGAAACGCAAGCATCATGCCAGCCGTGGTGGATCGAACGGCCGCGCGCCGAAGCGGTAGATTCAAGAGATGGGCAAAGTAGGTCGAGTGCTCGCCGAGGGAGAACGCAGGATGCAAGTGGTCGTCCAACCGAGCTGTCTATCGGACTCGACTGGCGGCTTCCGGTGCCGCGCGTCACAGGCCGCGAGCGGGCTTCGGGATTGGGCGTTGCCTCGGCAACTGCTGGGTCAGAGTTCGTCGGTCATCGACCATGAAGGGCCGGCTGGGTGCGAGGTGAGGTCGTTCTCGGAGCAACGCCTTCATCGGAGCGTTCACCTTACGCATCGATGCGGCCGCATACTAGGCGTAATGACGATCTGGCGCAGCGGCGGCTTGGACAGGACGGACGCCATGAGGTGCCGAAGAGGCCCACTTCGAGTGCTGTCAATCACAGCGGCCTCGGCTCTGTGGCCAGCGAGGCAACGGGAGCATCGGCGCGATGCGGCACTGACCCACGCCACCAGCAGGCAGCCATCGCCGAGGCGATCGACGGCGGCAGGAGCACGCTGTCGATGACGTGAATGACGCCGTTGCTCGCCTTAATGTCGATGGCGATGACTTTGCTCGAGCCGGGGACCACCACCGTGCCGTTGACGATAGCCATGCTGATAGCTTCACCTTCGATGGGAGTGGCGGACGTCAGACCGACGACCTGACTGGCCGGCACTGCGCCGCGGACAAGGTTGGGTCAGTACTGTTCTTGGGCCGACGGGTTCGCCAGCAAGCTATCCAGCCTGGCAGCCGGCAACTTTGCGAACGCGCCATCGGTCGGGGGCGAAGACGGTGAACGGACCGCCGCACTTGAGCGCGTCGACCAGACCAGCAGATTGGAGGGCTCTGGCCAGCGTAGTGAACTGGCCCGCGGCAACCGCGGTGTCGACGATGTCAGTGGTGGCCATCTAGGCCTCTACGCTGCTGGCGACCGGCAACCCAGCAAGACTACAGGCTGCAACGAACATCGGCAGCAAGACGAAACGACGAGACAGAGCAAGTCTCATAGAGACCTCCTTAGGGGGGTCGGTACTCGGCCGCGCTGACGACCAACTCGCCAAGTCTATACTGTTGCACAGTATACGTACAGTATTTGCATATTAAATGAATAAGTCGCTTCGAGCGCGCGGGTGAGGCGGCTCCGTGCGTCGGTCATCGTCTGTTGGCCGCTCATGCGAGGGCCACTCCAGGACGCGCACACATGCGCGCTTATGCCCAGCGAGTCAAGAGGGGCGGTCCGCACGCGCGGCTCGTTTGCAGTCCTCACATCTGGGCATGGGATCAGGCGCCGCTACTAAAAGGCAGCGCGCCGGGGACCCGCAGCACGGCAGATGCCATATGCATAAACTATACGAAAATGATGCATTAGTTCTGCAAAGGGTGTAGAGTGCGGGTATCTCAAGCCGCGAGGTGCCGTATGCACACCACCCAGACGCTCGATCAGGCCCGAACCGTTGGCCGCCTGGCAGCCCGACAGATCGCCCGCTCCAAGCTGCTCATTCTGCTGGCCGCCGTTATTTCGTTCCTCCTGTCGGTCTCGTTGTGGTTCATGGGCCATGAGAACCAGGGCCTGTTCGTCGGATTGTGGGTGCCGTCGATCCTTTCGTTCGGCTCGCTGATGCTCGCCGGTCGCGGCGCGGATACCCGGTCATGACCAATCTCGAGTTGTTCCTGCTGGGCCTGCTGGTGACGATCATGACGGCCCTGGCGCTCGCGCCCTTGATCTGGGCCGCCATTCAGGACGGTCGCTACAACGACGAGCAGCAACAGCTGTATCGCGAACAGGCACTCCGCGCCCAGTCTGCGGCCGCGGCGGTCGAATCCTCAGGGGTCCCCCGTGCCAGCTAGCAGAGACCTTTCGCGCCGGCAGCCGCGCGCGGTGCAACCAGGTCCGGGGCAGCAGTCGGTGTGGGACTACCCGCGTCCACCACGACTGGAGTCCACTGCACGCCACCTGCGCGTGGTTCTGGGCGGCATAACCATAGCCGACACCCGGCGTGCGCTGCGCGTGCTTGAAACGAGCCACCCGCCGAACTACTACATCCCGCCCGAGGACGTCCTATGGGAGCACTTGGAGTCAGTGCCAGGCATACGCTCCGTGTGCGAGTGGAAAGGAGCTGCCCACTACTTCAACGTCAACGCTGGCGGACGTCGCGCTAGCCGCGCGGCCTGGTCGTACCCGGATCCGACGCCCGCGTTTGTCGCCCTCAAGGACCACGTCGCCTTCTACGCCGGTCAGATGGATGCCTGTTACGTGGACGACGAGCAGGCGCAACCGCAGCCGGGCCGCTTCTATGGCGGCTGGGTGACCGCTGATGTCGTCGGTCCGTTCAAGGGTGAACGAGGCACGGAGGGCTGGTGAGCGACCTGCACCGCCTGGTGTTCGAGAGCCACATCGATGCCTCGCCTGAGCGCGTGTTCGCCTTCCACGAGCGGCCGGACGCCTTCAGGCTGCTGACGCCATGGTGGTCGGGCGCGCGGGTGGTCTACCCGGCCGCCAGCCTCTACCCGGGCGAGCGGGCGCTGTTGGTGCTCGGGCGCGGGCCGCTGAGCGTCGAATGGGAAGCTGTCCACGAAGTCTACGAGCCGCCGAAATCGTTCGTGGAAGCTCAAGTGCGGGGCCCGTTTCGCCGCTGGCGCCATCGGCACATTGTGCTGCCTGAAGGCGCCGGGGCACGGTTGCGCGACGAGCTGGAGTACGAGCTGCCAGGCGGCACGCTCGCTCCGCTGCTGGACCTCGTACTCCGACCATTCCTGGGGCGGCTCTTCGCCTACCGCCACGCGATCACCCGGCAATCAGTGTCGGCGGCCCCGCGCCGCGTGAGCCCTTCGGCGTGACCTCAGGCGATCGGCTGCCGGTGATCGTGGTCGGGGCTGGGCTCGCCGGCTTGACCTGCGCCCGATTGCTGGCTCAGGCCAACACTCCTGTCGTGGTCCTGGAAGCCGCCGATGCCATCGGCGGCCGCGTCCGCACCGACGTCACGCTTGAGGGTTTTGTCCTGGATCGCGGCTTTCAGGTGCTGTTCACCGCCTACCCGGCGCTACGGCGGGTCCTGGACCTGCGCACGCTGGACCTGCGCCTGTTCGACAATGGCGCCGCGGTCGTCACCGCCGGCGGGCCGGTGTTCCTGCGCGATCCCATGCGCCACCCTGGACACGCGCTGGCGGCCCTCACCTCGCGCCTGCTGACGTGGCTCGAGCAACTCGGCGTGCAGCTCGTCTTCACGTCGCCAGCGCTGTCTGTCGATGCCGGCGGTGTGCAGGTCCCGCGCGGCCGCGTTGGCGCGGACCTCGTCGTCTGGACGACCGGCGTGCGCGGGCTCGACGACGAGCGGGCAGCCTGATGGACCCGTCTGTCGCCCAGACCACGGGTCGCCCAGCATCGATCGCGCACAGTGGCGCCACGCATACGCCTGGACCGATCGTCTTGTTTGGGTCAGGTGAGGCATCGCCGACGGCGCGGCGCGTGCACGCTGCCGCACTCGCCCGGGTGACGCCCCCAGTGTGCGCGTGCGTGCTGGAGACACCGGCCGGTTTCGAACCGAACTCCGCCCGCGTCGCCGGCCGCCTGGCGGATTTTCTGCGTCAGCGCCTGGCCCCGTTTCAGCCGCAGGTGGTTGTAGTGCCCGCCCGCAAACGCGGCACGCCCTTCAGTCCGGACAACCCGGACGTCGTCGCCCCGCTGCTGCGTTCGAACTACCTGGTCCTGGGACCGGGCAGCCCGACCTACGCGGCCGCGCAGCTCGCCGGCAGTCTGGCCTGGCACACGATCCTGGCCCGCCACCGCCTCGGTGCGCCACTCGTGCTGGCCAGTGCGGCGGCCATTGCCGCCAGCGCGCACGCGCTGCCGGTGTACGAGATCTATAAAGTCGGTGAAGACCTGCACTGGAAACCCGGGCTGGATCTGCTGGGTCCGTACGGTCGCAGCGTGGCGATCATCCCGCACTGGAACAACCACGATGGCGGCGACGAGCTCGACACCAGCCGCGGCTATCTGGGTCAGGCACGTTCCGCGCGATTGCTCGAGTTGCTGCCGCCCGACGTGGACGTGGTCGGCATCGACGAGCACACCGCGCTGATGCTGGACTTCGCTGCCGGCACGGGGGTCGTGTTCGGACGCGGTGGGGTGAGCTGGCAGCACGCCGGAGGCACCACGCGCCTCGAGGCCGGGGCGTCGGTATCCCTGGCCAGCGTGGGGCTGACGCGCCTGCTTGCGCCAACCGTCGGCATTCCAGACGACATCTGGAACGCGGTCCGGAGTGCCCATTCGGCCGCGGCACTGGAACCGGAACCGCCGCCAGCGGCGCTGGCCGAGCTGGTCACCGCGCGCGAGACGGCGCGCCGTCAGGGTGACTGGGCGCTGGCGGACAAGCTGCGAGCGGAGATCATCGGCGCCGGCTGGCAGGTACAGGACACTCAGGCTGGATCGGTACTGGTCCCCGCGTGACCGACCGAACGGAGTGGTTCGCCGGCCCGGAGCACCAGCCGTTCGACCTGATGCCTGAGACTCCACGTGCCGCCGCCTTGCTGCTGCACGGATTCCCTGGCACGCCGTCCGAGCTGCGGCCGCTCGGCGAGGTCCTGTCGGCAGCCGGTGTCTCGGCGCTGGCGCCCCTGTTGCCAGGGTTCGGCCCGGCCATGCACCAGCTCGCCGACGTCGGCGAGCTGGACTGGCTGGCGAGCGCGGCTGAAGCGTGGGCTGACGTCCGGGCGCGCGACTTACCAACCGTGCTGGTCGGCTACTCCATGGGCGGGGCCCTGGCGCTTCGGCTCGCCGCGGAGTGGCCGCCGGATCGACTGGTGCTGATTGCGCCCTTGTGGCGGCTGCTCGGCCCGGCCTGGCCGCTGGGCGCGCTGCTGCCAGCCGTACAACGCTTCGTGCCCAGTATCGGCCTCCTCGACCATGGCTCGGCGCTCGACAATCCCGAGCTACGGCGGTTCTTCGCCCGGGCAGCTCCCAACCTGGACCTGGACCACCCCGAGCTGCGCGCCGAACTCCGCCGGCAGGTGCGGCTACCAACCGTGGCCATCGCCGAGGTGTGGCGGCTGGCGATTGGCTCGGGCGCCGCCGCCCGCCGCGTGCGCGTGCCCACGCTGATCCTCCAGGGACAGGCCGACCGCGTCGTCCGACCACACGACACACGCGCGCTCGCCGGACGGCTGGGCGGACCCGTCCACCTGCACGAACTGGCCGCCGGTCATCTGCTCCTGGACGCGGCGACGTCTGCCTGGGAGCACGTCCGTGAGCTCATTGTGAGATTCGTCGGCCCATGAACAAAGCCAGCGCAAACGCGTCATAGCGTCTGTGCGCCTGATAGCCTGATGGCTACCCAACGAAGATGCCGTCCCAAGCGTCTGATACTCCGCTGTACAACACCGCGGCTGTCGTCCAGCGTACCGGCGTGCCGGCGACGACGTTCCGCGCCTGGGAACGGCGGTACGGGTACCCCAAGCCGCACCGCGACAGCGGCGGCCAGCGCCTGTATTCGGAGCACGATATCCAGGCCATCGACTGGCTGCTCGACCAGACGAACCACGGCGTGGCCATCTCCCGCGCGGTGGACATGCTGCGCGGTGGCCACGCTGGGCCCGAGATCCCGGTTGTACAGGTTGCGCCTCAGGCTGGCCGCTCATACGAGGCGTTGCGGGCCGAGCTCGGCCAGGCACTGCTCACGCTCGACGCTGATCGGAGCGAACTCATTCTCTCGGAGGCGTTCGCCCTGTTCTCGGTCGAAGACGTCTGCCTGCATCTGCTCCAGCCCCTGCTGGTCGAGGTGGGCGACCGGTGGCATGCCGGCGAGTTGTCTGTGGCCGAGGAACACTACGTGTCATCGTTCCTACGCGGAAGACTGTTCACGCTTCTGGAGGCGTATCAGGCGCCCGACAGCCCTGGGCCGCTCGTGTTCACGGCCTGCGCACCCGACGAATGGCACGAGGTCGGCATCCTGATCGTGTCCGTCTTCCTGGCCCGCCGCGGCTACGTCGTGCGCTACCTGGGACCGAACTTGCCATTGGCGGGTCTGGCGGCACTTGTGGCGCGCCATCACCCGGCCGTGGTCGCGTTGTCGGCCCAGAGTCGGGAAACGGCGCGCAAACTGCGCGGCGCAGCTCAGGCGTTGCAGGCAGGTGCGCCGCCTCACCCACGGCTCGTCTTCGGTGGCCAGGCGTTCAATACGGACGCCAGGCTACGCGCCACGGTGGACGGAACCTACGTCGGCCCGGACGCGGCAGGCACCGTGGATGCCATCGCCGGCTTGATCGACCAGCCCGCACACGCACAGAGCCGACGTTCGCGCTCAGGCGGCAGGCGGCGAGAAACGTGAAGTGGCCGGTTTCGCCGTCGGACGATAGAGATGCTGGCACTCCAGAGGCAATAACGTCGACGGTCCAGGCTGCGCCAGGCGGAGTGGGGCATCGATCCACGTCTCGAAAACCTTCAGGCGCACTGGGTCAGTTCGGGCAGCATGGGGTAGGTACGTGACGGACGGCGCGCTTGCCGAGGCAGTGGGCGCCCAGTTAGTGAGCCTGGAGCAGCCGAGGCATGAGTCGTGCTATTGGCCGCGACGTGCTTCAACATACCTCTTCGGCGTCCGTACGTGACGGTGAGGCCTGGCGCCTGATGACCGTGGCGCAGGTCGCCGATCGCTTACAGGTGCATCGTGAGTCAGTCCGGCGGTGGATTCGCCAGGGGCGCCTGCGCGGATCACTCGTGGGTGGCGATCGCAGCGGGTATCGGATCGACGAACGCGAGGTGCGCCGCTTTCTGGCCGCGGGCGAGCCTGAAACCGCGGAAGCTGCCCCACATGACGACTGAGGTCGCGCGAATTGACGCCGTTCTGGCGGGCGGGGGCGAGATGGGGCGACTCATGCGCTCGTTGGAGTGGTCCACGACCGCCGTGGGTCCCATCGAGCACTGGCCGCAGAGTCTCCGCACGTCGTTGAGCATCCTGCTGGCGTCGGGCTACCCGATGTACATCGCCTGGGGTCCACACTTCGTGCAGTTCTATAACGATGCCTACCGGCCCATCCTCGGCTCGACCAAACACCCCGCTGCGCTCGGGCGGAGTACGACCGAGACCTTCGCCGAGATCTGGGACTTCATCGGTCCGATGTTCGAAGGCGTCCTGCGCGACGGCATGACCAGCACCTATGCCGACCAGCTGCTGCCGATGGATCGGCACGGCTACCTTGAAGAGTGCTACTTCGACTTCTCATACAGTCCGGTGCGCGCCGAGTCTGGCGAAGTTGGCGGCATCTTCGTGACGTGCACCGAAACGACGGGTCGCGTCCTGGGCGAGCGACGGCTGCGAACGCTGCGCGATCTGGCGGCCTCAGCGAGCGACGCGCATACCGCCGAGCAAGCCTGCGCCGCGGCTGCCGCGGTACTCGCCAACAATCTCGCCGATCTGCCGTTCGTGGCGCTGTACCTGCTCGATCCAGACACCCAGCTCGCCCGCCTCGTGGGCAGCGCGGGTCTCGAGCCCGGCGGACCCGCCAGTCCACTCGAGATGGAACTGGGCACAGCCAGCGTGTGGCCGTGCGCTGAGGTGGCCGAAAGCGGCACAGCCACGATCGTCGACGCCGCTGAGGTACCTGGCGGCGTCTTGCCCGGCGGTCCGTGGCCCGAAGCCGCGCGTGCGGCGTTCGTTCTGCCCATCGCCCAGGCGGGCCAGGAGCACCCGGCCGGTCTGCTCGTGGCCGGGATCAGTCCGCGCCGTGCCCTGGACGACGACTATCGCAGTTTCTTCGAGCTGGTCGCCGGTCAGATCGCCACCGCGATTGCCGACGCGCGGGCCTACCAGGCTGAGCGCCAGCGCGCCGAAGCACTGGCCGAACTGGATCGCGCGAAGACGACGTTCTTCTCCAATGTCAGTCACGAATTCCGCACGCCGCTGTCACTGTTGTTGGGCCCGGTTGAGGACGCTCTGGCGGATGCCGACGAACCGCTCGCCCCGATCCATCGCGAGCGTCTCGAGGTGGCGCACCGCAACGGGCTGCGGCTCCTCAAGCTGGTCAACACGCTGCTCGATTTCGCGCGCATCGAAGCCGGGCGAGTGCAGGCTGTCTTCGAGCCGACAGACCTGTCGTCGCTGACGACCGAACTGGGCAGCGTCTTCCGCTCTGCGATCGAGCGTGCCGGCCTTCGTTTCGTGGTCGACTGTCCCACGCTCAACGACCCAATGTATGTCGATGCCGACATGTGGGAAAAGATCGTCCTCAACTTGCTTTCGAACGCCTTCAAGTTCACACTCGCCGGTGAGATTGCGCTGCGCCTGCGTGATCTCGGCGAACGCGTCGAACTGGTCGTCCGCGATACGGGCGTGGGCATCCCCCCGGAAGAACTACCGCGCGTGTTCGAACGTTTCCACCGCGTCAAGACATCGCACGCGCGCACCTTCGAGGGCACCGGTATTGGCCTGGCGCTGGTGCAGGAACTGGTGAAGCTGCACGGTGGGGACATCCGCGTTGAAAGCACACCTGGCGTCGGGACGACCTTTGTGGTTGCCTTGCGCAAGGGGGCCGCCCACCTCGATCCGTCCAGAATCGGGGGCCTCCGCTCCCAAGCATCAAGTGCCCTCGGAGCTGCGCCCTACCTCCACGAGGCGTTGCGCTGGCTACCCGAGCAAGCCGCCCCTGGCCTGGAACCATGGATGCCCGCATTCGAGGTGCTGCCCAGACAACGGCGGGTCGCGAACGACGGCGAGGCCGTACAGCCCGCGCGCATCCTGGTAGCGGATGACAACGCCGACATGCGCAACTATGTCCGTCGGCTGCTGGCCACGAATTACGAAGTTGTGGCCGTCTCGGATGGGATCGCTGCGCTTGAAATCGCACGCACCCAGGGGCTGGACCTGGTGCTGGCGGATGTGATGATGCCGGGATTAGACGGGTTCGGCCTCCTGCGCGCGTTGCGTGCAGATCCAACGTCTGCGTTGCTCCCTATCGTGCTCCTGTCGGCGCGAGCTGGCGAGGAAGCCAAAGTGGAGGGTCTCGAGGCCGGCGCCGACGACTACCTGGTCAAGCCATTTGCTGCCCGCGAGCTGTTGGCCCGTGTCGACGCCCACCTGGCGCTGGCGCGCGCGCGCGACGCTGCAGCCCGCCGCGAGCAGGCCGCGCGAGCGGAAGCAGAAGCCGAGCGGCAGCGGTTGCTGGACGTCTTCATGCAGGCGCCCGCGGCGATTTGCCTGCTGCAGGGCCCGGAGCACACGTTTCTACTGGCTAATCCGCTGTACCAGCGGCTCGTCGGCAAGACCGCCGATCAGCTAGTTGGCAAACCGTTGCTCGAAGCCTTACCAGAAGTGGCGGAGCAACCATTCGTCGGCATGCTTGACGGTGTGCGGACCACCGCTGAACGCTTCATCGGGAACGAGGCGCGCGTCCTGCTGGATCGGCGCGCTGACGGCCGGCTCGACGAGGCGTACGTGAATTTTGTCTACGAGCCGCTGCGCGATCTGAACGGCGATGTGGAGTACATCTTCGTGCACGCGGTCGAAGTGACGGACCTGGTGCACGCGCGGCAGGCGGCGCGCGACGACGCGCAATTGGTTGAGACTCTCCACCGTGTCGGCAGTGTACTTGCGGCCGAGCTCGACCTCGATCGTCTGGTCCAGTCAGTGACCGATGCGGCCACCGAGGCGACGGGCGCCCAGTTCGGGGCCTTTTTCTACAACCGGATCGATGAGCGCGGCGAGTCCTACACGCTCTACACCATTTCCGGAGTTCCCCGAGAACACTTCAGTCAGTTCCCCATGCCGCGCAACACCGCTATCTTTGCGCCGACGTTCAGCGGTCGCGGCGTCGTGCGGCTCGATGATGTCCAGCAGGATCCGCGCTACGGCCGGAATGCGCCGCACAACGGTATGCCCCAGGGGCACTTGCCAGTGCGCAGCTACCTGGCCGTACCCGTCAAGTCCCGATCGGGCGAAGTGCTCGGCGGTCTCTTCTTCGGTCACGAGCACGCGGGTGTCTTCACGGAACGCGCCGAGCGGCTGGCGGTCGGCATCGCGGCCCAGGCGGCAATTGCCCTTGACAACGCGCGACTGTACCAACAGGTCCAGCGCGCAGTGCAAACCCGCGACGAATTCCTGGCAGCGGCGGCGCACGACCTCAAGACACCACTCGCGTCCATGAAAGGCATCGCGCAATTACTCCACAACCGCATCCGCCGCCTCGAGCTCGCCGACGGGGAGCGCCTCACGGACGGGCTGGCGCGCATCGACGCGACTGCCACGCGTATGGCGATTCTCGTCAACGAGCTGCTCGACCTGGCGCGGCTGGAGATGGAGCGACCACTTGAACTGGAGCGTCAATCAACTGACCTTGTAGCTCTGGCGCAGCAGGCGGTAGCAGACCAGCAGCCAAACTCCCCGCGCCATCGTCTTGTGGTCGAGACAGCCCATGCCGATCTGGTCGGTAACTGGGACGAAAGCCGTATTCGTCGAGTGATTGACAATCTCCTGTCGAATGCGGTGAAGTACAGCCCGGCGGGCGGGGATGTCATCGTGATACTGAAGCGCCAGGGTGACCTTGCGGTCGTGGAGGTAAGCGATAGCGGAGTGGGCATTCCCGCCGATGACCTGTCGCACATCTTTGAGCGATTCCGCCGCGGGAGCAATGTCGGCCAGATCCAGGGCACGGGTATTGGACTGGCAATCTCGCGGATGATCGTCGAGCAACATGGTGGCAGCATCTCAGCGCACAGTTCGGAGACTGCGGGCACCACATTCGCGGTACGTCTGCCCGTGTCGTGACCATGAGCGAACGCGGTTACGTACTCGTGGTCGAAGATGAGCCAGCCATGCGCGAAATGCTCGGCTGGGCGCTCGAGGACGAGGGCATTCAAGCCGAGCTGGCAGTCGACGGACTTGAGGCGCTCGAGCGCGCGACGACCTACAAACCGGCGCTCGTCGTGCTCGACATGGGCCTGCCGGGGCTGGACGGCGTCGGTGTCGGCATCGCGCTGCGAGCGCGCTATGGAGCAGAGCTGCCCATTCTGGTCGTCACCGCTGGCGGGAACGCGCAGGCCAAGGCTCGCCGTGTCGGGGCCTTCGCGTATTTGCACAAGCCGTTCGACCTGGCGCTGTTCATCGCGCAGGTCCACCGAGGCTTGACCTCGACCGGCCCGCCAGGTGGGCTCGCATGACTGGGGTTGAACGAGTGCTGGCCATCATCGAAGACGATGCTGACTTGCGCTGGCTCCTGGAGGAGTTTGCGCGCGAGAGCGGCTTCCAATTCCACATGTACGCAACATACGACGAGGCATTCACTGGACTGTTGGTCCATCCTGTCGACGCCATCGTTGCTGACGGTGTGGGCTGCGGCTTCGTCGCGCCCACCGAGAGCGATCGAGCTCGGATTGCTCAATTGGCTGCCCAGGCGCCAACCATTTTGCACACCGCGCGCGACTGGGCGCACGCGCCGGGGGTCAGCGCGAGTCTCGGAGTAGAGGCGGTTGTTCCGAAACCCACCGACCTCGATGTGTTGCTACGGGCGCTCGAGCGTATCGTCGGCCAATCCTGTTCGTCGCGTGGCTAGACCGGTTTGCTGAATGTCTCTGGAAGCAAGTTTAGGTCGGTGGGAGGGGCGGAGAGCCGGTGCACTTCCGCCTCAAGGGTAGCCACTTGCGCGCGATGTTGGCCAGGCTCGGCCGTACTCAGAGACACTGGGCGACCGAAGCGTAGCCACACCCTCCAACCGCCACCTGGACGTGGCGCGTAGGACAGCCCGGCCGGCACGATGGGGACCTCCAGTCCGGCCCGCCGGGCGAGGACGAGGAACCCAGCGTCGAACGGCAGGCAGCCATCGGTGTCGGTCTTGCGGCTGCCCTCGGGGTCAATGACCGGGTACCCCTCCGGGAAGACCAGCAGCAGGCGACCCTCGCGCAGCAGCCTGAGGCTCAGCCGATAGCCGTCGCGGTTGAGCCGCCAACTCGGTCCCGACCGCCAAACGCCTGGCCAACGAGCCGCAGCGGCTAGCCAGCGCATCACGTGCAGGCGCGGTCCGCCACCCAGCCAGTCGAGGGCGATCAGCACGTGCACCTCGCGTGGGACGCAGGCCAGGATGGCCGCCGCATCGTACAGGTGGTGGTAGTGGCGCGCCACCAGGATGGCCGGACCAGCCGCCGGCACGTGCTCGAGGCCGACGACACGCAGGTCCAACGCGCGAGCGACCAGCCACCGCGCCGCCAGGCGACGGCTCCACGCGCCGACTCTTGCGGCGATGGAGTCACTGGTCGGCGCGGCGCTCATGTAGCGGCGCGCGGCGCCAAGCGTCTGGTTGGCAAGCCCCGCAAGGCCAGCGCCGCGCCGCCCAGCCCGCACGCGAGCGCGAGCCCGATTGGCGGCCAGAGACCCCCAGCGGCGCTGAGGACCATCGCAAAGACCATATTCAGGGCATACACGGCGAGCGGAAAGCCAGGCGCGACCGGCGGAACCGCGGCGCCCCACCACCAGCGACTCAGGCCCATGAACACTACGCCGGTGGCGGTCCAGCCCAGAAAGTTCTGCACCGGCATGCCGAAGTACGGACCGCTCTGATGCCAGATCCAGAAGTTCAGGGCCAGGCCCGCATGGGCCATGGCTGGATCGAGCACCAGGTCCCACACGGTCAGCAAGTAGGCGCCCAGTGCCACGGTCCAGACCGGGTGCCAGCGCGCCAGCGTGCCGCCCAGGAGAAGTGAGGGCAGGCCCATGTAGAACCACGACAGCGGAATGGAGAACGGCACGCGCCCGAGGATCTTGTAGCCCAGGCCGCTGGTGTACTCGTAGTTGCCGAACGGATAGCCAGTACCGGTGCCGATAAGTTCCGACGCCAGCGACAGGCCGCAAGCCAGCGCGAAGAACACGAGCGTCCGGCGCCAGCCGAGCGCGGCGCCCCCGAAGGCCAGCATGGCCGCCGCACCGAGCACCATGTGCAGTGGCCCGGCGTACTGCATCCCGAGCGCGAACGTCTGTTGACCGAGTGGGCTGGCGGACCACAGTTCGGGATGGGGCAGGGCGATCAACATGCCGCCCAGCCCGAAGACCAGGGCGACGGCATGTCCGATCAGAAGTACGCGAGCGAGTCTCATAAAGCGACGAGCAGTCCTTTCTGGCGGGTAACGGCGCGACTGCGCCACATATGCCGCGTGCGCAGCGCGCTGCGCCACAGCGCGAACCCAGCTGGCAGATCGAGTAGCGGCGATAACCAGAACGTCCATGGCCTGGACGGGTAGGCGCGCGCCATCCCGACCAGCATCCCCAGACGTATGGTCAACAGCAGCACATTCACGCGCCGTACCGCGCCCGCCGTCGGCCAGCGGGACAGCAGCAGGGGCAGCGGCAGTGCCTGCACCAGCACCAGCTCGACCAAGCCGAGCCAGCCAGCCACGCCGAACAGCCCATCGCGGGTAGTAAGGGACCGCGGCCAGTTGTCCCAGGCATCGCGCCAGTCGGCATACATGGCGACGTCGATCAGGGCGTCCGATTCGTAGAAGCCGACGGCATCGCCGCCCCGCGCGGCGAGCCGCGCCAGCGTGATGTCTTCACATAGCGAGTCGCGCAACGCTTGAAACCCGCCGAGCTCGTGCAGGAGGTCGCTGCGTATCAGGCAGCACTGACCGTTGGCGAGAGCGAGCCCGGGCGTGCGGGTTGCTCCGCTTGGCCGTCCAAAGCGATAGACCAGGGTCGCCAGGAACGCAGGGTGGAGCAGACCTTCAACGGCGCCCGATAGCCGTTGCGCGGTCGCCACGCTCAGCAGGCGCAGGCGGCGGCGTTCGGCGCGCGCGACGAGCGAGCGCGCCAGTGCCGGCGCCGGGCGTACGTCCGAGTCGAGCGTGAGCAGCCATTGCGCGCCCGAACCGAGCGCCCGTGCGCCGGCGGCCAGGCCCCAGACCTTGCCGTTCCAGTCTTCGGGAGCCCGGCCGGCCTCGACCAGCCGCAGTCGTCGGTCGCGCCCGGCATAGGTGCGCACAAGGTCACGCGTGCCATCGGTCGAGCCGCCGTCGACGATCATGATCTCGCCAACCTCATTCCCAAAGGCGAGCAATCCTTCGAGACACGGCTCCAGGCGGTGCGCTTCGTTGAGTGCTGGCACGATAACTGCCACCGCGCCGGGCTCGGTACTCCCGGGCGGTACTGAACGGATCGGCACGTCGCGGCCCGTGCGCGCTAACCGCCAGACGACTCGCGCGGCCAGCAGGGACTGGACGAACACGAGCAGCAGGCCAAGCGTGCGCCTCATGCGGCGATCCCGAGCGCATCGCGCACGCGGAAGAGTGCACGGTCTTTGGCTTTCGCCTCGAGCATGCAGTCGAACTCCATCCCGTCGGGAGCGAGGGCCAGAAAGCGCGCGAACTCGTCCGGGTCCACATACTCGGCGTGCGCACCGGGGCGCTGACCGGTTGCCGGCGTGGAGTAGTGAATCTTCGGGACGCCGTCGCGGACAGAATCCCAGGTGCGTGCTGCGGTCCGCATGAGGTCCGGCAGCGTCTCATCGGCACCCGGACCGGCGTACACGCGATGGTGGAGGACATCGAGGACGACCGGTACTCCAGTGGTAGCTGAGGCCGCGAGGACATCCTCCACGCCGAAAAGCCGCTCGTCGTTTTCGAGAATTAACCGCGCGC
>Ga0070730_10002506_pt1 | contig 16697 bp, 13 predicted proteins | sample Coa_R1_3_FD_66447 | JGI IMG/M metagenome (GOLD analysis project Ga0070730, IMG submission 66447) | Surface soil microbial communities from Centralia Pennsylvania, which are recovering from an underground coalmine fire - Coalmine... | ecosystem: Environmental > Terrestrial > Soil > Unclassified ... | reverse complement strand
CATCCTATCTTCAAATGCTTTACGACCGCCTCGTGGTCGCACGGGAGTTGCTGTCGGAAACCGGCAGTGTTTATGTTCACATCGGCCCACAAATAAACCATCTCGCTCGCTGCGTGCTCGATATGGTGTTCGGGGACGAGTACGACCAGCGTGAGATTATCTGGAAGCGCGTCGCCGCCCGAAGCCACGGTCGGTACTACCCGGCAACTCATGACTCCATACTGTTCTTTTCCAAGACCGAGAATCTGACATGGAATCAGCTATACGAACCACTTGACCCTTCCTACATCGCATCACACTATACGCTCCAAGATTCGAATGGCCGGCGTTTCATGGCGGACAATTGTCTCAATCAAAATCCGGATAGACCAAACCTGCGGTATGAGTGGCACGGACATATTCGGACTTGGCGATGGACTAAGGAGCGGATGCAGGAGCTGGACAAGGAAGGCCGCCTTTTATACACAAGTAGCGGGATGCCTCGTTACAAGCGGTATTTGGATGAATCGGAGGGTACGCCGCTTCAGTCCGTATGGACGGACATTCGCCCGCTAAACTCGCAAGCCAAAGAAGATACCGGCTACGACACCCAAAAGCCCGAGGCGCTGCTCGAACGGATCATCAAGGCGTCGTCCAACGAGGGCGATCTGGTCGCGGACTTCTTTCTCGGCTCGGGCACCACGGCGGCTGTGGCGCACAAGCTCGGCCGGCGCTGGATCGGCTGCGATTTGGGCCGCTTCGCGGTGCACACCTCGCGCAAGCGGCTGCTCGACCTCGGCGCGACGTTTGATGTCTACAACCTGGGCAAGTACGAACGCTCGCACTGGCAGGGCGTCACGCTGGGCGACCGGCTGCGCGCCTACGTCGATTTCATCCTCGCCCTCTACCGCGCCGAGCCGGCGCCCGGCTTCCGTCACCTGCACGGCAAGCGCGGCAGCCGCGCCGTGCACGTCGGCGCCGTCGATTCGCCCATCACCTTCGCCGAGCTGGCCGACGTGCTGGCCGAGTGCCGCGACACGCACACCAGCGCCGTCGACGTGCTCGGCTGGGAGTGGGAGATGGGCGTCAACGACCTGGCGCGCAAGCAGGCCGAGGCGGACGGCGTCGATCTGCGCTGCTACCAGATCCCCAACGACGTGATGGACCGGCGCGCCAAGCAGGCCGACGTGCGCTTCTACAGCCTCGCCTATCTCGAAGCCGCGGCGCGCGTCGTCGCCCCGCGCAGCGTGCAGATCGCGCTCACCGATTTCGTGATCCCCGACCTGGACCTGGTGCCCGCCGCCGTGCGCGAGAAGGTGACGCGCTGGTCGGACTACATCGACTACTGGGCCGTGGACTTCGACTATCACGACGACACCTTCTGCAACGGCTGGCAGGCGTTCCGCACGCGCGCCCGCCGCACGCTGGACACGGTCAGCGCCGCGCACACGTATCCCGCGCCCGGCCGCTACACCGTGCTGGTGAAAGTGGTGGACGTCTTCGGCATCGACTCGACGCGGCGGCTGGAGGTCAGCGTTTAATGCCCTCGGCCCATCGGCCCTCACCCCCGGCCCCTCTCCCAATCCTGGGAGAGGGGAGCTTGGAGCCGGTGGGGTTGGAGGCTGAAGGCGTGGCTGGGGTGGCGCGGCAGCTTCGCTGCGCGTGGGGCGGAGGGCTGGGAACGGTTCGCACGAGCGGAGCAGCCCTGCGCAACGGCGACGAACGTCCGATTGTGATAGAGGAGACCCCGGCGCCCAGCCGTAGGAGCCGGCGCCGTGTCGCCCTTCCGCGCAAAGCGCCGGAACCAAAGCCGGACTAACCCGACGCCGCCCCGCACAAGCACCGCCGGATCGCCCCTCCTCTTCTCCCAGGATTGGGAGAAGGAGAGGGGAAGGGGGAGAGGATGAGGGCCGAACGCGTCCGCGGCGTCTCGCCCGAGCTGGCCGAGGCCGCGCGCCGGCTGCGGCAGGAAGCGACGCCGGCGGAGCGCGTGCTCTGGCAGGCGCTGCGCGGCGGCCGGCTGGCCGGTCTCAAGTTCCGCCGCCAGCACGCCGTCGGCCCCTTCGTGCTCGACTTCTTCTGCCCGAAGCACAAGCTCGTCGTCGAAGTCGACGGCGCCGTGCACAACACGCCCGATCAGCGCGATCGCGACGCCGGCCGCGACGAGCGCTTGCAGCAGGTGGGCTACCGCGTGCTGCGCCTGCGCAACGCGGAGGTGCTGGGCGATTTAGATCGGGCGTTGGGGAGGATTGCGGAGGCCGTTCGGCCCTCACCCCCTGACCCCCTCTCCCAATCCTGGGAGAGGGGGGACTCAGTGCGATCGTTCGGGGCTGAAGGCGCGGGAGTTGCGCCACGGACGCGAGGGCGGCAAACGAGCCTGACCCGACGGGGGGACTCAGCGCGATCTTCCGCGGCTGAAGGCGCGGGTGTTGCGCCGCCTCGGCCGGCGCGGCGGTCAAGAGCGGCGCCCCGCGCGGCACAGCCAGACGCGCCAACGGCGCCGTCCACCCCGGCGGCGCCGCAATCCGCGCCCAACGCCGCGCACCGCGCCGCCCGCCCGCCAAAGCCAGACGCGCCAAAGGCGCCGTCACCGCGCCCCGCTAACCCGACCAAATCCCGCGCCAGCACCCCAGGATCGCCCCCTTCCTCTCCCAGGATTGGGAGAGGAAGGGGGAAGGGGGATAGCGAGGGCCGAAGGGCCGAAGACACGCCATGCCAAGAACAGCAACCCGCGCCCGCCCCACCCGCATCGCCGAGACGCAGCTCTCGATGATCGCCGCCGGTCCGCTGCTGGAGGCGGGCAGCGTCGATCCCTACGCCGTGCCCGGCGCCAACCAGCGCCAGCCCAGCGCCGCCCTGCTCGTGCCCGGCCTGCGCGCCGCCGTCAACGCCTGGCGCGCCGACGACTATCCCGGCCTCAGCGAAACCACGCGCCGCCTGTTCAGCTTCTGGTTCGAGGACGAGCACAAGCTGCGCGACGGCGGCGCCTTCCGCTACTACTTCGGCCAGCGCGAGGCGATCGAGACGATCGTCTACTGCTGTGAAGTCGCTGCCGCGCGCAGCTTCCGCGCCCTGCTGGAGCGTGACGAGGAGAACGTTGTCACCAGCTACGATCGCTATCAAAACCTGCAGCAGTACCGCCGCGCCGACATGGGGCCGGGCACCGAGCAGCCCTACGACCCCAACGCGGACCGCTTCCCGCGCTATCTCTGCAAGCTCGCCACCGGCGGCGGCAAGACCAAGGTCATGGCGCTGGCGATCGTCTGGTCCTACTTCCACAAGCTCTACGAGCCCGACTCGCCGCTGGCGCGCAACTTCGTGCTGATCGCGCCCAACCTGATCGTCTTCGAGCGGCTGCGCACAGACTTCGGTTCCGGCCGCATCTTCGTGCAAGACCCGCTGATTCCGCCCGAATGGCGCCCCGACTTCGATCTGCAGGTCGTCTTGCAGGACGAGGCGGCGCCGCCCTCGGCCACCGGCACGCTCTACCTCAGCAACGTGCAGCGGCTCTACGAGGAGAAGGCGCAAGATGAGTCCAACCCGGTCGAGGCGTTGCTGCCGCCGCCCGTGCGCCGCGACCTGCGCGCCGGCTCGGCCGAAGAACTGATCGAGCGCGTCGGCCGGCACGACGACCTGATCGTGCTCAACGACGAGGCGCACCACGTCCACGACGAGAAGCTCGCCTGGAGCCGCGTGATCGCCGGCCTGCACGAGCGGCTGACGGCGCGCGGGCTGCCGGGGCTGGCGGCGCAGCTCGACTTCAGCGCCACGCCCAAGCACAACGACGGCGCCCTGTTCGAGTGGATCGTCAGCGACTACTCGTTGGCCGACGCGATCGCCGCCGGCATCGTCAAGCAGCCGCTGCTGGGCGAGCTGAGCGACCCGCACGAAATCCCCAGCGACAACGCCGCCGTGACCTACCGCCAGTGGATCGACGCGGGCGTGGCGCGGCTCAAGCAGTACGAGGAGGTGCACGAGCGCGCCGGCAAACAGCCGCTGCTGTTTGTGATGGCCGCCGACACCGCCGCCGCCGACCAGATCGCCGCCTACCTCGAGTCGCTCGACGGCTTCGCCGGCCGCGTGCTCACGATTCACACCAACCGCCAGGGAGAGGTGTCTGAGTCGGCCAGCGGCAAGGCGGCCAAAGAGGAGCTGGAGCGGCTGCGCAAGGCCAGCCGCGAGGTCGATTCCGACGAGAACCCGTATCGGGCCATCGTCTCCGTGCTGATGCTGCGCGAGGGCTGGGACGTGCGCAACGTCACCGTCGTTGTCGGCCTGCGCCCGTTCAAGGCCGAGAGCCGCATCCTGCCCGAGCAGACGATCGGCCGCGGCCTGCGGCTGATGTACCCCGGCCAGCCCGGCGCCCGCGAGCAGGTCGATATCCTCGGCACGGAGGCGTTCGAGAGCTTCGTCAAGCAGCTCAAGCAGAGCGACAACGTCGAGTTCAAGAGCCGCCGCATCGATACACCGCTGGAGGGCCGCACGATCGCGGTCTTGGCGGCGCGCATCGCGGCGTACGACATCAGCGTGCCGCAGCTTTCGAACCTGCTGCGCCGCTCGGAGGAGCAGATCGGCCGCATCGACGTCACGGCGCTGGAGGGCAGGCGGCTGGAGCTTGAGGACACGATCCCGGACGAGACGCTGCGCTACACCCTGCGCGACGTGCTCACCAGGCGCGTGCAGGAGGAGTTCGACCTGGAGTTGCCGCTGCCCACCAACTCGCAGGGCATCCTCTGGTTCTACACTCGCTGGATCCAGCGCGAGGCGCGCGTGCCGCAGGCGCTGTTCGACACGCTGGTGGGCCTGGTCAAGCGCTATCTCAGCGCCGTCGCCTTCGGCCGCGCCGTGGACCTGGACGATCCGCGCGTCTTCTGGCGGCTGATGCGCGACGATGCCCGCGCCGCCGTGGTCGGGCCGTTTGTCAGCGCGATCAACCGCGTGGTGCGCGAGGAGACGCGGGTCGAGCTGCGCGGCGAGGCGCTGCGCGTTGCAGAGACGCGGGCCTTCGTCTGGGGCAAGGAGGTCTGCGAGGGGCGCAAGACCGTCTTCAACCTGGTGCCGGTGGACAGCGCTCTGGAAGCGGCGCTGGTCGAGTTCATGGACGAGGCGCCAGATGTGGCGGCCTACGCCAAGAACGCCAAAAAGCTCTTGACGATCGACTACCAGAGCGCCAGGGGCCACTTCCGCCTCTACGAGCCGGACTTCGTGGTGAGGCTCACGAACGGCGAACACTGGCTGGTGGAAACGAAGGGGCTCGAAGACCTCGAAGTAGCGCTGAAAGACGCCCGCGCCCGCACCTGGTGCCGCGACGCCAGCGAACTGACCGCACACAGCGCGGCGCCGCAGCGCTGGCAGTACAGCAAGATCATGGAGGCAACGTTCTACAGCCACCGCGGCCGCACCTTCGACAGCCTCGTGCGCTACGCCGGGCAGTGAGAGGGCGTGCGGCGCCTTCGGCCCTCATCCCCCTTACCCCTTCTCCCAATCGTCCAGATTGCGCGAAGCGCGATGTCAATGGCGAAGGGGCGATCCTGCTGGAGAAGTTCCGAGGGTGGGTCGGGTTAGCCGGTCGTGGTGTGTCGCGCCGGCCGGCGTGAGCTGCGTACGCCGAGCGCCCGTCCAATGGCCCACAAGGCCGCGCCTTCAGCCTCCGCGCGCCGAGCTGAGTCCCCCCTCGCCCAGGCTTGGGAGAGGGGCCGGGGGTGAGGGCCGGGCCGCCACGCCCAGCCAGCCGCGCATCGCCGCGATCACCTGCGGCATGCAGCCCGTGTACACGTGATCGGCGCCCTCGATGCCCACGACGATCAGGTTCGTGCACTGCCGCGCCAGCTCCGGCGCCGCGGCCACCGTCGCGCTCACGGCCGAGCCGTCGTTTGCCTCCAGCGAGCCGTAGAGCAGCAGCGCCGGGCAGTGCACCGCCGGAAAGTGCCGCACCACGTCGTAGCGGTCTTCCGGGCCGTACTTCTTCAGATACTGCGCGGCGGCGAAGTAGCCGGCGATCGGCGCCTGCACGCGCAGCAGCGTCTCGCCGCGGCCGGCATCGACAAGCGCCTGCGCCTCGGCCAGCGTCTCGCGGAACTGCGCCCCGTTCGCAGCCGCCAGCAGCGTGGCGTGGCAAAAGCGCGGCGGCGAGAGCGCGATCAGGCAGGCAGCCTCGCTCGTGGCGGCCTGCGTCAGCACGGCCTTGACCGCGCCCAGGCTGTGGCCGGCGAGCCCAACGCGCTGGTGGCCCCGCGCCCTGAGGAAGCGCAGACCCGCGTCAAGGTCGAGCCGCGCCTCGTCCAGATCCTCGAGGGCGACGCCGCCCAGGCGCGGCCCGTCGGCGTGCGCCGTGCGGCTGATGATATCGTGGCCGCGCGTGCTCAGCGCCAGCACCGCCACGCCGGCCGTCGCCAGCCCTTCCGCCAGCGCCCGCTGCACGGGCGAGAAGGCGTTCCCGCCGGCGCCGTGCGCCAGCACGCAGGCGTCGGCGAGCGCCGGCGGCTCGCCCAGGGCCGGCCAGTAGGCCCCGTCCAGCAGGCAGTCGTCGTCCGTGCGCACGCTCACCAGGTCCACCAGCATCGCCGCCCTCCGCTCAGCCATCGTCGCTGCCGCAGAGCATAACGCAGCCGGCGCCCGCGGCGCGTCAGATCCGCACGATCTGACCGGCGCGGGCGGCGCTTGTGGTGCGGCTGCGAGAGAATTGCCGCGCGAACCGCTTGTCCGCGGGCGCCGCGCGGACAAGACTGGAAACCATGAACGCGCGCGAGGGGCACGCTCCGCGCTCTGGTCGCGCCACGGCCGGCGTGGCGCTGCGCCCGAAGCCGTCCGGCGCCGCGGCGCTGACCGGTTATCTGGACGCGGTGCGCGCCATCGCCGAGGCTGCCTCCGGCGACCCGGCCGCACTCGATCCGGCCGCCGTCGCGGTCGAGGCGGCGCGGGTGCTGGCCGGCATCACCAGTCTCTCGGCCTGCTGCATCTACCTGGCCGATCGCCAGGCGGGCCTGGCGCGCTGCCTGGCCCAGAGCGGCTATCCGTCCGCCTTCATGGAACGCTACGAGCAGCTCGCGCTGGACGGCCGCTCGCTCACCGCCGTGGCGCTGCGCACGGGCGAGCCGCAGTATTCCGGCGCCTCGCCTCCCGGTGAGACCGCGCGCGAGATCATGGCGCTGATCGGCGCCAACACCTTCATCATCGTGCCGTTTCACAGCGGCGGCCGGGTCAGCGGCACGGTCAACATGGCCGGTGTGCGCGCCGCCGCGCCGCCGGCCGCGGAGGTCGCCCTGCTGCAGATCGTGGCCGAGCAGATCGGCCACGCGGTGGTGGCGGCGCGGCTGCATCGCGAGAGCGCCGCGGCCGGCGAGCGCGCCCGCTTTCTGGCCGAGGTCAGCCGCAGCTTCAACGCCACCCTCGAGCTGGCCGGCGTGCTCGAGGCCGTCTGCCGCCGCGCCGTCGGCGTGCTGGGCGACTGGTGCGTGATCTACCTGCGCGACGAGGTGCGCGAGCTGGTTGAGATGCGCGCCGTGCAGCACCGCGAACCGGCGCGGGCCGAGATCGTGCGCCGCGTCTTCGCCGCGCGGCCGATCAAGGTCGGCGAAGGGGTGGCCGGCACCGTGATCCTCAGCGGCGAGCCGCGCGTCTTCCGCGCCTTCGGCGAGGAGCAGATCCGCGCCCTCGCCCCGCGCGACGATGAAGCCTACATGAAGGAGCTGCGCCAGGTCCGCTCCTGGGCCTGCCTGCCGCTGATGCAGCGCGGCCACGGCCTCGGCGCGATCGTGATCGCCCGCACCGACCGCGAGCTGGACGACGACGACCTGGAGTTCGCCGGCGCTTTCGCCGGCATCGCCGCCGGCGCGATCGCCAACGCCCGCCTGTTTGAAGCCGAGCGCACGTTGCGCCGCGTGGCCGAGATCCAGCAGGCCGAGCTGGCCGCCGCCGACCGGCAGAAGGATGAGTTCCTCTCCGTCGCCTCGCACGAGCTGCGCACGCCGCTCACCTCCGCCCAGGGCTTCGCCCAGGTGCTGCTGCGCCGCCTGCGCCGGCAGACGGAGCCGGACTCCGGCCTGATGGAGGGTCTCGGGGTGATGGAGGGGCAGTTGCGCCGTATCGGCGGGCTGCTGAACGACCTGCTCGACTTCACCCGTATCCAGACCGGCTCGCTGCCCTTGCGCCCCGTGACCACGGACCTCGTCGCGCTGACACGGGCCGTGGTCGAGCACGTCCGCCTGGCGCCCGGCGGCGATCGCATTGCGCTTTCGGCGCCGGAGGCGCCGGTGGCCGGCGTGTGGGATCCGCAGCGCGTCGAGCAGATCATCGTCAACCTGCTGGAGAACGCGCTCAAGTACAGCCCCGGCGGCGGCCCGGTGGAGGTGAGCGTGCGGGCGGAAGATGGCCAGGCGCTGCTCCGCGTGCGTGACCACGGCCTGGGTGTGCCCGCAGCCTCGCTGGGGCGGCTGTTCCAGCGCTTCTACCGCGTGCCGGACGAGCAGCACCGCCAGATCAGCGGCATCGGCGTCGGCCTCTACATCAGCCGCACGATCGCCGAGCAGCACGGCGGCACGCTCACAGTCGAGCAGCCCAACGGCCCCGGCGTGCGCTTTGTGCTGCGCCTGCCGCTCGCCCCACCCGCTCAGCCGGAGTAGCTTCCGGTTGTACGGCTATACCCGGTTGCCGGTCCGGCCCCGTGGCCATCCGACGTCGATCCGTTACCGTTCGTTCACGACATTGCAACCTGCAGGGCTGAGCCGCGGCCGTCTCTCCGACGATATACAGGTAGGCGGCCGGTGGTGTTTTCACATTCCACATCCACGGCACGCCGTCGCAGGGCTTTTGCGTCGGTCCCTTTTGCTGAGCTTGCGTCCGTGCGCGTCGGACGGGCGCCCGCCGCTCACCGCCTGCGTGTCCTGGCTGCACCCTGGGTAACCCTGCGACGGCCTGCCGGGAGATCCCACAGCGAACCTGCCTCACGCGGCCCGCCGCTCGCCTTGACGCGCCAGCGGTCCGACCATAGGCTACGGCGCAGAGTTTTCCGCAGATTCGGCGGCGGCGCACGGCAGCGCAGGAGGCATGGTTCACATGGCCGCAGCGACGAACGGCTTCGCCTCTGGGTACGACTTCAACGACCTGGTGCAGCCCGAGCAGGGTCTGATCAGCCGGCGCATCTTCGTCGAGGATGAGGTCTACCAGCTCGAGCTGGCGAAGATCTTCGCCAGGTGCTGGCTCTTTCTCTGCCACGAAAGCCAGATTCCCAACCCCGGCGACTTCTTCAGCGCCTACATGGGCGAAGACCCGGTGCTGGTCACGCGCGGCAAGGACGGCAAGGTGCGCGCCTTCCTCAACTCCTGCCGCCACCGCGGCATGCGCGTCTGCCGCGCCGACGCCGGCAACGCCGCCGCCTTCACCTGCGCCTATCACGCCTGGACCTACGCCGGCGACGGCCGCCTGATCGGCGTGCCCAACCACGCCGACGCCTACTACGGCGACCTGGACAAAGAGCAGTGGGGGCTGGTGCCCGTGCCGCGGCTGGAGCGCTATGCCGGCCTGATCTTCGGCGCCTGGGACGCCAACGCGGTGACGCTGGAGGAGTACATCGGCGACTTCGCCTACTACCTCGACCTCTGCTTCAACCGCCGGCCCGGCGGCGTCGAGTTCGTGCCCGGCACGCACAAGTGGCAGATGCCCTGCAACTGGAAGTTCGCCGCCGACAACTTTGTCGGCGACATGTACCACGCACCCTTCAGCCACGGCTCGGCGCTGCGCGTGCGCGCGGAGGCGGAAGGGCTGAACGGGCCAGCCGCCCGGCTCACGCAGCCGCCGATGATGCAGGTCAGCGCCGGCGGCGGTCACGGCATGGGTGTAACGCTGCTGGACGACCCGGAGGGCCGCCAGTTCCCGCAGCGGCCGGCTATGCAGGAGTACATGGACAGCATCCGCCCGGAGGTCGAGGCGCACCTGGGCCCCGAGCGGGCGCACAAGCTGTCCACGGTGCACGCTACGCTGTTTCCCAACTTCTCCTTCCTTGGCAGCGGCACGGTGCGCGTCTGGCAGCCGAAGGGGCCGGAGAAGATGGAGATCTGGGCCTGGGTCTACGTCGACAAGGACGCGCCGGAGCGAATCAAGCAGATGGTGCGCCGGCAGAGCGCCTACAACTTCAATCCTTCCGGCATGTTCGAGCAGGACGACGGCGAAAACTGGAACCAGTGCACCGCCTCCAGCCGCGGCTACATCGCCCGGCAGTATCCCTTCAATTACCAGATGGGGCTGGGCCACGAGCGGGCGATGGAGGAGTATCCCGGCCGGCGCGGCGCCAACTTCGCCGAGATCAACCAGCGCGGCTACTACGCCCGCTGGCGCGAGCTGATGACCGCGGAGTGATAGCGGGCTGGTGAGGCCGCCGGCATCTGATCGCGGCCGTTCGTGAACGGCCCGTCGCGGCGCCGGCCGCGCCCCGGCAGCGCGCAAGCGCCAGGTCAACCCCAGCAGACGCCGGCGCGCGAGAGGAGAGTGCGGCGCGATGACGATCGTGGCCCCGGACCTGCTGCGCGAAGTCGAGCAGTTTCTCTACCACGAGGCGCGGTTGCTGGACGAGCGGCGCTTTCATGCGTGGATCGAGCTGTTCACCGAGGACATCCACTACTGGATGCCCACGCGCAGCAACCGTTACCTCAACGATCTCGACAACGAGCTGTCGAAGCCGGACGAGCTGGCCTACTTCGACGACAACCTGACGATGCTGCGCGGCCGCGTGGCGCGGCTCGATACCGGCATGGCCTGGGCCGAAGACCCGCCCTCGCGCACGATCCACAACGTCAATAATGTGCAGATCGATGCCGTGGAAGGCGATGAGCTCAAGGTTCACTGCACCTTCGTGATCCACCGCGGCCGCAACGAGACGGAGCAGGACCTGTTCATCGGCTACCGCGACGACGTGCTGCGCCGCGTGGACGGCGCCTTCAAGATCGCCCGCCGTACGATCGTGCTGGGACAGAACGTGGTCAGCGCCAAGAACCTCAGCATCTTCTTCTAGAGGGCGGAGGGCGCAGGGCGTGGGGCGGAGGGAGCTTCCCGCCCTCCTCCAACCTGCGAACGACAATCGGCTCTCTCGTTGGGTGCTGGGGCGCCCCCTCACGGCTGCGCGCCAGCGAGTGCGAATCAACGCCGCCTCTTTGCGCGGGCGGGGCGTGGCAGCAGGCGCAAGGGCGAACCGGCAAGGCTGGGAGCAGGGCGTGGAAGGGCCGCTGGACCTGCCCGCTGCGCCCTACGCCCTACGCCCTACGCCCTGCGCCCTCGTGCAGGGCCGAGACCGTGGCCGTGGGCGGCGGGCGCAGCGGCCGCTGGCCGCCCATCTCTTCGAGCGCTGCTGCTGAACGGCGCTCGCTGCTGCTCGTCGCCTCCGTCAGCTCGGCGAAGAGGAAGCGACCGCCCCACTCGGTCTGGACGCCGATGGCGCGGCCCCAGGGAAACGGCGCGTCCAGCAGCACGTCGATGCGCAGGCCGTCCAGCTCGCGCCAGCGGGCGGCGCCGCAGGCGTGCAGCAGGCGCAGCGCAAACTCCTCGCCGTAGCGGCGGTTGGCGTGCGGGTCGGCGCCGTTGAGCAGGTTGCCGCCGATGCCGCGGATCGCGCCGCCGAAGTCCACCAGCAGGAAGGACACCAGGATCTCGTCGCTCCAGTAGCCGAGATAGGTGTCCACGATCTGCGCCGGTCGGCTTTCCATCGCACGGCACTCCAGACCGCTCTCTTCCGGCGTTGCGCGCCGGCTTGCAGGGAGGATCGCCGGTCGCTCACCGGCCGTCAACCGGGCGGGACGCTATACTCGCGCGGGTGAAGCGTGACGAGCGCACAGGAGGAAGCAATGACGAGCACACCGAACCGTGAGGCGCTGATCGCCGATCTCGACGCCGCCGTGCAGGAGACGTTGGCCTGGTTCGCGGGGCCGGGCGAGCATTCGGCGGCGCGGATCGACCGCTGGGGCGCCCGCGACGTGCTGGCCCACCTGCCCTACTGGCACGACGCGACCGCCTGGGGCATCGCCTCGGCCGCGCACGGCGGCCCGCCCTGGCTGATCTCCGGCACCGCCGACGAGGTCAACGACGCCGCGCTGCGCACCCGCGCCGGTGAGAGCGCCGCGGAGATCACCGCGCAACTGCGCCAGGCCACGGCACGGCTGCTGCGCGTGGCGCGCGAGGCGCCGGACCTCGACACCGTGGTCTTCCGCTTCACGGACGGCCGCACGCTCAGCGCCGGCCAGCGGCTGGAGATGATCGCCCGCCACTGGCGCGGCCACCTGCAGCAGTTGCAGGAAGCCGGCAGATGATCGTCGGCCTCAGCAACGTCCGGCCGCCTTGCCAGCCAGGGTCGCCCGTGCCTAGCATGTGCCCCGTCCGACTGACACAGGGGCGGGAGGCGCACCGTGACGACGAAGACCTGGACGCTGCAAACCGTGCTGGAGGAGGGCCGCCGGCTGCGCAACTGGGGCCGCTGGGGCGCCGATGACGAGGTTGGTACGCTCAACTTCATCACGCCGCAGAAGATTACCGCGGCCGCGGCGCTGGTGCGGCAGGGCAAGGTCATTTCCTGCGCCCTGCCCTACGACGCCGACGGTCCCCAGCGCGGCGGCCGCCGCTTCAACCCGATTCACCTGATGCTGGCCAGCGGCGCCGACGCCGCGGCCGGCGCCCAGGACCGCATCCCCGGCCTGCGCTACGCCGACGACGTGATCACGATGCCGCTGCAGTGCGGCACGCAGTGGGACGCCCTCTCGCACATCTTCGTCGAGGGCAAGACCTACAACGGCCGCGACATGGCGCTCGTCCACTCCGGCGGCGCCACGGTGAACGGCATCGAGAAGGTCGCGGGCAAGGTCGCCACGCGCGGCGTGCTGCTCGACATGCCGCGCTACAAGAGCGTGGACTGGCTGGAGCCGGGCACGCCGATCACCAGCGACGACCTGCTCGGCTGCGCCCACTATGCCGGCGTCACGCTGGGCAGCGGCGACGCGCTGCTGGTGCGCACGGGCCAGATGGCGCAGTGCCGGGCGCAGGGCGGCTGGGGCATGTACGCCGGCGGCGACGCGCCGGGCCTCTGCCTGGAGACGGCGCAGTTCCTGCACGACGCGGAGATCGCCTGCGTGGCGACGGATACCTGGGGCATGGAGGTGCGGCCGAACGAGACGCCGGATTGCTTCCAGCCGCTGCACCTGGTCCTGATCGCCTACATGGGCATGCTGGTGGGTGAGATCTTCGATTTCGAAGCGCTGGCCGCCGACTCTGCCTCCGACGGCGTCTACGAGTTCCTGTTCGTGGCGCCGCCGCTGCCGTTCACCGGCGCCGTCGGCTCGCCGCTCAACGCCTACGCGCTCAAGTAGGGAACAGGGAACAGGAAACAGGAATGTAAGGGCTACCATCAGGGCTGCAAAGCTGCCGGCTGCGTTGCGTTGCGTCCTCAACGGTGCGCGAGGAACACGCCGAGCGTCTTGCGCTTCACTGCTGCGCCCTATGCCCTGCGCCCTGCCCCCTCTATTCCCTGTTCCGTATCCCGGCCATTGGCCCAGCGCTATGAGACAGTATTGGCTCTGTCAGTAGGCCATTGTGGCTGCTACGCTCGCGGCAGACGGCCGTGACCACCCTGTCGCCTGTAACCTGTCACCGATTTGGCCACGGAGGCCGGCAATGTATCGCTCGGAGCGCTATCTGGTCGAGGACGAGACGACGATCGAGGCGTTTGTCGCCGGGCAGCGGCACGGCCAGCTGATCGCCACACCGCCCGACGGCTTCCCGCAGGTCAGCTTCCTGCCCTTCGTCAAGCAGGGCGAGACGATCGAGCTGCACGCCGTGCAGGAAGACCCCGTCTTCCGGGCGCTGCAGGCAAACCCGTACGCCACCTTCCTCGTCTCCGACTTCCTCGCCTTCTCGCGCCACGATTGGGTGGACCCGGCCGACGCCGGCCGCGCCACGCTCAACTTCCGCGCCGTGCAGTATTTCTGCGCCGCCGAAACCTGCACTGACCCGGCCGAAGTCGCGCGGACGCTGGCCGCACTGGTACGGACGTACGAGCCCGGCGCAAGCTACACGCCGATCGAAGACGGCACGTTCTACGGTCCGCGCCTGCGCCGGCTGGGCGTGGCGCGGCTGAAGATCCTGCGGCGCGAGGTCAAGTTCAAGACCGGCCCCGCCGGCCCAGCCGAGCTGCGGCGCCACGTGGCGGCGCAGCTGCGCGAGCGCGGCGAACCCGGCGACGCCCGCGCCGCCGAGGTGATCGAGCACTACGCAAGGTAGGTGACCGTGGGGATCGCGGGCGGACCAACCCGTAACCTGTAACCAGTCACTTACCCGAGCAGTTCGCCGGCCTGCCAGTCGAGGATGGCGGCGGCGCTGCGCTGCATCATCGCGCGGGCCAGCGCCACGCCCCGCGCGTTTGAGAGATCTGCCAGCCCGCCGCCCATCACCGGATAGGCGAAGCAGAACAGCGCCGTCCAGCGGTAGTCGCTGATCAGGTCGCCGAAGCTGTAGTCCTGCACGCCGCCCTCGCGCAGCGTGCGGTGGTAGAGCCCCAGCAGCTCCAGCTCGTGCGCCCGGCGCAGCGGCACGTCGAGGCTTTGCGTGAGGAAGTAGCCGACATCGTACGTGCCCACGGCGCGCACGGCGATCTGCCAGTCGATCACGCGTAACGGCGGCTGCCCCGGCCGCGCGCCGAAAAAGAAGTTGTCGGCGCGATAGTCGCCGTGGCAGAGCGTTTTCGGACCGGCGCAGAAGCGATCGAGAATCGCGTTCACGTTCTGGCCCAGCCGCTCGCCGATGGCAAGCAGCTCGGGCGGCGTCTCCGCGCCGAAGCGCTCCACGAATGCTGGCCAGGCCAGCGGGTAGAGCGTGAGGCCCGCCTTGTTGATCGGGCTGCCCGCGTCGGGCACCCAGTCGATCTCGTCCAGCATGGGGCTGTTCCACCAGGCGGCGTGCACCTTTGCCAGCTCGCGCAGCAGCAGCGCCGCCTCTTCGACCGTGCAGCCGGCGAGCTGATCGCCGAGGCGGGCGGCGCCGAGGTCTTCCAGCAGCAGCACGAAGTCGCCGGAGGCTTCTTCCAGGGCGCTGTACCAGCAGGCGGGCGCGGGCAGCGAGACGCGCGCGGCCAGCTCGCGGTAGAAGCGCACCTCCTTGGCGTAGAAGCCGAAGGCGTTCGCCATACCTTTCGTCTGCTCGTCGCCGGAGGGGATCTTGGCGATCAGCGTGGCGGGCACGCCGGCCGGTGCGCCGTCGTACGTGAGCGAGAGCCGTGCGAGCTGGCAGAGCAGCCCCACCCCCTGCCCCACCGGCTCGCTGGCGACGGCCACGACACTGCCGCGCGGCAGCACGCCGCCCTCGCGCAGGGCATCGGTGAGAAAGGCGGGCGTCAGCGCCTCGATCGAGCGGGGCAGGGCGGCGGTGGTCATGGGCGAGCATCTCCTGTGCGCGTGCGCCAGGCGGCGCATGCCGGTTGAGCGCACACTCTAGCACGCGGCCGCCATAGGGACGATGTGGCTCCTCAGGCAAACAGGGCTGCAAGGCTGATGCGTACGCCGGGCAGGGAGATGGGCTCGACCACGGCATCGCCGGCGTAATGGGTTTCGGTGTAGCTGCCGTCGGTCTGCCGGCGCCAGGCGATCAGCGTGCGCTCGTAGGGATGTAAGCGCCAGATCTCCCGATCGCCGCGCTCGCGGTAGCCGGGCAGCTTCGTCTCCATGTCGTAATTGCCGGTCGAGGGCGACCAGATCTCAACCACCAGCGGCAGCGGCTCGTCCAGCACGGCCAGCTCGCGCGGTCGCTCGCGCCGGATGCGCTGCTCAAGCGCGACCGGAATCACGCAGAGATCTGGGACAAAATAGCTGGTGGCGGAAATGCGCAGGCGCGCGGTCTGGCTCACCAAGAACTGCCGCTCGTCGAGCTGTCGCACGAAGAAGGTATTCAGCCGCCAGCTTGATCCGTCGTGCTCGATCGTCATCGGCGGCTTTTGCCTGAGTTGCCCGCAGACCAGCTCCCACTGTCCATCCGCATCCTCCAACGCCACCCGCGCGTAGGTTTCGTAGCTGATCGACATTGCCTGCTCCCGCGGGCGCCCGCACGGCCGCGCACCCTCTGCGCTTCGAGTATAGACGAGGCGTACGGCGGCGTTGGGCGCTGGGCGATCCCCAGCCCGCTGTACATGGCGGCGCGCCGTGCGTTCCTACATTCCTATTCCCTAATCCCTATTCCCTGTCCTCTCGCTCACACGCCGAGCCACCAGCGCACGCCGGTGGGCTTATAGACGCGGCCGTGCCTGCCGGCGCGCCGCAATACCGTATGGTGGCGGGCGCAGATCGGCAGCACCGCGGTGGATCACCAGCGGCCCCAGCGCTTGCTCGCTGCTGTTGTTGGTCGGCGGCACCGCCGGGTCGTGCAGGAACGTCCACAGCCCCGCCCGATGCACCAGGAAGCGGGTCTGCAGGCCGTAGCTCTCGCCCATGCGGAGCCGCTCGCCGAGCAGCGCGTCGCCCTCCGCCTCGATCGCGGCCACGTCGGCGACAAACGCCTGATTGGTGACTCGGTCGTTTGGGTGTGGGTTACGCAGATGGATAGCGCGCAGGAGCAGGGCAGCGAACTGTACCGCCTAGTGCCGCGTTGCTCAATGGAAGCGGCGATACGTCAGGCGTGACGTGACCCGGCAGTGGGGGGTGTCATGCCCCAGTTGCTCACTGCTCGCCCTGCCAAGGATGAAGGCGAAGCACGCCACG
>Ga0070730_10002505_pt1 | contig 16701 bp, 19 predicted proteins | sample Coa_R1_3_FD_66447 | JGI IMG/M metagenome (GOLD analysis project Ga0070730, IMG submission 66447) | Surface soil microbial communities from Centralia Pennsylvania, which are recovering from an underground coalmine fire - Coalmine... | ecosystem: Environmental > Terrestrial > Soil > Unclassified ... | reverse complement strand
CTGCTCCTGACGATAGCGGGTGATATCACCCTCGAATACCTCATGAATGGAAGCAGAGATCAGCTTCAATGCCAGCGGATTGCCCGAATACAGCTGAATAAGGGAATCAAAATCCTCGTCCGAACCAAACAGGCCCTTATCTTTGAGGATCGCGCGACCTTCCACATGTCCTACGCCGGAAAGTTGTAATGAACGTACGGATAAAGCGATCCCTTCCAGGCGAGCCAGCTCTTTGGGTTTCTCACGGCTGGTGAGCAACAAGCAACTTTTGTGCGAGGTTTCCCCAATACGCCGAATGAGCTTGCCATATCCTTCATAGCCTTCGCGATAGTGCCCTGCCCGCTGTCGACTCTGCAAAATGGTCTCGAAGTTATCCAGCACCAGTAAGCAGCGCTCATCGCGCAAGAACTTGAGCAACATGACGATTTGATCTTCTTCGTTGTCGGGAAGATCGATAGGCCCGTGGCCTGCCATAAACTGGATGCAGGTACGCAGGATGTTCTCTAATGGCGGTGCGTTTTGTAGGGATAGCCAGAAGACAAAGTCGAAATCTTTTTTTATCGTCATGACCAGAGCGGCGCACAGCGTTGTTTTACCAACACCACCCAGGCCAAGGACTGTCACCACCTTACAATGATCCTCTAGAAGCCAGCGTTTGAGCGTCGCGGTTTCATCCCTGCGCCCATAAAAGACGCGAACATCAGGGGCGTCGTCCCAATTTTCGCTGGAGAAAGCGAGCTGATGCGTGTTCTCTTCTGCCAGGCGAAGCTGTGATTCCAGGTTACCGGATGGAAGATGAGAAGGATAATAGCCAGCAGCTTTTAGCAGACGGGCTCGATTCACACTATCCAGCTCCAGAGCATCAGAGAGCGCTTTCACCGTTTCCTCAGAAGGATCTTCGCGCCCCCCACGCGTCAGGAGGCTAATATAGGGGGCTGACAACCTGGCACGTTCGGCCAGTTCCCGTTTGCTCATCTGACGGGCTGTGCGCATCTCTTCAAGTAATCTGGTAAAGTCTTTCATTGCATCTTCCAATTAGTAACTGGTGATTTATAGTCCATGCGGCTGAACCTGGCATCTATCCACGAGAGGAGTTACTTCTATGATTAAGTAGTTACCAGAACGTTACTCTGTTTCTTAGTATAACACAAAAAAAGAGAGTGGTGTACCGTGAATATCTCTGTGATGTTATCCAATGAATCCTACAAAAATCCGAAAAATGTCATATTCTTGAGAATTTGCAGCTTACACCCCTTGTAATGACTGGCTTTTCATGGTAATTATCTATTGGTAACGTTACTGGTTAATATTTGTCAGGAGAAAATACATAATATGTTAAACATATAAGACAGGTCATAAACACAACCGTATGTCAGTATGATAAATAGAGAACTTTCTAGCAGCGCTCCTCTATCGGAATATCCTTTTTTGAGAGAACAGAGCAAGGAGTTTATGATGCAGACATTTGATAAGAACACCAGGCAGGCATGTGAGGATAAAATTGATGTAAACAAGATACTGGAGGAATATGATGCATACATTCGATACCTGGCACATAAGGCGATATCTCATACGAGGATATCGCCAGAAGTGTTGAAACTGGAGGTGGATGAGCTTGCACAGAATACGCGTATCAAACTCTGGTTGGCGTTGCAACAAAAACGGATAGGGAACCTGTGCGCTTATATCAGCAGTATTGTGCATAATGAATGCATCGATATGGTGCGCAAGTATGGTCGCACCATCCCACTGCTGATCAACGAGGATGGAGAGCAGTACCAGGGCACACTGTTGATATCGCCTGGGCAGGGATTACAAGACCCCGCCGATGAAATTGAGCGGGCAGAGGTACTGACCGAGTACATGACGAGAGTGGTGGAGGATGTCTTCGCGCTGCCTCCGCGCCAGCGGCAGGCCATGATTTGTGCCTTAAAGGAGAGGGTGACGGATACCCAGCCGCTCTTTGAGAAGTTCCTGGAGTTTGGCCTGGATATCAGAAAAGTCCACTGGTCGCGCGAGAAGCTTGAGGAACAGCGGTTGAGAGCCTCACTTTCTATTGCTTTAAAGAAATTGCGTGCGATGAGAAGCCGGTATAATTATATAGCCTGAACAAAATAGCGTTGCATTGCGTTGGAATACTCCCTTGACGTGGCGCGCTTGTCACGCTATCATCTGAGATGACACATTTCTAGATAAGGGTCTTATTGTTGGTATGATGAAACGCTTAGAGGGCCGTAGTCTGGCCCACCCTGGTTGCCTGATCGGAATCACCGCAGGCTTAACCCTGGGCATCGTCCTTGCTGGCGTATTGGCTGCTGTATTCAACGTGGCACTCAATACGGTCTTGCTGATCTGGCTGGCCTTGACGCTGGGTCTCGGCATTCTTGGTTGGTTCATAGGGGAACGTCTCTCTCACAAGTTCAGGTTGCCTGCCCTGGATGAAGAGACTTCAGAATCAACTCCTTCTGACGCTCCTCCCTCTGCATAGATCCTATGGGCTGGCGCTTCTTCAAAATTTATGGTATAGTGTTCTTTACCTGGATAATGCTGCCATCCTCATGCATTATTGGGGAAAAATGAGCAATGTAGCTCACGGGCGATGATGCGCTGTCTGTCTCGTGGATGACGTATCACCGTGGACCTTCTCTCTCTTGCCGACCACTCGATACGGATATCCCCTTTCGTGCTGCCGTGCCCCCTGTGGGGGTTGTCTTTCCTTGTGTGAACAGTTTCATTCTGATCAGCACAAATCTGGAGGGTCCCTTTATGCAGAACAACGAATTTCGCCGACCTGTCTCCGTGGATTTTGCCCCGCGCGGGAGTCGCTGTGAGTGGTGTGGTCAGCCTGCTGAGAAGCAGCTCACCGCTATCGGTGGAGCGTATCATAACGAGGGTGGTCTCTTTTGCCGCCCCTGTGGTGAGAAATTCTCTGAAGTTGTGATCAATGCGCTCAGCATGACCACAGTTACTCGGGTAGATAACCTCTAAACTGCGCCAAAAACAGACGAGGGAGCGTAGCATCTCCCCGTCCTTATTTCTCTTCTCTCGAAAAAAGGGGCAGGCTATTACACCCACCCCTGACGCGTCTAGGCGTAGCGTTTCATGTACTGCTCAAGGTCAAATGGCTTTGATTGCTGCACGAGTTGCTGCGCTGCCTGATCCATAGTCGGTCTCTCTTCCTGGTAGAAGAGGCCAATGAATTGTTTCTCCGTCTCCATTGCCAGCGTGACAGCACTGGCGCGATCGTTTGTACTATGCTCCGCGGGGATAGGAGTAACAGCGGCATCCCAGGCATCAAATGTGTGATAGAACGTTGGGCAGGGACTGAGAGCGTGAATAAAGGAGAACCCTTTATGCTGGATGCCTTTCTCAATCAGTGCTGCCAGTTCTTTTGGCTTTGCAGAGTAACCACGGGCCACAAAACTGACGTTCAAGGAGAGTGCTGTGGCAATGGGGTTAAACTGTGAAGCCATCAAGCCATAGGGCGTTGATTTGGTGACATGCCCATGCGGCGATGTGGGTGAGGTCTGTCCTTTGGTCAGGCCATAGATCTCGTTATCCATCACGATGACGGTGATATCAATGTTGCGCAACGCGGCATGGATCAGATGCCCCGCGCCAATACTGAACATATCACCATCTCCCCCAACTGCTACCACGGTGAGGTCCGGGCGTGCCATTTTCAAACCCTGCGCGACTGGTAATGCGCGCCCATGCACACTATGGAACCCGAAGGTTTTCATAAAGTGGGGGAAGCGGCTTGAGCAGCCAATTCCTGAGACCACTACGGTCTGATCAGGAGCCAGTTTCATGCCGGCCAGTCCGCGATAGGTAGCGTTAAGAACTCCGAAATCGCCGCACCCTGGACACCAGGTGGGCTTGACTTCGCTTTTGTAATCTTTTGGTGTCGGGTTAATGACCGTCTGCGTCATTGCTTAGCTGACCTCCTCGATAGCTCGTAGGATCTCCCCGGCGGTAAATGGGATGCCGCCGAACTTGTTGACACGCATTGCCTGCAACCCATATTTTGCACCCAGCAGGTTGGCCAACTGGCCAGAGTAGTTACACTCTGGGACAATGACTTTTTGCACAGAATGGATAAAATCGCGAATAGTTCGGTCCGGCAGCGGTGAAAGGATCTTCAGATGCAAGGATGCAACCTTGTATCCCTTGGTGAGTGCGCGATCAATGGCTTCCTGGATGGTGCCCTCGGTCGAGCCCCAGCCAATAATGCCAACGGTCGCGTTCTCATCACCGTAGCGCTCTGGTTTTGGTAGTTCTTCAGCCGCAGTATCCAGCTTGCGGAACCTCTTCTCCATCATGGCGGTGTGGTCTTCTGGCTCATAGTCAGGGTGACCATGCTCGTCATGCTCCAGCCCGGTGGCGACATAGGCCGTTGCGCCTGGTCCAGGGGTTGTGATGGGTGAGATGCCGCTCGCTGTGTAGGCATAGCGGGCAAAGCTGCTGACTGCCTCCCCTACTCCCGCGCCAACCGGAACTTTGCCGTTTTCGCTGGCCCCGTTGCTCTGCTCTGGCTGGTACTGGACGCGCTCTTGCAGTTCAGCGGGTTTAAAGGCGCTATGATCGACGCTCTCGACACGGGCCGTCAATGACTGGTCGGTGAGGAAGAGGACCGGCATCTGGTAGCGTTCAGCCATATTGAAGGCCTGGATCATGAGATTGTAGCAGTCCGCGACGTTGGCGGGCGCTATAATCATACGAGGTGTATCTCCATGGCCGGCGTGCAGTGCGAAACTAAGATCCGATTGCTCCATCTTGGTTGGCATGCCCGTGCTGGGACCAGCTCGTTGCGCATCCACGATGACTGCCGGCAGTTCCGCCATCGAGGAGAGGCCGATCAGTTCTGTCATCAGCGAGAAACCAGGGCCGGAGGTTGCGGTCATAGAGCGGACGCCACCATAGGATGCACCCAGCACAGCCGCCAGAGCCGCCATCTCATCTTCAGCCTGCAGGAATGTGCCTCCCACCTGCGGCAACTCTTTGGCCAGGCCCTCCATAATATCGCTGGCCGGAGTGATGGGATAGCCCGCGAAGAACCGGCAGCGCGCCGCCAATGCGCCCGCTACTACCGCCTGGTTGCCATTTAGCACGAGGCGATCGGTTTTCTCGACTGCACCAAGAACGTAGGGATCATGCTTGGATAATTTCTGCTGCACATAGTTTTTTGCTATCTCCAGCGCCAGCACGTTCTTCTCCATCAGTGTCGTATTGGCTTTGCGTGATTTGGAGAGTTTGGATTGGACTACCTGCAAAATGGCCTCGGACGGTGGGCCAAATAGACCGGAGATCGCGCCCAACATCACCATATTCTTTGTCTGAAAGAGCTGGACCTCTTTGCGTGCAATCTCATTAAATGGAATGGCATACGTGATACAATCGCCTGTCTCAGGCGTAAAATCAGATGGATCGTAGATGAGCACTCCCCCATGCCTCAACTCTCCAATGTTGCGATCGTAGGCCTCTTTGTTCAAACAGATCAGCACATCGGCGTAGTCCCCCATCGATTTGACGGGTTGGTCGCTGATGCGTACCTGAAACATACAAGGTCCACCGAGAATCTCGGCGGGGAACGTTCTGAAGGTATACACATGATACCCCCAGCGTGCGGAGGCCAGCGCCAGGATATCGCCACCAGAGATGGTGCCTTCTCCCGACTCGCCTCCTATACGAATTGTCACTTCATTAACCATGAAAGCCCCCTAAAAAAATGTTAGACCGCGCCATGCTTTCAGATATGGCGCGGTACCAAAAAAGCAAGCCATCTTGTGGGGAAGTTCTGTCACAAAAGCATCCCTATCTCGCTGCGGATCGCGTGAGAAGCCAAATGTTCTGTGATGTTCTGTTCTTCTACCACCTGTCTGGCAGTGGTGGTCCATGCGTAAGCCTGCTATTCCTCTATCCCTCTATACATTTTTCCCGTCTACACCTGTACATTTAATCGTTTGCTCACTTGAAAGTAGATAAAACGACAGTACTTTGCACTTGGCCCATATTATATCATACTTGCTGGATGAGTGTCCTAAAAAAACCTGTGGATGTTTGGGTGCAGAAAAAAATTTGTCGGCTTCAGAATTCATCCCTTCCCCCTCTTCCCAATTCCAACACAATATGCTACAATGCGTCTCGCAAGGGCCCATAGCTCAGTGGTTAGAGCCGCCGGCTCATAATCCGATTTGCGCCCATGTGCTTTTACATACCATGCCTACAGAGGTAGGCGGCACCGAGGTCAGAGTGCCTAAAGCAGGGTCTTACCTGGATGGGAAACCTGAAGGGGACAATAGCATGGCCTGTAAAAGTCTGACTAGGTAGAAATACCTATGTCAGGCAGCTACGTTGTATATGGTTAAAGCTGAATTGCCTGAATCCTAGTCTATACGGCAAGTATGGAGTTAGCGAGGAATGAATAGTTATGAGACTCGCTAAAGACCTTCTCCATTGTCGGGACGAACGGGGAACCTACGTACAAACGTGGTATGTAAGAGAACTTGGGGATCGCCTAAACGTCGTGAGGCGCATGGCGACGGAGTGCCCATAGTACTCAAATGATCGGGGTAATGCCCGATACACGGGGAAGGGGCACAGGGGAGACGTATTCCCGTCTCCCTGGAGAGCCGTGTGCATTGAAAGGTGCATGCATGGTTCGGGAAGAGGCAGTTGGAAGCTCGTCATAAGGCGGTGTTCCGATAGTCTACTTCACCTGGTTGGTCGCTGGTTCGATCCCAGCTGGGCCCACTTTGTAGCTCATGCCTGTGAGGGCATGAGCTATTTTTCCTTTATTATAACTCATAATCCTTTGCCCATAATATTTCGCGCTTTTCATGGTTATGACCTATTGAGGCTAGTCGAAGACGTGCACTAATGGTGCCTACCTCATCAACTGGAACCAGATAGCACTTGTGTAATTCTGCGCTGTACACTGCAAAGTAATCACATTGCCCCCGATAATCCCTCGGTTGTCTATTCTTACCTGTGACGTTGCTAATCGAAGTGTTAAATATAAGAGCTGTTTTTCCTTCATTTACCCTACCTGTTTTACATTGAATTCGCCAGAATTGTTCGTTGGCATCCTCAACTATCAAATCGCAACGCTGATTTCCTCCAAAGGGCGTAAGGATGACATAACCAAGTTCTAGAAAGCGGGTGATAATGGCGAACTCGCTGATATCTCCTATCATGTTTGTATCAAACTTGTTCTTTCCCTTGCCAATTGATGCCATTTAATCCTCCTCTACAACTCGTAATCCTTCGCCCATCGTACATGTTTTTCCTGGTTATTTTTGGCTGGTATGAGTCGAAGATTTACCTGAGTAGTTCCAACTTGATCTACAGGAAGCATATAAACTTTATTGAGTTCCTCACAATATACGGCAAAGTAATCACACTGCCCTCGATAGTGTCGCCATCGGCTATTCTTCAAGGCGACATTGTGATTAGCCGTGTCAAATTTAAGAATAGTACCCCCTCCGGCGATCCGAGCAGTTTTGCACTGCACTCGCCGAATTTCACCATCATCATCTTCGATTACCAGGTCATAACGTTGTTTCCCTCCATAAGGGCGAAAAACCGCATAACCAAGTTGGAGAAATCGCGTGATAATCGCGGATTCACTGATCTCCCCTATTGTGTTGGAGACACGTTTGCTTTTCCCTTTGCCAATCAGTTCCACTTGCGACTCCATTTTTGCTATTTAACTACACATTGCTTCATCAGAAATGATTATAATCTAACAGTGCCTATGTGTCAATATAAAGGTAATAAATAGATAAAAATGAATATTGCAGTAAAGGAGACTATTTTTAAAATAAACATGTATATCATGGTAATTTGTGATGAAAGAAAACAGGACTCATTCTGACTGTTTGAGCTATTGTCAGGAACATATTGAGGCGCTCGACCTGAGTCATCCTTGATTTTGGGTGTTATGATCATACCGATGAAGGGATGAAACAATAGCAGGTACTCTAAAATGCTTAGAGCGAGGGGTTGGAAGAGAGCGTCGTCAGTCCAGAGAGGAGGGCTTCGAGCCCTACCTGGAAACCGCTCAGAGGTTTCTCTTCACCGAGGATAGCAGTGCGTTCGAGTTGAATGAACCCATGCAGGAATGCCCACAAGGCGACGGCTGCACTCGCTGCTTGTTCCTGTCCTATTGCATTCTCAACCAGCCCCACTACAAAAGCCCACATCTCATGTCCCGCCTGCAACAGCCCTGGCGTTTGCACATGAAAGCGCATCAGGAGGGCATACCACGCGGGATGAGCCTGTGCAAAGGCCCGATAGGCGGTCGCTGCTGCCCGCAGTGCCTCCTTTCCCACCTGCATACCCACCGTATCAATAAGAGCTGCACGCAGGCGACGAAATCCTTCTTCTGCCATAGCCGCTTCTAAGGCCGCACGATCTGGATAATAGCGATACAAGGCACGAGGAGAGAGCCCTAAGCGGCTGGCTAATTCGCGCATCGAAAGGGCCTCTTCTCCATACTGTTCAAGTTGCTCAATCGCGGCTGCCAGGATGGTTTGAGCATTGGTTTTTGCTGGATACGGCATACCTCTCTAGTATAGCCCTTGACACAGCAAAATGGAAGATATACACTGTATACGATGAAAGTATACGCTGTGTATTTTCATCAATGTACGTTCTTGCATGAGGGTATTCAACTCTCTCCCCAACTCTTTTGGGGGAGTGCCGCCCCTTCCGAGAGGATGCGTTTGTAAGTTGTAAGCTTTGAACGCCCAGCCGTTTCAAAAGGGGCTGATGGAGCAAAAGAAGTTTTTCGGGATAATTCATTATCCCCCTCTGAGTGTAAGATTGTAAGATGTCAGATTTTAGGCCATGAACTGGCTCTATAGGCCGATCGAGCCGATCTTACATCAATCTTACACTCTGAAAAGCGTAAGATTGATGTAAGATTCGCATGACGGTTCCTTTGCTCATTCCCAAAAAAGGTTGAGAGTGAGTGATGCTCCAGGGTTCTGTGTCTTTTTCCAGGCATGTCCCACGAAAAGGAGGTTGTTATCATGTCATCAGTTGTTGTTACAGGCGTTTCCTCTGGCATCGGGTGGGGAACCGCCAAAGTCCTGCTCCAGCAAGGTTTTCAGGTTTTTGGTAGCGTCCGTAAGAGTGAAGACGCTGATCGATTGAGTGCCGAATGGGGAGAGTCCTTTACTCCCCTGCTCTTCGATATCACGGATGAGCAGGCGGTGAAGTCTGCTGCCGCTGTTGTTCGTGACCACCTTCAAGGTCAGACCTTGTTTGGTCTGGTCAATAATGCTGGCATTGCTGTCCCCGCTCCGTTGATCTATCAGCCCATCAGCGAGTATCGCCAGCAACTGGAGGTTAATCTGATCGGTCCTTTGATCGTTACTCAAGCGTTTGTCGATCTGCTGGGAGCCGATCATCAGCGTAAAGGCCCTCCTGGTCGCATTGTCAATATCAGTTCCGTCGGAGGAAAGATCGCCGGTCCCTTTCTTGGCGCCTATGCTGCCTCCAAGTTTGGTTTAGAGGGGTTGTCCGAGAGCCTGCGTCGAGAACTGATGATTCATGGTATTGATGTTATTGTGGTTGGGCCTGGAGCTGTTGCTACCGAGATCTGGGAGAAGGCCGAACAGGTGGATACCTCTCCTTATCAGGATACCGAATATATCTCAGCCATGGAGAGACTTCGCCGCTACATGGTTGACGGTGGCCGCAAAGGCTATCCCCCTGAACGCCTTGGGAAGATTGTCTGGCAGGCTCTGACGACTCCTCACCCCCCTGTTCGTTACGGATATGCCGCTGTGCAGCATCCAGTACGCAATTGGATCATCCCTCGCCTTCTTCCCAAGCGGCGCGTCGATGCTTTCACAGCCAATAGCCTGGGATTGAAGCGCATATAATGATGTGGAAGTAGGTATGACTAGTTTGCAGGAAAGTTTCCGGTCGTCAGAAAGCGCTCTGGACGCAACGCAATGACCGCGAGAGGTTTCCCCGCGCCCTGCTGGGCTCGTAACACTCCTGCCTGGCCAGTAATATACTTCAGGATGAGTTTGCGCGCCCATAGTTCATCGGTGTCAGGCATCACTTGCGCATATCCACGCACAACGATCTGGCGATATGGGCGGCTCCCTTCCTGAGTCTGGCCTTCTTCAAGAGCGATACAGAGTCCTGCGTGTGGATCACGAGCAAGATCATGTACATGGTGTCTCTCCTGTCCGCTGGATAGATAAAATATCCCATCTTCCCAGAGGAACCAGATAGGCGTAATACGAGGAAACCCGGCAGGATCAAGCGTTGCCAACTGCGCTGGAATAGCCAGATTGAGCAGGTCGGCTATTTCTTGCTGCGAGAGTGAGCGAACAGGATTTGGGGTGTCGTCTGTTGCCATTTTTCTTCTCCTGAGGCCACAATGGCTAAAGCATGCTCTCTATTTTCCTATAATGTTATTTCCCTTGTGCTAGTTGCTACCCCTTTTTTGTTCTCCTCCACCTGTTGTACCGGGTAACTCCACAGGAGGCCCCCACTTGAAGACACTATACAGGAACAGTAGTGCCGGTAGTACAAGTAGCATCCCGATAATCATCACAATCAGCAATGTCGTGACCAGTTGCGGGTTATTTGCCGCCTGCTCAATCGTGAGCGTAGGCGGAATAATATAGGGATATTGCGAGACGCCCCATGAGATTAACATAAAGGCTGTTTCTAAGATCACAAAGAAACCTGCCAGCCGATATCGTTTTGTGACCAGCGTAATCAGAACCAGCAGGCCCATCAGCATTGTGATGCCGACGAATACGAAGGACTGTGTCAGTATCCCCCGCCATAGCCAGGGCGCTTCCGTTACAGAAAGGGCAATACAGACTATTCCTAAAGCGCTGACAAGGCCGCTGGTGATCAGGGCTTTGATCCGGTAAGAGGCGGCAAATTCCTCCTCCTGATTTGTACGCGCCTCCGCTGCCAGATATACCGCTGCCACTGCCGCGCATTGCAGCACCGCCATCACACCCACGGCCAGCGAAAAGGGGGTGATCCACCCGAACAGCAGATCCGCTGGCGTTATGTTGCTAAGAGGGATGTGCCCCCCTGCCACCGCCGCCGCCGCTGCTCCCAGGAAGAAGGGAGTCAATAGACTACTGGTGCTGAAGACGCGACTCCACAATCGGGCAGAGAATTCCTCCGTCTGTAAAGCATAGGCACGGAAAATAAACCCGGCTCCGCGCAAGACAATCCCGACCAGTGCGATGCTCAGCGGTACAAACAGCGCACTCATGAAGGCGGAGAAAGCCACGGGAAAGATGTTTAGTAACCCGACCAGCAGAAAGATCAGCCAGACATGGTTAGCCTCCCAGACCGGACCCAGTACCCGATTGATAAATTCGTGCTGTCGCCGCGCGGTTGGCCCGCTCGCCAGCAAATCCCACACGCCGGCTCCAAAATCGGCTCCTCCCAGCACAACATATGCGATAAAGCCTATCCAGATCAGGACAAGCGCTAACAGGGCTACCGTCATCAGACACCTGCGCTTTCTTTTGCTTCAATCTGATAGACTTCTTCCATCGACTGGATCTGTGGCAACGGCTGACGCATCACCCCCAAAAGTAGCCGTACCAATGTGATAGCCAGCATCAGATAGACTATCACGAAGACGAGAAAGCTAACTGAGACCCAGGGAGCGGGTGTCACGGCATCGCGGGTCCGTAAAAATCCGCTGATGACCCATGGCTGCCGGCCCATCTCCGTCACCAGCCAGCCGCAGATGGTTGCGATGATGGTCGCGGGTCCGGCCAGAATCATCCCTACGAGCAGCCAGCGTTGTTCAGGCAAACGTCGCTTCTGCCGCCAGAAGAGGAACCAGAACAGCACGGCCACCAGTAGTGCGAAGGTGCCACAACCTACCATCGCATCAAAAGCAAGATGTACATAGGGGATCGCATCCGGCCAGTCCTGCTTCGGGAAGGCATCCAGCCCACGAATCTCTCCCGTAATGTTGCCATAGACCAGCAAACTCTCGCCATACGGAATCTCCAGCGCATAATAGACCTGCCCTGTCGTCGGATCGGCCAGCCCCCCAACGCGCAGCGGCGGACCCTTTTCGGTATGAAAGTCGCCCTCCATTGCCGCGAATTTTACCGGCTGTGCCTCCGAGAGAAAACGCGCGTTTAAGTCGCCGCTGAACAACTGGAGTGGCGTGGCAATCACCCCAACGCCCATCGCGAGCAGCAATCCTTTGCGGTAATAGTCTCCTCGTTTGCCACGGAGTATTTCTACAGCGTAGACCGCTCCAATTACCAGTGCCGTTACCACATAGCATGCCAGCGACTGGTGGAGTATCTCGTATGGCGCACTGGGATTCAGGATCGCGTGCCAGGGATTAATATCCACAATCTGCCCATTGCGAATGACAAAGCCAACCGGAGTATTCATCCACGAGTTGGCGCTGACAATGAACCAGGCTGAAAGCAGACCGCTGATCCAGACCGGAAAAGAACAGAGCCAGTGCACGCGCGGAGAGAGCCTGTTCCACCCATACAGGTAAAGTCCTAGAAAGATGGCCTCCAGCAAGAAGGCGAATCCCTCTAACATAAATGGTAGCCCGATCACCTGCCCGGCAAATTTCGTATATGTTGGCCAGAGCAGTCCTAATTCAAATGAAATAATAGTGCCCGATACGGCTCCAATCGCAAAAAGAATAGCCGATGCCTTTGTCCAGCGTCGTGCCAGGAGCAGCCAGATGGGGTCTTTCGTCTTCAGTGCCAACCCTTCTGCGATACACAAAAAGAGTGGCAGCCCAACGCCAAATAATGAGAAAACGATGTGAAATGCTAGTGATGTCCCCATCTGAGCCCGTGCAGCCAGAAGATTCTCCATAACAAACGGTTCCTTCCTTAGCTTCTTGTTTTCATGGGTGAGCAGAAAGAGGGCTTTATTCCATACAGTCGTTTTTTTAATACTGCCCCTCGCAGAAATATACGAGAGATTGTTACTTCTCGTTGCTAAAGATACAGATTATCCTTTTATATGTAACTCATGTAGGTAGTACTATGTCTCTTATCCATGTTATACTATTTTCTGATGCTCACAGATAGCTCTCAACTGATGGAGGAATGTGCTCCGGGAACATTCCCCCATCAATTCAATATTCGTGATCAGGAGACCGGCCATGACACCCACTTTGCCTCCGCCACAAAAATGGAGCATATCACAACTTTTGCGCTGGATTGGCCCAACGCCAGCTACCATCGTGATGCGCATTATCCTCATCGTCGTAGTTCTGGGTACGCTTGCCATTATCACTGCGGGTGTATTATCTCCTACTACCACTCTGGTCGTCTCCCCCGTTGCTCCTTCTACGCACAACTCGCTAACTGTTGGCTTACAGGTGGGTGATGCTGCTCCCAATTTCACTCTCACCGATCTCCATGGCAAACGGGTGAGCCTCAGCGATTTTCGTGGCCAACCCATCATGCTCAATTTCTGGTATGCCACCTGCCCTGGCTGCCAGGCGGAAATGTCAGGTATGCAGCAATATTACGCCTCCCAGCAAGCGGTTGGCAAGCCATTTGTCATTCTGGCCATCAATACCGTTGATGACGCTCAGACCGCGCGCCAGTTCGCTCAAGCTCAGAACCTCACCTACCCGCTCTTGCTGGATGACAACATTCGGGTCTCCTCTCTTTACAATCTGGCGGCAACCCCCACCTCTTACTTTATTGACCGTCGAGGCATTATCCGCTCCAAGGAGGTTGGTCCACTTGATGAGAATGCTCTACGCTCAAAAATTGCGGAGATCAATTGAAGGTGACTATCCTGGGAATGATGTGCTATTTCTCTCGACATCCATGTCTCGGATGTGGTATACTCTCTTCGGTTAAGGCCACCAATAATTGCCTCTTTGATCCTCAGAATATACTAAAATCATGATCCTCACTTGCTGAGCATCATTGTGTGCCGGGATTGCTTGAGCGAGTCCATGGCGATCTTCTGAAGGGGTCGTTTAAGCGAGTCTATGAGCAATAAACAGTGGTTCATTGTGTGCCTGAATTGAGCGTCGTCCTAAAGGATCACCTGCAGGCGTCAGGTCATCCCCTGCGGATTGATCGTGTTCACGGCAAATTACCTGTGGAATGCATAGTTCTTTGACCATTCATCAGCAACTCTGCATACAAGCGTAAAATTTTCAAAACGATTATCAAATAGCATGTCTATGTGCCTTGCAAAGGAGAAACCAGTGTCATCAACTCTTCGCATCGTCGGTTTTACCGGCTGTTTACGTGAAAAGTCATATAACAGAGCCGCTTTGCGCACCGCCCAGCAACTGCTGCCATCCCATGTCGAGCTAGAATTGCTCTCTCTCGATGATCTTCCTACCTTCACGCCGGGTCAGGATGAGTCTGTTGCTGTCCGTCTACTCAAAGAGCAGATCCAGCATGCCGACGCCGTACTGATCGCGACGCCAGAGTATAAGGGCCTGCTACCCAATGTGCTCAAAAACGCCTTGCGCTGGCTCTCCCAGCCTGCCGAGGCCTCTGTGCTGGCAGGTAAGCCTGTAGCCATCATGGGCATCGGCCGCCAGACAGGCACCGCCAGCGAACAGCAACAATTGCGCCACCTGCTCGCTACCTGCCAGGCTACCCTCCTTGAGCAGCCAGAACTGTACATCCCCTCCCAGGATCAGCAGTTCAGCGACTCTGGCGAATTAACCGACGAGCAGACCCGTCAGCAGATCCGTGCCTTGCTTGACGAATTGGTCGCGCGCGTGCCCGTTCTGGTCGGCTAATTTCACACTCTAGCTTCATCCCCTGCCATTTGATAACTCATGGCAGGGGATTTTGCTTTTCCATCTTTCAAATAAACTCTTGCCTAAATTCAACTCTTATGTATCTTTCTACGTAGAAGTAGATAAGATAGAGATCCATCGCGAGCCAGCAAATTCCATTGTGAACTTGCTAATTGGATTCGTTTCTCTCCCTTTTCCAAAACGTTGCTTGAGAATGTGCTAGAAAATGCACCTACCAGAAAGGCAGCATTATATGCAACAGGAACAACTCATGGGAAGCCGCTTAGGACGCGAACAGGATAACCAGCTCGAGCAAGAACTGGAAGAGGGCGAACAACTCCTCTGGTTCGATCGCCCTCTTCCAGGCAGTCGAAGTCGCCAGTCCCCACTCAGAGTCCTCCTCATTCTTACCATTGTTTTTGGTAGTGTTTGCTTGCTTTTATTATTGCTCGGCCTGATCTTTTTTCTCACCCTTCCAGTCCACATTGCCAGCTTCATCCTGTTTGGGATAGGAGGCAGTTTCGCTTTCGTCTCCTTCATTCTCGGCATGACTTCCATTGGTGTCCGTTTTGGGTCCGTCGGCAATCAACTCTACGCCATCACAGATCAGCGCATCATCATCATGCGCAAAGGGCGTAACCTGACCGTCAACTCATACTCCAGAGATGACATCGGACCCATCAGTCGCATTGAGCACTCGGATGGCAGCGGTGACCTCATCTTCACCCACGAGACACCTGCTTACTCTTATAATTATAACTACAACTACAGCTATAATTCTGCTAGCAGTAGCTCTTCCTCAAGTAGCGGGTACGGCGGTCGCACCGGCAGATTTATCGGCATACGTAATGTCCACGATATCGAGCGTATCCTTCGTCGCACTTTCAAACGGGACTCCTCACCTAAACGCGATTATGTATCTCAATCGCAAACATACGGCGATGGTTATACAGCTACTCAGAAAGATTAAAGCATTGCTGATCTCCTTGTAGAAAGTCAAGGTGATGTATGAAACATCCTGAAGGCATTTCACCACTCGATCAAGGGATGGCAAAAGGGGAGAGGAGACGCTTCCAGGGTCTGCTGCACTGGCAAAAGATCTCTGGTCAGTCAATTGTAGTCAATGATTTCACGCTAACCCCACAGTCCTGGGCACTCATCGTTCGCTTTCCTCGTGGCGCTTTCGTCTGGCATCGCCCATCTGCCGTGCTGGTGGAGCGCAACGGGCAGATGCAACATCTTCCTATTGTCGATCTCACACGCGCCATTCAATTAGGGTTGCTTGGCCTGGGTGGGATTATCATCACTATTGTAGCCTTCGTTCGGTTTGCTCGTAGAAAGGAGCGTGTATTATGATCGATACCACAAATAATATGCTCACTTTAGCTCAGAAGCGAGAAGAACAGATCTCCAGGGTGATGGAGAAGCTCTACTCGGCGGCCCAGCCTGGCGCTGTGTATAGTGAGCCGGTGACAGCTGGCAACTATACTATTATCTCGGCCTGTGAGATTTCTGCTGGGGGTGGCTTCGGTTCCGGCTTAGGCTTGACCTCTCCAAAGCCGCAAGATGAGGCATCTCAGCCTCAAACACAGTCGGTCAACAGTTCTGGCGGTGGCTTTGGGGGCGGGGGTGGCTCCAATGGCCGACCAGTTGCCGTTATCGTTATTGGGCCAGATGGCGTCACGGTCCGGCCAGTTGTCGATGTCACCAAGATTGCGCTGGCCGGTGTGACGGTCTGGGGTTCGATGCTTATGCTCCTGGGAAGAATGCGTAGAGCAAACAAACGTTGATTCATACAGGTGCACTCGATGAGGGAAAGGAACTGCCATGCATCTCCTCTCCCTCATCCTTTCCAATGCTATCCCTGCTCATCCTCGTGCCGTTTCACGACCTCATAGATGTTACCCACCATATAGAACAGGTCCTCACGA
>Ga0070730_10002504_pt1 | contig 16707 bp, 11 predicted proteins | sample Coa_R1_3_FD_66447 | JGI IMG/M metagenome (GOLD analysis project Ga0070730, IMG submission 66447) | Surface soil microbial communities from Centralia Pennsylvania, which are recovering from an underground coalmine fire - Coalmine... | ecosystem: Environmental > Terrestrial > Soil > Unclassified ... | reverse complement strand
ATCACATTATTCGCAATGAACACGCTTTGTTGAACATCCAACAATATATTCACGAGAATCCCGCCCGTTGGATGGAAGATACATTTTACGGTGACGCGCCGGGTTAGACATTCGCGGATATTTCGACGACGCAGGCGGCCACACAGGGCCGCCCCCAGGAAGGCATTGTTGTAGGGGAGGGCCTATGTGCCCTCCCGTGTGCAGCACACGAAAACCCAATTGGCGGGTATTGTACGGCACCCAATCCTTTTGGGAACCCTCGTACGGAACTCGCCGGGTTCCCCCTCTCCGGCTTTTTCCCACAGGGATTGCATGGGAGAGGGGGCCAGGGGGTGAGGTCAATCCCGCCCTGTATGGACGCCCGGCTCAGGCCAGGTGCAGCACAATGGCAAACAGCCACACGGCGATGGTCACGTTGGCCGCGACGAGGAAGTGGGATTGAATGTTGCCACTCACGTCGGCGAACTCTGTGCCGCGCATATCAGTCTTGGGTGGACGGGTGAAGAAGAAGATTGGGGCCACCAGCAGGGGAATGCTGACCAGCCACAGCGGAATCACCTGCGCGTAGATCGCGTACAGCATCAAGGCAATGGCTGCCGCAATCGAGGAATACATTAACAGGCGGGCATTGCGCTTGCCGACGATGATTGCGGTGTTGTTCAGCCCGGCAGCCACGTCCATGTCGTAGTCGCGCAGTTGATTATAGAGCTGCCCATAAACCGAGAGCAGCGTGGCCGCCCCAGCCACCAGCCATACCAGACCCGGATGGGTGCCGTAGGCAAAGAACCCGGCCAGGAACAGCAGACCGCTCAGCATCAACGAATGCGAGACCAGGTCAGCCACCGGCCACGCCTTCAGGCGAATGGGCTTCCAGGAGTAGAAGTGCGACAGCGCCAGGGTCAGGCTGCCGATGATGAAAGGCCATACCCCCGCCAGCGCATAAAGTACCAGCGTAATGCCCGCCACCAACAACGAAGCAGCCCAGCCCTGCCGGGGTGTCAATTCGCCACTGGCTACCGCGTTGCGTGCGGCGCGGTCTGCTTCGCGGGCGTCGTCCCGCGCATCCTCAATGTCATTGATCATGAAGGCATAACCGACAGCCAGGGTATTGGCGACCATAACGACGAGCAACCGCCAATCCAGAGAAATCCCTTGTGGCTGTGCCGAGAGGATTGCGCCAAGGGCCGTGATAGGGATCACGAACGAGACATACTCGCGCCAGCGCGTCAGACGGATCACGCCGCGAACTTTTGTGGTGACAATGGCAGGTAGCACGGTGTCCTCCAAGAAAAGGGATAAGGCAAATGATTTAGGTTTGTGTGATCGATCAATTCCAACCTGATTAACACGGCTGACGATGAAAAGATGCGTTTCGATCAGGTTTAGGCCACAATGGGCAGGAGTCTACGGGACTTTGCCGTAAATCGCAAATGCCTGCCCACACTCCGAAAACGTGGGAATTCCTCGTTGACGGCAGTTCCCTGGCATGGTATTATTCCGACACAGATGGCCTGGGGTAGCCAAGTGGCCTAAGGCAGGGGTCTGTAAAACCCCCATTCGCAGGTCCGAATCCTGCCCCCAGGACACAACCACTTTTTGCGAATACCCTGCGTTTTCCCTGGAAGCCGCAGGGTTTGTTGTAGATAGTCACAGAGTCGTAATAGAAATGGAGCCTTTGGATGACCGATACTGCCCGGCGCGTTGAGTTGATCACCCGCTACTGCGAGGAAGTGATCGGGGCTGACGAACTGCCTGCCCTCTTAGAACAGGGAATGCCGCTGCGCCATTACATCGGCCTGGAAATCTCCGGGCGGCTGCACCTGGGCACGGGCCTGATGGTCATGCAGAAAGTCCGCGATCTTCAGATGGCGGGCGTTCAATGCACGATATTCCTGGCCGACTGGCACACCTGGCTCAATGACAAACTCGGCGGAGATCGTCAGGCGATCAAGCAAATTGCGGGTGGCTATTTCAAGGAAGGCTTGAAAGCATCGCTGGCCGCGCTGGGCGGCGACCCCGACAACCTCGAATTCGTGCTGGGCAGTGACCTGTACCATCACAATGATCAATACTGGGAAACGCTGGTCGAAGTCTGCAAGAACACGTCGCTCAACCGCATTGAACGCAGCATCAGCATCATGGGCCGCAGCGAAGGCGAGTCGGTGGACTTTGCGAAGCTGTTGTACCCTCCCATGCAGGTCGCAGACGTGTTCATGCTGCGCGTAAACATTGCGCAAGGCGGTATGGATCAGCGCAAAGCACACGTCATCGTTCGTGACGTGGCGAAATCGCTCAAGATTTGTCCGCTAACGGATGCTAAAGGCAACGTCATCAAGCCTGTTGCCATTCACCATCATCTGCTGCTGGGCTTGAGTAAACCCCCGGAGTGGCCGGTTGATCCTGAAAAACTGCGCGAACTCCGCACTCAGATGAAGATGAGCAAATCGAAACCCGACTCGGCGGTTTTCATACACGACTCGCCGGATGAGATTCGGCGCAAGATCCGTAAAGCGTTTTGCCCGCCGGAAACCGACTTTAATCCTGTGCTGGACTGGGCTGAACACCTCATCTTCCACAACAACGAACAGGGCTTGCACGTAGAGCGTACGCCGGAAAATGGCGGAAACGTGGACTTTGCCACTTTTGAGGAGTTACGAGACACCTACGCCGCTGGCAAGCTGCATCCTGGCGATCTCAAGAACGCCGTCGCCCAAAGCTTGATAGACATGTTGGAGCCAGTGCGTAAGCGCTTCGAGCAGGATGATCTAAAAGCGATGTGGAGCGACCTGGAAAAACTGCTGTAGCCGGTGCGAACCTAAACGAAGCGGGAGGGCACATAGGCCTAGATATTGCACTTGTACTGGGCAGCGCGCGCCCATTCTAACAAAGTAGTGGCATCGGGCAGGTCCGCTGCCGAATTCGTGACGATTTGCGCGTCTACGCCGCCGTACAGGTCGAGCATGAACGCTGCACAGCCGGTAGTGGCCTCCTGTTGCTGCGTATATGCCTGCCACGCTTTGCCATGAGGATCGGCAAGGTAGGTAATCGTCGGCATAAAGCTGTTTGAGAGCGCTGCCAGGTCTTTCACAGGCGTGCGGACAATGGCGAGGACGCGGACGTTCAACTCGGCATACTCGTTGGAATCGCGGTTGATAAGTTCAAATAGGTTTTGTGTCTCCGACGTATCCTGGCAGAAGAGGATTAGCAAAGCATTTCGATTGCGAAACTGGTTGCGCGTGAGGGTTTCACCTGTGATCGATTCTAACTCGAAGGCTGGAGCCAATTTTCCATACACTAATGGGATGTTTGCGGCGGGATGGTCGGTCATCTGAAACGTGGCACTCCCTGAACGTGTCAATAAGCAACAGTAACAATCATTTTTACATTTCCATAGAATTTTATACGCAAAAAGGGGTTGTCACGAACGCAGTTTTGCGTGACAATTGATTAGTTATCTATCGGCTACACAGCCGGTGGAGTTTTAATGTAACGTTTGTAGTCCGAGGCTATCACTATGGGCAACATCAAGATCCCGCTTACGGATTTACTTAACCAGTACGCCCACTTCCGCGAGGCAGGCGCCACCGGGCCAGAGGCCTTTGCACAGCTCAAAGCGCACACCACGGAGCTTACGCCTGGGGAACTTCAACAGTTCGGCAGGCTGATTCAGACCTGGGAAACACGGAATACAAAGAAAGCCATCAAGCCCATTCAATACGCAGAGAATCCTGCTACCGTTAAGAACGCCACTTCAACTTATGATGCGGAAGACGTTGAAATCTGTGCGAATTGTGGACGGCCCAACCCCAAAAGTGATACGTATTGCTATGGTTGCGGCCATATCCTGATCTCTTCTGTTCCACCTTCAACGGCTAACCTGAAGGATCTCGACGCAGAGACTCGCTACGGGACTGCCCAATTCGGGCGTTTTTCCGTGCTGATACTCAGGGTCAGGGGCGGGGCAAGCCCCATCGAAGTTAATCCAGAGAACGAGGTTGTGATTGGCCGTACAGAGCGCAACAGTCCCACGATCCCGGACATCGATCTTGCGCAATATAACGCGATGGAACTCGGAGTATCCCGCCAGCACGCCCGCCTGAAACGGGATGACAACACCATTGCACTGTCCGACCTGAGCAGCACCAATGGGACGTTTATCAATGGGCAGCAGCTTCACCCCCACGACGTGCGGGTTCTCCACGATGGCGATGAAGTTCGCCTGGGTAAAATGGTGATTAACGTTCAGTTCAAGCACCAGATACGGCGTATCTAGCCCCCTGCAAGGCCCTGAAATCCACTACCGCAATTCCGAAAGAGCGCGATCCACACCCAATTCAAGGCACCGCTCGATCAGCCTCTTGACCTCAAAATAGCGATTATAGACAGCGGCGTCAGCTTGCTGGAATGACAGGACATCCAGGGTATGCGTCACCATTTCCAGCGCTTCGCTAGAGGCGACTGCCGGGTAGCGTCCGACGATCTCCTGGATTTCATGCGCATTGGTCGTTTCGGCCAGGAGCAGCACACCCATTTCAGCCTCGACACCCTGGTCGTCCTGCACCGTTTCCAGGAAGCGCTTGTGCTGTCGGAGACCTTCTTCCGGCCCAAAATCCAGCACATGCCGCCATAAATCCATCCGCTCACTGAAAAGCCGATAGCGTGAAACGTCAGCTTCATGCGCGGCTTTGATGCGCTCGTCCTCAAATACAGTTCCAATGGACTCATCAGACAGTTCAGGTGTCCGTTGGTAAATCTCCACGGCCTGCTCGGCGTCGGACGCCTGGACGAAGGCGAAGACTTTACTCAGCAGCGCTGCTCCCTCCATAATCGAAGCATAGATCTTGTTGAGTTCAGCGGAATTTTGCCGCGCCCCGTCCAGGCCAAACTGGCGCACGCCCATCACCAGTGCAGCCTTACGGGCGGCATTCTTCACAGCCTCGTCGTTGCCTTCAGCGACGTTCTGAGCAATTCGGTTATCCAGCCAGCCTACAAAACCATCCGTCGTCGCCAGTTTGGGCCGTTCTACCAGGAAGCGATAACTTGCATCCAGGCTGTTGGTTTGTAAGAAGGCTTCCCAGGTTGGCAGGTCATCGCCGGCCTGTCCCGCCGCCTGCCGCAACTGCTCAACGACTGTAGTAATCTGGGCTTCATCCAGAAGTTTTGGCTTGGGCGGCTCTTTGCTGCGCGCGAAAAGCGCCGTTTTCGGAACGATCATCGGGCGCGGGACGGCGCGGGCCTCAGCTTCCAGCATTTCGAGTCCCTTAGCCCAATCCCAAGATTTGCTGTTGACAGCCTGTTCGCGGGTAAAGGCCAGTACCCCGAAAAACACTTCGTCCAGCGATTCAATTGACGTCTCGGCAATGCTCTTGTTGCCCTGGAACAGGGCACGTACGAGCGCGTGAGCCGTGGCCGTCCCTTCCACGGGCGGGAGACCTGGCAGGCGCAGCATGGAACGGCTGACCTGCCACGCAGTGGTCGCCGCCGATTCCCCTTTTTGCTTATACAGGGTCAGAAATTCCCGCACGCGCTGCAATTTGCCCCGCACGTGGTAAAGCGGCGTCCCCCTAATTTCTGCGGCAATAAAAGCATCAAATTCAGGCGAAAGGGCATCCGTGTTCTTCATGGAATCGACGATCTGATCCGCGCGCTCGGCAGTGACCATGTGCTCCAGGGTCAGGGTCATCCAGCGAGTGCGACGCGGGTCGGCGACGCCCATGTCGCTTTCTACAGCGGAACTAACCGGCACAGGCGTTGATTGAATCTGGCGGGTTCCAGGTACCAGATAGGAAGTCTGGATATTGCCCGTGTTGACGAGCTTGAAGTAGCCAGCTTTTTCGCCCGCGGCCAGGAATTCTTTGAGGCCGCCAATTTCGTAAGCCGCGAAGGAGAAGTCCGGAAACTTGTATAGAATGGCCCCCTGGAGTTGAGGAATCAACAGGGGTTCATCCTCGCCGCGATCTGCGAGAAGCCCGCCAAGATATTCGAATACCGTGTACGAGCGAGTTGTGCTCGCAACTGCGCGCTTTTTTATTCCGTTTTCGGGTTGCGCGAATTGCGTCTCGGCGAGTTCTGTCTCCTGGGTTCTGGATCGCGCAGTCTGGGTAACGCCTGGATTTTGCATTTTGGGGGCAGGCATCGCAACCTTCGTGTTGGCGAACGGCTCCTCTAAAGCGGTCTTGAAGGCCACGACCAATTGGCCTGCTGCTGGAAAGCGATCTCCTGGTTTTTTTGATACTGCCCTGGCGATGACTTTATCAATGGCAGGCGGCAAGTCAGGACGAAGGGCATGAAGTGACGGTAATTCCTCATAGATGTGCTGATGCATCATACTCATCGGTGTGGCAGCCTGAAACGGTGTTACACCGGATACCATCTCGAAGAGCATGATTCCGAGAGAGTAGATGTCCGTCCGCGCGTCGAGCGTCTCGCCTGCCCATTGTTCAGGGGACATATAGGCGGGAGTCCCCATGACAGCGCCAGTCTGAGTCAGCGTGCTGTTTTCGCCAAGCATCTTGGCAAGACCGAAGTCAGTCAGGTAGGCGTTACCTTCTTCATCGAGCAGCACGTTTTGCGGTTTAACGTCGCGGTGGATAATGCCCTGCTTATGGGCATAGTCCAGCGCAGAAGCAACCTGGTCAAGGACGCGGAGGGCTGTCGGGACAGGCAACGATCCCTGGTGAACGAGGTCAGTTAAACTGCCGCCCTTCAATAATTCCATCACCAGATAAACAAGGTCGTCCTGCTGGCCGTAGTCAAACACATTCAAAATATGCGGATTGCTCAGGTGAGCAATGGTATTCGCTTCACGCTCAAAGCGATTCAGAAAATCCGACGTTCCTGTGGAATCAGGCTTGATCACCTTAATTGCCACGTCGCGGTTAATTGACCGTTGACGCGCCTGGTAAACGGTAGCCATACCGCCTTTTCCTAACAGCGCGGTAATCTCGTACTGTCCTAATTGTTGACCGATGAGGCTAGACATTCTGGAGTTCTCCCAGCTCTACTCACTTTATTTCTGGAGAATTTCTTCAACAAGTTTCATTGGTTCAATGAAAAGTGACACCCTAAACTGACACCATTATGATACAGCGAATCGCGTCTGGCGTTGTTTAACTTTCTGTCCAACGCTGTAACTTTCAAATGATCCGCTGCCCCAGCAGGCTGGTCGCCAGTTCGACAGCCAGCTCCGCCGTCTGATTGCGCGTGTCGAGCAGGGGATTAACCTCCACAATGTCCAAAGACTTCAGCTTGCCGGAGGCAGCCAGAATTTCCATGAGCAAATGCGCCTCTCGATAGGTCAGTCCACCGCGGACGGGCGTGCCAACGCCTGGCGCAATGTCCGGATCGAGCGAATCCATATCCAGGCTGACGTGGATAGAATCCAGGTGGCCCAGCCGGGTCAGGGCTTGCCGTGCCACGGCACCCGCGCCCTGCTCGTCCAGATCAACCATCGTGAAAACGAGAATCCCGCTGTTGGTCAGACGCTCCCGTTCGGGGTAATCCAGGTTGCGGATGCCGATCATGACCATCTGTGAAGGATGGAGTTTCGTGCCGGGGTAACCGACGTTAACCAATCCTTCAGGCCCCTCGCCCATCAAGGCGGCAATCGCCATTCCATGCGCATTGCCCGATGGCGAAGTCTGGGGTGTGTTGAAATCGGCGTGCGCGTCCACCCAGATCACGCCCGTGGATCGATCCTTCGTCGCGGCGGCAACGCTGCCGATTCCGATACTGTGATCGCCGCCCAGGACTACGGTGACGTCATCGTCATTACGGTGCGCCATCAACGTCTCGTACAGCGATTGGCAAGCGCCGATCACCGCCTCCAAATTGTTTACGCGGCCCGATTGCTGCGTATCCGTACTTTGCTTAACAACCACGTCAGTTACCCGACGGACAGGAACATCGCCATAGTCGCTTACCGCGTATCCCTCCCGTTCAAGACGGGCTTGAAGCTGCGCGTAGCGGATCGCATTTGGCCCCAGGTCTACCCCCTGGCGACTCTGGCCCAGCGCCATCGGCACCCCGACAATAGAAACACAACATGATTTTCCAATCCTGTTCATAATTTCCTTTTTTCAATGGCGAAATCTTCACAATATCGAAATCAATATTATATATAGTGGCGGCTAAACGATGACAATATGAAACGAGCTGAACCCTCGACCCAATAATTCAGCTTTCCTAATTGGCACGATAAGGCTACACTAGCCACTTGATCGGATTTGAGCTTATAGTCAGGCTCACTTTTATCCAGCGCTGTTCGAAAAATGGACGTTAATGCGATGGAATCGAACCGAACGATTGTCCCGTTTAATCCGCCAATCTACGACGCCAGACAACTTCCGGTGCAACCTCCCGCCCAAATGGTCGGACGTGACCGCGAACTGGCTTCGATCCAGGTCACGCTCAAGGTAGGTTCATCGGTATTTCTGGCCGGGGAAGCCGGTATCGGCAAAACGGCGCTGGCGGCCATTATGGCAACGGCTTACGCCGGGGGTGGCCCGTCCGGGGTGCTGTGGTTCAACCTGGTTGAAGAAGACTTTCCAATGTTGATGGCGCGCGTAGGACGCGCGTTTGGCGTGGATACCTACGCGGCGCCAGGCCAGGACTCGTCGCAGGCGGCGGCACAGGTACGTGCTCTGTTGCAGCAGGACAAGCCGCTTGTCGTTCTGGATGGCATTGTCGATCCTGAAGCTGCGCGCGATTTTGTCCGGCAGTGCGCGACAGGCATCCCCGTCATCGTCACGGGCGAAGAGGCGATGGCCGGCCCCTGGACGCCTATCTCGCTTGAGCCGCTCTCGGCGGAAGATAGTGTTTCACTGTACAAGCTTTGCTCGAATCTACGTGATCCTCTATATGATCCCGATATTACAGGATTGTGCCGCTTTCTGGGTGGCAATCCGCTGGCAATGCAGTTGGCGGGCCGAGCCGCTCTGGTTGACGATCTGCTCCCTGCCGAGCTATTGACTCGTCTACCGTCGAGTTCAGGACGTGATAGCCACCTGATCATGACATCGCTACAGTTCCAACTGGTACCGGCGCCCGTGCAGGCTGTCTGGTTGGTTATGGCCGCGCTTTCCACCGGCGGCGCCAGCCTGGAACTCTTGAGCGCGATCAGTGGAATTCCTACACCGGAGCTGTTGTCCCTCCTACAGAACCTTGAAGCACGTGGCCTTGTCACGGAGTCGAAGTGGGCCGATCAAGGCGTATTTGCCCTTCATGAAATCGCTCAATCCTATGCGCACCACTGGTTGACGCAATCTCAGCGCATGAACAGCCTGCAAAATCGCATGTTAAAGGCGGTGCAGGGCTACATGGATCGTGAAATTGACAATCCCACTCGCCTGTCAGTGGAGATGAATAATATCCTGGGCGCTGCTGCCTTTGCCACCTCTACCGGACAGGTTGGCGCATTACGGCAGCTCATCAGATCGCTGGGCGAGACTGCCGGTGATTTTGTCACCACCCACGGCTTCCAGCCTGAACTTGATTCCATGCGCAAACTTGCCACTCTGTTTGATGAAGGTGAAGATGCCGTAGCATCCCCTGGAGTTGTCACTCCGCCAGCGCCGCAAGAGATCGAAACTCCTATTCAGGCCCCTGAAGATTTCGCGGCTGAAGGCACGTCAACACGATCCTTTGGGGCCAACGAAAGCGGGCCTTTCAGCCTTGACGAGACACAGCCTACCGAAGAAGAAGTAACGGTGATGCGTCAGCCCGTCGAGGCGGATTCCTCGTCCCATGAAGTTAGTGTGATCGAAGAGCCACCGCGCTCACCCGAAGACACCGATATTCCAACCGAAGGCTCTCTGGCTACCTTGCAGGAACGCCTGGCCGAAGCGGAAAAGTCAGGCGATTTCCGGCGGCAGGGAAAATATCTCAGCGCGATTGCGCAGTATTACGCTGAACGCGATGATCCTAGCGCCGCGCTGGATCATTATAAGCAGGCGCTTGAATCTTATGAATCGATCGAGGACAACGACGGAATTCTGGCCTGTCTGGATGCGCTTGGCGCATTAGCGGCACAAAACCAGGATGCAGAAGGCGCCGTAGTCTACGCCACTCGCGGATTGAACCTTGCCCGACAGCAGCAAAACGCGACCCATATTGGCCGCTTCCTGACCCGGTTGGGCGATGTGAGGCTCTCGCTGCATGACACTCCTGCCGCACTCGAAGCTTATTCGCAGGCGGCGGAGGCGCTGCGCGCGACTGAAGATTGGTTGAGCATTGGCCTTGTCATGGCGAAACTCGGCAACGCCTACCTGGAAAGTCAGCAGTATCGCGAAGCCCTGATGATGCTTGAACAAGCGTTGGTCATCTTCGTTAGGGAACAGCGCCAGGACTACGTTGGACGGGTTTATGGCAGCATGGGGATGTCCTACAGTGGCCTTCAGGACTCGCTCAAAGCCAGGGAGTTTTTCGAAAAAGCGTTGGCGCTCGCACACCAGAACGACGACAGCCGAGGCGAGGCTGCGCAGTTCAGCGCCTTAGCGCATTTGAGCAAGCAGCAGAACGATATGCCCGGAGCCGTTGAGCGATACCGCCACGCGCTGCACATCGCCTACGAATTGGATGATCCGGACCTGACCGCCGAATTTGCCTTTGAGCTTGGCGCGCTGCTCATTGATCACCCCAGTACGCTGCTCATGGGCCTCAAATTGCTGGAAGAGTCCGATCAGGCAGCGCCCAACAGCGAAGCGCGCCGCCTCCTGGGACGCGGAAATAAGCGGCTCGAACGCGCGCGGGCTGCGGGTTTGCCCATTGCGCCTGCTGACCTTTCCAGCCAGGAATACGCGGCACAGGTGGTCGCACAGGATACGCACTAACAAAACGGGCGGCTACAGTATTAGACTGTGCCGCCCGCTTAGATTGTCAATCGGGTGAACTGGCAATTAGTTCGCCATCAGCTTTTCGCGCCGCTTCTGTTCCTTCTGCCGATCCTCGTTATTCAGGATGCGCTTGCGGATGCGCAAGTTTTGCGGGGTAACTTCCAGGAGTTCATCTTCTGCCAGGAATTCGATGGAATCGTCCAGGCTCATGTTACGAGGCGGGGTCAGGCGAATGGCTTCCTCTGCGAAACTGCGTCGCACGTTGGTGACGTGCTTGGCTTTGGCGACATTCACGGCCAGGTCTTCGGGCCGGATGTGTTCGCCGACGACCATGCCCTCATAGATTTCGGTTTGTGGCGCAATAAACAAAGTGCCGCGTAGCTGTCCATTGTCCAACCCATAGGAGGTTGCAACGCCAGTCTCCCAGGCTACCAGGCTGCCGAACTGACGGCCTGGAATTGGTCCAACCATTGGAGCGTAGTCGTGGAAGATACTGTGAATCTGACCCATGCCGCTCGTAGCCGTTAAAAACTGCTGCCGGAATCCCAGCAAACCACGGGTCGGAACCAGGTACTTCAGGTAAGTCGTGCCGCCGTCGCTGCGCATATCCAACATCTGTCCGCGCCGCGCGCCAAGCAGTTCGACCACGGTGCCGGTCATGCCATCGGCGACCTCGATGTGAACTTCCTCGAAGGGTTCGAGCAGCTCGCGCGTGTCCGGGTCTTGACGGTAAATGACTTCGGGTTTGCTGACCTGGAACTCGTAGCCCTCGCGGCGCATGTTTTCGATCAGGATACCCAGGTGCAGTTCGCCGCGTCCGCTAACCGTGAATTGATCGGGCTGATCCGTTTCGGCGACTCGCAGCGCGACGTTGCTGCGAATCTCCTCATACAGGCGCTGGCGCAGACGCCGTGACGTGCCCCAGCCTGTCTTACCCTCGCGCCCCGCGAATGGCGACGTGTTGACGCCAAACGTCATACGGACGGTAGGCTCCTCGACATTGATGGCAGGCAGTGGCGTGGGGTCGGCGGGGTCGGCTATCGTGTCGCTAATGCCGATTTCCTCCAACCCGCTGAAGGCGATAATATCTCCGGCCATCACTTCTTCGACTTCGCGGCGAGCCAGGTTGTGATAAGTAAAGAGGTACTGAACTTTGCCAGTATTTAACTGACCCTGGGGCGTAATGCGCACAATAGGCATTCCCTTGCGCATGGTGCCGGAACGCAGACGCCCAACGCCGATCTGGCCCTTATAGTCGTCATATTCGAGCGTCGTCACCAGCATTCGAGCGGGGGCATCCGGCTCAATTTTGGGCGCGGGAATTTCTTTGACGATGGTCTCAAAGAGCGGCGTAAGGTCATCGGCAAGGCCATCGGCGGTCAACCCGGCCCTACCAGCCAGGCCAATCGCATACACGACGGGGAATTCGGCTTGTTCGTCGCTGGCGCCCAGGTCAATAAAGAGGTCGAAGGTCTCGTTCAGGGCCTCCGCAGGCCGCGCATTGACGCGATCCACTTTGTTGACCACGACGATGACGCGCAAGCCCATCGCCAGGGCCTTGCGCAGTACGAATCGGGTCTGCGGCATAGGGCCTTCCACGGCGTCAATCAGGAGCAATGCGCCATCCACCATGTTCAGCACCCGTTCGACTTCGCCACCGAAATCGGCGTGACCCGGTGTATCCACGATGTTGATCTTGACGCCGTTCCAGGTAACTGCCGTGTTCTTGGCGAGAATGGTGATGCCGCGCTCCCGTTCGATAGCGTTCGAGTCAAGAATTCGTTCGCCTGCTGCGACAGAGCTTGCCTCCGACCGGAATACATGGGCTTGCCGTAACATGCCGTCCACAAGTGTCGTTTTGCCATGATCGACGTGCGCGATGATGGCTATGTTCCGAATATCGCTTCTTAACTGCTTCAACAGCAAACCCTCATTACAACCCGACGGGCAATTGATCGATTCTGAATGTGATTAAACTTGGGAATAACCTATTCATTATACCAGTCGAACAGGTTCCTGAGTAGAGTCGGTTATAACCGCTGCGCTCCCTGTCAGGATTTTCCTTGCATCGCCTGGAAGCGCCGTCTATAATGATAAGGCTTTTGTGGGTTATTACGGTTGGAGGCAGCGTTTGTTACCGAGGTTAATCCAATCCCCGGCCTACTGGACAGGTTCTTTCAAGATAACTCGGCCCGATGTCGAGTTCCTTTTTTCGCAGTTTCTTGAACAGGAAAGACCCCTTTCCAACCGCGATCTTGCGCTGCGTCTGATTCGCCATCGTATTGGGCAAGAAGAAGAGAAGCTCAAGAAGCAAATTGAGCGCGGAACCCTGTTTCAGCCCCGTGAGAAATACAAAGTGGGCCAGATGCTTGTATTTCCTGCCCTGGACTATGCGCTGGGCAAAGTCCTTCACAAGCGCCCCGGCCAGAATGCTGAAGATGGCGAGTTTACGGTCATCGAAGTCGAGTTTGAGGACAAGCAGCGTCGTGAATTTGCTTCGATGCTGGAACGCCCGCACGTCCTGAATATTGATGAAGCAGGCGGTCAAAGTGTCCCTCAGGACGACAGTGTAGACGCCGAGACGATCTTTGAACGTTACGGCGACGCGATCATCGAGGAAATTGAGGCGCGTCTGGTTGACCAGGACGACGCCCTATTCTTCAATGGCAAATGGTTTCTTAAATCGCTGCTGCTAGGGGTCAATGTCGGTCACTTGAACCTGGCCGAAGCCATCCTGGACATCAACGAGGGTAGGCCTTTGCCAGTAGAGGATATTCTCAAAGAACTTGATTTATCTGCCGGAAGTTCAAAGGAATTGGCCGAAATCTCGCTCAACGTCGCGATGAGTGCCGATGAGCGCTTCGAGGACGTCGGGCCTGACGGTCAAATTCGCTGGTTTTTGCGTCGCCTGGAACCGGCGGATGCACTCACGATCCCGCCGCGTCTCGCCTACCAGCCCCTGGATTATGATCGCAGTTCACTGACAGGCGAATTGCTGGAGTTTGAACGTGAACTGGATGACGAACTCTCGAACCTGGCGCCATCCGGCGAACAGCCGCGTGAAGCGCTACTTTCGCTCATCTATCCGCACCGGCGAGTCGGTACGCTGCCTTTGACTTCACGGATCGAGCGTCTATTCCCCTTGGCGCCCGACGGACGGCACGTACGCATCATATTTGTTGATGGGGAGGACGGAACGGAGTTTCCTGGCTGGGTCGTCGGCCAGCACAAATACGTGGCGGGACTGAATGACTTCTACCGCCGCCACCGCCTGCCTATCGGGGCGGCCATAACCGTCAAAGCGACTGATGATCCCTTGCGGATCAAGCTTGATTTTGAATCTTATCGTCCCCGCACAGAATATATCCGCCTGGCGGTGCCTCAGAATGGGCGTTTGACCTTTGCCAACTTCAAACGTTCAATCGGTGCGGGCTATGATGAACTCCTGTTCCTGGGCGCAGAAGACATCGAAGGCGTAGATTCTATCTGGACCGCGACCCGTGACCGGCGACGGGGCCTGGTTGACATTATGCGTGACCTCATGCCAGAATTGGCAAAATTGAACCCCCAGAACGCCGTTCACGTCAAAACTTTATACGGTGCAGTCAACATCCTGAGACGCTGCCCACCGGGGCCAATTTTTGCAGCCCTGACAACCCGTAGTGATTTTGAGCATGTGGCTGGTCCTTATTGGCGACTGTCGAGCTAGAACAGGTCTAGCGCAACTGGAAGAAACGGCTTAAATCGTGAGTAATCCCGCAAAACCCGCCGCACAGCGGATTAAACCAACGCTCGATACCAAATTCCACATTGACTATACGTGGTGGGAACGTGAAGATCGTGACCTCCGCACGTATCTGATCAGCCACCTGTTGCCGGAACAGCGGGATCGATTCGAGCAGAGCAAAGAGGAAGCGACTATAGACTGGATCGATCCCCGGACTGCCGAAGTGCGGCGCGTGGATTCCTTGCAGCAAGCCCTGGTGGAAGCCGCCAAAGACCCCCAATACATCAGTGAGCACACCACCCTCGTGGATGCCATTTTCCGCGTGTTCCTGGCGAACGACAATGAACCCCTCTCGCCAAACGAATTGGCTGTGCATATTCACCGTTCAGGCGGAACAATCCTGAAGACTCTGGCGGGCGCACAAGTCTACAAAGGCATCCGCCCGATTGATTAGGCCAAACTGCTAAACCTCACGCGCTAAAGACTGTCCCAAAGTACAGGCAACTATTGGCCCATTGTGCGAAGCAGCACATGGGCTTTTTGTGTATAACTACCATTGTCAACAAATTCCCCGAATACTGTGACGAGGAGAATGTGATGAGCGATTCTGATACTCGGACGGCTCTCATTACCGGTGCATCGCGTGGGCTTGGCCTGGCGCTTGCCCGTGAACTTGCCCGGCGTGGCTGGATACTGATCCTGGACGCGCGCGGCGCGGCTGCTTTGGAAGCCTCACGCGCCGAACTTGCCCCCCGCACGCGCGTCGTCGCCATTCCTGGCAGCGTGACCGATCCTGCTCACCGCGCGAAGCTGGCTGCTGCCGCCCACGAGGCAGGTGGCCTCGACGCGCTGATCAACAATGCCAGTGAACTCGGCCCGATTCCGCGTCCCAATCTGCTGGATTTTCCCCTGGATGCCCTGGAGACGGTTTACCGCACCAACGTCATCGCGCCCCTGGCGCTCATCCAGGCCCTGCAACGCGACCTTAAACCCGGAGCGCGTATCGTCAACGTGACAAGCGATGCGGGCGTGGAGCCGTATGCGGGATGGGGGGGCTACGGATCGAGCAAAGCGGCCCTTGAGCATCTGACCGCGATCCTGGCCGCAGAACTCCCTAACACGCGCGTCTACTGGGTAGACCCCGGCGATATGCGCACACAAATGCAGCAGGATGCCTTTCCCGGCGAAGACATCAGCGACCGGCCCCCGGCAGAAGACAGCGTGCCGGGCTTCCTGGCCTTGCTGACCGGCGATTACGCCAGCGGGCGCTATGCAGCCAGGAAACTGGTGGCGACGCCTTGAAACGAGTGAACATCCAAGCGAGGTGAGCCATGACTCCCGAAGTAACTGAAATACTGGGCAGCCCAGCCGCACCATCCACGGAGCGCAGGACTAGACTGGCCCGGCTGAATATCAAGCCGCTCGACTTTACGCTCCCCAAAGCGCTGGAAGCAACCGAGCCGCCCGAAGCGCGTGGCAAAGCGCGTGACGAGATCAAGCTGCTCGTGTCCTTCCGCAGCGATAATCATGTCGAACATGCAGCTTTCCGCGACCTGCCGCGTTATCTGAATGCAGGCGACGTGCTGGTCATCAACACCAGTGGCACCATGCCCGCCGCACTCAACGTCCATCGCGCCGACGGCAGACTACTCGAACTGCATCTCTCAACCCATCTGCCCGGCGACCTGTGGACAGTCGAGGCGCGTCTACCCGGCGAGAGCGCCGAAAAAGGCACGAAGCCTTTCTTCGATAGTGTGCAGGGCGAGACCCTGGCCCTGCCAGGCGGTGGGCTTGCAACGCTGCACATCCCCTACCGCCAGGATCGGACGATTCCCGAGCCTGCGCCAGCGCGTCTGTGGATCGCATCGTTGTCGCTCCCGCTGGCATTGCCCGAATACCTGGCGGCCTACGGCTTTCCTATTAGGTACGGCTACGTGAAGCATTCCTGGCCGATCAGCTACTACCAGAACGTCTATGCAACGGAAGTCGGCAGCGCCGAAATGCCCTCGTCGGGGCGTGCGTTTACGCCTGCCCTCCTGGACGCCCTGCGGGCGCGGAAGGTCGAGATCGCGCCTTTGATCCTGCATTGCGGGGTTGCCAGCCTGGAAGATCACGAACCGCCCTACGAAGAGTATTACCGGGTTCCCC
>Ga0070730_10002503_pt1 | contig 16712 bp, 13 predicted proteins | sample Coa_R1_3_FD_66447 | JGI IMG/M metagenome (GOLD analysis project Ga0070730, IMG submission 66447) | Surface soil microbial communities from Centralia Pennsylvania, which are recovering from an underground coalmine fire - Coalmine... | ecosystem: Environmental > Terrestrial > Soil > Unclassified ... | reverse complement strand
AGATGGCGGCCAGTTGGAGTGGCTGCGCATGGGTTATCTCCTCGTCCTCGGCCTGCCGTGGCCAATCGGCCAGCCGCCAGCCGTGGGCATAGACATTGAATTGGTCGCGCCTGGCATAGCCGACCATGGTTAGTCCGTATCGGTCAGCCAGCTCGATCGCCAGCGTGCTGGGCGCCGTGCGCGAGATCAAGATCGGCGTCTCCATGCGGGCCGCTTTTTCAACCATCTCCGAGCTGAATCGACCGGTCGTGAGCAGGATGCTGGCGCTCATCACGCGCCGGTCAAGCAAACAGCGCCCGGCCAGCTTATCGAGCGTATTGTGGCGCCCGATGTCCTCGGCCAATAGTTCGATATCCAGCCCGTTGCTCAGAGCCGAGGCATGCACGCCGCCGGCACTGCGATAGAGTTGCTGTGCGCCTTGAAGCGCCGCCATCAGGTCGCCGACTGCCCGGGCTGGGAGCACTGGTCCGTTTGGCATTTCTGACAGTGGGCAAACTCTTTTCCGATCATCCCGGGTCACGCCACCCATACAGCCCGAAGTACGACGCCAGATAGGGGGCCGAGACACCGCGTGTGATAACCAGACGTCGACATTCGTACCGTTGGCGCACACATGCACATCGACAATGTCGCCGGGAGCATCGATGATGCCCTCGTTGAAGAGGAAACCGGCCGCCAGCGCGTCAAGCTCGACGGGTGTGCACATGAACGTGACCCAGTGCACACCATTAACCGTCAGCGAGACGGGCGCCTCGACAACGGCCTCAGCGGCGACCGTTTCCCACCGTTGTGCCCGATAACGGCGCAGCGGCACGGATTGGCTCTGCTGTCTCATCTTGATCTCCTGATTTGAGTGGCTTGGGGCTGGCGGGCGTGCGTAGATATACGAACCAATAAACAGCCCCCACCATGAGCGCTCCGCCAATAATGTTGCCGATGGTCACCGGCAGCAGATTGTTGACCAGGAAACGGTCCCAGGTCAGATTAGGATAATCAGCCGCGGTCTTGCCGATGGCAGTCCAGAATGATGCCGGAGCGCCAGCCTTGATGAACAAGGCTACCGGCAAGTAATACATATTTGCGATGCTGTGCTCGAACCCGGCGGCCACGAAGGCCGTGATCGGCGGCACAATCGCCAGGATGCGGTCGGTGGTGGTCCGGGCGCTAAAGCTCATCCACACCGCCAGGCACACCAGGGCGTTGCAGAAAATGCCCAGCGCAATGGCCTGGACGAAATCGAGCCCGACCTTCGAATTAGCTGTGGCCAGGGCCGCGGCACCCACTGCGCCCTGGCCGAACGTAAACTGCCGGCTCAAGTAAATCAGGGCCGCGGTCGCCAGTGCGCCGGCGAAATTACCCAGGTACACAATGCCCCAGTTGGCCAATAGCAGGCGAGTGCCGACCTTACCGCTGGCCCAGGCCATGACGATCAAATTGTTGCCGGTGAATAGCTCGGCCCCGCCGACGACTACCAGGATGAGCCCGAGCGAAAATACCAGGCCGGCCAGCAAGCGCACGACGCCATAGGGCAAAGCCGACGAGCCGGCCACAACTGTGGTGGAGAATACCGCGCCCAGTGCGATGAAGGCGCCGGCCAGCACCGCCAGCATGAACATGCTCAGCGCGTTCATGTGTGCCTTTTTCACGCCGATCTGCTCGGCTTTGCTCGCCATCTCGGCCGGGATCAGGGCGTCGAGTGAAATCCCAATGCCTGGATCAATGCGTTCAGTCGCCATGTTCTGGACCTCCCTGGTCTGAATTACATCGTATTTGCTGAAATGGCCGGTCGGTAGTGGCAAATATCACATCGGGCCGGACGAATGTCATGGTTGTGGCATAAGAAGCGTTAGGGGCGAGTTAAACATTCAACTCGCCCCCTTCGTAAGGAGGAACCTGTCCCTGGCTTGTAGCCGCAAGCCAGGCCAGTGTCGTACCCAGTTTTAGGCCGGTTGTAGTTCCGGATCGGTTTCCTCTCGCCAGGTCTTGACCACCAGCCGGAAAATATCGGACTCGGTGATGATGCCGACCAGGCGGTCTTGCTCCACAACCGGCAAACCTGAAATCTTCCGCCGCAACATAATGCTGGCGGCTTCTTGGACGGTGGTGGTGGGCGTCACCCGCATTGGGTGCCGGGTCATGATCTGGCCCAAGGTGATCCGGCCAACCAGGTAGTGAAGCTCGAAGATACTTAAGCTAGTGGCTTGCGACGGCTGCGCCCCGCGCAGGTCGCCGCGCGTCACGATGCCAGTCAGTTCGCCGTTCTCGCACACCGGCAGCCGTCGAATGCTGCGCTCCTTCATCAACTGCAAAGCGTTTGGCAGCGTCATATCGGGCGGCGCGAAAACAGGATTGAGCGTCATCAAATCTTTGACACGGATGGTCTTCATCACAACCTCCTGGGCTCACCAGCCATTCTTGTCTAGCCAGAGTCCATCACTTGACACGGATAGTGTAGCGCGGCGTCGAAGCTAGACGTAGTGCCGTTTGTCACGCAGCTGGCCGACATATCTCCCGGCAAGAGCGCCGGTTAGGTGACATTGTGCCAGCCAATCAACAGGTCAGGTCGCCACCAACTCGAGCTGGCTCGTGACGATCTCGAAAGCCGGCGGATGTTCCAGGTGCTTCTTGACAGTGCACTGCTCGGCGGCCCGAATGACCGCCATCTTGTACTTGTCAGGAAAGCCGGCCGACAGTTGGATCTCGACCCGAATCTTGGTGACGTGGCCCGAGGCGGGATCAACGTCAAGTCGCTGGACCAGATGCATACCGGCGGTGTCAATACCGCGCTGGCGGCAGAAACGCTGCACGTAGTAGCCGGCACACGTGGCCGTGGCGGCTAGAAACAGGTCGAACGGCGAGGGTGCCGATTCCTCGCCGCCGTCGCGCGTGGTCTGGTCGGTGTGCACCGTGAATGCACCAAAGTGAGCGTCCACGCGCACGCCGCCCGGAAAGTTGACATCGATTTCCATAATTTTTCTCCGGCCAACAAAGCTCATGGCCAAGCCGCAGTTATGTGAAAATGATGTGCGCGCCGGCTGACTTCTCGTAGAATTCGCCGACGGTCAACACGGCATTGACCTGGGGCACCAGGTCGGCCAGCTTGATCCCAAACATGTCCATGGCGGCCTTGCAGGCATAAATTTCGCCGCCGGCGTCGCTGATCATCTCGATGAACTCACCGACGGGCGGGATATCGAGCGCCTCGATCTTGTTTTTCATCACGTGGGACGCGAAGGCCGATACGCCCGGTATCGCTCCCAACACGGTCGGGAACGGCAGCGAGATTGGCAGGCCGAGCAACGGCATGGCCATGTTCAGCGCCGCATTGCCAACGGTCGCGACCTGCAGGCTGTTCTGCAATTGCTTGTGTAGCGCGCCGAGGCCGAAGAAAGTAAAGAACAACATGGCGTCGATGCCTTCCATCCGCGCCCCGTTGGCCATAATGAGCGCCGGGTACACACCATCGAGCGAGCCTTTCGAAACGACGATGGACACTTTCGTGATGGGTTCTAAATGCGCGGCTGGTTCCGTGGTTGAGCCAGGGTAAGATAGAAGTGGAGCTTCTCTTATCATGTCTGCCTCCAGACAGCTTTCAAATGCATCCATGCGGTTTGGGGATACCGGCTACGCGAGCGGCCTTCTTGGCCGGGCCTTTTGGAAAGAGTTGATATAGGTGTTTGGTGTCAACGCCGCTCTCCTTTGTGAGCTGGCGGATGCTGGGGCCGTCGCCACGTTCGGCGAAAGCCTTGCGCATGAAGTAAATCACCTGCCAGTGGGCGGGCAAAAGCTCTGGAATGCCTTCTTCAGCCGCGATGGCCGCGGCGATCTTTTCATCCCATGCTTGGCTGTCGAGCAAATAACCTTCCTCGTTGACAGCCACTGCCTTGCCGGCATAAGTTTTGGTGATCACAGTTTCCTCCAATCATTTTTTCCGCAGGGTTTCTGATGTTTTTGGGTCGGCCCGCGGGCTGCCCCAGGATCGGTTACGACAGGTCCTTCCCAGCCAGGGACATGTGCGACCCCACCAACGGCATCACATGGCCCGGCAAGAGCAAGTTCCAATAGGCGTACCGGAATGCCAGCTTTCCAAAGTGATTCAGTCGCGTCTCCTTCAGCAGGCTAAACGGGCCGACATTCGGCAGCGGGAATGTGCCGGTGACCGGTTCGGCCTCGTAGTTGAAGTCGATCAGCAGGCCCTTGCCATGCCCCGATTCGATGAAGCAGTTGGCGTGGCCGTCGAACTGAGCGGCAAGCGGCTGGCCGGCAATCGCGCTGAGGATGTTTTCGACCAGTACTTCGCTTTCGAAGTGGGCCACCGACCCCGCCTTGGAGGCCGGCACATTCGTGGCGTCGCCAATAGCGAAAATGTTGGGGTACCGGCTGGAGCGTAGCGTGTGTTTGTCGGTCGGCACAAAGCTCAGCTCGTCACCCAGACCACTGCGCTCGATGGCGGCGTCGCCCTTGTTCGTTGGGATCGTCACCAACAAATCAAACGGCACCGACTGATCGTCCCAGGCCACGATGGCCTTCTCCGCCTCGTCCACACGCGCAATACTAAAGTCGGGCGTCACCCGAATGCCTTTAGCCGTCAACAGGCCGCCGAACCGTTCCGAAGCCTTGGGCCTGGTAAAGGCGCCCGACAGCGGCGTGACGAAGTGCAGCTCAACCCTGTCGCGGATGCCGCGCCGGGTGAAGAAGTCATCGGCCAGGAGCAGGAACTCAAGCGGCGCCACCGGGCACTTAATGGGCATTTCGGAGATGTTGACGACTAGCCGGCCGCCGGGCCAATCCTTCAACACATTGGCCAAGGCCACAGCACCATCAAAGGTATAGAAGTCGAAGACGGATTTTCGCCACAGGCTGCCCTTGAGCCCGTCAGTTTCCTCCGGATGAATGTCGGCGCCGGTGGCAATAATGAGGTCGTCATAGGGCAGGCATTGGCCGCTGGTCAGCACAACTTGGTTATTTTCAGGATCGATCCGATCTATTTCGCCGATCACAAAACGGGCCCCGGCCGGCAAAAAATCGCTTTTGCGTCGGACAACCTGCTCCGGCTGATAGAGGCCAAAGGGGATGAAGAGAAAACCAGGCTGATAGTAGTGGAGCGCACTGCGATCCACGATCGTGATCTGCCAATCGGTGGTGTCGAGCCGATGGTGCAACTTGTTCGCCATAATGGTGCCGGCCGTACCCGCGCCCAAGATGAGTAAGTTCTTCATGTGAGTTGCCTCCATTGTGTGCGGCGCGGCTTTGGGAGCCGCTGCCGGCCAAAGTCAGTTCGCCGCCATCATCCCGGCCAACTCGGCGCGATGCGCCAGGTTGTCGCGCAAGACAGCGCGCAAAAGATCCATGGCCTGAATGAGGCGCTGGTCAGTCAGGCGATATTCCACGACGGTTCCCAGGCGATCGGCGACGACCATGCCACGCTCGCGCAGAACCTTGAGATGCCGCGACACCGTCGGTTGGCTCAACTGGAGCGAACCGGCCAACTGGGTCACGTTTTGGCGGCCATCGGCCAGCGCATACAGAATCAGGATGCGGGTGGGGTCGGCCAGGCCGGCACATATTTCGGCGTGCATCTGGCTGACTTCTTGCTCGAGGTTGCGGTTCATAGTTTCGTCCCCAGGCTGTGACCATCGCAAAGAACCCTATATGGATAAACGTATATGTCGTTCTTCGCATGCCAGTATGCACGTTCAGGGGTTGAACGGTCAGTACAAAATGTCACATGTAGGGCTGCCGAATGTAATCCGAGTAAAACGATCCGTTCATCAACGCCCGCAACGACCGGATGGTGGCCATTAACTCCGCTATCGAGGTCGACCTGACCGGCCAGTTGTGCGCCGACAGCGTCGGCCCGCGTCTTTACAGTGGCGTCGGTGGCCAGGTGGACTTCATCAATGGAGCCGCCCGCTCGAAGGGCGGCTTGCCCATTATCGCGCTGCCCAGCACGCTGCACCGCCAGGACGGCGCCTGTCTGAGCAAGATTGCGCCAATGCTGCGGCCCGGCGCCGGGGTCACCACAACCCGCAACCACGTCCACTATGTGGTTACCGAGCATGACGTCGCAGACCTGTATGGACGGACCATAGCCCAGCGCGCTCAAGCGCTCATCGCCATTGCCGCGCCCGAGTTCCGCGGGGCTTTGACGGAACAAGCTGGCGAACTCAATTACATCTAACCTAGTCAGATAGGGACAGATAGTCTCATTCTTGATGACAATCGGCACTGTAGCGCGAGGACGGCCCGCGCTATTGTTCAACGAAGTGCTTCTCAACCGGCACGCTTATCGAGGTCATCATGCCAACCCTGACACATAAAACAGCGTCAACGCACCCGATTTCCCCCAGCACTAAAGTCAACGGCCGCAACGGGCACAGTGGCCATAATGGCAACGGTCATCAGAAGGCCGCTGCTCCCAAGCGCGCCGCCAGCCAGAAAACACCGCAGAAGTGGGTCTACCTGTTCTCTGAGGGCAACGGCCAGATGCGCGACCTGCTGGGCGGCAAGGGCGCCAACCTGGCCGAAATGACCGGCCTTGGTCTGCCGGTACCACCCGGCTTCATCATCAGCACCCAGGCTTGCAATGCCTATCTGGCCGCCGGCGAGCAATTCCCGGCTGGCATGTGGGAGCAGACCCTGACGTCACTCCGGCAAATTGAAAAACTCACCGCCAAGACCTTTGGCGACCCTGCTAACCCGTTGCTGGTTTCCTGCCGCTCCGGGGCCAAGTTCTCCATGCCGGGCATGATGGACACAGTCCTTAATATCGGTTTGAATGACGATGTCGTCATGGGCCTGATCGCCCTGACCGGGGACGCGCGCTTTGCCTACGATGCGTATCGCCGCCTGATCCAGATGTTCGGCACCGTCGTGCTGGGCATCGCCGACGAGCCGTTCGAAGTCGTGCTCACCCGCTGGCGCGCCGGGCGCGGGGTGACCAACGACGCCGACCTGGCGCCCGCCGACCTGCGCGCCATCGCCACCCAGTTCCAGGCCATCGTCCGCGCCGAGACCGGGCGCGACTTCCCGACCGACCCGTACGACCAATTACGCTTCGCAACCGAGGCGGTCTTCAAGTCGTGGAACGGCAAGCGCGCCCGCGACTATCGCAACGCGGCCGGCATCCCGCATGACCTGGGCACAGCGGTCAACGTCGTCAGCATGGTTTTTGGCAACCTGGGCCGCTACTCCGGCACGGGCGTCGTCACCACGCGCAACGTCTCCACCGGCGAGAAAGAAATCGAGGGCGACTACCTGACCAACGCCCAGGGCGAGGACGTGGTGGCCGGCACGCGGTTGACCAAGCCCATCGCTAGCCTCAAGGTCGAGATGCCCAAGGTGTATGCCCAGTTCACGCGCATCTGCCGCAAGCTGGAAAAACACTACCGCGAAGTGCAGGACGTGGAATTCACCATTGAGCGTGGGAAGCTCTATATGCTTCAGACCCGCGATGCCAAGCGCACCGCGCAGGCCGCCATCCGCATCGCCGTCGACCTGGCCAATGAGCACCTGATCACGCGCGCCGTGGCCGTCCAGCGCGTCAAACCCGAGCACGTGGATTACTTCCTGCACCCGCAGTTTGAGCCGGCCGAAAAGAAGGCCGCGGTCGAGCGCGGAGACCGGCTGGCCAGTGGGCTGAACGTTTCGCCCGGCGCCGCCACCGGCCAAATATTCTTCGATGCCGACACCGCTGAGCGCAAAGCCAGGGTGGACCACACGGACGTAATTCTCGTCCGGCCCGAAACCAAGCCCGATGACGTGCACGGCATGCTGGCCGCCAGGGGCATTCTCACCAGCCGCGGTGGCCGCACCAGCCACGCCGCCCTGGTAGCGCGCCAGTTCGGCAAGCCGGCCGTGGTCGGCGTCGCCGCCATGGAGGTTGACGTCGAGAAACGCCAATTCATCGTGGCTGGTCGAATCCTAAGGGAAGGCGACGTCGTTTCGCTGGACGGCACTTTGGGCGAGGTTTATGCCGGCGCGGTAAGGACCTACATCCCCAGCTTTGACGATCCATACCTGCTCAAGCTCTTGAGCTGGGCGGACGGCATTCGCCGCCTGGGCGTGTGGGCCAATGCCGATTATCCGCGCGACGCCGAGCGCGCCCGTGCTTACGGGGCGCAAGGCATCGGCCTGTGCCGCACGGAGCACATGTTCTTCGAGACCAACCGTCTACCCATCGTCCAGCAAATGATCCTGGCCCAGACCGACCAGGAGCGCCGCGCCGCACTTGACCAGTTGCTGCCCTTCCAGCGCGACGACTTCAATGGAATTTTCCGCGCCATGGACGGGCTGCCCGTGACCATCCGTCTGATCGACCCGCCGCTGCACGAGTTCCTGCCCGCCCACGATGAGCTGCTGCACGACACCACTGAGCTCGAAGGCCGCATCCACGGCCGCAAGACCGAGCTGGCTGCCCTGGAACGGCTGCTGGCCCGTCGCGAGGAGATGTTGGCCGCGGTGGAGATCGTGCGGCAAGCCGCCCGCGACACCGAGACGGCCAACGCCCTGCCCACCCGCGACCAGCAGGAGCAAGACCTGTTCGAGCTGGCGGCGCGCCGGATGACGGTCATCAGCGACATCGCCGCACTGACCGAGACCTTCACCGAAAAGCGGAGGACCCTGGATGCGGTGACCGGGATGCGCGAAGCCAACCCCATGCTTGGCCTGCGCGGCGTGCGGTTGGGCATCCACCTGCCCGAGCTGGTCAAAATGCAGGTGCGGGCGATCTTTGAGGCCGCTTGCGAGTGCACTAAGGCCGGGGTCAAGGTTTATCCCAAGATCATGATCCCGCTCATTGCGCACAACAACGAGCTGCGGGTTGAGCAAGTGCTGCTTGAGGCCGAGGCCCAAAAGGTTATGGACGAACAGGGCTTGCAGATTCACTACCAGTTCGGCACCATGATCGAGATCCCACGCGCGGCGCTGACGGCAGACCAGATCGCCGAGTACGCCCAGTTCTTTTCATTTGGCACCAATGACCTGACTCAGACCACCTTTGGCATCTCGCGCGACGATGCCGAGACCGGCTTCTTGCTCGAATACCTGGACAAGGGTATCTTGCCCGGCAACCCGTTCGCCACAATTGACGAGCGCGGAGTGGGCAAACTCATGCGAATGGCGGTTGAACTGGGCCGCCAGACCCGTCCGGACCTGGAGGTGGGCATCTGTGGCGAACACGGTGGCGACCCGCAGACCATCGACTTCTGCCACCGTTCCGGCCTGAACTACGTCAGTTGCTCGCCGTTCCGGGTGCCTGTGGCCCGTCTGGCCGCCGCCCACGCGGCTCTAAAGGATAAGACCGTCTCCTAGATACGTGCCACTGGAACCCGCCTCCGGCGCTATTGGTTTGTCAATCCGGAACTGCCGTAGCTGAGATTCGGGGCGAAAACGGGGAACAGCGGGGCGGGGATACCCCGCCCCGCTGTTCCCCGTTTTCGCCGATCTTTTCTTTGATTCTCGCTGATGAGCCTGAGCACGCCAGTCACAAGCAGAACCGGAAAGTGGATAAAAGTCATCTGGAACACGGTCAACCGTCACTAGCCGGGGCCAATAACTTGCCATAACCTAGACCTATCCAACAATTGCTGTGTGAGGTTAGGGAGGCAATGCATGACCCAGCGAGAAACACTTACCATTGACGGCAACGAAGCAGCTGCCCTCATCGCCCATAAGTTGAACGAAGTTATTGCCATTTATCCCATCACCCCGTCCTCGGCCATGGGTGAGCTGGCTGACCAGTGGTCGTCTGAAGGCAAGACGAACCTGTGGGGCACGGTGCCGCTGGTGGTTGAGATGCAGAGCGAGGGCGGCGCGGCCGGCGCGGTACACGGCGCTCTGCACACCGGCTCGTTGACAACCACGTTTACCGCCTCGCAGGGCTTGCTGTTGATGATGCCCAACATGTACAAGATCGCTGGTGAATTGATCCCGACGGTCTTCCACGTCGCCGCGCGGTCGGTAGCCACTCACGCCCTGTCGATTTTTGGCGACCATTCCGACGTCATGGGCGTGCGCGCCACCGGCTGGGCCATGTTGGCCTCCAACTCGGTGCAGGAGGTGATGGACTTCGCGCTGATCGCCCAGTCCGCCACCCTGCGAGCGCGCGTGCCCTTCATGCACTTCTTCGACGGCTTCCGCACCTCGCACGAGGTGATGAAAATCGAAGCCCTGGCCGATGACGACCTGCGCGCCATGATCGACGTAGACCTGGTCCAGGCGCACCGCGCTCGCGCACTGAACCCGGACCATCCAACGCTGCGCGGAACGGCCCAGAACCCGGATGTCTTCTTCCAGGCGCGCGAAGCCGCCAACTCGTTCTATCTGGCTTGCCCTGGCATCGTTCAGTCGGCCATGGATCAATTCGCAGGGCTGACCGGCCGCAGCTATCACCTGTTTGACTATGCCGGCGCGCCAGACGCGGAGCGGGTGATCGTGGTGATGGGCTCGGGCGCCGAGACGGTCCAAGAGACCGTGGCGCACCTGGCCGCGGCCGGCGAGAGGGTGGGCGTGCTCAAGGCGCGCCTGTATCGCCCCTTCGCGGCAGAGGCATTCGTTGCAGCCCTGCCCGCCACGGTCAAGCACATCGCCGTGCTCGACCGCACCAAGGAGCCCGGCGCCACCGGCGAGCCGCTCTACCAGGACGCCGTCACAGCCATCAGCGAGTATTGGGCCGCCGGCCCCGTGCCGCGCGTGATTGGCGGCCGCTATGGGCTGTCGTCCAAGGAATTTACGCCCGCGATGGTGAAAGCGGTTTACGATGAGCTGTCAAAAATTAAGCCGAAGAATCACTTCACGATTGGCATCCACGACGATGTCACCGGCACCAGCCTGGCGTATGACCCGGCCTTCACCATTGAAACCGCAGACATGACCCGCGCGATCTTCTTCGGTCTGGGTTCCGATGGCACCGTGGGCGCCAACAAGAACTCGATCAAGATCATCGGGGAAGACACCCCCAACTACGCCCAGGGCTACTTCGTCTACGACTCCAAGAAATCCGGCTCGATGACCACCTCGCACCTGCGCTTTGGTCCGCGGCCCATCCATTCGCCCTATCTGATCACCGCGGCCAACTTCGTCGCCTGCCACCAGTTCAATTTCCTCGAGCGCTTCGATGTGCTGGCACAGGCCGGGCCAGGGGCCGTATTCCTGCTCAACAGCCCTTACGGCCCAGACGAGGTGTGGGACCACTTGCCGCGCCCGACCCAAGAGCAAATCCTGGCCAAGCACTTGCGATTTTTCGTGATCGACGCCGTCAAGGTGGCTCAGGCAGCGGGCATGGGCGGCCGGATCAACACCATTATGCAGACCTGCTTCTTTGCCGTCAGCGGCGTCATGCCGCGAGACGAGGCCATCGCCGCCATCCAGCACGCCATCGAAAAGTCGTACGGCAAGCGCGGCGAGGCGGTGGTGCATCGCAATTTCGAAGCCGTGGCGCAGACACTCGATAACCTGCACGAAGTGCAAGTGCCGAAGGCCGTCAGCAGCCATATTGAGTTGCGCCTGCCGGTGCCGGCCGGCGCGCCGTTATTTGTCCAAGAGCTGACCGGCGCCATGATTGCCGGGCGCGGCGACGAGCTGCCCGTCAGCGCCTTTCCGGTGGACGGGACGTTTCCGACCAGCACTGCTCAATGGGAGAAACGCAACATCACGCTCGAAATACCAGCCTGGGACCCGGCGATCTGCATCCAGTGCGGTAAGTGTGTATTGGTCTGCCCGCACGCGGTGATCCGCGAAAAGGTGTATGCGGCAGACAACCTATCTGGCGCGCCGCAGAGCTTCCAATCCGCCCCCGCTCGCTGGAAAGAATTCTCCGATCAGCGCTACACGCTGCAGGTGTCGCCCGAGGACTGCACCGGCTGCGCGCTGTGCTTCGAAGTGTGCCCGGTGAAGAACAAGAGCGAGACCCGGCTGAAGGCCATCAACATGGTGCCACAGCCGCCTCTGCGTGAGACCGAGAGCGCGAACTGGGACTTCTTCCTTGATTTGCCGGAAGCGGACCGGCGCAGCCTAAACCTAAGCACCGTCAAGGACTCGCAGCTTCTCCAGCCGTTGTTTGAGTTCTCCGGGGCGTGCGCCGGGTGCGGCGAGACGCCGTATCTCAAGCTGCTCTCACAGCTCTTCGGCGATCGGGCGCTCATCGCGAATGCCACCGGCTGCTCGTCGATCTACGGCGGCAACCTGCCGACCACCCCTTGGGCGCAAAACAAGGCCGGGCGCGGCCCCGCCTGGGCCAACTCACTTTTCGAAGACAACGCGGAGTTCGGGTTAGGCTTCCGCCTGACCATCGACAAGCAAACCGAATTTGCCCACGAGCTGCTAAGACGGCTCGCCGAACGCATCGGGCCCGAACTGGCAATCGGATTGCTGCAGGCCGACCAGACCAATGAAACCGCCATCGGGGAACAGCGCGAACGCGTGGACCTGCTTAAGCATAGGCTACAGGCTGTGCTGAAGGATGGTGGCGCGCCCGAAGGTGTCCTGGCCGATGCGCGCCAACTGCTGAGCCTGGCCGACGTGCTGGTCAAGCGCAGCATCTGGATCGTGGGTGGCGATGGCTGGGCCTATGACATTGGCTATGGCGGGCTGGATCATGTGCTGGCCTCGGGTCGCGATGTCAACGTGCTGGTCCTCGACACCGAGGTGTATTCCAACACGGGCGGCCAAATGTCCAAGTCCACGCCACGCGCCGCTGTGGCTAAGTTCGCCGCCGGCGGCAAATCGCGCCCCAAGAAGGACCTGGGCCTGTTGGCGATGGCCTACAACAACGTTTACGTGGCGCACGTGGCCATGGGCGCCAACGACGCGCAGACGCTCAAAGCGTTCCACGAAGCCGAGGCCTACCCAGGGCCGTCGCTGATCATCGCCTACAGCCACTGCATCGCGCACGGCTACGACATGCGCCAGGGCCTTGACCAGCAAAAGAAAGCCGTGCTCTCGGGCTATTGGCCGCTCTATCGCTACAACCCCGACCTGGCCGGCGAAGGCAAGAACGCGATGGTGCTCGACTGCAAACCGCCGAGCCTGCCGCTGGGCGATTACATGTACAACGAAACACGCTTCCGCCTGCTGACGCAGACCAAACCGGCCGAGGCTGAGCGGCTGCTGGCGCTCGCGCAGGGCGATGTCGCGGAGCGTTGGAAGACCTACGAACGCTTAGCCGGCAAGGATTAGAGGTCACCATGCCAGATATCACAACCACCTACCTGGGCCTCAAGCTCAATTGCCCGCTCGTGCCGTCGGCCTCGCCCATGTCGCGCAGCGTGGACAAAATCAAGCGCATGGAAGACGCTGGCGCCGGAGCCGTGGTGCTCTACTCCCTGTTTGAGGAACAGATCGACGCGGAAAGCCACGCCCTTGACCAGTTTCTGACGGCCGGCGCGGATAGTTACCCCGAAGCGCTCAGCTACTTTCCGGATGCCGCGGCCTACCGCCTCAGCCCGGAGGGATATTTGGAGCACATCCGCAAGTGCAAGGCGGCGGTGGACATTCCGATCATTGCCAGCCTGAACGGCGTCTCGGTTGGCGGGGCAGCCGTGGTGAGCCGCCAGCAGCGAGAATGGATCAAGTATGCGCGGCTGATGCAGGACGCTGGCGCCGACGCCCTGGAGCTGAATCTGTACTACGTGCCGGCCGACCCCAACCTGCGCGGGGACGACATTGAAAATATGTACGCCGACCTGCTGATCGACGTGCGGCATACCGTCACTATACCCATTGCCATGAAGCTCAGCCCATACTTTAGTTCCTTACCCCACATGGCCCGGCGCCTGGCGGAGTGCGGCGCCAATGGCCTGGTGCTGTTCAACCGCTTTTACCAGCCCGACATTGATTTGGATACCCTGGACGTGGTGCCGCACCTGAACTTGAGCACGCCCGAGGAGCACCAGGCGCTGCGCGTTCCTCTGCGCTGGATCGCACTGCTCTACGGGCGAGTGCCGCTGGATCTGGCCCTGACGACCGGGGTACACACAGCCGAAGACGCCCTCAAAGGCATTTTGGCCGGCGCGACGGTAGTTATGACGGCCTCAGCGCTTTTGTTAAACGGGATTTCGTGGCTTGCCGAAACGAAAGCGCGCATGCTGCGCTGGATGGAGGCGCACGAATACGACTCCATCACCCAGATGTGCGGGAGCGTGAGCCAAAAGTCGGTGCCCTACCCCGCTGCCTTCGAGCGCGCCAGCTACATCAAGACAGTCGGTACCGGCCATTGAAGGGAGCCATTCCGTGAACAATCGCATTCTTGTCACCTACGCCACCCGTGCCGGATCAACGGTAGGGATCGCCGAAGCGATTACCGTGAGGCTTAGAAAACGCGGCTTCATCGTCCACCTCAGGCCCATCAAGGAAAACCCGAGCGTGAAAGGCTACCAGGCTGTGATTATCGGCAGCGCCATCCGCCAAGGAAACTGGTTGCCGGAGGCCATCAATTTCGTAAAAATGAACCAAGAGGCACTCAGGCGCGTGCGGGTGGCCCTGTTTACCGTACACATGCTCAATCGTGGCGATGACGAGCAAAGCCGCCTCAACCGCGAGGCCTACCTGGATGCGCTGCGCCCGTTGGTCCTGCCAGTGGATCATGTTTTCTTTCCAGGCAAGATTGACGCGGAGCGCCTGTCGTTGATCGATCGCCTGCTGGTACGAATGGTCAAATCCCCGTTGGGAGATTTCCGCGACTGGGACAAGGTTGGCGGCTGGGCCCAAAAGTTGTTGGAGTGATTTTCCTGGACCGGCAGTCAATTGGGACGCGGCCCGTTCGGGATGTGTCAGAGCTTCAGCCCCGAACGGCCACCGGACAATCGAGGACGAGCCCATGAGCGAACGTGCGCCTGCGCCTTCTGGCCTGAAAGTGCTGGTTGTCGGCGGTGACCCGATCTTGAGGGGCGGAGTTGCCCAATATCTGCGCTTGACCCTTTCATCCGTTACGGTCGAGGAAGCATCGAGCGCCTTAGAAGGCTTGTTGATTTTCGGCGCCGCGGCCTGGGACCTGATTGTGCTGGATCTAGCTGCCAAACGTGGTTTAGAGCCGCTGATCCAGTTGAAGCTGGCCATACCTGATGTACCCGTTTTGGTGCTGAACGTCGATCCCACGCCCGAATCGATCCAGGCGGCCAGGACAGCCGGCGCCGCGGGTTACCTGAGCAAGGGCAGCCCGGCGCCAGAATGGCGAACCGCTGTCGAAACTGTAGCCAGACGCGGAACCTATCCTGACGTTGCCAGTGCCTAGCCTCCACCTTCAACCAGGTACTTTCGTCCATACGGACGGTGATCTTCGTCACTCTCCTCAAACCCCTTTCCATATTAGACTATTTTAGGCGTAATTCTCAAGATCACGCAATTGAGTGCCAGTGCACCCGCTCTCGGCAGCGGACAAACTGGTGATGCCGTCTCTGGCGGCTTGAGCCTTCGGCAGCCCTGCGGCAGCGTTGCAACATGTTCCGGAACGAGGCAACAATGCAATCCGACAATCGGGCCGTCAAGATTAAGTCAACTTCACCCAGCGCCAGGCGCAAACTGGGCCAGTTCTGGGATCGACTCAGCGAGCCGCATGCATCCTTGCAAAAACCCGAACAACGCCGGCGCGCGCGGCTACTTTCATCGGTCGTGCTAGTATTGCTGCCGACGGGGGCCATTGCCTTTCTTCTAACACAAATATTCCGCGGATCGGTCAGCGCCGAGTGGGTCGTGGCGGCCTTTTGCTCGTTAATTGCGATTGCGTACATATTGAGCCGTACGCGTCACTATCGGGTCGCCATATTCCTCATGATCGCAACACTGGTGGTGTGCGTCGTGCTCAGCACAATAGGAGCGCGCAACGCTGACATTTTATATTATTTGGTCTTCGCCATTCTTCTTGGCGGCGTGTTTCTGTCTCCCCTGGCCACGGCTCTCGTCGCGGCTGCGACGGCCGCCACGGTGTTGTGCCTGCCGTTGGTTGTGGGGCCATTCCCATCGACCAATGTGATTTTGTTGGGCTTCCTTATTCTCATGACCGGTGCGCTGGCGACAGTCGTCGCTTTGCGGCAACAACAGGACATTGCTCACATTGAGCAACAATCGCTGGCGCTGGCCGCGGACAATGAAAAGCTACAAGCCTCGCAGCAGGCATTGAGCGCCAGCCGGTCGCAAATGTCGAACATCCTTGAGAACGCGGCGGAGGCGATTATCGCGCTGGATGCCAAACAGCGAATCATCTTATTCAACGCCGGCGCTGAGGCTGTCTTTGGCTACTCAGCGACGGAAGTTCTGGGACAAGCGCTTAGCCTGCTGGTACCGGAGCAGTTTGCCAAGGCCCACCAACAGCATGTTCAGGCAATTGGTTCCGAGCAGGCGTCCGGACGGTCGATAGCCCACCGGAGAGAGATTACAGGACGCCGCAAAGACGGGACAGAATTCCCGGCCGAAGTGGGTATCTCACACTATTTCGAAAACAACCAAACGGTATATACCGCGGTCCTGATCGACAATTCGCAGCGCAAGCAGCATGAACGTGAAATAGAGGTCGTCGCGACCGTAAGCGCCGCGCTACGGCAAGCCGAGACACGCGCCCGCATGTTGCCGATCGTGCTTGACCAGTTGTGTGCCCTGCTGCACACCGCCGGCAGCGGCATTGCCATGCGCGACGGCGCGACGGGCGACAATGTGATCGAGCTGGGCCGCGGGAGCTGGGCCGCGCTTACCGGTGAGCGCCTGTCCGCCGGTTTTGGCCT
>Ga0070730_10002502_pt1 | contig 16714 bp, 19 predicted proteins | sample Coa_R1_3_FD_66447 | JGI IMG/M metagenome (GOLD analysis project Ga0070730, IMG submission 66447) | Surface soil microbial communities from Centralia Pennsylvania, which are recovering from an underground coalmine fire - Coalmine... | ecosystem: Environmental > Terrestrial > Soil > Unclassified ... | reverse complement strand
CGAAGAGGAGCCCCGCGAGCACCGCCATCACCATCCGTGCCCGCGGGAGCGGCCGGTCGCCATCGAGCACCGCCGGGTGAGCGAGTCGCCCACGCGACATCAGCACGATCAGGACGGCCCAGACGATCCACCCCTGCCAGGTAAACCACCCCAGCACGGCCAACGCCCCCCAGAACAGGAGCGCCAGCCTCCCGTGGAGTCTCGGCGCCGCCGCGTAGAGCGCGTGGCCGCCGTCGAGCTGCGCGAGGGGGAGGAGGTTCAGCATCGTGACGAACATCCCGATCCATCCGGCGAACGCGAGGGGCGACAGCACCACGCCCCCGGAGCCACCGAGGACGAGCGCCCGCACGCCGCTGGTGAGGAGCGACGAGCCGATGGGGACAGTGTCGTTGCCGACGTTGAGCAGCAGGTTCGAGCCGGGGGCGAGGTGCGGCAACGGAGTCGACAACCGCATCCCGGCGACCAGCACCGGCAGCGCCACCACGAAGCCGGCGAACGGACCCGCGACTCCGATGTCCAACAGTTGACGCCGGTCACTCAGAATGGTGCGTATCCGGATGAACGCACCGAGGGAGCCGATGATGGAGATGAGCGGCGCGGGGATGAAGAAAGGCGGCGACGCGTTCACACCGTGCCGCCGGGCCGCGACGTAATGGCCGAGCTCGTGGGCGAGCAGAATGCTCAGGAGAGGAATCGAGAAGGGGAGCCCGGATGCCCAGGTACTCCAGAAGCGGGCACTCGGATGCGCGAGCGAGGTGAGGAGCCCGAGCACCCCGTAATAAGGAAGGCGGCCTTCGAGTACGGCACCGGACAGCGTGACACTCGCGAACGTCAGCACAAAGAGCGCGGCGTGCAGCCACCAGCGTTCGCCGCGGCGCGGCCTGACCAAGGTCAGAATGAGGTGGCGTCCGTCCGATTCGTCGGACCAGTAGTAAGGACCGCGCCACGTCTCGAGCGCGTCCCGCAACTGTGGGGACGGCGCCGCATGCGCCGGATGTACAAGCGCATCAACGACTTCACGATCGGGCAGTGACGTGGTCTCCGCCCGCTCGACGAACGACATCAGGTTCATGGGCACCCTTGACGCCTCGGGCCGGGGCCTCTACTATAAGTCACTGGCACGCCTACAGATACCCAAGCACCCTCTTTTACAACATACAAACCGCGTTCACTCCCCCGATTGCAGGGGGTTCCCGCCGCCGTACATCGCTTACCGGAGCTGAAGCACACGTGGACATCGCTGAACTCAAGAGAAAATCCGTCGCCGAGCTGCACGCGATGGCCGAGAGTCTGAACATTCAAAACTACTCGGGGATGCGAAAGCAAGACCTGATCTTCCGCATCGAGCAATCACTGCTCGACACCGACACGGTTTTGCGCGGCGAAGGGGTACTGGAGATTCTGCCGGAAGGATACGGCTTCCTTCGCAGCCCCGACTGGAATTACCTGTACGGCCCCGACGACATCTACGTCTCGCCTTCGCAGATCAAGCGCTTCGACCTCCGCACCGGCGACACCATCCTGGGTCAGGTTCGTCCTCCCAAGGAAGGCGAGCGGTACCTCGCGCTGCTCAAGGTCGAGAACGTCAACGGCGAGGAGCCCGAAAAGGCCAAGCACCGGGTCGCGTTCGACAACCTGAGGCCCCGGTATCCCGAAGAGCGGATTCGCCTCGAGCGGAAGGACGGCGACCTCTCGATGCGGGTGATGGACATCCTGTGTCCGATCGGCAAGGGTCAACGCGGGCTGATCGTCTCGCCGCCGAAGGCCGGCAAGACCATCCTGATGCAAAAACTCGCCAACTCCATCATCGAGAATCATCCCGAGGTCTACCTCATCGTGCTGCTCATCGACGAGCGGCCCGAAGAAGTGACCGACATGGAAGAGAACGTCAAGGGCGCGGAGGTCATCTCCTCGACCTTCGACGAGCCCGCCGACCGCCACGTGCAGGTGGCGGACATGGTGATCGAGAAGGCGAAGCGCATGGTCGAGCACGGCAAGGACGTCGTGATCCTGCTCGACTCGATCACCCGCCTGGGCCGCGCCCACAACGTGGTGGTCCCGCACTCCGGCAAGATCCTCTCGGGCGGTGTGGACGCCAACGCGCTCCAGAAGCCCAAGCGGTTCTTCGGCGCCGCGCGCAACATCGAAGGCGGCGGGTCGCTCACGATTCTGGCCACCGCCCTGATCGACACGGGCTCGCGGATGGACGAAGTCATCTTCGAAGAGTTCAAGGGCACCGGCAACATGGAAGTGATTCTCGACCGCCGGATCGCCGACCGCCGGGTCTACCCCGCCATCGACGTCCAGCGGACCTCCACCCGGAAAGAAGAGCTCCTCCTGGCCAAGGACGAGCTCAACAAGGTCTACCTCCTCCGCAACTTCCTGGCGGACATGCCGCCCGTGGAAGCGATCGAGTTCCTGCTGGAGCGGATGAAGCGCACCAAGACCAACACCGAGTTCTTCGCGACGATGGCCCAAGGGTGAGCGGGGGGATGGGCCGGCTGTTGGGCGTCGACTGGGGCGAGAAGCGGATCGGCCTCGCCCTCTCCGACGAATCCCGAACGCTGGCCCAGCCCCTCGACACCCTCACTCGCCGGCCCGGCAAGCGCTTCCCCATGGCGGCGCTGCAGGCGCACCTGGCCACCCACGGGGTGACCGGCATCGTGGTCGGACTTCCCCTCGACGCGGCGGGTGCCGAAGGCGATGCCGCGACGGCCGCCCGGCAGCTGGCCGACGACATCGCGCGGCGCACCGGACTCCCCGTCGCCCTCTGGGATGAGCGCTTCACCACCGCCCGCGTGCTGGGCGCCGTGCGGGAGATGGGCGGGAAGACCCGGGGGCGAAAGGGTGATGTCGACGCCCTCGCGGCGACGCTGCTCCTGCAGCACTACCTCGACGCCCTGCGCGGGAGTGCCGTGTGAAGAAGCGCATCGCCCAGGTCCTGACGGTCCTGCTTGCCGCGTGCTCCACCACGCCGGCCCGTGGCCCCCAGATCGCCGTGACCGTTCCCCACGGTGCGACGCTCGATGTCGCGATGGACTCCCTTTCGGCGCGCGGTGTCATCGCCCATCCGTTCTGGTTCCGGATCTACGCCCGCCTGGTCGGTCTCCGGTCGAATCTCAAGAGCGGGACCTACGCCTTCCATGAAGATGAGACGTGGCGGGTGATCACCGAAGCGCTGTCGACCGGGCGTGGAGCGCTGGTGCATTTCACCACCCCGGAAGGGTTGATGGCCACGGAAGTCGCGGACCTGGCCCGGAGCCGGCTCGGAATCCCCCGCGATTCCTTCCTGCTGGCCATAGCGGACCCGGATCTCAAGTCCGAGCTCGGCGTGCCGTCCAACGCACCGACGGTGGAGGGGTACCTCTACCCCACCACGTATCTCGTGCCCGTCAAGATCAGCGCGCGCGACCTGGTGCGCGCGATGGTTCGCGAGTTTCTGGGCCAGTGGGACTCGACCTGGACGGCGACCCTCGACTCGGAGCACCTGTCACGACAGGCGATCGTCACGGTGGCGTCGATTGTCGAAGCCGAGGTGCGGTATGACCCGGACCGGCCCTATGTGGCGGCGGTGTACTTGAATCGGCTGCGGCGGGGGATGAAACTCGAGGCGGACCCGACCGTGATCTACGCGTATGGCCACCGGCTCAAGCGGGTCTTCGAAAAGAATCTCCTGATCCGGTCACCGTACAACACCTACCTGCACGCGGGACTTCCACCGGGACCCATCGCGCAACCCGGGCATGCGAGTCTGGACGCGACCATTCATCCGGCCGACGTGCCCTATCTCTATTTCGTGGCCCAACCGGACGGGAAGCACATCTTCTCGGTGACCTACGCGGAGCACCTTGCCGCAATCCAGAAGGTCAAGCGACTGAAAGCCGCAGCTCGCGCGAAGCGCGCTCCGGGTCATCCGAGGCCAGCACCGACGCGATAACCGCGACGCCCGCCGCGCCGGCTCGCCTGATCGCGGCGGCGTTGTCCTTGGTAATGCCCCCGATCCCGATCACGGGAAGACCTGCCGGCGCGAGCCGGGCGAGCCTCCCGAAACCCTCCGGGCCCAGGGGGGCACCGGCATCCGATTTGGTGGGGGTGGCGTAACAGGGACCGATGCTCCAGTAGTCGGCCCGGAGGTCGGCGTCACTCGCCTCCGTCGGAGTGCCGACGGAGATGCCGACGATGAAACCGGGTGGGAGGTGTGCGGCGAGGGCCGCCCCGGGGACGTCGTCCTGTCCCAGGTGCACGCCCGCGGCACCAACCGCCAGGGCGACGTCGAGGCGGTCGTTGACGAGCACCGGCACGGAGAGGGCGCCCACGAGAGCCCGCGCGACGTCCGCCACCTCGCGCGCGGGAGCGGGCTTCCAGCGGACCTGGATGGACGTCGCACCACCCGCGACGGCCCGGCGGCACACCTCCACCACATTCCGCCCCTTGAGAAGCGAGGCGTCCGTGAGCACCATCAAGCGCACCCGATCAACGAGCATCGATTGACCACCCGGATTCTGCGGGGGTTGCGCGGCGCCACGACGGCGACCGCCAACACCTCCGACGCCATTCTGGATGCGACGGCCGAGCTGCTCGCCGCCCTGCAGAAGGCGAACGCCTTTGCCCCTGAGGACATCGAGAGCGCCATCTTCACATCCACGCCCGACCTCACCGCCGAATACCCGGCGCGCGCCGCCCGGAATCTGGGCTGGACCGGCGCACCGCTCCTCGGGGCGCAGGAAGTGCCGGTGCCCGGGGGCGTGCCTCTCTGCATCCGCGTCCTCCTTCATTTCTACACGGCGCGGAAGCCGGGCGCGCTCAAACATATCTATCTCCGGGGGGCCGCCGCGTTGCGCCCCGATCGGTCGACATGAACGTCGCGATCACCGCGAAGGGCGCCGCGCGGTGGCGTGCCGGACACCCCTGGGTCTACCGGTCCGATGTTGCCGAGGAGCCGGGCGACCAGGCTGGGGTCGTCCGGGTCACCGACCGGAAGGGCAAGTACCTCGCCCGGGCGCTCTACTCACCGAAGTCGGAGATCAGGCTGCGCCTCCTGACCACCGAGGACGTCGAGATCGACCGGGAGTGGTGGCAGTCGCGAATTGCGGCCGCGGCGGCCAAGCGCACCGGCATCGACGCCACGGCGTGGCGGGTGGTGCATGGCGAGGGCGACGGACTGCCGTCACTCGTCATCGACCGGTACGGCCCGTACGCCGTCGCCCAGCTTCTCTCCGCGGGCGTTGAATCGGCTCGCGAGCACATCGGCGCCGCTATACAGGATGTCCTCCATCCGGAGGGGATCCTGCTCCGAAATGACGCCGCGGTACGTCGGCACGAAGGGCTTCCACTCGAAGTGTCCCTGCTTTCCGGTACGGTGCCGGAGAGCGTCGAGGTCACTGAGTCGGGCGTGAGGTATCTGGCGGCACCGTGGCAGGGCCAGAAGACGGGCGGCTTTCTCGATCAGCGGGAGAACCGCGTAATGCTGGCCGAGCACACGAGGCCGGGCGGCCGCGCCGCCGATTTCTTCGCCTACCACGGCTCCTTCGCGATTCACCTGGCGAAAGTGGCGGGCTCGGTACTGGCGGTGGACTCGAGCGCCGAGGCTCTGGTCCGGGGGGCGAAGAACGCCGCGTTGAACGGGTTTGGGAAGGTGACCTGGAAGGAAGCCAACGTATTTGATCTCTTGCGGGAGTTCGAGGGGCGAGGTGAGGCCTTTGACACGATTGCTCTCGATCCGCCGGCGTTTGCCAAGACTAAAGCGAGTGTCGACCGCGCACTCGCGGGCTACAAGGAGATCAATCTTCGCGCGATGCGGTGCCTCGCGCCTGGCGGCGTACTCTTTACGTGCTCCTGCTCCTATCACGTGCACCGTCGCGACTTCGAGGCCATGCTCCTGGAAGCGGCGCAGGACTCCGGCCGAAGGCTCGAAGTCCTGCGCTTCACGGGTCAGTCCTCGGACCACCCCGAGATCCTCACGATCCCCGAGACCGGCTACCTCAAGGGCGCGCTTCTCCGAGCTGTTTGATCCAGTCGGCAATCGTCGTGACGACCTGAGGATCGACCGGCACGGTCGGGTCCACGTACGTCGGCACTTCCGCCATCCGATCCTTGCTCGCCGCGACTTTGAACATGTGCGTGTCCCCCGCGAAGATCACGAGCGCCGATTTCGGATCTGCCGCGTGGAGCGCCTCTGCATCCGCCACCGTGACCTGCAGGTCGTAGTCGCCCTGCAGGACCAGGACCGGGCAGTGCAGCTGGACGAACGGGCTCTCGACCGCGGCCCCCGGGGCCACGGTATCGGCCTTCTGCTGCGGCGCCTGGAGCAATGCGACACTAAGCGCGATCACCCTGCTCTCCCTTCCACAACAGGTAGGACTGCACCACCGGCGTCAGGGCCGTCACGACGATGGTCCCGATCATGACCGGCAGGATGTTGCCGAGTGGTGTGATGCCTTCGATCAGGAGCGCGCATCCACCGAGCAGGAATACGAACCCGCCGGCCCGGTGCGTCTTCCGCCACACGGTGTCCGACGACAAGGTCCAGGGAGTCCGGATGCCTACGAACCAGTTCGGTTCCACGCGGGGAAGGACGTTCCCCAGAGCGATGAAGAGGACGCCGAGGCCGAGGGGGAGCACGCGGGTCATGGACACCCCGTACCCCAGGCCGTAGGCGAGCACCATGAGATGGACGATGCCCAGGAACAGGATGACGGCATTCGCGATCACCCAGTACGTGTCGGCGAACTTGGCGTAGTTGGCGCGGCGGGGGTCGAGCGCCGGCAGGACCTGGAACAGCAGGGTCAACCCGATCATCATCGCCGGCGCCAGCAACGCGCCGAACGCCCGGGACGAGTAGCCGTTGATGTGGCCACTGGCGTCCCAGTGCGTCGCCATGTGCGGAGGAAGTTTGTCCCACGCGAGCCACGTGGCCACGAGAGCCAGCGCGGCGATTACCAAGCCGAACCATCGGCTACGCATCAGCTCCTCCCGAGAACGTTTTCACGAGATACCGGGCGATTTCCTGAAAGACGGTCGTGTTCAGCCGGTACCGCATGTGCTGCCCCTCCCGCTCCACCGCGACGAGTCCGGCGTTCTTGAGGACCCCGAGGTGGTGGGACACCGAGGCAAACGCGATCGGAAATTCCTCCGCCAAATCGCCGGCCGTGCGGTCCTTCGCGGCCAGGAGCTCGAGGATCTTCCGTCGTGTGGGGTCGGCCAGGGCCTTGAACAAGTGATCCCGCATTGATGAGATATTTAGGTAAATGTCTAATTATTGTCAAGCTTGAATTGGCGCGCCCCGCTTACAAGGTTGCTCAGGTGCCGAATCCCACTGCCGTTCGCCGGGTCCTGACCGGCATCCTGCTCGCCAACCTGGCCGTGGTCCTGGTGAAAGTCGGCGTCGGTCTGGCGTCTGGATCCCTGGGGGTCTTGGGGAGCGCTCTAGATTCGGCCATCGATTCGGCCAACAACGTCCTCGCCTTGATCGTGACCGCGGTCGCGGCGAAAGCCCCCGATGAGGAGCATCCCTACGGACATGGGAAATTCGAAACGCTGGGCGCCCTGGCCCTGGTGGGGTTTCTCTGCGTCTCCTCGTTCGAGCTGCTGCGGGGTGCGGTGAATCACCTGACCTCCGGCGGCCACCCCCTGCCCGTGACCAACACCCAGGTCGGCGTCCTCGCGGCGACGCTCGTGGTGAACGCGGGCGTCGCCCGGTACGAGCGACGGCGCGCGACCGAGCTGCAGAGCGAGATCCTGCTCGCCGACGCCGCACACACGAGTGCCGACGTCCTCATCACCGCGGGCGTGATCGTCGCGCTGCTCCTGGCGCGACGTGGCTGGTGGTGGGCCGACCCGGTCATGGCGATCCTGGTGGTCGGTGCCATCCTGTCGGTCGCCTACCGGGTGCTGATACGGACGGTGCCGGTGCTGGTCGACGAGCGCGTCCACCCACCGGAGCGCATCGCCGAGTGTGCCCGCGGCGTCCCGGGAGTCTGTGACACGTATGACATCCGGTCACGCGGCAGCGCCAATGGGCGCTATGCGGAGCTGACGATTTCCGTGGACGGCGGCGCCACCGTCGCCCAGGCCCACCAGCTCGCGGACCAGGTCGAAGCCCGGTTGAAGGAGCAGCTCGATTTTCACGGTGTCACGGTGCACATCGAGCCATGCTGAACACCGTCGCGCAGGGTTCTCCCCACGCCACCGGGCCCACCCGGCGCCCGCCGCGATCGCAGAAGCAGGAGTATCAGGAATTCCTGCTCCAGCGGATCGAGGAGTACAAGAACACCGTCCCGCGTGAGGAGCTGCTGCGCATCGGCGACGAGGCGGTGCGAGAGCTCGAGTCGGGGGAAGGTCAGTACCTCCTCACCGAAGTGCTCCTCCTCGAACACGTCGACCGGATCATCTCCCGCCGGCTCAAGTTGCCCTCGTTCCGGCGCTGGTCGCAGAACCACCGCGCCTTGCGCACCGCTCAGCGCGAGCCGACCCACTGGGGGCTCGAGTCGAGCGATCCCGTCGCGCAGGGCGTGAAGCGGCTGGAAGCGGGAGACCTGGTGCTCGTGGTGGGCGCCGCGGCGTTGCCCCACGCGCTCTTCGTCGCCGCGCACGACGCGGAAGTCTTCCTGCTCGACCAGGAACTCGGCGCGGTGGAGTCCGCGGAAGGACGCGCCGTGTCCGAACAGCTCGCCGGGCGCTTCCAGGCGCTCGTCGTGAATTTCGGCGGGTGGCTTCCCGACTTGCGTCCCGCACTGACCGTCATCGAACCGAACGCCCTGGCGACCGCGGATGCCGGGGATCGCGAGAACCTGGTCCGCAGGCTTCAGGCCTGCACACGCTCAGGAGGCATTCACGTCATCCTGAGCGTCGATCCCGATGGACCGGGGGTGCTGCCCCTCGCGCCCGATGCGGTCCAGAGCCTGTACGGCGAGTGGCAGGTGGAGCGCCGAAAGCGGCGCGGGCGGGGAGAGGGGTTCGTCGCTACGAAGCCGGTGCGTCAAAGCGACACATAGCTACGCGTGTCAGATTGACGAATAGCCTTCCATTGCAGCTTCGTAACTATCTATAAATCAATAGCTTGTAAACTGCTTCATCTGGCCGGCGTCTTGCCTTTGAAGACGGCATGACCAGCCTCCCTATGTACCTGGAAGACGAGCCGATTGGAATCATTCTCCGGATGGGGCGCGAAGCGCTCAAGCCGGCGAAGATCTGGGCCTACGTATGGTGCGCGGACGGTGAGGCCGGCGAGGATCACCCGCACCAGCACTTGCCTCTCGATCGCCAGCGCTGACCTTCGTTTTTCCTATCCTTTGATCACGTCGAACACCGTCACCGCGTTGTAGTCAGCCGCCTCGCACAGCCACACCCTCAACTTGTAGTGTCCCAGCGGGAGCCTCACGGAATCCGGGAGCGTCACCGCTTCGCGAACCGTCGAGCTGAGATTGATCTGGATGCTGGTGCGGTACGGACCCACCGGCCATGCGCCGGTCCAGATCGGTTCCTGGGTCCGGTTGCTGGGTAACACCGACGCACACACCAGTTTGTTGTCGTGAAAGTTGAAATCGATCGGCGCATCGGAGTGGTTGGTAATCGCAAAGGCGATTACCGGCCTGAGCCGTACCCTCGTCGATGCACCGGAGTCCGGGAAGGCGAACTGATTTGGAAGAATTGCCGCCGCTACCTCGGCGTGTTCCGTGAAGCTGCGGGACACCGTCCGTTCCACTTCGCCCGGAATGCTCATCAGCTTGAGCTTGGCCACTTCGAGCACCGGACTACCCGCGTCATCCGCCACCAGGTGGCCACTCACCTCGCCGTACCGATTCTCATCCCGGTCGATCCCGCTCACCTTGGACAGGTGGAGGAGATTGAAACGGATGTTCTGAACCTGGGCGGGTGCCGGAATGAACAGCGCCCAGGCCGACCCCGTGTCCCGCATGACGATGCCGCGAAACGAGACCGCGGTATCGGGGACTTGAGCCGTCGCGGAGAACGGACCGACCGTCACTGCCGCGGCAATGGCCACTGCACACCGAATGCGCCTCATGGACCACCCCTTCCCGGCCTTCGGGTACCCCTTAACTTGGCCCCCATGCAAGCCATCGTCAAAGAGACGCGCGCGCCCGGGCTGACCGTCAAGGCCGTTCCCGATCCCGCGCCCCCCGCCGCCGGCGAAGTCCTGATCGCCGTCAGGCACGCCGGGGTGTGCGGCACCGATCTGCACATCGCGGATTGGGACGCCTGGGCCTCCGGCCGCATGCATCCCCCCACCATTCTCGGACACGAGTTCGCCGGTGAAATCGTCAAAGTCGGACCGGGCGTGACCGAGCTCTCGGCGGGTCAGCTGGTCACCGCCGAAGGTCACATCATCTGCGGTCACTGCCTCCAGTGCCGGACCGGCAACGGGCACATCTGCAAGAACACGCGGATCATCGGGGTGGACCGGGATGGGGCCTTCGCCAACTACATCGTGATGCCGGCGAGCAACGTGCTGACGCTCGACGGGATCCCGACTGAAATCGGCGCGATCATGGATCCGATGGGGAATGCGTTCCACACGGTCCTGACGGCCGACATCCCGGGGAGCACCGTGTTCGTGGTCGGGTGCGGTCCCATCGGATGCTTCGCGGTCGGCATCGCGCGTGCCGCCGGCGCCGCCAAAGTGATCGCCTCCGACGTGAACCCGAAGCGGCTCGCCCTCGCCGCGAAAATGGGGGCGCACGTCACCATCGATGCCAAGAAGGAGGACGTGACCAAGGCGGTGCTCGCGGCCACCGGGGGCGAGGGAGTCGACGTCGTCTGCGAGATGAGCGGCATTCCGAGCGCCCTGCACCAGGCGTTCGCCACCGTGCGAATGGGCGGGCGGGTGCAGCTCCTCGGCATACCCAAAGACCAAGTGCCCATCGATTTCGCGAACGAAATCATATTCAAGGGCATCACCGTCTACGGCGTCGTGGGGCGCAAGATGTACGAGACCTGGCACCAAATGCGCCGCTTCCTGTCGGCCGGACTCTTCGACCCCCGCCCCGTCATTACACACCGCTTCCCGCTCGCCAACATCGACGACGCCCTCGCGGCCATCCGGTCCGGGGACGCCGGCAAGGTGATCCTGGAGATCTCATGAGTCTCGCCTCCCGCCTCGCGGCCGAACTCCAGCAGTTCCAGAAAGAGGGCGTCTACAAGCGCCTGAACTACCTCGACTCGCCGCAAGGGGCCCGCGTGAAGATGGAGGGGCGCGGGGACGTCATGATTCTGTCGTCGAACAACTACCTGGGCCTCTGCAACGTCCCTGAGGTCGTGAAGGCGGGCCGGGAGGCCCTGGACCGGTACGGCGCGGGGACGGGTTCGGTGCGCTTCATCTGCGGAACCTTTACGGTGCACCGGGAGCTCGAGCAGGCGCTGGCCCGCTTCGTCGGATGCGAATCATCCCTCTCGTACGTGAGCTGCTGGAACGCGAACGAAGGCCTTTGCCCCACCCTGCTCACCGAGCAGGACATCGTGATCTCGGACCAGCTGAACCACGCGTCGATCATCGACTCGATCAGGCTGGCGAAGGCCATCACGAAGTGCCAGACGGCCGTGTACAAGCACTCGGACATGGCCGATCTCGAGGACCGGCTGAAGGCGGCGTCGGGTGCGCGGCTGCGCGTGATCTTCACCGACGGCATTTTCTCGATGGAAGGGGACATCGCCCGCCTCCCGGAGATCGTGGCGCTGGCCAAGAAGTACGACGCGGTGGTCGCCATGGACGACTCCCACGCCACCGGCGTGCTGGGAAAGACCGGACGCGGCACCGCCGAGCATTTCGGGATGCTGGGACAGGTGGACATCATCACCTCGACCCTGGGGAAGGCTCTCGGCGGCGCGGCAGGCGGGTTCACGGCCGGTCCGGCCTCATTGACCGACTACCTCACCCAGCGGTCGCGGCCTCAGCTCTTCAGCAACGCGCTGCCGCCGACCGTGGCGGCGAGCGCGCTCGCCGCCGTGCAGTACACGGAGCGGCATCCGGAACTGGTGACGCGTCTCCGGGAGAACGCGAAGTACTTCCGTGGCCGCCTCGGTGAGCTTGGCTTCAAGCCACTGCCGGGTGAGACGCCGATCGTGCCCGTGATTCTTGGCGAGACATCAAAGGCGATTCAGATGAGCGAGATGCTGTTGGCCGAGGGAGTGTTCGTGACGGGCTTCGGCTACCCGGTGGTGCCGCAGGGGCACGCGCGGGTGCGGTGTCAGATCTCCGCGGCGCATTCGCGGGACGACCTGGACTTCGCGCTGGGGGCTTTCAAGAAGGTGGGTGGTCAGTTGGGGCTGATTTAGAATAAGCCACCATAACGACAGTGTCGTTACAGTCAACACACTGATGTGATGGACCTAAAGTAGTTTCGCGATCGGCTGGCTTAACCTACTTGCGCGCAACAGTCTAGATTCCTACCTTCGGAGCCTCTTAGGGAGGTGTCCGATGAAGCTGGTGTCGCGTCTGACCCTTTGTGCCCTCGCGGTGGCGCTCCTCGTGAGCCCCCGCCTCCTGAACGCCCAAACCACGGGTGGTAGCCACGCCTTCCAGTGGTACTGGGGCGGCGGCGGCGGTGCGTTCATCTACAAGACCAACCTCCAGCCCCTGCATTTCGATCCGATCGTCGGCGGGCACTGGTTGATCACCGGGAAGCGGACCGCGCTTTACCTGAGCTACGAGCAGGCCTTCTTCACCAGCTCCGCGGTCGCGCAGATCCAGGACGCCAACTCCGGCTCGGGCGTGCGGAACGTGTCCTTCTCGAATGTCCGGCGCCTCTCCATCGGCGTGATGGCGATCCCGATCGACGGGCACATTCAGCCCATGATCGGGGGTGGCTTCTCCATCATGCAGATCCTGAACCCGGCCATCGACTGCTCGGGCGCCGACGCCACCACCACCTGCGCCAGCTTTTCCGATTCGAGCCTCGCGGCGCAGGCGGCCAGCGATCAGGCCAGCAAGGCCTTTGCCTGGGGCGCTTTCGGCCTCCAGATCAACTTCGGCCGGCTGGGACTCTACGGCCTGGCCAGTGTGACCTCCTCCGCCCAGCAGTTCATGCTCGATGGCCCGACCTACAGTGTGGTCGGCGGCATCCGGTATTCGCTCGGTTCTTCAAAGGAAGACATCACCGAGCAAAACTGAACCGGTAACTCCCTGAGAGTGAGAAAGGGGCCGACAGTCCGTCGGCCCCTTTTGATTAGCGGGAGGTCCACCGGGAATCGGCGACCCAGAAGCGGAGCGGCCAATCCACGGCCCGGGTAATCCCGATGCGGGGACCCACCGCCACCTTGAACCGGGGCACGTGAGGATCGCGGAGCAGCCGAAGGGAGCCCACGGCCAGGGATTTCCCGTCCTGTCGCCCCGTGACGCCCAGGGCTTGGCAGAGCATGGCAGGCCCCGCACAGAGCCGGCCGGCCGGAATCCCCCGCCCCCGCCGCCTCCGCATGGCCTCGAGGCCTTCGAGTGGCTCGAGCGCACGAAGCAGCACCGCCGAGGGAAACCCCTCGCGCCTCGTGACGGCGTTCAAGCACCAGTGCATGCCGTAAGTGAAGTAGACGTACGCCCTCCCGGGAGGCCCGTAGAGCGATTCGACCATCGGGGAGCGGCGCCCCTTCCAGGCGTGACAGGCGGGGTCGTCCGGGCCGACGTACGCCTCGGTCTCGACGATCCGGCCCACGGTGCGGCGGCCACCGATGGTCGAAACGAGAAGGTGCCCCAAAAGCCTACGCGCGACCAACGGAGTCGGCCGCGCGTAGAAGTCGTCGGGAAAGGGGTGTCCGGTCAGGCGTTTCCTCCGCCGGTCAGGCCCCGCTTCACCCGCGTCCAGAAGGACTCGCCTGACGTGTCAGGCTCCGGAGCCTTCTTCGGAGCGGGGGGTGGGGCATGAGGTGCGGGAGCAGAAGGTGCCACTGGAGACGCCTCGGCACGGGGAGACTCCGCGGCCGACCGCTCCCGGTTCCCTTCTCCAGTGCCGCCACTCCCGCCGCGACCACGTCCCCGGCCTCCACGACGGCTCCGGCCACCGCGCTCCCCTCGTTCACCCCGCTCCGGACGCTCCCCTGAGCCCTCGGCGTGCTCGCCGCGAGAGCCGCCCCGGGCACCGCGGCCACGGCCGCCCCGGGGACGATCTCCCCGCTCCGGGCGTTCGCGGCGCTCACTGCCCGAGTTCGAGTCACTATTGCCGGACGCCACCGGGGTCTCGACGGGCCCAACACGCGGCGAGCCGGCCACCGGCGTGTTGATGGGGCGTGGACCGCCCTTGGAGCCGCGACGGAACCGCGCGCTGCGAGCCGGAATGTGGCCCGCCACCGGCGTGGAGTACGGCGGGGGCGGCGCCGAGCTCTGGGGCATGGGGGGCTCGTCTTCTTCCTCGTGATAGGACCGCGCCCCGGCAGCAGGTGGTTGCGAGGACCCTTCGTCATGAGCCTTCGGAGCCGCCTCCTCGAGAGCGGGTGTATCCACCGGCTCCTCATCACGGGATTGCCCCAGGGCTTGCTTCAAGAGGCCGAATGCATCCCCGACGAATGAGCTGCGGCGTTCGGCGGGCGCTTCGGGTTCCGCGGGCGCGCCCGGCGAGGCCGCCGGAGCCTGGGAGGCCGCCCCGCCAAGAGCGATCTCGAACTGACCATTCTCGCGACGGGTGACGTGGATGAGACCCCGGTGTGCCGCCTCCTGGACGAACTTGGTGAACCGGGAGAACCCGGCGTCCTTCTCGTCGAACGCGGGGTCGATCTCCTGCATCACCTGCTTCAGGCGGTCCGAGCGCATCACATCGTTGTGGGCGGTCATCTGCTTGACCGCTTCGACGACCAGCTTCCACACGTCCCACCGCTCGTGCACGATGTCGCTTTCCTTCTGGAAGCCCGCGAGCTCGTTGTACGAGTAATACTCGTCGCAGTTCTGGATCAGGAGGTCCGACGAGGATTCCCGGATCCCCACGCCGATCACGTACTTCCCGTATTCCTTGAGCTTCAGGACCAGCGACGAAAAGTCCGAGTCGCCGGAGAGCAGAATGAACGTCCCGATCTCGGGCCGCGTGAATACCAGCTCGAGTGCATCGATCGCGAGGCGGATGTCGGTGGCGTTCTTCTTGTTCGAGCCGTAGGCCGGCGCGAAGATCAAATCGATGGAAGATTCGGACAGTGGGACGATGTACTGCGGATACCGGCGCCAGTCCGCGTAGGCCCGCTGCACGGCCACCTTGCCGCGGATGATTTCGGATTGGAGCAGGCGCCGGAGCTCGGTCTGGAGATCCGAGCGGATGCCCATGGTGACATTGTCGAAATCGATGAGGAGTGCGGCGTTCGGAGCGTGGGCGGGCGGTTCCTTGTGAACCGGTCGCGAGAGGTGTGCGTGAGGCTGTTGCATCAATTGTCCTTCTTGAAAGGCCCGCTTGCTCGTCGTAGGCGAAAAGCGTAGGCGCGAATGCGCGCGTGAGGCAGGCCAGAAATGCGCAGCGGCAATGGGGGAAACTCAACAGGGAAGTGGCGCGCGAGGCGCGGCCCGGCATACCCTCGTTCCGACCCGGGCGCGCGACGCCACCACGCTTTGGTCGCCGTCCGCCGGAACCCTTTAATTGTAAACGACTTGCCGTGTTGTTACTAGTCCCCTAACACCTTGATGATTACTCGCTTTTTCCGCTGGCCGTCCCATTCGCCGTAAAACACCCGCTGCCAGGGCCCCAGGTCGAGCTTCCCGGCGGTGATGGGCACGATCACCTCGTGCCCCACGGTGAGAGAACGCAGGTGCGCCGCCGCATTGTCCTCCCCCGTCTCGTTGTGCCGGTACCGGGGCGGGTCCCACGGAGCGATCGTCCCCTCCAGCCACTTCAGAATGTCGTGCCAGAGCCCCGATTCATGGTCGTTCACGAAGACCGACGCCGAGATGTGCATCGCCGATACCAGGACCATCCCCTCACGAACCCCCGATTCGGCCACCTGGGTCTCGACCGTATCGGTGATATCGATGATCTCCTGACGCTGCTTCGTGTTGAACCACAGGTAGTGAGTGTGACTGCGCATGGATCTCCTCGCTTGGCGCCGTGTGTCGAATTGTCGCACCCCTGCGAATTCCATAGATTGCTTCACCAATATGCCACTCCCCTTCCGCCGCCGGATCTTCGCGATCCTCGTGGCGATGACGGCCATCCCCACCGCCATGGCGGTGACCGGGCTCGTGCTCAGTGTGCGGGCCTCGGGACCGATGGCGGGAGCCCGGGCCTCCCTGGAAGAGGTGGCGGCCTCCGCGCGCACCATGCTCAAGACGGTGGACACCACCCAGTTCTCCAGTCGCGAGCGCCGGGCGATGGACCACCACCTGGATCAGATCTCCGCCTCGGTCACGCTCGCCCAGCGCGCCCAGACCCTTCGCAACTATTCGTCCGCCGGGTTCGCCGCGGTCATCATCGTCCTCGGCGCCGTGCTGCTCTTCGTCGCGGTTCGCGTCGCCGGCCACCTCTCCCGCCAACTCTCCCGTCCCATCGATGAGCTCGTCGGGTGGACCAGACTGATCAGGCGACGCGAGCCGCTCCCGGGTGGCCCTCCACAGCGCGGCGCCCCCGAGTTCGAGGCGCTCCGCCAGGCGGTCCGGGAACTGGCCGCCGCGCTCGAAACCGCGCGCGAGCGCGAGCTCGAGTCCGAGCGGCTCCGCGCCTTCCGGGAAGTCGCCCGCCGGGTGGCCCACGAGATCAAGAACCCGCTCACCTCGATGCGGATCGCGGTCGATCAGCTC
>Ga0070730_10002501_pt1 | contig 16717 bp, 15 predicted proteins | sample Coa_R1_3_FD_66447 | JGI IMG/M metagenome (GOLD analysis project Ga0070730, IMG submission 66447) | Surface soil microbial communities from Centralia Pennsylvania, which are recovering from an underground coalmine fire - Coalmine... | ecosystem: Environmental > Terrestrial > Soil > Unclassified ... | reverse complement strand
GTCGGTGTTCAGCAGCGTCACCTTGATCTCGCCACGGTACCCGGCGTCCACGGTGCCCGGCGCATTGACGATCGTTACGCCGTGCCGGGCGCCCAGGCCCGAGCGCGGGTGCACGAACGCCGCGTAACCCTCGGGCAGGGCGATCGCCACCCCCGTGGGCACGATGGCCCGTTCCCCCGGTGCCAGGGTCACGTCCACCGCGGCGTACAGGTCCACCCCCGCGTCACCCGGGTGCGCCCGGGCGGGCAACGGCAGGCCCTGGTCGAGGCGCTTGATGAGCACCGGAACGGCGTCCACGGCGGCGGTGGCTGGCTGGTGCGCGGTCACGCAGGTGACCCTACCCCCGCGGGGGCAGTACTCCCGGCGGATCCGCACCGTCCGGCTCGGTGCTGCGCTGGCCCAGCAGGTAGGGGACGGCCCGGAACAGCACGGCCGCCAACGGCACCGCCACCACGGCCCCCGCGATGCCGCCGGTCACCCCGCCGACGGCCAGCACCAAGATGATCGCCAGCGGGTGGAAGCGCACCATCCGGCCCACTACGAGCGGCTGCAGCAGGTGGCTTTCCAGCTGGTTCTCGAGGATGAAGATGACCACCAGGATCAGGGCGGCCACCCAGCCGCGGGTGCCCAGGGTGACCACGACCGCGAGGGTGCCCGCCACCAGGATGCCCACCAGCGGGACAAAGGCCGCGAGGAAGACCAGGATCACCAGCGGAACCAGCAGCGGCACGCCCATCACCCACAGGGCGAAGCCGATCACCACGGCGTGGATGGCCGCCACCGCCACGGTGCCGCGGACGTAGTAAGTGAGCGCCAGCCAGGCCGCGCCGCCGGCGCCCCTGGCCCGCGCCCGGGGCTCGGGCCCGAGGAAGGACGTCAGCCACGCCCAGATCCGGTCGCCGTCCTTCAGCAGGAAGAACGTGACGAACAAGGTCAGCGCCAGCCCGGCGAGCACCTCCAGGAAGATCTTCCCCCCGGACACCACCGTGCCAGCCACCGCGGACTGGTGCTGCCTGAGGAATGTGAGCAGCCGGTTGGACAGCTCCTCCAGCCCGGCCCGGTGCAGGTGGAAGGGCGCTCCGGCGAGCCAGCGCTGGAGGCTGGCGGTGGTGTGGCCGACGTCGGTGACCAGGCCCTGGTAGTCGGCGGAGGTCTGGGTGGCGGCGAGCACGGCCACCCCGGCCAGTATCGCGAGAGCGGCGAGCACGGTGCACCAGGTGGCCGCGAGGGCGGGCAGGCCGGACCGCCGCAGCCGCTGGGTGAGCGGCTGGAGGAGCGCGGTGAACAGCAGCGCGGCCACGCACGGCAGCAGCACCAGGCGCAGCGTGCTGATCAGGCGGAACACCGCGTACAGCAGCGCGCCGAGGATGAGCAGCCGCCACGCCCAGCCGGCCGAACGCTCCAGCCACCCGGGTGCCCGCGGCTGGGCGGGCCGTTGCGTCGGCCCCGCATCCGCGCTGGCGGGCCCGGTGTGGACCGGATCCCCCGGGCACAGGCCGTCGTCACCGGCCCGGGCCGCGTCCCCCGCGTCCTTCGGGACCGCCGCGGCGGGTGCGCCACGATCCGACGGGCCGTGCCAGCGCTGTCGCCCCATCATGTCCTCATGTAACCAACTACCGTGGGCTCATGCGTGTTTACCACGAACGGCTCCGCGTGCCATTCACCTGGTGGCTGCTCGGCCTGGTAGTGATTCTCCTCCTGGCCACCGAGGTGGTCGCGGGGTACTCCTGGCCGATAGCGGTCGCCATCTACCTGGTCCTCACCGGCTGCCTGGTCGCCCTGCTGGTGTCCTGGGGACGGCCGGCGGTGGTGGTGGCCGACGGAGAACTGCGGGCGGGGCCAGCCCGGCTGCCGCTGGCCGCGGTGGGCGAGGTCAGCGCGCTGGACGAGGCGCAGACCCGGTCGCTGCGCGGTCCGCGCGGCGACCCGGCCGCATTCCTGATGATCAGGCCGTACCTGCGGTGCGCAGTGTACGTGGAGGTGGCCCAGCGCGGCGCGGAGCGCCGACAGCCGCACGGCCGGCCGCGCGTGGGCGGGTTCTGGCGGCGCGCCGAGACCGCCCCCCAGGTGACGGACAGCCCGTACTGGCTGGTCGGCACCCGGCATCCGGCCGAGCTGGCGGCCGCGATCAACCGGGCACGGACCGCCGCCGCAGCGGGTGGCGCCGCCGTGGGATGATCGACCGTCAACCGGGCACCCGTGCCGCCAGGGCCGGGAGCGCAGAGAGGAACGGGAATGTCTGACAAGCGCGGGGACGGCGTCAGCAAGGCGGTGAGCAGCATGGCCGCTCTCGCCGCCGGCATGGGCACCCGCAAGCTCGTGACGGCCGGCTGGAAGAAGGTCACCGGGAAGGAACCGCCCAGCGACCCGCACGACCCCCACGTGGGCATCGGCGAGGCACTGAGCTGGGCGATCGTCCTGGGCGTGACGATGGAGACGGCCCGCCTGCTGGCACAGCGCGCCGCCACGCGGCGGCTGCGCCGCGGCGCCGGCGCCGATTAGCACCCGCACTGAGGCCGGACGGCCTGCCGGGCCTGGCGGTCAGGTGACCGAGCCGGCGGCCGCGCCGGTGGCGCGGTCCCCCCACCGGGCCAGGGCCTCGTCCAGGTCCAGCGGGGCGATCATCGGGCCGCTGCTCAGCTCCGCCTCCCAGTCCTCGGCCGGCACCCGCCACATGACCTCGAACTCGATGCCGCTGGGGTCCTTCGCATACAGCGACTTCGACACCCGGTGGTCGCTGGCGCCGACCAGGGCACCGCGGGCGGCCAGGCGGCGGCGCACCTCGTCCAGTTCGGCCAGCGTGCCGACCTCCCATGCCAGGTGGTACAGCCCCACCCGGGCGGCGGCGTCCCGGGCCGTGGGGGCGGCGCGGTCGAGCGCGAACAGGCCCAGGTCGTGGTCGTTCGCGGACCCCGGGGCGCGGAGAAAAGCGGCACGGCCGGCCATCTCGCTGCGGATCTCGAACCCGAGCGTCTCGGTATAGAACCCGACGGCGCTGGCCAGGTCGTGGACATAGAGGACGGCGTGGTTCAAACGGCGCACAGCCATGGCAGGCTCCTGTTCGCAGAAGACGCTCTCTCCGGGAGAAGCGGCGGCATGCCATCCTGATTCCCGCCACGCGGCCCGAGATCGCGGGCGCCCGGGAACCGGGTCAGCGGCCTATCTGCCTGCGGCGCTGGACGTTCTTCAGCCGCCGCCGCTGGGAGGGATCCAGCATCAGGTAGCCGGCCACCGGGACCGCGATCGCGGCGAGGATGACCACCAGCGCGATCCACGGATTGATGAATAGCAAGATGAGACCGATGATGACGCCACCGATCGCGATCTTCATCCGACCCGACACGTTTCCTCCTCACGGCCAAGGACGCGGTCATTAGCCGCTCCCGCCCAAGTCCACCACACCCCGGCCTCTTTCGCTAAACCGCCGGGCGAACCCAGCGTAGTTCCGGCCCCGGACGGGGCCCTGGTCGCGTCCGCGGGCCCCGGCCGGCCAGGATGTCAGCAGGACCCGGGGAGGCACCTATGCCACTGTCATTGCCGATCGACGCCGATGCCAACGAGTTGCTGTCGGCCAGCCCGCTCGCGCTGCTCATCGGCATGCTGCTCGATCAGCAGGTGACCATCGAGAAGGCGTTCACCGGCCCGCGCGATCTGGTGCGCCGGCTCGGCCACGAGCCAACGGCCGCCGAACTGGCCGCCTTCGACCCCGAGGCGCTGGTGGCGATCTTCAGCGCCCGGCCGGCCCTGCACCGCTACCCACGCGCCATGGCCGGCCGGGTGCAGGCGATGTGCCAGCAGATCGTGGACCGTTACGGCGGTGACCCGGCCGGCGTGTGGGCGGGCGCCAAGACCGGTGCCGAACTGCTGGCCCGGCTCCGGGAGCTGCCCGGGTTCGGCGCGGACAAGGCCCGGATCTTCCTGGCGCTGCTGGGCAAGCAGTACGGCGTGCGGCCGAAGGGATGGCGGGAGGCGGCCGGTCACTTCGGTGAGCGGGGCAGCCACTGCTCGGTGGCCGACATCGTCGACGCCGAGTCGCTGGCCGCCGTGCGCGCCTACAAGCAGGGCATGAAGGCTGCCGCGAAGGCCGCGGCGGGTGCCGCCGGCTAATGCGGGGCCCTAGCTGATGCCGTGACGCTTGAGGATCGCGGCGACCTCCCCGAAGTCCTCGTCGTCCGCCGGTGCGCCCTTGCGCTTCGCCGGCACCGGGGGCGCCTTGGCCCGGCCGGGCATCCCGGCCGGGCGGGCAGCCGCCGGCGCAGCCGTGCCGAGCGCCCTGGGACCGGGGGACTCCTTGCCGTCCCGGTCCGTTTTGGCCTGCTTGCGCCGACGGCCGCGCAGCCCGCCGGTGACCACGAACAGCACCAGCGAGACCGCGGCGATGATCACACCCGACCAGACCTTGGGCGAGAACGCCAGGCCGCCGAAGAAGTCACCGATCGCGACGCCGAACCGCCACAGCACCTGGAGCACACCGACCAGGTAGGCGGCGATCGGCAGCAGCGACCAGGCGACGCCGCGCAGCGCGGCGCGGACACCGCGGCGGCGCAGCGCGAACCAGCTCCCGATCAGCCCGAGGGCGGTCAGCCCGCCACAGAGAAAGAACCATGGGATCTGGCTAAAGGACATGGCCTTCTCCCCTCAGCGGAGCCTTCACCTCCATCGTCGCACACCGCGAGGGATGCGCCAGCCGTTGCTGGCGCGCTGCTGGCGCGCGCTCAGGACGCTGCCGCGGTGTTCTCCGGGAAGTGGCAGGCCACCCAGTGCCCGGGAGCCAGCTCCTCCAGCGGCGGCGGGACCGTGCGGCACACCTCCTGCGCCTTCCAGCAGCGGGTGTGGAACCGGCAGGCGGGCGGCGGGTTGAGCGGGCTCGGCACGTCCCCGGTCAGGCGGACCCGCTCCCGGCGCTGCCGGTGCCCGTCCGGGGTGCGCTGGACCGGCTCCGGCAGCGGCACCGCCGACATCAGCGCGACCGTATAGGGATGCCGCGGCCGCGCGTAGAGGTCCGCGCTGCCGGCCAGCTCCACCAGGTTCCCCAGGTACATGACGGCGACCCGGTCGGCCACATGCCTGATCACCGACAGGTCATGGGCGATGATCACATAGGTCAGCCCGAGCTCGGCCTGGAGGTCGTCCATCAGGTTGATCACCTGGGCCTGGATGGACACGTCCAGGGCGGACACCGGCTCGTCCGCCACGATGAGCTTGGGCCGCAGCGCGAGCGTGCGCGCGATCCCGATCCGCTGCCGCTGGCCGCCGGAGAACTCGTGCGGGTACCGGTTGTAGTGCTCGGGATTGAGGCCGACAAGCTCCAGGAGCTCCTGCACGCTCTGCTTGGTGCCCTTCTCGGTCTTGACCTTCTGCAGCCGCCACGGCGCGCCGACGATGGTGCCGACCGTGTGCCGCGGGTTCAGCGACGAGTAGGGATCCTGGAAGATCATCTGCACTTCGCGGCGCAGCGGGCGCATGGCCCCGGCGCTCAGGTGCGTGATGTCGCGGCCGTCGAAAATGATCTTCCCGGCGGTCGGCTCGATGAGCCGCACCAGCATGCGCGCGGTGGTGGTCTTCCCGCAGCCGGACTCGCCGACGATGCCGAGGGTCTCGCCCCGGGTCACCTCGAATGAGACGTCATCCACGGCGCGGACCAGGCCGACCTGGTGCCTGAAGATGATCCCCCGGGTGACCGGGAAATGCTTGGTCAGCCCGCTGACCGTCACCAGGGCGTCGGCGGAAGGAGCCTGGGCTTGTGTGGGCCCGCTGAGCGGCGCGGTCACGCGTCCTCCCCCTGGTAATGGCTGGCAGCCGGCGCGAGCTTGGCCGCCGTGGCCAGCTCGGCCCAGATGCGGCGCTGCTCGTCGGTGCTCAGGTGGCAGGCGGCCTCGTGACCGGGCCCGACCGCGCGCAGCGGCGGCACCTCGTTCACCGAGCGGCCGTTGGTGCTGGCCGCATAGGGGCAGCGCGGATGGAAGGGACAGCCAGAGGGAACGTTGATCAGGCTCGGCGGGGTGCCGGGGATCGGTATCAGCCGCTCGCTGCGAGCCCGGTTCATGCGTGGCATGGAGGCAAGCAGCCCCCATGAGTAGGGATGGGCGGGCCGGTTGAAGATGTCCTCGCTGGTCCCGTACTCGGCCATCCGGCCCGCGTACATGACCAGGATGTCGTCGGCGAGCTCGGCGACCACGCCAAGGTCATGGGTGATCATGATGACCGCGGAGCCGAACTCCTGCTGCAGGTCGGAGATGAGGTCCAGGATCTGCGCCTGGACCGTGACGTCGAGCGCGGTGGTCGGCTCGTCGGCGATCAGCAGTTCGGGGTTGCAGCTCAGTGCCATCGCGATCATCGCGCGCTGGCGCATGCCACCGGAGAACTGGTGCGGGTAGTCATCCACCCGGGTCTGCGGGTTGGGGATGCCCACCCGCCGCAGCATGTCGACGGCGTGCGCCTTGGCCGCCTTCTTGCTCACCTTGTTGTGGACCAGATACGCCTCGGCGATCTGGTAGCCCACCGTGTAGAACGGATGCAGGGAGGACAGCGGGTCCTGGAAGATCATCGCCATCCTGCTGCCCCGGAGCTCGCGCACCCGGGCCGGCGTCGCGGCGACGAGTTCCTCGCCGTCCAGCCAGATCGTGCCGCCGATGCTCGCCCTCGTGCCGTGGTGCAGGCCCATGATGCCCAGGCTGGTGACGCTCTTCCCGGACCCGGACTCGCCCACGATGCCGAGCGTCCTGCCCCGGTCGAGGCTGAACGAGACACCGTCCACGGCTTTCACCAGGCCGTCGTCGGTGGGAAAGTGGATCTTCAGATCGCGGACCTCGAGCATGGCCGAGGCCGGGGGCACCGATGCGTCGGTCACCTCGGGCGCTGCCCGGTCCCGGGCGCGCTCGCCGCGGCCCCCCAGGCCCCCGAGACCCCCCCTGCGGCCTGCCATCATTTCCTCACTCTCGGGTCGACCACGGCGTACAGCACATCCACTGCCAGGTTGGCGATCACGATGAAGAACGCCGCCAGCATGGTCACGCCCAGGATCTCCGGCAGATCCTGGTTCTGGATGGCAAGGATGGTGAACAGGCCAAGGCCGTGCAGCGAGAAGGTGGTCTCGGTCAGGACGGCACCGCCGAGCAGCGCGCCCAGGTCCATGCCGAAAATCGTGATGATCGGGGTCAGCGCGGCGCGCAGCCCGTGCCTGACGATCACCGTCCGCTCGGGCAGGCCTTTCGCCCGCGCCGTCCGGATATAGTCCTCGCCCATCGTCTCCAGCATGCCCGCCCGGGTCAGCCTCGCATAGAGCGCCGCGTAGAGGAAGGCGAGGGTGATCCAGGGAAGCACCAGGTTCCGGGCCCACAGCAGCGGGTTGGTGGTGAGGCTCACGTAGGTGACGTTGGGGAAGATCGGCCACTTGTAGCTGAACAGTTCCAGGGAGATCAGCCCGGTGAAGAAAATCGGCAGCGACACCCCTGCCAGGGCCAGGCCCATGGAGAACCGGTCGAACAAGGTGCCGCGCCTGAGGGCGGAAATCACGCCGATCGTCACGCCGCCGATCAGCCACAGGATGGCGCCCCCGGCGGCCAGCGAGGCGGTCACCGGCATGTCACTGACCATCTGCGGCCAGACGGGCTGCTGGGTCTTGAAGGAGTAGCCGAAGCACGGCGGCGGGCAATAGGTCGTGCTCGTCCCAGCGTTGTAGTGCTCGCCGAAAACCAGTCCCCGCAGGAACCTCCCGTACTGCACATAAATCGGCTCGTTGAGGCCAAGCTTGGTCTCGATCTGCAAGACAGCCGAGCGGGTGGGGTTACGGCCCACGTACTGGGTGGCCAGCTGATACGGGGTCTGCCCCGCCAGCCGGGGGATCAGGAAGAAGATCGCAAACGTGATCATGCTGACCACGATCAGCAGGAAGACCGTGGCAATCAGGCGCCGGACGATGAAAGTGACCACTGTAGGCGGCCCGGGTGCCCGGCCGGGGATTCCCGGCCGGGCACCAGTGCCTTCACCCGCTCTCTAGCTTCTGCTGCTGACTCTTTGGCGCTCGCTACTTCGTGCCGAGCACCGCATAGTTGTACATGCCGTAGTACGGCTGCACGTACACGTTGGTCAGCTTCGGGCTGCGGTAGAGCAGCGACTTGGCATACACCTCCGGCAGGATGCCCGCGTCCTTCATGATCTGCATGTCGATCTTGCTGGTGTAGGAGTTGCGCACGCTGGCGTTGGTGACGGATGCGAACTTGTTGAGGTCATTGTTGACGACCGGGTCGTTCAGCTCCTCGATGTTGGTGTTGCCGGCCGCGCCAATGGTGTTGCCGGCGGAGATGAAGTCGAAGAATCCGTATCCGTCCGGCCAGTCCGGCGCCCAGCCGCCGAACAGGATGCCGAGGTCGTGCTGGTGCACGTACTTCGGGACGCCCGCGAAGTTGGCGTAGTAGGTGCCGGCCGGGTAGCCGTGCAGCGTGGTCTTGATGCCGACCTGGCTCAGCGCCTGCTGCAGTGCCGTGGCGGCCGCCACCTCCTTGGGCCGGTCGCTGCGGTAGGCGATCCCGGTGGTGAAGCCGTTCGGCTGCCCGCACAGCTTGAGCTCCGCCTTGGCCTTCGCCACATCGCCCTGCGGCTTGGTCAGCGCCTCGTAAAGGTCGAACTTCTTGTACCCGATGACGTTCGGCGGTGCCACCGTGCTGGCGATCGCGCCACCGGCGAACGGGCCGCCATATGCGGTCTGCTGGTTGACCTTGTTGGCCGCGTATTCGATCGCCCTCCGGCAGTACACGTTGTTCATCGGCTTGACGACGGTGTTGAGATAGGCGAACCACAGGAACCCGCTGACCGGGTCGTCGGCCTGCGCTTTCAGCGACGGCGAGGAGAGGATCTTGGCCCGGGCCGCCGCCTGAACACCGCTGCCGGCCATATCCACGCTCAGGTCACCCGCGAGCAGCCGGTTGTCGATGTCGTTGGCGTTCATGTTCATGGTGACAGTGATCTTGCTGGCCAGTTGCTTGGCGTTCGGGTCGGTGGCCGGGTTCCAGAACGTGTTGGGCACCAGCGTGAGCTGCTTGTTGAGCTGGTAGCTCTGGAACTTGTAGGGGCCGGTGGAAATCGGGTGCAACTGGTAGTTTGCGCCGGTGTCCTTGTTCGGCGGCACCGGGGCAGACTGCGGGATCGCGGCCACGTAGTTGAAGTCGGCGAACGGCTTCGCCAGGTGGAACACGACGGTGGTCGCGTTCGGGGTAGCGATAGCGGTGAGGCCCATCAGGTTCTTGGAGCGGTCCTTGAACGGGCCCGGGTAGGTCGAGGCGTTCCCGCCGAGCAGCAGCGGATAGTAGGACGGGCCGAGCGGGAACAGGGTGCGGTCGAAGGTGCGCTCGATGGCGTACTTGACGTCTTGCGAGGTGACCGTGGTGCCGTCCTCGAACTTGACGTTGGGCTTGATGTGGTAGGTCCAGGTGAGCCCGTTGTTGCTGACCACGCCGGGCGCGGTCGCCAGGTCCGGGACCACCTGCAGCCCGCACTTGCCCGGGCAGGACTTGTAGGTCATCAGCGGCATCGTGTACAGCCGCGTGAAGTTCCACATGAACGCGTAGTAGGTGTTACCGGGGTCGGTGGAGTCCGGGGTACTGCTCAGCCCGAACGAGATCGTCCCGCCCTTGTGGTTGGACGGGTTGACCACCCCGGTGACGGCGGCGTTGAAGGCAGCGGAGCTCGTGCCGCCTCCGCCGCCGCTGCTACTGCCGCCGCCGCCACAGGCGGCAAGGGCAAACGTGGCTACCGCGCCGATTGCGGCCAGCCCCGTGAATCCGCGTCTCTTCATGAGATGAAACGCCTCCCGTCGTGTTTGATTGCCGGCAAGATTCGGCATTGGCTTACCGGCTGCTTCTCGGGTCGAGCGCGTCGCGCAGCCCGTCTCCGAACAGGTTGAAGGCCATCACCGTCAAGAAGATGGCCATGCCGGGAATGATCATGGACATGGGATCGATCGAGTAGAAGCCTTGGTTGACCGCCTCCGAGAGCATGCCACCCCAGCTCGGCGTCGGCGGGATGATGCCCACCCCCAGGTAGGACAGGGCGGCCTCGAACAGGATGTTCACCGGGAGCAGCAGCGTGGTGTACACCAGGATCGGCGCCACCAGGTTCGGCAGCAGTTCGCGGAACAGGATGTAGGGCCCGCGGGCGCCCAGGCTGCGCGCCGCGTCCACGAACTCCCGCTCGCGCAGCGACAGAACCTGGCCGCGGATGATCCGGCCCATGTACGGCCAGGCGAAGAACCCGATCACGAAGATCAGCAGAGCGATACGCAGCGAGTTGCCCGACAGGCCGAACGCAGTGGACGGGATCACCCCGACCAGCGCGATCGCGAACACCAGCAGCGGGAAGGCGAGGAAGACGTCCATGGAGCGCGCGATCACCGCGTCCACCCACCCGCCGAAATAGCCGGCGATGATCCCCATGAAGACGCCGATGCTGACCGCGAGCGCGGTGGCCAGGAACGCGATGAGCATGGAGACCTGCGTCCCGTCGACGACCCTGCTGAGCATGTCACGGCCGGTGATCGGCTCCACGCCGAACGGGTGTGCCACGCTGATCCCGCCGAACGAGCCGATGGGGCGGCTGAAGGTCGGGTTGATCAGGTTCGCGTGGTAGGTGTCCGGGTTCTGCACCAGGTGCGGCCCGATGAGGGCGACCAGGATCAGGAAGATAATGAAGATCCCGCCGCCTATCGCGACCCGGTCGCGGCGCAGCCGCAGCCACGCGATCTGGCCCAGTGAGCGGCCTTGGATCGCCGCCCCGCCGATCCCCTCGAGGATCGCTTCGGGCGCGGCGGACTCCGGGGTCATTTCCAGTGGGGCAGCCATACTCGGCAGTATCTCCCGGCTGATCCTCAACTAGCCCTGCCCATGCCATGGGCAGAGCCGCTTGCCATACCTTTACCGGGAGGATGTCCCGGGCGGCACCCGCTGCGCCAGAGGACCACGGGGGTCGTTCTGCGATTGTGACCTAATTAGAATTCTTTCGTCACTGCCTGGCCGGGCCGTCAAAGTTTCCTGTCGCGACGCCCTCCAGCAGGTCAATGCCCACCTCTTCCAGCGATTCCACGGTGACCAGCCCGGGGCCGGGCGGCACTGGCACGCTGGGCACCGCGATGACCGGGCAGCCCGCCGCGCGGGCCGCCGCGACCCCGGTGGGCGAGTCCTCGAGCACCACGCACCCCGGCGTGGGCACCCCCAGCCTAGCGGCGGCCAGCAGGTAGGGTTCCGGGTCCGGTTTACCCCGGCGGACATCCTCGCCGCACACGGTCACGCCAAAGCTCAGCCCGCTGACCTTCAGCACCGCGTCCATGATCGCCCGGGAGGAGGCGGTGACCAGCGCGCACGGCACGCCGGCGGTGTTCAGGGCGGCCAGCAGCCGGGCGGCGCCCGGCTGCAGCGGCAGCCCGCGCTCCAGTATCAGCCGCGCCATGCCGTCGACCAGCCAGCGCGCCACGTCCTCGCGGCTGGCCGTGACCGGTGCGGCGGCCTTGGCCAGCAGCCAGGACACGGTCCGCTGCAGCGAGCCGCCGATGAGCGCCCGCTGGTCCGCCTCGCCCCACTGGCCGCCGAGCCGTTCGGAGACCTGGCGCTCGATCACGAACCACAGCGGCTCGGAGTCGACGAGCAGCCCGTCCATGTCGAACAGGACCGCGCGCAGTGCCGCCCGGGAGGGCGGCCCCCCGGGGCGCGCCGCGGCGGCCCGCCACGGGCGGCGGGGGTCCGGCGCGGTCATGCGCTGAAGTACCTCGCCTCGGGGTGGTGCGCGATCAGCGCGTCCGTGGACTGCTCGGGCACGAGCTGAAACTCCTCGGACAGCGCCACCCCGATCCGCTCCGGGCGCAGCAGCCGGACCACCTTGGCCCGGTCCTCCAGGTCGGGACAGGCCGGGTAGCCGAACGAGTACCGGCAGCCCCGGTAGCCGACCTTGAGGATGCCGTCAAGACCGGGCGGGTCAAAGGAAGCCAGGCCAAGCTCCGCGCGCACCCGGCCGTGCCAGTACTCCGCGAGGGCCTCGGTGAGCTGCACGGACAGCCCATGCAGCTCCAGGTAGTCCCGGTAGGCGTCCTTGGCGAACAGCTCGGCGGTCGCCCGGCTGATCTTCGTGCCGACGGTGACCAGCTGGAAGCCGACCACGTCAGGCTCGCCCGACCCGGCAGGCCGGAAGAAGTCGGCCAGGCACAGGTGACGGTCGTGCCGCTGCCGCGGGAAGGCGAACCGCTCCCGCTCGGCACCGCTGTCGTCCAGCACCACCAGGTCGTTGCCCTCGCTGACGGCGCGGAAGTACCCATACACCACCGCGGCCTCGACCAGGCCCTCCGCCTGGATCCGGTCCAGCCACATCCGCAGCCGGGGGCGGCCCTCGGCCTCGACCAGCTCCTCGTAGGAGGGCCCGCCCCCGCCCCGGGCCGGCTTGAGCCCCCACTGGCCCAGGAACGTGGCGCGCTCGTCGAGGAAGGCCGCGTAGTCGGCCAGCGCAATGCCCTTGACGATCCGGTCGCCGTAGAACGGGGGGGCCGGTATGTCGTTGTCGGAGGCGACGCCCGAGCGGGCGGGCATGGCCTCGGGCGCGGTGAGCCGCAGCCGCGCGCCCCGCTTCACCCGGGCCTCCCGCAGCGGGGGCAGCTGGGCACCCGCGTCGCCGCGTTTGACGGCCATGAACGCGTCCATCAGGCGCAGGCCCTCGAAGGCGTCCCTGGCGTAGCGGACCTCACCGTCGAACAGCGAGGCCAGGTCCTGCTCCACGTAGGCGCGGGTGAGCGCGGCACCGCCGAGCAGCACCGGCCAGGTGCCGGCCAGGCCGCGGGAGTTCAGCTCGGCCAGGTTGTCCCGCATCACCACGGTGGACTTGACCAGCAGGCCGGACATGCCGATCACGTCCGCACCGTTTTCGGTGGCGGCGTCCACGATCGCCGACAGCGGCTGCTTGATGCCGATGTTGACGACGTCGTAACCGTTGTTGGACAGGATGATGTCGACCAGGTTCTTGCCGATGTCGTGCACGTCGCCCCGGACGGTGGCCAGCACGATGCGGCCCTTGCCCGACTCGGCCGACCGGTCCATGTGCGGTTCGAGGTGGCCCACGGCCAGCTTCATGACCTCGGCGGAGGTGAGCACGAACGGCAGCTGCATCTGGCCGGAGCCGAACAGGTCGCCGACCGTCTTCATGCCGTCCAGCAGCACATCGTTGACGATCTCCAGGGCGGGACGCTGGCCCAGGGCCTCGTCCAGGTCGGCCTCCAGCCCGGCCCGCTCCCCGTCGATGATCCGGCGCTTGAGCCGCTCCCACAGCGGCAGCCCGGCCAGCTCCGCCGCCCTGCTGGCCTTCAGCTCCGCCGCGTCCACGCCCTCGAACAGCTCCAGCAGCCGGGCCAGCGGGTCGTAGCCGGGGTGCCTGCGGTCATAGACCAGGTCGAGGGCGACCTGCAGCTGCTCGCCGCCGATCCGCGCGATCGGCATGATCCGCGACGGGTGCACGATCGCCGAGTCCAGCCCGGCGCGGACGCACTCGTCCAGGAAGACCGAGTTGAGCACCGCGCGGGCGGCCGGGTTCAGGCCGAAGGAGACGTTGGAGATCCCCAGCGTGGTCTGCACCTCGGGGTAGCGCTGCTTGACCGCGCGGATAGCCTCGATGGTCTCCAGCGCGTCCCGCCGGGTTTCCTCCTGCCCGGTCGCGATGGGGAAGGTGAGGCAGTCCACGATGATGTCGCTGACCCGCATCCCCCAGTTCCCGGTGAGGTCCTCGATCAGCCGCGTGGCCACGGCCAGCTTCCAGTCCGCGGTCCGTGCCTGGCCCCGCTCGTCGATGGTGAGCGCGATCACGGCGGCGCCATGCTCGGCGACCATCGGCATCACCGTGGCGATGCGCGAGGCCGGGCCGTCCCCGTCCTCGTAGTTGACCGAGTTCACCACCACCCGGCCGCCGAGCATCTCCAGCCCGGCCCTGAGCACGTCGGGCTCGGTGGAGTCCAGCACCAGCGGGAGGGTGGACGCGGTGGCGAGCCTGCTGGCCAGCTCGGCCATGTCGGCCGCCCCGGCCCGGCCCACGTAGTCCACGCACACGTCGAGCAGGTGCGCGCCGTCCCTTGTCTGCTGGCGGGCGATCTCCACGCAGTCGTCGAAGCGGCCGGCCAGCAGTGCCTCGCGGAACGCCTTGGACCCGTTGGCGTTGGTTCGCTCCCCGATCGCCAGGAACGCGGTGTCCTGGCGGAACGGCACGTGCTGGTACAGCGAGGAGACCCCGGGCTCGGTCCGCGGCCTGCGCCGGGCCAGCGGCCGCGACCGGACCCGGTCCACCACGGCGGCCAGGTGCTCCGGGGTGGTCCCGCAGCAGCCGCCGACCAGGGCGAGGCCGAACTCGGCGGTGAAGGACTCGTGCGCGTCGGCCAGCCCGGCCGGCGTCAGCGGGTAACGGGCCCCTTCGGCGGTGAGTACCGGCAGGCCCGCGTTGGGCATGCAGGACAGCGCGATGGGTGAGTGGCCGGCCAGGTAGCGCAGGTGCTCGCTCATCTCCGCCGGCCCGGTCGCGCAGTTCAGCCCGATCAGGTCGATGCCGAGCGGCTCCAGCGCGGCCAGCGCCGCGCCGATCTCGCTGCCGAGCAGCATCGCGCCGGTGGTCTCGATGGTTACCGAGGCGATCAGCGTCACGCTGGCCCCGGCCGCGGCGATCGCCCGTTTCGCGCCGATGATCGCCGCCTTGGCCTGGAGCAGGTCCTGGCAGGTCTCGATGACCAGTGCGTCCACCCCGCCGCGGAGCAGGCCGGCGGCGTTGGCCTGGTAGGCGTCGCGCAGCGGGCCGAACCGGACGTGGCCCAGGGTGGGCAGCTTGGTGCCGGGCCCGACCGAGCCGAGCACCCAGCGCGGCCGGTCCGGCCCCGGCCAGGCATCCACGGCCTGCCGGGCGATCCGCGCGCCCGCCTCGGACAGCTCCTCGATCCGGCTCTCCAGCCCGTACTCGCCTAGGTTGCCCAGGTTGGCGCCGAACGTGTTGGTGGTGATGCAGTCCACCCCGGCTTCCAGGTAGCCGTCGTGGACCGCGCGGACGATGTCCGGGCGGGTGACGTTGAGGATCTCGTTGCATCCCTCGTGACCGTCGAAGTCGCTGAGGGTCGCGGGGCTGGCCTGGAGCATGGTGCCCATCGCACCGTCGGCCACCACCACGCGCTGTGCCAGGGCGGCCCGGAGGGACTCCGCCGCCCCCCCGGCCCCCGGCTGCGGGTCGCGGGCCTTGCGGTCGTTCCTCGTCATAGGGTTCTCAGTCTAGACGCCCGCCCGCGGGCGTCGCCTGGCCCAAGGGCGGGCAGGATAACAAGTGATCATGGGAGACCACGTAGTCTGGGACCGGCATCGCCAGCAGGCGGCGCGGAAGGAGGTGGTGCGCGATCGAGCTCAACGGGACTGGGAAGTTCACCGCGCCCGTCATTATCGCCGCGTTCGAGGGCTGGAACGATGCCGGTGAGGCCGCCAGCGGGGTGATCACCCACCTGGCCGCCGCATGGAACGCCGAGCCGATCGGCTCCATCGACCCGGAGGACTTCTACGACTTCCAGGTGACCCGCCCGGTCACCGAGGTGTCCGACGGCACCACACAGCGCTTGGTCTGGCCGACGACCCGGCTGCTGGCGCCGGCCAAGAACCCGCCCGACCGCGACGTGGTGCTGGTCCACGGGATCGAGCCGAACATGCGCTGGCGCCGGTTCTGCACCGAGCTGGTGGGGGCATTCACCGAGCTGCAGCCCGAGATGGTGGTGCTGCTCGGCGCGCTGCTGGCCGACTCGCCACACACCCGCCCGGTGCCGGTGACCGCCAGCGCCTCCGACCCGGCGCTGGCCGCCGGGCTGCGCGCCTCGCCCGCCGACTACAAGGGGCCGACCGGGATCACCGGGGTGCTCCAGCACGAGTGCGCCGAGGCCGGCATCGCCGCGGTGTCGCTGTGGGCGGCGGTGCCGCATTACGTGGCCCAGCCGCCGAGCCCCAAGGCGACGCTGGCCCTGGTCCGGGCGGTGGAAGACCTGCTGGACATCTCACTGCCGCTGGCCGACCTCGCCGACGAGGCGCGGGCCTGGGAGCGCGGCGTGGACGAACTGGCCGAGCAGGACAGCGAGGTCGCGGACTACGTGCGCACGCTGGAAGAGGCCAAGGACGCGACCGAGCTGCCGGAGGCCAGCGGCGACGCCATCGCAGCCGAGTTCGAGCGGTACCTGAGGCGGCGCCGGGACCGCGGCGACCGCGGCGGCCGTTAAGCGCTAGACCGGCGGCCACGGGACGGCAGGCCAGTTCTCCGGCGGGAACGGGTGCACCCGGTGCTTGATCAGCAGGTCCACCCTGGACCGCGTCGCGGCCACCTCGGACGGTGACAGCAGGTCCTCCAGCGTGGTGGCCAGCGCTCCGCCGTCCAGTTCGGTCCGCAGCTGGGCCAGCGCGCTCAGCGCCCGGCCGGGCAGCTTCTGCCCCCGCCACTGCCACAGCACGGTACGCAGCTTGTACTCCTCGCCGAAGCAGACCCCGTGGTCGCAGCCGTAGAGCCGCCCGTCGGCCAGCGGCAGCAGGTGGCCGATCTTGCGGTCGGCGTTGTTGACCACCGCGTCGAAGACCGCCATGTCCCGCAGCTTGGGCTGGTCCCGGCTGCGGGCCAGGGCGACCAGGTCGGTGCCGGTGTCGGCGTCGATCCACAGCTGGCACATGCCGGGGCCGAACGGGCCGTCCCGCAT
>Ga0070730_10002499_pt1 | contig 16722 bp, 8 predicted proteins | sample Coa_R1_3_FD_66447 | JGI IMG/M metagenome (GOLD analysis project Ga0070730, IMG submission 66447) | Surface soil microbial communities from Centralia Pennsylvania, which are recovering from an underground coalmine fire - Coalmine... | ecosystem: Environmental > Terrestrial > Soil > Unclassified ... | reverse complement strand
GTCGTCTACTACGCGGTGACCGTGGTCGGCTGGACGGCGACGCGTTTCATGTATCCGGCCTTTACCTCGATCGTGATGCTGGTGGTTGCTGGCCTGTTGGCCTGGGTCAAGTCGCCTCGCGCACGTGTGGCCCTGGCGCTGGGCGTGAGCGCGGCTTTGCTGGCGCTGGCCGTCTACGGGCTGTTCGGGCTGATCATTCCCATCTATGGCCCGCCACGCGCCCCGCGCGCCGCCGAGCTGAGCAGCATGACGCCCCTGGACGCTCACATCGGCGGCGTGGCGCAGATCTTGGGCTACCATTTGGACAGCTCGCACCTGCGCCGCGACGGCGTGTTTGACGTCACCCTGTACTGGGAGCCAACCGCGCGCACACCCATCCCCTATTCCGTGTTCGTCCACCTGTTTCAACCGGATGTGGGTAGCCTGGCCCAGCGCGACACCTATCCCGGCGAGGGCAATTGGTCCACCACGGTCTGGGACCCTGGCCGGCCGTTTGTGGAAACCTTCCATCTGCACGTGCCGCCTGATGCCTTGCCCGTGGCGGGCGGGCAAATCCTGGTGGGTTTGTATGACCGCAACAGCATGGCGCGCCTGCCCGTCAGCGGTCAGGACGCGGTGCCCGATCAGGGTTGGATCGCGTTTGGGTCGATTGACCTCCAGCCCTAGCAGTCAACGTATTCTCCCAAAACAGGGCATCACTAGCACCGGTACAAGCTCGCTTGGGGGTGTTTGGGCGTATCTGGCATCGCGTCATCAATTCGGCAGAACAATTCTGTGATAAAGTCGATGGTAGTCATCGGGTTGGCCCCTCGCTTCAGGTTGGGCAACCAAAGCTTGAGGCAATCCGATGCCTTCTGTCAAGCCGCTAGCAGCATTGGTTATTACCCAAAAGAAGGAAACGACACTTTTTGGCGTCTTTTTGTCCATATACTGTCGGCATAACTTCTTGGCGATAGGACCAATGCTATGAGTCACCCCGAATCCATCGACCAATTACTGGAAGATTTGCATAGCCCGCAGTCGTTTAGGCGCCAGGCTGCCGCGTTTGAACTGGGCCGCCGGACGCCGGTCGAGCCGCGCGTGCTGGAGGCCTTGCAGGCAGCTGCCGCCACCGACGCGGACGCGGCTGTGCAGGGCGCCGCGACGAGTGCCTATCGCGATCTCAGCGGGGATGGGATGGCGCCGTCTGCGGGCGCACCCCAGGTGACAGCAACGATCGCTGCCGTACAACCGGCGCGGCGCAAGGATTTCTGGGTCGCGACAATTCTGTCGCTGGTGGTCAACGTGGTGGCCGATGTGGGCCTCAGTTACGGACTGGGCAATTTTCTGGTTGGCGGCGTGGCGCTCCTGGCTCTCAATGGGATCGTGTTCTTCATCTTGCGGCGAAATTGGCCCACTGTCGCGAACGGCGTTGTTCTAGGCGTTGTTCTAGGCGTTTTGCTTGTCCCGGCTTTGTACATAGGCGTCCTATTTGTCGCTATCCTGTTGGGATGCATTCAGCACGCGGCCGGTTGTATGTGATGGCCTTGGGCGCCTGCGAGCCAGTGTGCTGACAATGAGACGTCAGTGGCCCGCAGGCGCCTAGATATCTTCATAAGCCTGGATCGTGATGAATGAGTCAAAATTCAGGCGGTTACCGCAGCACATGTGCCAATGATGCCCCGTTTTGGGAATATTGCCTCCTCACCCCCTAGGCAACGCTACATAACGATAATATCTGCCTTTGCGCCAAAGCCCCGTCCTGCCCCCGAACCATGTTAAAATGGTGCCCGCAAAGGAGCATGCTTAATGAAGACGATAATTAAACATAGCCTGCTGGTTTCGCTGGCGCTGATTTTGGGGGCAGCGGCCGGCACGGGCAGTGTGGCCGCTGCTCCGCCCGCCGATGGCCCCAATTTACTGGTCAATCCGGGCTTTGAAGCCCCGTTTAACAAACAATGTTGCCGGACCGATCTGCCGCCGGACCAGCCGCCGACGGTGATCGACGAAATCCAGGTGGCGCAAGGCTGGGCGGGCTGGTGGCTGGAGCCTGATGGGACGCATCCAGCGACGGGGACCCCGGCCTGGCACCGGCCCGAGTTCCGCAGCGCCAACTGCCATTTCCCCATTTGCGCGCCACGCGTCCACAGCGGGGATGACGCGCAGCATTATTTCACCTTCTTCTCGCTGCACGATGCCGGGTTGTACCAGCAAGTGTCGGGCATCACGCCCGGCTCGGTGCTGCAGTTCAGTATCTATCTGCAGGCCTGGTCGACCAACGAAAACATCGGCCCGTCGCAACTGACCCAGAACATGAACCTGCGCATCGGCATTGACCCAACCGGCGGCACCAATGCCTTCAGCCCGAGCGTGATCTGGGGTGATCCCGGCAACTCATTTGATACCTGGACCCTCTTTACCCTGCAGGCCACCGCCCAGGCCAGCTCAGTGACCGTCTTTACGCGCTCTACCCCTTACTGGGCCGTCCAGCACAACGATGTCTACGCGGACGACGCCAGCCTGGTGGTGGTCGGCGCCAGTGACAGCGGCGGCAGCAGTGGCGTAGGCGCGCCGCCCGCTTCCAACCCGCCGCCCGCGGCCGGCCCCGGTGGCACTTATACGGTCCAGCCCGGCGACATCCTCACCCGCATTGCCTATCAACAGGGCGTGACCGTGGAAGCCATCGTGGCGGCCAATCACTTGAAGGACTCCAATATGTTGAGCGTTGGGGAAGTGCTGATCATCCCCGGCGGCGGCAGCGGCAGCCCGGGCGACAGCGGGGGAACGACGTCGCCGCCGGCCGCCACCCCCGGCCCGCTCACCGGCCCAATCAGCTACGTCGTGGTCGCCGGCGACAGTCTGTATAAGCTGCAGTACGAGTTCGGCGTCGACTACGAGCGCATCAAGCAGCTCAATAACCTGAAGAGCGACACGATTTACATTGGCCAGACGTTGACCATCGCGCCCTGAGCTTCCGCTCCGGGAACGCAAACGGGCCTGACCGTGGACTGCACGGTCAGGCCCGTTTGCGTTCCCGGCCTTGCTGGGGCCATCGCGTCGTCTATTGGAGCGCCTACCTTTCACCCATGTGGCATCATGCGCCATGGTCTGAAAGCCGATGTGTCTATTCCATCTTAGCCTGCCTACCCTGAGTGGTCATGTCGCGGGCGGCATGTTTTGATGCACTGACATTTCGGACGACCCGCGCGAACTGTCACGCTGAGCATTTCATGCCGCCTACGGGCATGCTCCGCAAGCATGACATTTCGTTCTACCGGCGCTCTCTTTCATGCCGAGTCCTCAAGCCGCGGGCGGCCCATTTCGATGCAATGGCATTTTGTACTAATTGTGAAAACTGTCACCCTGAGCGCGGCTGCAATCGCTCGATAATACGAGCCAGCGAGTGCGCGAAGGGCCTCGTCAATGAGTATCATGTCCTGAGTGGTGCTCGCCTTCCGCACAATAGGGTACGCTTGCCCTGACGTCTTGCTGTCTCGCATCCAACGACGTACTATTTCGGTTATACTTGTCCCCGCGGGAGTGGCGGCTGCCTCTCCCGCTCATCGCGCATGGACACCAAACACGCTCCCAACACCAGCCGCGCTTGGGCCGCCTGGCCGCTCGTCGCGGTGATCCTGGTCCATTGGGTGCTGGCCCTGGGCTTCAACGCCATCACCCCGGTCTTTGAAGGCCCGGACGAGCCCAACCACTTCCTGTTCATCCGCTACCTCCAGATCTATCACCAACTGCCGATACAGGGCACCGTGCTTAAGGCCGTGCGCGCCCACCATCCCCCGGCCTACTTTGCGCTGGGCGCCCTGCTGCTGGCCTGGTCGCCACCGGGCAATTCGGCCGACTGGTCCAGCCTGGGCTTTCAGGAAAACCCCCGCTACCTGTTTCGCCTGGACGACCCCGAACCGACCAACAAATCTGTCTTCATCCATGGCCGGCCCGATGAGCAATTCCCCTACCAGGGCCAGCCGCTGGCCGTGCACGTGGCGCGCCTGTTGTCGCTGGCGTTCTCGACATTGGCCATCGCGCTCACCTATTGGGCCGCGCTGAGCATGTTCCCCGGCAATGTCCCGCTGGCCACTTTAGCGGCGGGCCTGGTGGCCTTTGATCCCATGGTCGCCTTCATGGCCGCCATCGTCCAAAACGACACCGCCACGCTGGCCTCGGGTGCGGCGGTGGTGTTGGCGCTCAGCTACGGCCTGCGGCGAGTACCCCGCTTTCGCAACTGGCTGGTGGTGGGCGTCATCATGGGCTTTGGCATCCTTCTCAAGTCCGGGTTGCTGGCCATGCTGGCGGTGGTAGCCGTCGCCGGCGTGTATGCCGCCTGGCGGGCCGGCCCGGCGTGGCGCGACCGTCTGCGGGTCCTGGTGCTGAGCGGCCTCGGTGTTGCGCTGCCGATAGCGGTGTTGGACGGCTGGTGGTTTGTGCGCAATCAATTCCTGTATGGCGATTGGACCGCCAATGCCTCGATCGTCGTGCTCTCGCATGGCTTCACCCCCGCCGACAGCCGCTCGTTCTTTGGCATCGCTCTGTATTACCTGGCCAGCGGGGCGCTCGGGCGGTTTGGCAACGGCGGCACCATCGATTTTCCTTTGGCCGCCTATGCGGCCGCGGGCCTATTGGTGCTCGCCGCCCTGGCCGGCCTGGTGCGCCTGTGGTTTGCGCAGCGCACCAGGCCGGCCACCATTGATGGCGGTTCAACGCAGCCGCCGGCGACCGTTGAGTGGCCGTTCTGGGCGCTGCACGCGCTGACCGTGGCGGTCATAGTCCTATCGGTACTGTACTTTGCGGTGATCTTGAACGCGGGCGCCACCGGCAAATACCAGTTCCCCGCCTTCCCATCGTTTGCCATTTTGCTGGCCGCCGGCGCGCTGGCCTGGTTTCGGCCGCGCTGGCACGGCTGGGTCCCCGCCGGCCTGCTGCTTCTGATGGCGGCCACCTCCGTATACGCCATCTTCGGGCTGCTGTGGCCCAGCTACGGGCCCCCGCGCCCGCCCCTGCAATTTGAGTTGGACCGCGCCACCCCGCTGGAGGCCGACCTGGGCGGCGCCGCTCGCCTGCTGGGTTATCACCTCGACCCGACCAGCCTCAAACCCGGCGACACGCTCAAAGTAACCGTCTATTGGCTGCCTGAGAGCACCACACCCACCCCCCAAACGGTGTTTATCCAACTCTTCGTGCCCGATGTGGGCGTGGTGGCCCAGGGCGATATCTATCCCGGCGGCGGCACCTACCCCACCACCCTGTGGGCGCCCGGCCAGTGGTTTGTGGATACCTACTACCTGCACCTGCCGCCCGATGCGCAGCCGGCAGCCAGCGCCTCGATTATCCTTGGTCTGTACGACGAAGCCACCGGCCAGCGCCTCACTGCCACCGGCAGCGATGCCGACCCCGGCGGCAACAACTGGATCCGGCTCGGCACGGTCGTCATCCACCCATGAGCAACAGTCGCATGCGCGGATGGCTGGCTCAGGCCGACCCGGGTCTGCTGGCGGCCCTGGCCTTTGCCTGCCTCTCGGCCTGGCCCATGCTCAGCCGGTCGAGCTTGCCCATCCTCACCGACGCGCATCATCACATATACCGCACCTTTGAGATCCTCCAGGCCTGGCGCCAGGGCATCCTCTTCACGCGCTGGGCGCCAGACTTCTACTTCAGCTACGGCTACCCGGTCTTCAACTTTTACGCGCCCTTCACCCACTACCTGTCGGCGGCCTATGGCTGGTTTTATGGCCCAGTGGCCGGGGTGAAATTCGCGATGGTCCTGTCCGCGTTTATCGGCACCATCGGCATCTATCTGTTCGGCCGCGAACAGTGGGGCGCGCTCCCGGGCTCGGTCAGCGCGGCGGTCTATGCCACGGCGCCCTACATCGCTCTGACGGAGCCCATCACGCGCGGCGCGATGCCCGAGGCGCTGGCCATCGGCCTGGGGCCGGTGGTGTTGTGGGCCTTCACGCGGCTGATGCGCACCGGCTCGCGGCGCTTCTTCGCACTGGCCGCCATCAGCCTGGCCATTCTCATCGCCTCGCACAACCTGTTGTCGTTCGTGCTGATCGCGTTCACCTCGACCTGGATCCTGTGGGACGTTGTCGTCCTGCATCGGCCCACCAGCACTTCAGGCTGGGTCGAGGCCTTGGCGCGCCCGGCGGCGGCTGGGGTGCTGGCGGTGGGCCTGACGGCCATGATCTGGCTCCCAGCCATTCTGGAAGGCCACACCGTCCAATACTGGAAGGCCTTTGCCTATCCACCCTTTAATCGCTACACCGCGGCCAGCGCCTTGCTGGCGCCCGCCACCATCGCCGATGCGAACATGTTTGATGCCTCGGAGCTGCCTTACCGCATCGGCCTGCCGCAATGGATCATTGGTCTGTTGGCCGCCCTGACGCTGCTGCGGCCGGGGCCCAAGCGGCGCGTCGGCGTCTTTTTTGCGCTGGTGGGCGGCGTGACGTTTTTCATGATGGTGCCGCAGTCTGACCCCATCTGGCAGCTGCTGCGGGTCCTGCCCTACTTGCAGTTCTCCTACCGGCTATTGGGCGTCCTGGTGCCATGCCTGGCCTGGCTGGCCGGCGCGCTCGTCGCCTGGATCGCCGCCCAACGCCCTAGGCTGCGCCTCGGGGCGGCAGCGCTGTTGGCCGGGCTGTGTCTGCTGGCGGCGGTCCCCTTCCTGAGCCCATTGCCCTGGCCCGAATTTGGCCCAGTGACGCCCAGGGCCATCTATGCTTTGGAGCTCAGCGGGCAGCGCGGCGTGGGCACAACCAACGACGGCGAATTTCTGCCCATCACCGTGCTCAACAAGCCGGCGCCGAACCCGGCGATCACCGCCGCCGTCAACGCCGGGACGGTTGAGAAAGTGGACCGCGCGACGCTGCCGGCCAACACCGATGTGACGCTTACCGGCCACAACACGCTCCAGGACAGCTTTGACATTCAGTCGCCGGGCGCCTTCGTGCTGCGCGTGCTGACGTTCTACTGGCCAGGCTGGACCGCTTACCTGGACGGCGCGCCCGTGCCGATCCAGGTGACCCAACCGGAGGGCTTCATCGCCGTGGCTATCCCCGCCGGCAGCCATTCTTTGGTGCTGCGCTTGCAGAACACGCCCACGCAGCGCCTGTCGTGGATCGTCAGCGCCATAGCGCTGGCGCTGCTGCTGGGGCTGATGCTGGTGGCGCGGCTGTGGCGCGTTTCGCTCGCCGCATCGGCAAGCGCGGCCACTGCCGTCGCTGCGGCCGGCAGCACCACCGATTTGCCAGCGCGCCCGGAGACACTGCCGGCATGGCCCACTACCATGTTGCTGGGGCTGGCGGCCGCCACGCTGCTGATACGCCTTGCTTGGGATGCCAGCCTCACCTATCACGCCGCGCACGACGAGCCGCAGGTGGCGGGGGCGCAGGTGCAGCGTTTTACGCGCTTTGACGACGGCGTGGCGCTGGTGGCTTATGATTTTCCGGATACGCAAGCTCGGCCCGGCGACAAACTGTACCTGACATTTTATTGGGAAGTCACACGACCCACGCAGCAAGAAGCCAGCGTGTTCGTGCATTTTTATGGCCCGCATGGGACGCTCTTTGGCCAGGCCGACAAGCCCGACCCGGTGCTGGACCGCCCGACCAACCGCTGGGCGCTGGGGCTCGTGCGCGCGGACCAGGAGATTGCGCTGATCCGGACAGACGCACCGCCAGGCCTTTACACGGTTGCCGTCGGCCTGTGGGACCGCTCCACCGGCCGCCGCAGCCTGCTGCTGAATGCCGATGGCCAGCCGACCAAACAGGACAAGCTCATTCTGACGAATCAGTTTACGGTTGCGCCATAGTAAAATACCCGCGCATGAAAACCAGATGGACGCTCTGCATCGGTGTCCTGCTCGCGGCCGCCGTGTTTCGGCTGTGGGGGATTGCCGAAACACCGCCGGGGCTCAACAGCGACGAAGCCTTCCATCTTCTCCAGGCCCAGCAGATCGATCGCGGCGGCTATTTCCCCGCTTACATCACCGGCAACGACGGCAACGAACCCCTCTTCGCCTATTCGGCTGCCCTCACCTTGCTGCTGCTCGGCCCACTTACCTGGGCCGGGCGCCTGGCCGCGGCCTGGATTGGCCTCATCGGGGTGGCGGCCACCATCCGCGCCGGGCAAGAATTGTTTCCCAAAAAGCCGGTGGGCTGGCTGGCCGGGGCGGCGCTGGCCACGCTGTTCTGGAATATCGACTTCAGCCGGTTTGGCTCGCAGCCCATCCTGGTGGCCACGGCCGCGGCCGGCTGCATGGCGGCGCTGTGGCATGGCGCGCGCACGGGCCGCCGCCGCTCGTTCGTGCTGTCGGGTGTGTGCCTGGGCCTGGGCCTCGACTCGTATGTGGCCTTCCGCCTATTTCCAATCGTCGTGCTGGTCGCGCTCGCGGCCATTGTGCTGGCAGCCGGCCCACAGCAGCGGCGAGCGATGCTCAACGGCAGCGCGCTGGTGGTCCTGAGCTCCGCCCTCGTGTTCGCGCCGCTGGCCATCTTTTTCATCCAACATCCCGAGTGGTTCTTCCACCGCTTTAGCCAGACCACCGCCGGCACCCTCAGCTCGGATACCGACATATGGACCAATACGAAGAAGACCCTGGCCGGCCTGGTTTACAGCGGCGACCAGAACTGGCGGCACAACATAGGCGGCCGGCCGGCGCTGGACGCCGCCCAGGCGGCTTTTACGTTGGCCGGCGCGGCAGCACTCGTTGGTGCCGGGCGCGGCGCGCGAAGTTCGGTGGCGCCCGCAGCGAAGCAACACGGCCAAGCGGACAGCGCTGTCCTCGCCAGCCGGTGGCGCTGGGCCGTGGGCGTGACGCTGTTGGCCTGGCTGGTTGTAGGCCTGACGCCCTCGGTCATCACCGTTGAGTCCCCGCACTTTGGCCGCACGACCATGGTCACACCCGCCTTCGCTTTGCTCATCGGCCTGGGCGTGTGGGCGGTTTGGCAATGGACCGCCCGCGTTCGGCTGGGCAGGGTTTTGGCGGTCGCCGCCTGCTTACTATCCGTGGCACTGACGACCTGGGATTATTTCGGCCTGTGGGCGCACGATTTCAACTTGTTCCAGGCCTTTAGCATGGAACAGTTCGGGGTGGCCGACGCGCTGCTGCCCGTGCCGGCGGATGCCCGCGAAATCGTGCCCGACATCCCCATCGCGCGCTTTACGATTGAGTATCTGATGGGCGAAAAGGCCTTCGGTCGGGTGCAGAGCTATGACTCCATGCATTGCCTGGTGCTGCTGGACTCATCTACCCAGCCGGCGGCCTATGCCCTGATCACCCCGCAGGAGTTCCCGCTATTGCCGGTCCTACAGCGCGCCTATCCGGCCGGCGCCTGGAGCATCGTTCAGTCGTTTGAGGGCCGGCCGGTGAGTGGGCTGTTCCTGGCGCCGGCCGGGCAAAAGCCATTGTCGCCCGTGGCGCTCGGGCGCAGCGCCGACTTTGGCGGCGCGGTGCAGATGCAGGGGTATCAGCTTTCGGATGAAGTCCTGCGGCCGGGCGCGACCCTCGCCTTGGCCATTCTCTGGCGCATTGAGCAGCCCACGGCCACGCCTTACAAACGCTTCACGCACCTGTTGGGCGCGCCCAAGCCCGATGGCAACATCGTCTACGCGCAAAATGACGACCAGCCGTGTGGCGGCTCATACGCCACCACTGTCTGGGAGCCTGGCGACCAGCTGGTCACGACTGAGACGCTGGCCATTCCGCCCGATCTGCCAGCCGGCAGCTACACCCTGCAAACCGGCTGGTATGATCCCGACAGCGGCCAGCGTTTGCCCGTCACGGGAGACAGCGGCTCGCATAAAGATGATGCCGTGCAGCTTCAAGATCTCAGCGCCGCTGCTCATTGATACTCATAGGTTTCATTTGAACGAAAGTGGGATCTCTCGATGATTGTCCGCTTACCCCAACCTGAGCAACCCGGCCAAAGTGTGCTGGTGGCGCTGTTTCAGCACAACGCCTGGGCCAATTTGAAACTGTTGGATTTGTGCGCGGGCCTGAGCGACGAGCAGCTCGGCGCCACCGCCGTCGGCACCTATGGGTCGATACGCGCGACGCTGCTGCACCTGGTTCGGGCCGAAGTGCGATATGTGGAGCATATCGACGGCAAGCTGCCTGAGAATCCGCCGCTCAAGGATCCGTTTCCAAGCTTCGATGTCCTGCGCGAGGCGGTGCGTTGGGCGGGCGATGAGCTGCTGCAGTCGGCCCTATCCGCGCGGGCGGATACGATCGTCACGCAACGGCAACCCAATGCGATTGAACGCTACAAACTCAGTGACCTGATGATCCAGGCCGTCACTCATTCCACCGAGCACCGCACACAGGTGTCGGCTATCCTCACGCAGCTCGGCCTGGAGCCACCCGACCTGAGCGGCTGGCATTGGATGGAAGAAAAGGGCGAGTATCAAGTGACGGACCTAGCAGCGGGGGAATAAATGCGCAAACGCTGGGTCCCTCACGGTAGGGCGTTCGGTAGGGGCGTTCAATTGAAAGCCCCTACGGCGGGGCCGCCGACAGCGTCGCCAGCGTGGCGTCCCCCTTGCCCACCAACGGCGCATCCGGCCCAACGGCCAGATCAAACATCCCCAGTTGCAGCGTATAGCCGCTGGCGCTTAGGCCTGCCGGCACTGGCACGATGGACTTAGCCAGGATGATTTGCCCCGGTTGCCACAGTGGCGCCGGGTACATGCCCCGGCACGGGTCGGCCTGATCGAGCGACACGGGCTGCCCCGGCTGGGCCGGATTATTCAAGCTCAAGCGGAACCACTGCTCGGTCTTAGCCCCCTGGGTGACCTGAAAATACAGCATGACTTCAAGCGAGCCGCCCGGCTGCAATTTGGGGGTGGACAGCGTGTAGCCCACCAGGTCCGCCGGCCCCCACGACAGCGCGTGCGGCGTGGCTGGCGCCGGAACCGGCGCGCCCTCGGCCGGCAGCGCGTAGGCCAGGTTATAAGGCTCTGGCCCGCCCGTGCGCTTGAAATCCACGATCTTGGCCCACGGGAAAATGCCCTCTAGCTCGTCCGGCCCATAGCGCAGGTTTGGCGGCAGAAAGGTGAACTCGTAGCCATCCGTGGCGGAGGGCGGTGGAAAGACCACACAGCCCGTGTCGTGGAACTGCTGTTGGAAAGCGGCCAGCAGCGCCGGCGGTGACTGGCTGGGCGCCTGCCCCGGCGGCACATAGTCGATAAAGAGCGGGTCCTTGGTCCACACGTTGTCCAGGGTCGTCTTGGCCGCCGGCGCCATCTCCTGGTTGGAGCCGGGCACACCCGGATCGTAGAGCGTCAGCGGCCACTGGCGGTCTTCGCACGACGGCACCAGGGTCGCCAGGCTGTCGCTGCGCTCGCCGATGATGAATTTGTTAATCGGCGTTTCAGCATTGGCGTGGAAACAATCCAGGTAGCCCGTGGGCGGGATGCGGTCGTGGGCCATGATGCGCGGCGCGGCCGGGTCCGGCGGGTTGCGCGCGATGGCAATATCGTTCAGGCCATGCGTGTCGAGGATGGCCACCGTCGGCAGCACCCAGCCCACCGCCCCCACCGCGCCCTCGATGCGAATGGCCTGCGCCTCCGGGCTGAGCAGCAGGCCACCCTCGCGGGTGGGCAGCGTGGAAAATTGATACTGGAGGAAGATCTTGTGCTCCTGGTGGCGCACACCCACCGCGTGGTGCGACAGCCACTCTTGCAAGTCGTCGAACACCTGCACATACGGCCGCACCGGGGCGGGAAAATAGGGCGCCACCGCCAGCTGCATGGCAAACGTGTCCTCGCGTGTCGTCCGGCTCTGGCTGGCCACCCAGTGCACCCACGGGATGGGCAAGCCGGCCAGGATGCTCAGGCTCAGCAGCCCCAACGCCCAACCCGGCCGCGCCGCCAGCACGTTTAGCAACCACACGAACGACACCAACAGCAGCGGAACCAGTTGGCTATAGACCCGGTACTCAAAGTGATCGCCGCCGATAATGAAGGTGTAATACGCAAAATGCGCCGCCAACGTGCCGATGGTCACGAGCTGCACCACGGACGACTGCAGCGGCTCGGCCCACCAGCGCCTGCCGAGGGCTATAGGCCCGAGGGCCAACGGCGCGCCCATGCGCCGCAGCAGCAACGCGCCTGCCACTGCCGCCAACACCAGCCAGAACCAATAGGAATATTCAATGATGAACGACAGCAGGTAGCGGATGCCGCTATCGGGCCATGGGCCGGTATATTTGGCCAGGTAGGTGTTGGGCAGCCACTGGCCATAGGTGGCCAGGCGCCACGCCAGGTGGCCGGCGGTCAGCACGAAGGGGGCCAGCGCGGCCAGTCGCACCGGCTGGAAAGTATGGGATGCCAGCCGCCGGATAATATCCAACCCAATCAGGAACAGCGTGGCCGCCAGGAACAACAGCCCGTCCGGCCGGGTGAGTTCCATCACCGCGGCCAGCAGGGCCAACGTGGCCAGCCAGCGTGTGCTGCCGCCCGGCCAACATAGCGCCACGAACAGCCAGGCGGTCAGCCAGAAGTTGAACATGGCCGTTTCCAGCCCGGATGACGTCCAGGCCAGGAAGGTGCGGTTGCTGAGGGTGCCAAACAGCACCAACGCCAGGAACGCCAGCCGGTAGCGCGCCAACGCCGGCGCCAACCGGAGGCGCATGACCATGGCGGCCGTGAGCAATAACGTGCCGGCCGCGAAGACGAGCGATACCACATTGGACGAATCGGGCGGCTGGACACCCAATACACGCCAGATGACGTCCATCAGCACCACCCACAGAAAGCTGGTGTAGCCTTCGACTGGCTTGAAAGGCGGCGCATTCCACACGTAGCCAAAACCCAGCCGGCTGTTGCTGACGTAGCGGAAGGCGATGTAGGCGTCGTCGGTGAGGAACCAGAAGGCCCGCCAGCCCGCGAAAAGCCCCGCGCCCGCGGCGAGCAGGATCATCACCAGCAGGATATTCTGTCGGTTCAGTCGGCGGGACACAGGCGCATTCTACCGCCTGCGCCTGAGGGCGGCAATATCCTGCTATTGTTTTTCTTCGTGTCTTAGTGTCCTCGCGCCTTCGTGGTGAAGGTTTCGTTTTTCCTTCGGTTATAATCCCGCCACCTTGCCCCGCAATGCACCCAAGATGAAGCGTTCCCTTCTCCTGAGTACGGCCGTGCTGCTGCTGGCCGCCGTCTTCCGCCTGTGGCAGATCTCCACGCTGCCCCCCGGCCTGCACAGCGACGAGGCCTTTCACCTGCTCAACGCGCAGCTCATCGCCAGCGGCCGGAGCTTCCCGGTCTACATTACCGGCAACAACGGCAACGAGCCTCTGTTCGCATATCTCTCCGCGATCACCCTGTTAATCTTGGGGCCCGTCACCTGGGCCGGGCGGCTCACCAGCGCCTTCGTGGGCCTGATCGGCGTGGCCGCCACCATCCGCCTGGGGGACGAGATGTTCCCGCGCCGCGGGGTGGGCGCCCTGGCCGGGGCAGCGCTGGCCGCCTTGATGTGGAATGTTATCTTTAGCCGCTTTGGCATCCAGCCCATCCTGGCCCCCACCGCTGCGGCGGCCACGCTGGCCGCGCTATGGCGCGGCGCCCGCACCGGCAGCCGGTGGGCCTTCGCGCTGGCGGGCGTGTCGCTGGGCCTGGGGCTGGCTGGCTATGTGGCCTTCCGGATTTTCGTGTTCGTGCCCCTGGTCGCCGGCCTGGCCTTGCTGGTGGCGCACCCGGGCCGCCGCCGCGCCCTGTTCACCGGCGGGGCGCTGGCCGCGCTGTGCACGCTGCTGGTCTACTCGCCCCTGGCCGTGTTCTTCATCCAAAATCCACAATGGTTCTTCCTGCGTTACAGCGAGACCACACTGCTCGGCCCGGACGCCAGCGGTCTTGGTGCCCTGCTGGACAGCGCCAATAAGACCCTGGGCGGCCTGGTGCTGCAGGGCGACCCGCAGTGGGCGCACAACCTGCCCGGCCGCCCGGCGCTGGATGTGCCTCAGACCGCTTTTGGTGTGCTGGGAGTCGGGGTTTTGGCGTGGCGTTGGCGTAAACCGCAAGCCGTGACACTGTTGGCCTGGCTGGTGGCCGGACTGGCCCCGTCCGTGCTCAGCAAAGAGGCGCCGCACTTTGGCCGCGCCATCGCTGTCACGCCTGTCCTGGCACTGCTGATTGGCCTGGGCCTCAGCGCCGCCTGGCATTGGGCAAACGGCTCACGCCCCTGGCAGGCGCTCATCGCCGCCGCCGGCCTGCTGTCGCTGGCGCTGTCGATGTTCGCGTTCTTTGGCGCCTGGGCGCATTCCGTGGAGCTATGGACGGCGTTTGAGACCGAGGAAGTGGACCTGGGGCGAGCCATGCTGGCCGCGCCGCGTGGCGCGCGGTTGATCGCGCCGTACGCGCCCCCGCATCCTTTCACTATCGAATATGTGGCCGGCGTGTCGGCCTACGGCGGTGTGGAAACGTTCGACGCCGCTGACTGCATGTTGCTGCCCACACCTGCCAGCGAGCCGGCCGCTTTCGCGCTGGTCAACTTCCCTGACACGCCCGTGCTGTCCCGGCTGCAGGCCGCCTACCCGGCCGGCGCCTGGAACGTCTACTCGGTGCCAAAGCCCGGCGGCCAGCCCTACGTCGGTTTATTCCAAATTCCTGCCGGCTTGGCGCCGCTCGCGGCCGTGGCCGTGACGCGCAGCGCTGACTTCGGCGGCTTCGCGCGCCTGGTGGGCTTCACGGTGACGCCAAATACGCCGCGGCCTGGCCGCCCGCTCAAGCTCCAGGCCGTGTGGCAGGTCGTGCAGAAGACGCCGACAGCTGATAAAAATTTCGTTCACCTGCTGGGCGCGCCCAAGGCCGATGGCAACGTCGTCTATGCCCAGCACGATGCCCAGCCGTGCAGCGACACGATCGCTACCACCGATTGGACCGCGGGTGACCTGCTGGTCCAGGACACCACCCTTGACCTGCCCGCCGATCTGCCGGCCGGCTCGTACACCCTGCAAACGGGCTGGTACGACAGCCCCAGCGGCGCGCGTGCGCCAGTCACGGACGATGCTGGCCCGCACGCCAACGACGCCGCGCAGTTGCAGCAAGTTGTCATCGCGCAGCCCTAAACTGTTTTCCAAAAAAAGAACCTGGCTGCCGGATCGCGGCGGCCATGTTCTATTTTTGGGCGATACATTCTTCTCCTTCCGGTACAATGGGCGCCGCTATGCTGCCGGCCAAGAATTCCTTTACAAGCCGCTTCCAGAGCCTGGCTGACCCCGGCGTGCTGGTCGTGCTGCTGCTGTCCACCCTGGCGGTCTGGCCGCTGGTCACGCGCGCCAGCCTGGCCACCGGCACCGACGCGCAGAACCACGCCTATCGCGTCTACGAGATCCTGGTGGCCTGGCGCGAAGGCATCTTTTACCCGCGCTGGGCGCCGGATTTCTACTATGGCTTTGGCTACCCGGTCTTCGACTATTACAGCACCCTGTCCTACTACCTGGCCGCGGCCTATGGCTGGTTCTTTGGGCCGGTAGCGGGCGTCAAGTTTGTGTTTGTGCTGTCCACGGTTATCGGCATCGGCGGCGTGTACGCCTTTGCCCGCGATGAATGGGGGCCGGCGCCGGCCATCGCCAGCGCCGCCTTGTTTGCCTTCGCGCCCTACATCGTCCTGGTGGAGCCCATCCAGCGCGGCGGCCTGCCGGAAGAGCTGGCCGTGGCGCTGGCGCCCTGGCTGTTGTGGAGCTTCACCCGCCTGGCGCGCACTGGCTCGCGGGCCGATTGGTTCCTGTCCACGCTGACGCTGGCCGCTATCGTGGTGACGCACAACCTCATGTCATTTGTGTTCATCGGACTGCTGGGCGGCTGGCTGGCCTGGCGCCTGCTGTTCATCGAGCGGCCTGCCTCGCGCACGGCGTTGTGGCGCACGCTGGCGCTGCTGGCCACGGCGGCGCTGGCGGCCGCCGCCCTCACCGCCTATATGTGGCTGCCGGCCACCGTCGAGCGCGGCGCGGTGCAATATCAAAATGCCTTTGCCCTGGTGCAGGCCCGGCGCTTCTTGTCGTTTGGCATGCTCTTCGCGCCCGCGACCAGCCATGACGCGCAGACGGTGGATATCGCCCTGTACCAATTTCGGCTGGGCTGGCCGCAGTGGATTTTGGGGCTGTTGGGCGCGCTCACGCTCTTGCGGCCCAGCCCGCAGCGGCCCGCCACCCTGTTCTGGTTCCTGGTCACGCTGCCGTGCCTGTTCGTGATGGACCCGGTCTCGAACTGGTTTTGGGAGCACCTGAGCGTGCTGCCCTTCCTCCAGTTTTCGTACCGCCTGCTAGCCGTCACGGCGATGAGCATGGCCTTTGTGGCCGGCGCGCTGGTGAACGCGCTGGCCGCCCCGCGCCTGGCCCTCGGCCGCAACAGCCTGGCTGTGCTGCTGGCCACGATCGCCATTGCCGGCGGCTTGCCCTTATTAAACCCCGCGCCCTGGCCCGAGTTTGGCAGCGTGGACCCCAAGGCCATCTTGAACCTGGACCTCTTTAGGAGCCGCGGCGTGGGCACCACCGGCGAAGGAGAATTCTTGCCGGTGACGGTCCAAGCTGAGCCGGTACCGGCCCAACCGGTGGTGGACGCAATCCTGGCTGGCAGTCGCGAGAAGGTGGACCGGGCCGCGCTGCCGGCCGGCGCCACGGCGGATGAGACCGCCCATGACTCACTGCACAACACCTTTCAGGTGAGCGCGCCGGCGGCTTTCACCCTGCGCCTGTTCACGTTTTATTGGCCGGGCTGGATGGCCTACGTCGACGGCGCCCT
>Ga0070730_10002498_pt1 | contig 16727 bp, 12 predicted proteins | sample Coa_R1_3_FD_66447 | JGI IMG/M metagenome (GOLD analysis project Ga0070730, IMG submission 66447) | Surface soil microbial communities from Centralia Pennsylvania, which are recovering from an underground coalmine fire - Coalmine... | ecosystem: Environmental > Terrestrial > Soil > Unclassified ... | reverse complement strand
GCCTGCTCGTACTCGTACGCGAGGTAGTAGTAGACCTCGTCGAGCAGCGGGTACGCCGGCGGCGGGTTCGTCGCGAAGCGATCGCTCGGCTGGCCCGAGTAGTCCGTGACGAGCAGCGTGTAGTAGTTGATGGCCGCCTTGCGCGCGCGGTCCATCGTCGTCTTGCGCGAGTTGGCGATCGCCTGCTGCTTGCCGGCCTCCGTCGGGTTCTTGCCCTTGGCCGCGTCGCGCGCGACCTCGGCGACCGTCTTCTCGCGGAAGGCCGCGTTCTCGAGCTCGACGTAATCCTCGGCGAGGCGCCGGAGGAGCATCGGCCGGTCCTTCGAGCGGAGCTCGGTCGCCTTGAGCAGCGACTCGAGTTGCTGGATCTCCGTGATGAGGAGGGCCAGAACGCGCTGCTTGAGCGCCGTCTGCCGCTGGTCGCGGATGCCGGCGAGCATCGCCACGTCGGCCGTGCCGACGCCGATGGTCTTGTTGCCCTTCTTGAGGTCCTCGACCTTCGAGTGGAAGGACATCTGCGGCTGCTTGCCCTGCACCGGGTGCAGCTGCGGCCCGCCGGGGCACACGCTCAGCGCCTTGGTCGCGCTCTCGGGCACGCACACCGCGCTCGACGAGCTGCTCGCCACGGCCGCGGCCGGCTCGGCCGCACTCGCCGTACCCCCGGCCAGCCCCACCAGGGCGAGCGCGAGGCCAATCATGAGGAGCTTCACAGGGAGCTGAACGCGATTCATCCCACTTACCTCCCGCACTTCGAGGTGATGGTCTGGCGATAGAAGCCGAGCTCGTCGCGCCAGTACTCGCCGTTGAACGGCCAGATGACGTGCTCGTCGTCCGGCTTCACGATGTTGGCCTTCGACTCCTCCACCGTGACCTGCGCGCCCTGGATGGCCTGGTCGAGCTGGTTGCGCTGCGCGGCGGTGATGTCGATGAGGATCTTCTGCCCGTTGCGGAGCTGCTCGTTGAGGTCGGCCAGGTTGCGCTCGTAGCGCGCCTTCGCGAGGTCACCCGTGTTGCGGATGGCGAGCTCGCGCGCGTCGTGCACCGAGTCCTTCACCAGGTCGGCGACCTTGCTGCCCTTGAAGCTGTTGGGCGCCTTCTCGAAGCGCTTGTTCTCCTCGTCGAGCACGCGCACGTACTCGAGGTTGCGCAGCAGCTGCCGGTCCGACAGGCTCGTCTTGACGATCGGGCCGATCTTCGGGTCCATCTTCGCGCGGTCGTCGCGCACGTCCTTGAGGAACTTGTAGAAGCTCTCTTCCGGGTTGCTCGACTTCTTGAACTCGTCGAGCTGCTTGCCGAGGCCGTCGCGGATCGGCTCGTACTTGCCGCGGAACTTGGCGACGATCGTCAGCGCGTCGTCGTACTGGCAGTTCGCGAAGTAGATGACCGCCTTGAGGACGTCGGCCTCGGGGTAGTTCGCGTGGGGGAAGTACGGCGACTCGATCGTGTGGATGTTGCCGAGCGCGTGGCTGTAGTCGCCGGCCATGAAGTACGCCCACGACTCCTCGAAGAGCGCGTCGAGCCAGTACTCGCTCGAGACGTCGACCTTGTTCCAGTACTTCACCGCGGCCGAGAGGCGCGTCTGGTCGACCGTCGGCGCGTTGGTCTGCTCGTCGAGCTTGATGCTCGCCGAGTAGAAGGTGCGCGCCATCGACAGGTACGCGAGGTCGCGCATTCGCGCCTCGTCCTCGACCTCGACGTCGCCCTCTTCGATGGCCCCGAGGATGCGCTGGAACGACTGCACCGCCGGCTTGCTCTGGCGGAGCTGCACGTTCGAGATGCCGCCGAAGAACTGCGACTGGACGTAGAACTTGCTCTTGCGGTTGACCTTCTCGAAGAGGGAGAGGGCCTCGGGGTACTGGCCGTTGCGGTACTTGTACCGGCCGAGCAGGTAGTTGAGCTGCCAGTAGAGGTCCTGCTGCTCCTTGTTGTTGAACTTCGCGACCTGCTCGACGTTGTACTTGCCGACGCGCTCGACGATGTCGGCGGGCTCCGGCAGGTCGGTCGCGAGCTTCGCGAGCCAGAGGAGCGTCTCGTTGTATTTGATGTGGTTCGGCTTGTCGGCGATCTCGCTGAAGATCGAGTAGCTCGCCTGGAAGAACTTGAGCTTGTAGAGGGCCTTCGCGAGGTTGAACTGCGCGATCTGCTTGTTGCCCTCGTCGTCGCCGGTCTCACCGGTCGACACGCGGTAGAGCGCCTGCGCGGCGTCCCACCACTTCTCGCTCTCGTAGAGGCGCTTGGCCTGGGCGGCGGCGTCGGTGGGCTGGCCGGCCTGCGGGGTGGGCGAGTTGTCGACGGCCTTCGCGGGCTTGCCGCCCTTGCCGGCGGGTGCGGCGGGCGCGTCGAGATCCACGGGCGCGGGCGCGCCGGCTGGCGGCGCGGGCTTGGGCGGCTTCGGTCGCCGTTGCGCCTCCGCGGTCGTACCCGTCAGCACCATCGACGCTGCCAGGGCCACAACTCCAAATCCGCGCGTCAGCACTCGTCGCATGTCGTGCTCCTCATCGAGTCGCCACCGGGTACTCGTCCGCCAAACGCCACAGCCATCCACACGATTGGTAAGGCAGTGCCTTCTCGATGCTTTTCGAGACGCGGTGCCTCAAGGAGCCCCACCCGAGACAAGAACCTTCCGCGCGTATCGAAAAACCTCAACGATGTTCGTAAGATACTCTCGTCGAGCGGCCGTGATGGTAGGAAGCTAGTTCCTCAATTGTCAAGGCGAAAAGCCGGGCCGAACGAGGGAACGAGACGCGCCTCGCAGGGCCGGACGTAGAGCAAGACGCGCGCATCGCCGGAGGGCTTGGGTCGCTGGTTCCCGGGAACCCGTCGCGAGGCTCGAGCGAGACGCAGCGAGAGCAGCGGCGGCCTCGTGCGAACGATGCCGAGCGATGGCGAGCGATGCCGAGCAATGGCGAGCGATGGCGAGCCATGGAGACCGTGTGCGTGTGCGTTCGCGCACGACGGGAACGTTCTCTCATGGCCATCTGTGGCTGTGAGCATCGCGTCAGCCGCCTGGTTCAAGCCAGTAACTGTTGACGCCCTTTCTCGTGCTCGACTAGCTTTCCCGCGTCGTCTCGCGTGACTGGCGTGCGCTCGCACGTCATGGTGGGGTTGCGCCGAGCCGTTGCCGCCTAAGGTCCGTTGCCCAAACTCGCAGGGAAGGCCGACACGATGACCCGTTCGATCCTGGCCGCTCTGGCCGCTGCCGTGACCGTCACCGTCGTCAGCGGCACCGGCTGCAACGCCACCGGCGTCGGCGATCCCTGCATCCCCGAGGCGGAGTACAGCACCTCGTTTCTCGGGTTCGACGTGAAAGAGGTCAACGTCGAGTCCAAGAGCTTCCAGTGCCAGACGCGTCTGTGCCTCGCGAACCACTTCCAGGGTCGCGTGACGTGCCCGTACGGGCAGGACAAGTCGGGTGCGCCGTTCCCGCCGGCGACGAAGGCGTGCTTCACGCCCATCGGCCAGGCCATCGACGGCAAGGACCCCACGACGGGCGCCGTGCCGGCCTCGGGCATCGGCGTGCAGCCGCAGTGCTCCAACCGCACGGCGGACAAGGCGGTCTACTGCTCGTGCCGCTGCGCCGACGTCGACGGCAACAAGCCCGCCGACCAGGTGTTCTGCGACTGCCCGACCGGGTTCTCGTGCACGCAGCTCGTCAGCTCCATCGGCGCGACCGACTCGGGCCTCACGGGCGCGTACTGCGTGCGGAGCGGCACCGAGTACGACTCGAGCGCCGGCTGCCCCTTCTGCGATCCGACGACGGCGAACTGCGGCCACGCGCAGGGCATCTGAGTCGCGGCGCGCACGCGGCGGCGCGCGAGCGGTGGGGGCCGGCGTGAAGCCGGGTGAGTCGCGAACGGAGCTGGGGCGGCGCGCCGAGGACGCGGTCGCGGACTACCTCGTCGTGCGCGGGTTCCGCGTGCTGGGGCACAACGTGCGCCTCGGCGCGCTCGAGCTCGATCTCGTGGCGCGGCGCGGGCCGCTCGTCGTCGTCGTCGAGGTGCGCACGCGCGGCGAGGGCTCGCTGCAGGGCCCGTTCGAGAGCATCGACGCGGGCAAGCGGGTGCACCTCAAGCGGGCCGTGTGGCGCCTGTGGAGGGAGAAGCTGCGCGGCATGAGGGAGGTGCAGCGCGTGCGCATCGACGCGGCGGCCGTGCGCTTCGCGGGGAAGGAGACGTGGGTCGAGTATGTCGAGGGGGCCATCGAGTAAGACCGGGCCCCGGTCGCCCATGACCGCGCCTCGGTCGCCCATGACCGCGCCTCGGTCGCCCGTGACCGCGCCGCGGTCGCCCGTGACCGCGCCTCGATCGCCCATGACCGCGCCCCGGTCGCCCGTGACCGCGCCTCGGTCGCCCGTGACCGCGCCGCGGTCGCCCGTGACCGCGCCGCGGTCGCCCATGACCGCGCCGCGGTCGCCCGTGACCGCGCTTCGGTCGCCCGTGACCGCGCCTCGGTCGCCCATCCCCACGCCTTGGTCGCCCATCCCCACGCCTTGGTCGCCCATCCCCACGCCTTGGTCGCCCATCCCCACGCCTCGGTCGCCCATCCCCGCGCCTCGGTCGCGCATCGCAGCGCGTCGGTCGCCCATGACTGCGCCTCGGTCGCTCGCCACCTGCGTCGGCAGCGCCCGCAGGGGCTAGTGCACCGCCGTCGAGATGCACCTCATCTGGCTCGTTGACGTTGACGTTGACGTTGACGTTGGCGGCGACGACAACGAAAGCGACCCGGTGGGCCCAGGATCGTCGCCGTCGCCGTCGCCGTTCACGTCAACGTCACAACGTCAACGTCAACGCTGGGGCCCGTCTCGACGGCGGTGCCCTAGCCTTCGAGCGACTCGCGCATCTCTTCGCGCAGCGCCGTGAGGGCCTTCTTCGCGTCCGCCTTCTCGTCGCGCTCGAGCGCTTCGATCGCCTTCTCCACGTCCGCGAGCTGGCGCTTCTCCATGTCGCGCAGGCCGGCGACCATCTGGGTGAACGCGTCGAAGAAGTCCTGCAGCTCGTCGCCCTTGCGCAGGCGCGACTCGACGCCCAGGTGCCCCTGGCCCACGCGCTTGAGCAGGCGCTTCATCTTGTAGACCGGGCCCGCGACCTTGTGCGTGAAGTAGATGCCCAGAAGCCCGATGAGCACCACCATGAGCGCGAGGCCGCCCACCAGCGACTCGATGACGACCTCCTGCCGGTTGACCAGCATCGCCTGGTTGGCCGCGATGGCCGCCTGCTGCTCGGTGAGCTTCTTGTCCGTCTCGTCGGTCTCCTTGTTGAACATCGCGAGGAGCTCGGGGTTGTCCGACGCGAGGTCCTTCACGTTCATGCGGCTCACCTCGGAGACCTTCTTGCTCTCCTCGGAGACCTTCTTGCTCTCGTCGACGACCTTCTCGCTCTCGGTGACCATCGCGCGCGTGGTCGTGTAGAGGACGGAGCCCATCACGCCGCTGATCACCACCGCGACGATGACCAGGTACCCCGCGTACTTGAGCTGGAAGCGTGAATCGAGCAGGTAGTTCCGGACGCTGCGCTTGTGGGCGCCCGTCTCGGTGGTGGTGACTGCGCTGTTCGACATGGCCGTCCTCTACTTGAAATTCTGGGCGAAGAGCTCGGCGGCACGCGCCGCGACGACGCCCATGAGCTGGTCCTCGGCCCCCCGGTCGCCGGGGCGGGCGCCCGGCAGCGTCGCTCCGGCGGGCACCTCGCCGCGCAGATCCTTCCCGGGGTACGAGAATACCGCGATCTTGACGCGGACACGCAAATTGCCGTCGGAATAGTCGAACTTCTCCACCGATACGGATAGGAAGAAGCCCTTGAGCGACCGCTTCGCGACGGCCGCCTTGGCGCCGTCGCTCGACTCGCCGTCGGGGGCGAGCTGGTACTCGCCCAGCGACCCGAGCTTCGAGGCGATGGCGTCGCGGACGATGTGCTCGACCTCGCTCGTGGCGCGGCCGGTGTTGTTCGTCACGGGCGACACCGAGACGTAGTACTTGGCGCCGGCGACGAAGGCAGGCGCCGGGTGGGTGCCGCCGCCGTTGCCCCCGTTGCCGCCGCCGGCGGCCTGCGAGGCCTCGAGCGCGCGCTGGAGCGCCTGCTTGACCGAGGCGTTGCTCTCCGAGGCGACCTGCCGCCGCAGGCAGTCGACGGCCTGCGGCCGCGCGAGCTTCTTCAGCGCGACGGCGACGGCCTGGCGAACGACCTCGCTGGGATCGGCCAGGCCTCCGCAGAGCGGCGAGATCGCGTCGTCGTCGTTGGTCGCGCCGAGGGCCAGGGCGGCGTTCGTGCGCACGCGGAAGTCGTCGGCCTGGCCGGGGGCGGGCGGGTACTTCAGGCGGTCGGCGAGGAACCCGACACGACCATCGGCCCTCGCGGCCTGCGGCGACAGCAGCACGCCCAGAGCGACGAGCGCGACGACGAGGATGCGGAGGGCGAGCCTCGCCACCCCATCGAAGGTACCATGGCTCGGTCGAGGCGAGCGTGACGACGTCGAGGGCCTTTCGTCCATGTAAGCGGGCCTGCGCGCATCTCGCCTTGGCTTCGCTCGCGTTCGCCGCGCTCGCCGCGTTCGCCGCGTCGCTCGCGTTGGCCGCGTTGCGCCTCGCGTGGCCGTTGCCGTTGCCGCTGCCGTTGCCGCTCGCGTTCGCCGCCGACGGCACGCAGCGCATCCACGTGAAGGGGACCGCGCGCATCGACGCGCACGCGGCGCGCGCGAACGGCAAGCTCGTGCTCTCGGGCACGGTGGTCGACGACGCCGCGCGTCCTCTCCCGAGCGCGCGCCTCGCGATGGACGTCGCGCGCGCGGGGACGCCGGGGGTCAAGGGGTCGCTCGTCGGCGCGTCGCCCGAGCCGTGCTCCGACGGCGGCGCGCGCCCGGTGCTCGAGCGCGCCGATCTCCTCGGCCTGCCGACCGACGACGCCGCGCGCTTCTGCGTGCGCCTGCTGCTGCCGACGGACCGGTACCTCGTGCACCTCGAGTCGCGCCCGACCGGCATGGTCGAGGGCGCGAAGCTGGACCTGCCCGTGGACCTCGCGCTCGAGGCGGTCACGCTTCGCTTCGATCCGGAGCGGCCGGTCCTGTGGCTCGACGAGGAGGAGACCGGCGCCGCCACCGTGCTCGAGGTGGTGGCGTCGACCGAGGACGACGGGGTGACGACCGCCGCGGTCGGCCTGCCGCTCACGCTCGCCAACGAGGCGGGCCTGACGCTGGGCACGGCCGCGACGAACGCGTCGGGCCGCGCGCGCTTCGCCGTGGATCCCGCCCGCCTCGGTGCGCCCGGCAAGGGCGAGCTGCGCGTTGCGTACGCGGGCGGCGCGGACGCCAGCGCCAGCGCGCAGACGATGCAGGTGGAGCGGCGCACGCGCGTCGCGCTGACCGCGCTCGACGCGACCGACGGCCAGCTCCCCGCGGGCTCGCCCGAGGACGGGGTGCCGCTGCGCGTGGGCGCGACGGCGCGGTGCGCGCGGCGCGGGTGCGCGGGCGTCCCGGGCGGGACCGTCGAGGCGCGCGTCGGCGACGCGATCGTGGGCGCCGGCTCGCTCGAGCACGGCGAGGCGAAGATCGTGGCGACGTTCGCCATGCCCGCCGCGAACGACGTCGCGCTGCGCCTGCGCTACGTGGCCGATGCGCCGTGGTACCAGCCCGCGAGCGAGCTGGCGGTGACGCTCCCCGTGCGGCCGCCGAGCCCGTGGAAGAAGCTGCCCCTGGCGCTCGCGGCGTTGGCGGCGGTGGCGTGGCTGGTGCTCGCGCGCCTGCCCCCCCGCGTGAAGGACGCCTCGTCGGGCAAGGCGGCGCAGGGCGCGCGGCCGCCCGCGGCGGGCGTCGAGCTCGTGGAGGCCGGCCCGGCGGCGCGCGGCTGGTCGGGGCGCGTGCACGACGTGCACGACCGGACCGCGGTGGCGGGCGCGCGCGTGGCCGTGGAGCGACGCGGGTTCGAGCGCGTGGCGTGCGTCGTGGAGACGGTCGCGGGCGACGACGGTGGGTTCGTGCTGCCGCCGGTGGACGTGCACCCGGGCGACGAGCTCGTCGCCGAGGGACCACTGCACGCACCGCTGCGCCGCCCCCTGCCCCACGCGGGCGTGCTCGACGTGGCGCTCCTCCTGCGGCGACGCGCGCTGCTCGACCGGCTGGTCGCGTGGGCGCGCGCACGCGGCAAGCCGTTCGACGCGCGCCCCGAGGCGACCCCGGGGCACGTCCGGCGCGCGGCGGGCAAGGAGCTCCCCGTGGTGCGGTGGGCGGAGGCCGTGGAGCAGGCCGCTTACGGCGGGGGCCGGGTCGATGCGGCCGTACAGGGGGAGATCGACCGCATGGCGCCGGGCGACGGGGCCGCGGGCGGCGGTGGGGGTGCGAGCGGCGGCGGAGAGAACGCCGGACCACGTTGACGGGGCTCGCCCCCGGTCCTTATAGTCGCGGCCCCCCGAGCACGGTGGGCCCCGCCCATGACCACAGTCGCCATCGTCGTCGCGCTCGTCGTCGCCGCGGTCATCGTGCTCCTCGTCATGCGGGGGCGCGGTGCTTCGCAGCTCCAGGGCCCGCAGCCCGGTGCGCCGAAGCCGCTCGAGGGCCCGGCAGCCCGCGCGGGCGATCGCGCCCCCGCGTCGGCCAAGCCGGCCGCCGAGGGCGAGCACGCCCCCGTGGCGCCGTCGAGCCGCGGCGGCAAGGGGCCCGCCCGTGAAGAGGCCGCGCCCGAGGCGCCGGCAGCCGCCGAGGCACCCGCTCCCTCCAGGCCCGCGCCCCCCTCCGCCGTCCCCGCCGCCAAGCGCGACGTCGCAGGCCTGCGCAAGGGCCTCACGGCCACGCGCGGCGGGTTCATTGCGCGTCTCACGGCTCTCTTCCAGGGCAAGAAAGAGATCGACCCGGCCATCCTCGAGCAGGTGGAAGAGGTCATGCTCGCGAGCGACGTCGGGCCCAAGACCACGCAGGCCATCCTCGGCCGCCTGCGCGAGTCGCTCGAGCGCAACGAGCTGCGCGACGGCGACGCCGTGTGGGCCGCGCTGCGGGCCGAGGCGTCGCGCATCCTCGGCATCGGCGGGGGCGCCATCCGCCTGTCGGCCAAGCCCACCGTCGTGCTCATGGTCGGAGTGAACGGCGTGGGCAAGACGACGACCATCGGCAAGCTGGCGACGCGCTACAACGCGGCCGGCAAGAAGGTGGTCCTCGCCGCGGGCGACACCTTCCGCGCGGCCGCCGTGCAGCAGCTCGAGGTGTGGGGAAAGCGCGTCGGGTCCGACGTCGTGAAGGGCAAGGAGGGCGCCGATCCCGGCGCCGTCGCCTTCGACGCGACGACCAAGGCCAAGGAGGGCGGCGCCGACATCCTGCTGGTCGACACCGCCGGGCGACTTCACACGAAGGCGCCGCTGATGGACGAGATCAAGAAGGTACGAAAGACCATCGCCAAGGCCATGGACGGCGCGCCCCACGAGACGTTTCTCGTGCTCGACGCGACCACCGGCCAGAATGCCCTCACGCAGGCGGCGATGTTCAAGGACGCGCTGGACCTCACGGGCATCGTACTGACCAAGCTCGATGGCACCGCCAAGGGCGGCATCGTGCTCGGCATCTGCGACGAGCTGCACGTGCCGGTGCGCTACATCGGGCTCGGCGAGCGCGCCGACGACCTGCGAGAGTTCGACCCCGACGACTTCGTGGAAGCTTTGTTTGGTAAGGGGGAAGAGGAGTCCGCCGCGGCATGAGAGCACTCACGTCCGAAAGCCACAGGGCTAGCGGCACGCGAGGAGCCCTGGCACTTCTGCCTCGCGGGAAGCATCGGATTTCCCATTGCTCAGCCGAATTTGCGCTGATATAGTCGCGCTCACTTTAGCTGTAAGCCTGATTCCCCAGCAGTTCTCAGAGTTTACACACGACGCGTCGTGATCCAGCTCGATCGTGTCGCAGGCTCATTCGTGGAGCCGAGCGGCCCATCGGCAAAGCCTCGAAGGATGCGGAAGGGGTAGCAATGAAGCAGGCTCGCAGGTGGCTTCTACTCGCGGCAGCCCTGGTGCTGCTACCGCAGGCGGCGTACGCCCAGCGGAAACCCAAGCCGCCGAAGCCCGCGCCCCCCACAGCACCGGCGCCCGCCGGCGGCACGTCCGCGGCTCCCGCCGACGCCGACGCCGACGCGAACGCGGCTGCGCCCGCCGCACCCGCGGCCGGCGGCGATGCGACGGCCACTCCGGCGCCCGGAGCGGGCGCTGGCGCCGGCGGCGACGACATTTGCCAGATCACCCCCGACGCGCCCCAGTGCGCCGCGGCCAAGGAGATCAACTTCGCCGAAGAAGCGAAGAAGAAGGTTCACGCCGAAGTGTACGCGGTGCAGCAGCAATACGTCATCAAGGCGCGCCGCTTCGAGATCATGCCGTATTACAATTTCACGTTGAACGACCAGTTCGTCGGCCACAACGGCCCCGGATTGGCGCTCAACTACTACATCACGCAGGTCCTCGCGGTCGGCGTGAACGGCACGTGGTACGGCGGCCTCAACACCGACTCGGACTTCAACTTCCAAAACCGCCGCGCGGCGCGCATCGCGGTGCCGCTGAACAACTACCAGGTCTCGGGAGACCTGAATTTCACGTACGTCCCGATGTACGGCAAGTTCGCCGGGTTCGGTGACTTCATCTTCAACTACGACGCGTTCCTCGAGGGCGGCGTCGGCCTCATTCGCACCGAGCCCATCCCGGTCATCGATCCCGACAACCGCAAGTTCGACTGGAACAACTACGTCAACTTCGACCTCGGCATCGGCGTCCGCATCTTCTTCACGCGCTGGCTCGCGGCGGTGCTCGAGGTCCGCGACATCATGTTTTTCGACAAGATCGAGGCCCTGTCGATCGCCAGCGGGTCGACGACGAGCGCTCCCGGCACAGCCGGCTACGCCAACAATCCGCTCAATCCGGACACTTGGTACGACAAGAACACGCACTTCACCAACGACGTGCAGCTGCAAGTGGGCATCTCGCTCTTCTTGCCGACGTCCTTCGAGTACCGGTTGCCCAAGTGAAAACAGAGACGAGGACGGCGATGAAGCGGCGTTTCGTCAAATCGGCGGTGGCTGCCCTCGCGGTGGCCGGCGCGATGTCGGCCTCGGGGGCGGCGCAGGCGCAGGAGGTCGAGCTCACAGGTCCCCTCAAGGGCGCACCGGCCATACGGCACGAGCGGCTCTATCGCGAGGGCCGTTTCTCGATCGAGCCCACGTTCTCGTTCTCGCTGCTCGATCAATACCGGCGCACCTTCCTGCTGGGCGGACGGCTCACGTACAACATCAAGGACTGGCTGGGCATCGGCGTCTGGGGGGCCTACGGCCTCATCAGCTCCAACACCGACCTCGCCACCGAGATCGACAACCCCGTCACCGGCTCGCCCCGCGACCCGCTCACGGCGATCAACGTGAACCACACCGGCGATCCGTCGCAGGGCCAGGCGATGGGCTACGCCCCGTTCACCGACCAGACGGCGAAGATGAACTGGGTGCTCGCGCCGCAGATCACCTTCATCCCGTTCCGCGGCAAGCTCGCCATCTTCAACAAGATCTTCGTCGACGCCGACTTCTACGTCGCGCCGGGCGTGGGCATCATCGGCATCCAGGAGCGCGGCGACTGCGGGCCGAACACGACGGTCAACGGGCAGCCCCTGCTCTGCTCGAACCCCGCCTCGTTCGCGCTGACCTCGCGCACCAAGTTCACGGCCACGTTCGCGGTCGGCTTCACGTTCTACCCGGCCGACATGGTGAGCGTCGGCGTCGAGTACCGCGCGCTTCCGTTCTCGTGGAACCGCGCTGGGTTCGACTCGCGCGGCACCGGCACCAACGGCAACTTCCCCGATCAACAGGTCAACTCGCAGGACGAGACGTTCGACTTCAACCAGATGATCACGATCTCGGTCGGCGTCGCGCTCCCGCTCCACCCGACGATCAGCGAGTGACCGCGGCGCCCCGGGCCGCCGGCGCGGCGGCCCTCAGCGCTTGACGACGCGGCCGCTCGCCTCGATCACGTACCCGGGCGGCAGGGCTTGCCCGACGGCCTCGCGGTCCTCGGCGGGCACCGCCCAGCCGTGGGTGGCCAGGCCGTCGGCGATCTTGGTGCGCACGCGCAGGCTCTCCTCGTCGCCGAGCTGGCGGGCGAGCGCCGGAGCCGCCGCCTCTTCGCCCTGCGCGATGAGCGCGCACGCGGCGTGGAAGCGCGCGGGCTCGTTCACGTCCTCGAGGAAGCGCTCGACGCCCTCGCGCACGTGCGGGTGCTTGAGCTCCTCGAGCGCCGTGAGGATCTGCACCTTGGGATCGACGAACTTGGCGTACTCGGTGTCCCACTTGCCGAGCCAGCGGAGCAGCTCCTCGACGTATTCATCGTCGTCGACCAGCTCTTTGACGATCTTCATCGGCCACGCGAGGCTCTCGGCCTTCGCGGCGAAGGCGCGGACGGGTGCGATGGCGTCCTTGCCGGCGCGGAGGACACCCTTGAACGCGGCGTCCTTCTCTTCCTGATCGGTGATCGACGGGTCCATGTGGAAGGTGAAGCGCTTGAGCAGCACCTCCACCGCTTCGGCCGTCCCCATCTCGGCCAACGCCTGGATGGCCTCCTGCCGGTCGTAGTTCTGGGCCCGCTTCTCGACCCGGTCCGCCCACTTGGCCGCGGGGCTTCCCTTGCCCTTCTGCTTCTTGTCGCCGCTGCCCTTGAAGAGGTCGAAAATGCCCATGTCGGTCCAAGCGGCTAGCGCGACGGCAGGGCTAGATCAAGGCGCGGCCCGCGGCCCGCCCTGCGCCGTCACGGCAGGGGGACAGCGAGGAGGACGACCTCTTTGTTCCGCGCCTGCACCTGGTAGCGCACAGGTCGTCCGTACTTCTGCGCCGCGTCCTGCTCCATGCCCTGGATGCGGGCGGCGAAGGCCTGCTCGGTGATGTGGTCCGTCGACTCGCCGATGTTCTTCTTCGCGGCGACGTACTCGCGGTAGATGCGCGCGTAGTACGCGGCGGGGGGCTCGCCCGCGAGGCGCCGGATGGCGTCCGGGTCCATCGTCATCTCGCCGGCACCCTGGGTCATGCGCTTGTCGTCGACGGCGAGCGCGTCGTTGAAGTTCGCGGCGTTCGGGGCGACCGACACGCGGCCTTCGGCGTCGGTCGTGTCCTCCTCGACCCCCATGAGCTGGTTGAGGAGCTGATCGATGCGGAACGCGAGCCCCCCGAGCTCGGCGTGGTCGAGCTCGAAGCGCTTGTCGGCCTGGCCGTTGAGGATGGCCAGCAGCCCCTCCTCGAGCATGTTGATCGGCCGCGTGACGTAGTTGCCGAGCAGCCAGCCGCCGATGATGACGAGCACGATGCCGATGGCCATCGACCCGAAGATGGGCAGCAGCGCGAGGCCCGACGGGTCCGCGATGAGCGACGCGGGCGCCGCCGACACGAGCATCGCGCGCTTGCCGTCCTCGAAGGCGGGCAGCGGCGACGCGGCCACCAGCTGGTCGCCCGCGCGCACGTGGTCGGTCTGCTGGTGGGCCAGGGCGTTCTTGAGCATGTCCTTCGCGGCGCCGGCGACCAGCTCGTCGAGCGAGGGCTTCGCCTCGGTGGCCGACTTGCCCACGACCTCGAACCCGTCGCCCTTGGACACGGCGAGGGCCAGGCCGTGGCCGGTCGTCGCCTCGCTCACGCGCGACAGCGTGTCGTTGAGCGGGCGCGCCGCGATGAGCGCGCCCACGATGGCGCCGCTCGAGTCGTGCACCGCGACGTACGACGCGAGGTAGTGGTCGCGCTCGTACCAGACGTCGGACCCGGACTCGCCTGTCTTGAGCGTCGAGCGCAGGCCCGCGTACGTCCCGGCCATGTCGTCGCCGCGGTTCATGTTCGTGCCGTTGCGGCCGACGATCTTCCCCGACGCGTCGACGAGCGCCACGAGCGTGGGCACGTTCTTCTCGAAGAGGGTGGCGTTCTTCATCTTGCTGACGAGGTCGTCGCAGCGACGCTGCGCCGCGTCCGCCCGGGCCGAGGGCGAGGCCTTCGACATGGCGTCGACCGTGGCCTGCTCGGTGGCGGCCGCGGCGAGCCAGCGCTCCGCGCGCAGCCCGTCGAGCTGCAGGCGGCCGGCCGCGCCGTTCACGCCGTTCTGCGCCTCCTGCGAGAGTTGATCGCTGTTGCCGGCGGCCGAGCCCAGCGCCGAGCGCACCAAGAGGAACGACAAGAGGCCCACCATCGCAACGATGAGGGCGTTGACCGCAATGATCTTGATGCGCATCTCGCCTCGCCTGCCTCCCCGTGAGACTGCCCGCGTGCTTGCGTGGACTCTCGGCGCCCGCTGCACGCGCTGCGCGCCGACCGGACTTCGCGGGAAAAACGCTATCATTCGCCAATCGGTCGCGGCAACATGCACAGCGGCAGGACGTGAGCGATCGCCCCTCACAGAAGCCGTCGCCGGCCTCTTCACCGAGCGGGGCTCCGAGCGGCAGCAGCACCAGCTCGGCGCGGTTGCCCTCGGCCGCGGCCCGGCCGCCGGCGTCGCCCGTCCTCTACGTCGACGATGTGCGGTTCGACGCGCACGCCCCGCTGGGCCACCACCCCGAGCGGCCCGAGCGCCTGGCCGCCGCGCGCGCGGGCGTGAAGAAGGCCGGCGTCCCGCTCGAGCCGGTCGCCGCCCGCCCCGCGACCGACGACGAGCTCGGGCGCGTGCACGATCCGCGCTTCGTCGAGGCGCTGTCGCGCCTGCGCGGCGATACGGGGTACCTGGACCCCGACACCTACGTGTCGGCGCAGAGCGTCGACGTGGCGCGCCTCGCCGCCGGCTCGCTCGTGCAGATGGTCGACGCGATGATCGACGGCCCCGCCCGCCAGGGGGTCGCGCTGCTACGCCCCCCCGGGCACCACGCGCGTCCGGCGCGGGCCATGGGCTTCTGTCTCCTCAACAACGTCGCCGTGGCGGCGGCGCACGCGCGCGCCCGCGGCGTCGACCGCGTGGCCATCGTCGACTGGGACGTACACCACGGCAACGGCACGCAGGAGATGTTCTGGCGCGACCCGCACGTGCTCTACCTGTCGACGCACCAGTTCCCGTTCTACCCGGGCACCGGCGACGTCGACGAGGTCGGCGAGGGCGAGGGCACCGGGTTCACCGTGAACGTGCCGCTCGCGGCGCACGCGCCCGACGGCGTCTACGCGCAGGCGTTCGAGCGCGTCGTGCTGCCGGTGCTCGAGGCGTACGCGCCGGAGCTCGTCCTCGTGAGCGCGGGGTTCGACGCGGCGGCGCGCGACCCGCTCGCGCAGATGGAGCTCTCGTCCGAGGCGTTCGGCTGGATGGCGCGCGAGCTCGCGCGCATCGCGACCAGCACGGCGCAGGGCCGCATCGGCCTCGTGCTGGAGGGCGGGTACGACCTCGTCGCCCTCGAGGGCGGCGTCCGCAGCGCCGTGCAGGGCATGGCGAGCGGCGTGGCGGTGGACATCGATCGCGTGCCGAGCGGCTCGTCGGGCCCCCCGAGCCGCAGCGTGACCGAGAGCCTGGAGCGCGCCGTCCGGGCGGCCGCCAAGTCCTGGGCCGTCGTGGAGTGAAGCGGGCGCTTTTGCTTGAAAGCGCGTCCGTGACGGCTATGTTCCGCGCTGCGTTCGCGGTGGCCGTAGCTCAGTTGGTAGAGCACTGGATTGTGGCTCCAGTTGTCGCGGGTTCGAAACCCGTCGGTCACCCCCATCACCAGTTGTTTCCGCTCTGCGTGACGGCGTAGCCGCTCGACAGGTTGCGGAAGGCCACGTGCCCCGCGGACAGGCCGTTGACGACGTCGTTCGTCAGCGTCGCGGAGCCCGTGGGCGCCGGGTAGAACGGCGGCGAGATCACGATGCCGTCGAGGCCGGGCGACTGCACGGTGTTGCCCTGGAAGACGATGCCGGTGCTCGTCGAGAAGCCGACGGCGTCGTAGAGCGCGTCCTTCACGGTGTTGTTCGCGACGGTGGCGTTCCCCACGTTGCCGACGCCCTGGCCGTCGCCGCCGTTGCCGATGTGCAGCGCAGGCTGCTGCTGCTGGTACGCGTTGCCGCCGCTGCGCTCGACGAGGTTACCGGTGACGTTCGCCGACGTCAGGTCCGAGCCGTTCGCGCCGAACTTGCCGACGCCCAGGCCGATGTAGCGCGCCGTGTCGCGCACCCAGTTGTTTCGCACGACGTGCCCGCTGCCGCCGTAGATGGCGACCCCCTTGCCGCCCCACGGCGCGACCGACGTGTTGTTCTCGATGGTGACGCCGGACATCGGCGTGTAGTGCTGCGAGCCGTTGTAGTCGACCGAGTTGATCGCGATGGCGTCGTCGCCGGTGCCGCGCACGAAGTTGTTGCGTGCGGTGAGGTTGGTACCCACCGTTCCGTTCAGGCTCACGTTGTTCAGGTTGCAGCCGTCGGCCCAGATGCTCGTGAGGCGGCAGTTCTGGACGGTGCCGCCCGTGCCCGAGGCCCAGAAGCCCGAGAGCGTGTGCTGCGTCCAGATGCCGTCCGCCGACCAGTTGGTGCCCGTCGTGTCCATCGCGCCGCCGGCGCCGTCGCTCGACGCGCGGCTCGTCGCGTTCGAGTCGATCGCGAAGTCGAGGACGTGGCACGAGTCGACGCTGAAGACGGCGCCGAGCGGGGTCGGGTTCGGCAGCGGGACGGCGCGGTAGATGCGGCTGTACCAGGCGCCGGCGCCCTGGATGGTGATCCCCTTCGCGGAGAGGCCCGCGGTCGTCAAGAGGTAGAACGTGCCCGGCGGGATCCACACGCCCTTGCCCTGGGTCTGCGCGTCGTCGATGGCGTGCTGGAT
>Ga0070730_10002497_pt1 | contig 16731 bp, 13 predicted proteins | sample Coa_R1_3_FD_66447 | JGI IMG/M metagenome (GOLD analysis project Ga0070730, IMG submission 66447) | Surface soil microbial communities from Centralia Pennsylvania, which are recovering from an underground coalmine fire - Coalmine... | ecosystem: Environmental > Terrestrial > Soil > Unclassified ... | reverse complement strand
ATTCAGATGACCGTCGAGGCGCCGAACTACGCCGGGCGGCAGCAGTAAGGCAGTAGGGGTTACACAGTGACGCAAATGGAGATCGGGCGGGGGAAGAGTGGCCGGCGGGCCTACTCGCTGGATGAGATCGGGCTGGTGCCATCGCGGCGCACCAGGGATCCTGAGGAAGTCTCGATCGCCTGGCAGATCGACGCCTACCGGTTCGAGCTGCCGCTGGTGGTCTGCCCGATGGACAGCGTGGTGTCGCCGAAGACCGCGATCGAGATCGGCCGTCTCGGCGGGCTGGCCGTGCTGGATCTGGAAGGGCTCTGGACCAGGTACGAGGACCCGGAGCCGCTGCTCGCCGAGATAGCGGAACTGGACGAGCCCGCCGCGACCACCCGGCTGCAGGCCATCTACGCCGAGCCGATCAAGGAAGATCTGATCGGCCTGCGGATCGAGGAGATGCGCGCGGCCGGGATCACCACGGCGGCCAGGCTCTCGCCGCAGCGTACCGTCCGGCACTACAAGTCGGTCATCGACGCCGGCGTGGACATCTTCGTGATCCGTGGCACCACGGTGTCGGCCGAGCACGTCTCCGGCCAGGCCGAGCCGCTCAACCTGAAGCGGTTCATCTACGAGCTCGACGTGCCGGTCATCGTCGGCGGCTGCGCGACCTACCAGGCCGCGCTGCACCTGATGCGGACCGGCGCGGCCGGGGTGCTGGCCGGGTTCGGCGGCGGCTCGGGGCACACGACCACGGTCGTGCTCGGCGTCGCGGTGCCGATGGCCACGGTGATCGCCGACGTGGCCGCCGCCCGCAGGGACTACCTGGACGAGTCCGGCGGCCGGTACGTGCACGTGCTGGCCGACGGCGGCATGACCCACAGCGGTGACATCTGCAAGGCGCTGGCCTGCGGCGCGGACGCCGTGATGGTCGGCTCGCCGTTCGCCAGGGCGACCCAGGCGCCCGGCCGCGGCTACCACTGGGGCAGCGAGGCGCACCACCCGGAGCTGCCGCGCGGCGCGCGGGTCAAGGTCGGCACGATCGGCTCGCTGCAGCAGATCCTGCACGGGCCGTCCAGCGTCGCCGACGGCTCGATGAACCTGATGGGAGCCCTGCGCCGGTCCATGGCCACCGCCGGCTACTCGGACCTGAAAGAATTCCAGCGGGTCGAGGTCGTGGTCGCGCCGGTGGGCAGGCCGCGGGCCGAGGTGCTCGCGCCACGAACCGATGGTGCGGCACCGGCGCACCGCCCGGCGGGACAGGCCGGGTAGCGTTCGGAGTGTGAACTCCGGGGATCGGGAGATGGCCGCGCCGGGAGCTGGAGCGGCCACGGCGCTGGGTCCGGACAAGCGGGCGGCCGCCCTCGGCGACCGGGAGCGGACCGCCGCCCTGGCCGCGCTTGCCGCGCAGGAGCAGCATGTCCTGGTGGTCGGCGGCGGCGTGACCGGCGCGGGCGTGGCGCTGGATGCGGCCACCCGGGGCCTGTCGGTCGGGCTGGTCGAGGCCAGGGACTTCGCCTCGGGCACGTCGTCGCGATCGAGCAAGCTGATCCACGGCGGCCTGAGGTACCTGGAGCAGCTCAACTTCGGGCTGGTCCGGGAGGCACTGACCGAACGGTCACTGCTGCTGCAACGGATCGCGCCGCACCTGGTCCGGCCGGTCTCGTTCCTGTACCCGATCTTGCACCGTGGCGGCTGGGAGCGGGTCTACGTGGGTGCCGGGGTGAGCCTGTACGACTCGCTCGGCTTCTCCATGGGCCAGGTCCGTGGGCTGCCCGGGCACAAGCAGCTCACCAGGCATGCCGCGCTCGAACTGGCGCCAGCGCTGAAGCGGTCCGTAGTACACGGCGCGATCAGGTACTGGGACGCGCAGGTGGACGACGCCAGGTTCGTCACCACGCTGCTGCGCACCGCCGCCAGCTACGGCGCCAGGATCGCCTCGCGCACCCAGGTCACCGGGTTCCTGCGCGAAGGTGAACGGGTCACCGGCGTGCGCGCGGTGGACCTGGAGTCGGGCGCGGAGATCGAGATCCGTGCGCAGCAGGTGGTCAACGCCACGGGCGTGTGGACCGACGACATCCAGGCGCTGGTCGGCGGCCGGGGAATGATCAACGTGCGGGCTTCCAAGGGTGTGCACCTGGTGGTGCCCAGGGACCGGATCCACTCCAGCACCGGCATCATCCTGCGCACCCCGGTGAGCGTGCTGTTCGTCATACCCTGGGGCCGGCACTGGATCCTCGGCACCACCGACACGGACTGGTCGCTGGACAAGGCGCACCCCGCCGCCAGCAGATCGGACGTTGACTACGTGCTCGCCCAGGTCAACCGGGTACTGAAGGTGCCGCTGACCCGGGACGACGTGGAGGGCGTCTACGCCGGGCTGCGGCCGCTGCTCAGCGGTGAGTCGGACGAGACCTCCAAGCTGTCCCGGGAGCACATGGTCGCCCACCCGGTGCCCGGCCTGGTGATGATCGCCGGCGGGAAATACACCACCTACCGGGTGATGGCCAGGGACGCCGTGGACGCGGTGGCGCACGGGCTGGACGGCAAGGTGCCACGCTCGTGCACGGACATGGTCCCGCTGGTGGGCGCCGAAGGGTTCCCCGCGCTGTGGAACTCCAGATACCAGATGGCCAGGGCGGCGGGCCTGCACGTGGCCAGGATCGAGCACCTGCTGCACCGGTATGGCACGCTGATCGGCGAGGTGCTCGGCCTGATCGAGGCCGACCCCAGCCTCGGCAGGCCGCTGTCCGGCGCCGATGACTACCTGCGGGCGGAGATCGTCTACGCGGCCTCGCACGAAGGTGCCAGGCACCTGTATGACGCGCTGGCCAGGCGCACGCACATCACCATGGAGACCTGGGACCACGGGATCTCGGCCGCCCACGAGGTGGCCGGGCTGATGGCCGGGCCGCTCGGCTGGGACTCGCGGCAGATCGAGCGGGAGATAACGCACTACCAGACCGCGATCGCCGCCGAACGCGCCGCCCAGGAGGCCAGCGACGACCGCGCGGCGGACGCGATCCGGCTCGGTGCCCCGGACATCGTCCCGCTGATGGGTACGGCCGCCCCCTAGAATCGGGGCGTGACCCAGCCGCAACGCCGACCCCGCGTCCTTTCCGGTATCCAGCCCACCGCCGACTCGTTCCACCTGGGCAACTACCTCGGCGCCGTGCGGCAGTGGGTGGCCATGCAGGACACCCATGACGCCTTCTACTGCGTGGTGGACCTGCACGCCATCACCGTGCCGCAGGATCCGGTGCTGCTGCGCCGCCGGACCAGGATCGCCGCCGCCCAGTTGTTCGCGGCCGGGCTCGACCCCGAGCGGTGCACCGTGTTCGTGCAGAGCCAGGTGGCCGAGCACACCGAACTGGCCTGGATGCTCAACTGCATCACAGGGTTCGGCGAGGCCAGCCGGATGACCCAGTTCAAGGACAAGTCGGCCCGCGGCGGCCTGGAGCAGGCCAGCGTGGGACTGTTCACCTACCCGATCCTGCAGGCCGCCGACATCCTGCTCTACCAGGCCGACCAGGTCCCGGTCGGCGAGGACCAGCGGCAGCACCTGGAGCTCACCAGGGACCTGGCCCAGCGGTTCAACCACCGGTTCGGCACGGTCTTCACCGTGCCGGGCCCCTACATCCTGGCCGAGGTCGCCAAGATCAACGACCTGCAGGACCCGTCGGCGAAGATGAGCAAGTCCTCGTCCTCACCACAGGGGATCGTGGACGTGCTCGACGAGCCCGGCGTGATCCGCAAGAAGATCGCCAGGGCGGTGACCGACGCCGGCACGGAGATCCGGGCCGACGAGACCGGCAAGCCCGGGATCACCAATCTGATGCGGATCTACTCCGCGCTGGCGGGGGTGACCATGGCCGAGGTCGAGGCCGCACACGCCCAGTCGCGCTACGGCGACTTCAAGCGCGAGCTGGGCGAGCTGGTGGTGAACGAGTTCGCGCCGGTGAAGGAGCGGACCGAGAAGATGCTGGCCGACGAGGCCACGCTGGACCGGCTGCTCGCCGAAGGGGCGCACCGCGCCGCCAAGGTCGCCGCGGCCACCATGGCCCAGGTCAGGGACCACATCGGCCTGCTGCTCCCGGCGGATTCAGCGCGATAACGCGCGCCGCCGGCGGTAGTGCAGCACGAAGCCGGCGACGGTCAGCGCGAACAGCGCCAAGAAGCTGACGCCGATCGTGACCGGGCCGTAGGGAACGAGCCGCTGGCGGCGGACTTGAACTCGGTGAGCGGCGTGCGTCCAGCCCGTTGGGCTGGACGGCCACGGTGTCGTCGGCCCGAGTTCGTGCGCCTCGTCGTGCTGGTCACTGTGTCACCGGCCTGGCATGGCCCGTAGCCTTGGCCCCATGGTGCGTGAGTCGGAGTCGGGGCTGCCGGTCGAGGCCGTGTACGGTCCTGGTCATCTGAAGGATTTCAGCCCCGCGGAGAGGCTGGGCGAGCCGGGCGAGTACCCGTTCACCCGTGGGATCTATCCCACGATGTACACGACGCGGCCCTGGACGATGCGGCAGTACGCCGGGTTCGCCACGGCGGCGGACTCCAACCGGCGGTACCACCAGCTCATCGACGCGGGCACCACCGGGCTTTCGGTGGCCTTCGACCTGCCGACCCAGATGGGGTACGACTCGGATGCGCCGGTGGCGCACGGCGAGGTGGGGCGGGTCGGCGTGGCCATCGACTCCATCGAGGACATGCGGGTGCTGATGGGTGGCATCCCGCTGGACAAGGTCTCCACGTCGATGACGATCAACGCTCCGGCGGCCGTGCTGCTGCTGCTCTACCAGCTCGTCGCGGAGGAACAGGGGATCGGCGGGGGCAGCCTGAACGGGACCGTGCAGAACGACATTCTGAAGGAGTACATCGCCCGCGGGACCTACATCTACCCGCCGCAGCACTCGCTGCGGCTGGCCGCCGACACCTTCGCCTACTGCCGGACCGAGATCCCGCGCTGGAACACCATTTCCATTTCGGGGTACCACATGGCCGAGGCCGGGGCGACCCCGGTGCAGGAGATCGCGTTCACGCTCGCCAACGGCAAGGAATATGTACGGGCGGCGCTGGCGGCGGGGCTGAAGGTGGACGAGTTCGCGCCGCGGCTGTCGTTCTTCTTCGTGGCCCGCTCGACGCTGCTCGAAGAGGTGGCGAAATTCAGGGCGGCGCGGCGGATCTGGGCGCAGATCATGCGGGACGAGTTCGGCGCGGTGGACCCGAAGTCGCAGATGCTGCGGTTCCACACGCAGACCGCGGGGGTGCAGCTCACCGCTCAGCAGCCGGAGGTGAACCTGGTGCGGGTGACCATCCAGGCGCTGGCCGCGGTGCTGGGCGGGACGCAGTCGCTGCACACCAACTCCTTCGACGAGGCGATCGGGCTGCCCAGCGAGAAGGCGGCGAGGCTGGCGCTGCGGACGCAGCAGGTGGTCGCCTACGAGAGCGACCTGACGGCCACCGTGGATCCGTTCGCCGGGTCGTACGCCGTGGAATCCATGACCGATGATGTCGAGGCTGCCGCGCGTGAGCTGATCGACCAGGTCGAGGAGGCCGGCGGCGCGGTGGCGGCGATCGAGCAGGGGTTGCAGAAGGCCGCGATCGAGCGTTCGGCCTACCAGGTGACCCGGCAGGTGGAGGCCGGGGACCGGGTGATCATCGGGGTGAACCGGTTCCAGGCCGAGGCCGAGGATCCGCAGCAGCCGCTGCGGGTGGACCTGGCCATCGAGAAGGAGCAGGCGAAGCGGCTGGCCAGGCTGCGCGACCGCAGGGACGCCGGTGAGCACAGGAGACGCCTGGACGACCTCAGGCGGACGGCCGAGGGGCCGGAGAACGTACTGGTGCCGCTGCGGGAGGCGCTGCGGGCCATGGCGACCGTCGGTGAGGTGTGTGACGCGCTGCGTGAGGTGTGGGGAATCTACCAGCCGCCGGATCTGGACTGATCCGGGTTCCTGCCGCGGAGATTCGGGCGCGGCCGTGGCATTCCCGCTTCCACAAGATCTCGCGCCAGGGCTTTCTGCAAAGCGTCCCCTGCATGACGATAAAGGGACTATGACTATGGGCCGCCGTTTATCTGGTTACTATCCGTGCACAGGCTTCGCCTATCTAGCATGGATGGCAGCCGGTCACCTCTGCGGGACAGCCCGCAAACCAGCGGCCAACCTGGAAAGATTGCGGATGGAGGTCGCCGGTGGTCATTGACTGGAACCCGTCACGGGGTGCGACGCTGGGTGTGGAATGGGAACTGCAGCTCATCGATGCCCGGACCAGGATGCTCCGCCAGGATGCCCGCGAGGTACTCGCAGCCCTGCCCGAGCTGGGCGAGGGCAGTGAGCGTCCAAAGATCCGCTACGAGCTCATGCAGTCGCAAATCGAGCTGGCCACCGGAATCTGCAGCACGGTGGCCGAGGCGAAGCAGGATCTGGCCGAGACAATCGCGCAAGTCCAGCGGGTAACGCGGCCGCGCGATATGATGCTGACCTGCGCAGGGACGCATCCCTTCAGCGACTGGAGGGACGCGAAGATGGCGCCCGTGCAGCGGTATGCCGAGCTTATCGAGCAGATGCAGTGGCTGGTCCGCAGGATCCAGCTCTGCAGCGTTCAGGTTCATGTGGGACTAGCCGACGGTAGCAGGGCCATCCCGATCATCAATGCCCTGGCCAGGTACCTGCCGCATTTCCTGGGGCTGACCGCGTCGAGCCCGTTCTGGAACGGGCAGGACACCGGGCTGGCGTCCAGCCGGGCGGTCATCTTCGACGCGTTGCCGACGGCAGGGCCGCCTCATCGCCTTTCGGACTGGAGTGAGTTCGAGGAGTACATGGACACGCTGCTCCGCGCCGGAACGATCCGGAGCATCAAGGAAGTGTGGTGGGACATCCGGCCGCACCCGGACTTCGGCACGATCGAGGTCCGGATGTGCGACGGCGTGCCTACCCTGCGTGAGATAGGCATGGTGGCGGCCCTGTCCCAGTCCCTGGTCCAGCTCTTCAGCTTCCAGCTCGACCGCGGTTACCAACTGCCCAGCCCGGCAACTTGGGTCGTTCGGGACAACAAGTGGCGCGCGACAAGGTACGGTCTTGACGCAACAGTGATCACCGATGACAGCGGTGCCACGGCACCGTTGCGTGATGAGCTCTACGAGCTGGTACGCGAGCTCGAGCCTGTGGCGGACAGGCTGGGCTGCGGTGCCGAGCTTGCCGTGGTTTCCGAAGTGCTTGAGCAGGGTGCGTCATACGAGCGGCAGCGGGCCGTTATGGCTGACGGTGGCGGGCTCACCGAGGTGGTGGATGCCCTGGTCACCGAGTTCGCGGAAAACCGGTTCCTGTGCCCGGGGGAGGCAGCGCATGCCGGGAGATGATGTGACGGGGGAGCTCGACGCGTTTCTCGCCGGGCATTCCGCCGAGCTGATCGACTTCCGCCGTGACCTGCATGCCCACCCGGAGATTGGCTACCACGAGCACCGGACCACCCAGCGGGTCTCGGCCCGGCTGGCCGAGGCTGGCCTGCGGCCCATGCTGCTGCCCAAGGGAACCGGGCTGATCGTGGACGTCGGCGATGCCAGCGCGCCGGTCGTGGCGCTGCGCGCCGACCTGGACGCGCTGCCCATCCAGGACGAGAAGGCCGTGCCGTACCGGTCCACGGTGCCGAACGCGTGCCATGCCTGTGGGCACGACGTGCACACAACTATTTTGCTCGGCACCGGCCTTGTGCTGGCCGGGCAGGCGGCGGCAGGGCTGCTGCCCGGCCGGGTCCGGCTGATCTTCCAGCCCGCCGAGGAAGTCCCCGGCGGTGCGCTCGACGTGCTGGCCGCCGGTGGCATCGCCGGGGTGGAGCGGATCTTCGCGCTGCACTGCGACCCCCGGCTGGACGTGGGCAAGGTGGGAATCAGGACCGGCCCGATCACCGCCGCCTGCGACAAGATCAGCGTGCGGGTCACCGGGCCCGGCGGCCACACCGCCCGGCCGCATCTGACCGCCGACCTGGTCTACGCTCTCGGCAAGATCGTGACCGAGCTGCCCGCCGCGCTGACCCGGCGGGTGGATCCCCGGTCCAGCCTCAGCCTGGTCTGGGGGCGGGTGAGTGCCGGCTCGGCGGCCAACGCCATCCCGGACGACGGGGTGGCCGAGGGGACTGTCCGGTGCCTCGACGACGAGGCCTGGCAGGCCGCGCCGGACATGCTCAAGGCGCTGATCGACTCGGTGGCGAGCGCGTACGGGGTGATCGCCGAGCTCAACTACCAGCGCAACGTGCCGCCGACCGTCAACGAGGCGGCCAGCGCGGCGATGCTCACGGTGGCCGCCCAGCGGGCACTCGGCCCGGAGGCGGTGGCCGGCACGCCGCAGAGCCTGGGCGGCGAGGACTTCGCCTGGTACCTGGAGTCGATCCCCGGCGCGCTGGCCCGGCTCGGCACCCGGACACCCGGTTCGCCGGAGCTGGACATCCACCAGGCCACGTTCGACGTGGACGAGCGGGCCATCGGTGTGGGGATCAGGCTGCTGGTGGAGACCTCGCTCACCGCCTTGCGGGAGGCAGGCGGGGCCGCCCCGGTGGACCAGCTGCCCAGGGCCGCGCACGCATTAGAGCCCCTGTCGAAGTCCCGGCTGGCCGGATTATCGTTGCCGATCAGTGCCTAGATTGGGTTTCCGGCCGTTGCCGGGGAGCGCTTAGAGTAGGGCGGAGCGGCGGCCCACCGGCTGCCCGAGTCCTGCTCCCTGCCGAACTGCGGAGTGTCAGCGCGGTGTCCTCAGCCCAGCAGCAACCCGGCCCGGCGAGTTCCGCACGCATGCCCAATGGGCATACGCGGGGTGTGCCGGGCAAGTTTGGCACATTCCGCCGCCCGGACGGCAAACCGGAAATGTACCGGTCGCCGATCGCGCCGCTGGTGTGGTGGGTGTGGGTCGTGTTCGCCGCGGCCAACCTGGCCGACCTCGCGGTGCAGGGCCGCAACCACTTCGCGGCGATGATCGCCGTGGTCCTGGTCCTGATCACCGGGGTGACCTACGTGGCGGCGTTCCGGCCGCGGGTGTTCGCCGACGACGATGGCATGACCATCATCAACCCGCTGCGCGCCTGGCGGGTGCCGTGGAACTGCGTGGAGGGCGTGGCGCTCGGCGACTCGCTCGAGGTCCACTGCAACTGGCAGGACGATAGTCTTCCCGGGTCGAACGGTGCCGGGCCGGGCGGGGGCGCGGCGAAGGCCGGCAACCGGCGCAAGAAGCTGTACGGGTGGGCCGTGCACTCGCCGCGGCGAAGCCGGCTCAAGGCCGAGCTGCGGGCCCAGCGTCAGGCGAGCTTGGCGGAGCGGAAGCAGTTCAAGACCTATAGCCAGCTTCCCAGGGAAGCCAGGGAAGCCATGACCAAAACGGATGCGGAGCACATCGTCCACTCGCTCGAAGACCGGGCCAACAGCGCCCGGGCCGCCGGGATCGCGACCCGCGGGCCGGTGGGGACCTGGAGCTGGCCGGCCGTCGCCGCGCTCGCCGGGCCGGCCCTCCTGGTGGTCGTGGTCGGCCTGATCTGACCGTCAGTGCCGCGGTGCCGGTGGTCTGTGGGATAGACGAGAATGAGGCACCGTGACTGAGCCGCGTGCACGCATCGTGATCATTGGCGGGGGTCCCGGGGGGTATGAGGCGGCCCTGGTGGCTGCCCAGCTCGGCGCCGAGGTCATCGTGGCGGACACCGACGGGCTCGGCGGGGCCTGCGTGCTCACCGACTGCGTGCCGTCGAAGACGCTGATCCAGACGTCGAGCGCGATGGCCGCGCTGAACAGCTTCAGTGACCTGGGGATCCGGCTTGGCGAGGGTACGGCCCGCGTCGATGCTCCCCGGCTGTACCAGCGGATCAAGGCGCTGGCCAAGGCGCAGTCCAGCGATGTGGCGAGGCGGCTGGCCGCCGAAGGGGTCGAGGTCATCAACGCCCCGGGCCGCCTGGCCGGCCCGCAGGCCGTGTCCGTGGGCGGCCGGAAGATCAGTGCCGATGCCGTACTCGTCGCGACCGGCGCGCAGCCCCGCATCCTGCCCGGCGCGGAGCCCGACGGGGAGCGCATCCTCAACTGGCGGCAGCTCTACGACCTCGACGTGCTGCCCGAAGAACTGGTGGTCGTCGGCTCGGGCGTCACCGGGGCCGAGTTCGCCGGCGCCTATCAGGCGCTCGGCTCGCGGGTGACGCTGGTTTCCTCGCGCAGCAGGGTGCTGCCGCATGAGGACGAGGATGCGGCGATGGTGATCGAGGACGTGTTCCGCCGCAACGGGATGACCGTGCTCGGCAGGTCCAGGGCGGCCGGGGTGAAACGGACCGGCCACGGCGTCGTCGTCACCCTGACCGATGGCCGGACGGTGACCGGATCGCACTGCCTGCTGACCGTGGGCATGACCCCGGCCACCCGGGGGCTGGGCCTGGCCGACGCCGGGGTCCGGCTGGATGGCAACGGGTTCGTCCAGGTGAACAGGGTGTCGCGGACCTCGGTCCCCGGCGTGTACGCGGCCGGTGACTGCACCGGCGTGATGATGCTGGCCTCGGTGGCGGCCATGCAGGGCCGGACGGCCATGTGGCATGCGCTCGGCGAGGCGGTGCAGCCGCTGCGGCTCAGTCACGTCGCGGCGACGATCTTCACCGACCCGGAGATCGCCACGGTCGGCGTCCCGCACAGCGCCGTCCTGGCCGGGGACGTGGCCGCCCGGTTGGTCAAGCTGCCGCTGGCCACCAACGCCAGGGCGAAGATGGCCGAGCTGCACGATGGGTTCGTCAAGATTTTCGCGCGGCCGGGCACGGGCATCGTGCTCGGCGGGGTGGTGGTGGCGCCGCGGGCGAGCGAGCTGATCCTGCCGGTGTCACTGGCCGTGGAGCAGCAGCTCACCGTGGACGAGATGGCGCACACGTTCGCCGTGTACCCGTCGCTGTCGGGCAGCCTGACCGAGGCGGCGCGCCGGCTCATGAAGTCCGCGGTGGACTAGTGTGTCGGGTGGCCCAGGTCGGGGTCGTTGGGGACCGGCAGCTTGTGCTGGCGCAGCCGGGCCGCCCTGATGTCGTCGGCGTAGATGACCACGGTGAACAGGCTGCCGACGAGGGCCAGCGCGGGGACCATGATCCGCAGCCAGGGCGGGCCCGGCAGCAGCGCCAGGATCACGCACACCGGGATCATGACGGTCAGGTGGCGGAGGATGACCCGCATCCGCCAGCCGGCGTCGGTCAGCTCGTGGCGCACCCAGTCCCGGTGCTCACCACGCAGCCTGAAACCGACCGCGAAGAGCACCTTGCCGGGCAGGCCGGGATCGCCTGGCAGCCTCGTCACCGCATCAGCGTAGGCAGTTCGTCATCCATCGTGCACAGCGAGGCCGGCTCTCAGCCCCTGGCGCGGTGGCCCTCGGCGATCGCGCTGGCCACCTGGGCGCCGCCGGCCCGGCGCGCGACGGCCGCGCCCAGGCTGGGGGCGATCGAGGCGATCGTGGCCCCGATCCGCAGCTCGGGCGGCGCCACCGAGACCTCGGCCCGGTCCCGGGTGATGGCCAGCAGCACGCCGCGCGCCACCGCCCGTGGGGTCACGGTCCGGATGCCGCGCTGGAGCTGGGCGCCGGAATTGGCGAACATGCCCGCGTCGCTGACAAACCCGGGCAGCACGATGGACACGCCCACCCCGGTGCCGTGCAGATCCTGGCGCAGGCCGTGGGCGAAGCCGCGCAGGCCGAACTTGGTCGCGTTGTACATCGCGCTCTGCTCGGAGGCCGCCTTGCTGGACAGCGAGCCGATGAGAACGATCTGACCGGACCCGCGCTCGCGCATCCGCAGCGCCGCATGACGGGCCATGATGATCGGTGCCCGCAGGTTGACGTCGAGCACCTGGTCGATCTCGTCTTCGGTGTAGTCGAGCACGTACCCCGCTCCGGGCAGTGCGGCGTTGGCGATCAGGATGTCCACCCGCCCGGCCTCGTCCATCACCCGGTTGACATCGGCGGCGGAGGCCAGGTCGGCGGCGATGGTGGCCGCCTGCAATTCCTTGGCCAGCGGTTCCAGCGCGCCGGCCCGCCGGCCGGTCAGCGTCAGGGACGCGCCGGCCGCGTGCAGGGCCCGCGCGATGGCGTTCCCGAGACCGCCCGTGGCGCCGGTGAGCAGGACCCGCGCCCCGCTGAGCTGAACGGTCATGGCTGCACTCCTGTCTGCTCCGTCGTTCTGCCTGACCCTACGCCCGCCGGCAGTGGTGCGGAGAGGATGTGATGCCAGCCGTCGCGCGGAGGGCGGCCGGCCCGGGCTGGTGCGCCAGTATCGCGCCAGCCCGGGCCGCCCCCTCCCGCCGCCACCCGCCAGGCCGGGCAGCGCCGGCCTCCCCTGTCGGCCGTCATGCCGTCCGGCCTGGGAGGCGTGGTGACCACGCAGATGCTTCCTGGTCATCCAGATGGCATTCGCAGCAGGCCGCCGTTCGGTTCAGAGAAAGCTGAACTTTTTCACAGAACTGTTTTCTGGGGGCGGCATGACTACACATCGTGACGAGGAATGTGGTGATTTGTCTGCTCTGTCCGGAAAGGGGTGGTGGGGTTGCGCACGCTGGAACGGATCAGGGCGGGTGCTCAGCTGGAGTCGCGGAAGCTGCGGTACACGTTCAGCAGGGCTTCGCGCTGGGTGGGGGTCAGACGCGGGTCGGCCGCTATGGCCGCCTCGGTGTCCGGCGGGGCCGGGCCGGCCTGCTCGGCATCCAGGACGTCGTCTTCGGTGGGCGCCATGAAGTTCGCCCGCCTGAGCAGATCCTCCGGGGCGATGCCCAGCGCCTGGGCGATGGACCGCAACACCCGCAGCGACGGCTGGTGCAGGCCGCGCTCGATCTGGCTGAGATAGGCGTTGGAAACGCTGGTCAGGCTGGCCATCTCGCGCAGCGACATGTCGGCCAGGCGCCGCTGCATACGGATGAATCCGCCGAGCGCGTCCATCTGCCTCTGCCAGAGTTCGCTGGCCGGGTCGCTGCGGGGCGCGCCGCCGGGGCTGGCATCACTACGGGCGGTGCCGCCCGGAGCCGCATCACTGCTTGACATACCAATCAATGGTAGCCCGCAGCGCACGAAATATCACCCATGGATTCTCGCCGGCGCCGGAGACCGGCGGCCTGACCAGCCGTGCGTGGAGCCCGGCCGTCATCTGGGTAGGAGATCATCATGACGGGGATCGCCGCCACGCCAGGAGGGGAGGACGGCCCGGGTGAGCCTTGAGCCGTACCGGCGCAAGCGGAACGCCGCACGAACCCCCGAGCCCATGCCGCCCGCCGGCGCCGTGCCGGGCACCGCCAAGCCCGGCACCACGTTCGTCGTCCAGGAGCACCACGCCCGCGGGCTGCACTGGGACTTCCGGCTGGAACACGACGGCGTGCTGGTCTCCTGGGCCGTGCCCAAGGGCGTCCCCGAGGACCCGTCCCGGGACCATTTCGCCCGCCAGACCGAGGACCACCCGCTCGAATACGCCGGGTTCAGCGGCACCATCCCGCGCGGCGAGTACGGCGCGGGCACGGTCACCATCTGGGACCATGGCCAGTACGAACTGGTCAAGTGGCGCCCCGGCGAGATCAAGGTCATCCTGCACGGGCGCCGCCTGTCCGGCGGCTACACCTTGTACCGCACCCGCGACGACGACTGGATGCTGCACCGGGAACGGATCGCGCTGCCCGACTGGGTGGTCCCGATGATGGCCCAGCCCGCCGCGCTGCCGCCCGACGACGGCTGCTGGGCCTACGAGATGAAGTGGGACGGCGTGCGCGTGTCCGCCTACCTGAGCGGCGGGCGGCTGCTCCGGCTGATCTCCCGCACCGGACGCGATGTCACCGCCACCTACCCGGAACTGCGCGCCCTCGGCCCGGCCACCAGTGAGCACCATCTGGTCCTTGACGGCGAGATCGTCGCGTTCGCCGGTGGGCGGCCGAGCTTCGAGGCGCTGCAGCCGCGGATGCACGTCAGCGCGGCTGCCGAGGCGGCTCAGCTCGCCAGGAAGACCCCGGTGACCTACCTGATCTTCGACCTGCTGCACCTGGACTGGCGGCCCACCATCGGCCTGCCCTACCGGCAGCGCCGCGAACTGCTCGACGCCCTGGAGCTGGCCGGGCCGTCCTGGCAGACGCCGCCCGCGTTCACCGATGCGCCGGGCGCCGATGTGCTGGCGGCCGCGGCGGCGCAAAGGCTGGAAGGGGTCGTGGCCAAACGGCTGGACTCGGCCTACCGGCCGGGCACCAGGTCAGCCGACTGGCGCAAGGTCAAGCCCGAGTTCAGCCAGGAGGCGGTGGTCGGCGGCATCAGCCCAGGCAAGGGCAACCGGGAGGGCACCATCGGCTCCCTGCTGGTCGGCGTCCAGACCGGTGGCGGGCTCGCCTACGCGGGCCGGGTCGGCACCGGCTTCGACACGAAGGAACTGCGGATGCTCGACGAGAAGCTGGCCCCGCTGCGCACCAGGACCTGCCCGTTCGCCACCCCGGTCCCGGCCGGCCACGCCCGCCATGCCCAGTGGGTGGAGCCGAAGCTGGTGGTCCAGGTCGCGTTCACCGGCTGGACCCAGGCCGACCGGATGCGCGCTCCCTCCTACCGGGGCCTGCGAAACGACAAGGACCCGGCCGAGGTGATCAGGGAGACCTGACCAGGGATGATAGGACCATGCAGCTACCCGTGAACCCGCCGGTCGCACCGATGCTGGCCAAGCCGGTCGACCAGATTCCCGACGGACCCTACTGCTTCGAGCCCAAGTGGGACGGCTTCCGGTCGATCATCTTCAGGGACGGCGACGAGGTCGAGATCGGCAGCAGGAACGAGCGGCCGATGACCCGCTACTTCCCCGAGCTGGTCACGGCCGCGCTGGCGAACCTGCCCGAGCGGTGCGTGATCGACGGCGAGATCGTGATTCCCGACTCCGAGGGCAAGCGGCTCGATTTCGAGGCGCTGCTGCAGCGGATCCACCCGGCGGCCAGCCGGGTCGACCTGCTGGCCGGGCAGACCCCGGGCCACTTCATCGCCTTCGACCTGCTCGCACTCGGCGACACCGACCTCACCGAGACGCCCTTCCTGGACCGCCGTCACGCCCTGGAGACGGCCCTCGCCGCGGCGAGAGCGCCGATCCACCTGACCCCGCTGACCACCGACCGGGCCATGGCGACCGAGTGGTTCATGCGGTTCGAGGGCGCCGGACTGGACGGCTTGATCGCCAAGCCGGCCGACGTGACCTACCAGCCGGACAAGCGCGTCATGCTCAAGGTCAAGCACGAGCGCACCGCGGACTGCGTGGTGGCCGGCTACCGGGTGCACAAGAGCGGCGGCGACACCATCGGCTCGCTGCTGCTCGGCCTGTACAAGGACTCCGGCGACCTGGCCAGCGTCGGGGTTGTGGGCGCCTTCCCGATGGCCCGCAGAAAGGAGCTGTTCACCGAGCTGCAGCCGCTGGTCACCAGCTTCGACGACCACCCGTGGAACTGGGCCCACCAAGAGGAAGGCACGCGCACGCCGCGCGCTGCCGAGGTCAGCCGGTGGAACGCGAAGAAGGACCTGTCCTTCATCCCGCTACGGCCCGAACGCGTCGTGGAGGTCAGGTACGACCACATGGAGGGCCCGAGGTTCCGGCATACCACGCAGTTCGTCCGCTGGCGCCCGGACCGCGAGCCGCGATCCTGCACCTATGCCCAGCTCGAAGAGCCGGTGAACTTCGACCTGGCCGAGATCCTCGCGACCGGGACCGCCTGATCGCCATGGCCACCGAAAAGACCGTGCTGGAAGTGGCGGGCCACGAGGTGAGCGTCAGCAATCCCAGCAAGATCTTCTTTCCCGCCACCGGGCACACCAAGATCGACCTGGTCCGGTATTACCTGTCGGTCGCCGAGGGCGCGCTGCGCGGGGTCTGCGGCCGGCCGATGGTGCTGAAGCGCTTCGTCAATGGCGCCGAGGGTGAGGCCTTCTTCCAGAAACGGGCCCCGTCGAACCCGCCGGCCTGGGTCGAGACGGTGGAGTTGCGTTTCCCGTCCGGCCGCAGCGCCGAGGAAGTCGTGATCGCCGACGCGGCCGGGCTCGCCTGGGTGATCAACCTCGGCTGCATCGACCTGAACCCGCACCCGATCCTGGCCAGCGACCTGGACCACCCGGACGAGCTGCGGGTGGACCTGGACCCGGTGCCCGGGGTCGAATGGGCCCAGATCGTGGATGTGGCCCTGGTGGCCAGGGAAACCCTGGAAAGCTTCGGCCTGGCCGGCTGGGCCAAGACGTCCGGCTCGCGCGGCTTCCACATCTACTCCCGGATTCGGCCGCACTGGGAGTTCACCGACGTCCGCCGCGCCGCCGTGGCCCTGGCCAGGGAGATCGAGCGCCGCGCTCCCAGCATCGCGACGAGCAAGTGGTGGAAGGAAGAACGGCACGGCGTCTTCGTCGATTACAACCAGAATGCCAAGGACCGCACGGTCGCGTCCGCCTACTCCGTGCGGCCCGTCCCCGATGCCCGGGTATCCACCCCGCTGAGCTGGGACGAAGTGCCCGGCTGCGACCCGGCCGAGTTCACCATCGACACGGTTCCCGGCCGGTTCGCCGCTCTCGGCGACCCCTGGGCGGGCATGGGCAAGGTGGCCGGCGACCTCGGGCCGCTGCTTGAGCTGGCCGCGAGCGACGAGGCGGCCGGGCTGCCCGACGCCCCGTGGCCGCCGCACTTCGTCCGGCAGGCCGGCGAGGAACCCCGGGTCCAGCCGTCCAAGCGCCGCAGCCCCACCGGCCGCCGCCAGCCCACGAAGCCGCTGATCGAGATTGCCCGCGC
>Ga0070730_10002493_pt1 | contig 16736 bp, 15 predicted proteins | sample Coa_R1_3_FD_66447 | JGI IMG/M metagenome (GOLD analysis project Ga0070730, IMG submission 66447) | Surface soil microbial communities from Centralia Pennsylvania, which are recovering from an underground coalmine fire - Coalmine... | ecosystem: Environmental > Terrestrial > Soil > Unclassified ... | reverse complement strand
CGCCGGCAAGCACCGTCACCATGCCGACCAGGGAAACGCCCGAGGGCGCCTGCAGCACCCCGCCGGCGAGAACCGTACCGCCTTCGACCTGCGTCACCGCGCCGCTCTGCAGGGTGACGCCGCCCGAGACCGTGAGCGAGGTGACGAGCGTCGGCGTGGCCGTCGTGGTCACGCCGCTGCTCACGACGTCGACCAGTCCCAGAAGCCCGCCGCTGCTGACCGTGACCCCGGTCGTCGTCGCAGCGGCGGGAACGATCTCGATCCCGCCGGCCAGCACGGTCCCGCCGACGTCGGTCGCCAGCGGGTCGAGCACCTCAATACCGCCGCTCTCGACGATGGCCCCGGACGTCACGCCCTTGGTCTCGAGAAACCCGCCACTCTGCACCACGGTCGCCGTGCCGGATCCGGAGAGGAGACCGGAGGCGCCGCCGAAGATCACCGTGCCTACGGCGTTCCCATCGAACTCCGCCAGTCCGCCGCTGCTGACCAGGGTCCCGGTCGCGGTGGCGCCCAGGTCGACCTGGAAGGTTGCGGAGGGGCCGATGACCACCGTGCCCGACGCCGATCCCCCCGAGGCGACGTCCATCGAGCCCTGGTCGACCACGCCGACGCCGAGGCCGGTCGAGCCGATCAGGAGCGCGCCCTGAGGGGCGACGACTACCCCGCTGACCGTGCCGAGGTCGGTCACCGTGCCGGCCAGCGAGCCGCCGCCCGAGATCGTCCCGCCGGCGGATACGGTGAGCGTGCCGACGAGGACCACGCCGCCTGGAAGGTCGAGCTGACCGCCGCCCAGAACGGTGGCGGCCTCGATCTGGGTCTGCGCGCCGGCCTGCAGCGCCGCGCCGCTGATCGTCGTGGCGCTGGTTTCCACCGTCACCGCCGCCGTCACCACCGCGCCGCTGGCGATGGTCGAGGTAAGGCCAAGAACGCCGCCGCTATCGATCGTGACATTGCTCAGCACGCCGCCGGGCGTCAGGATCTCGATTCCGCCGGCCAGCACAGTCCCGCCGACGGCGACGCCGGTGGAATCGACGAGCTCCGCGCCGCCGCTCTGGATCACCGCGCCGGTGTCGGTTCCGGCGGTCTCGACATAGCCGCCGCTCGCCACGATGGTTCCCGATGCCCCGCCCGTCAGGGTGATCGTCACCGAGCCCTGAGCCTCGGCGACGATTCCGCCGGCGAGCCCGCCGACCTGCGCAAACGCGCCGCTGACCACCACCCCACTGGCCGAGCCACCGCTGTCGACCTGGAGATAGCCCGCAGGCCCTGCCACGAGCACGCCGATCGCCACACCGCCCGATTGGACGATGAGCGATCCGAGCGAAGCCTCGAAGGCGCTGCCCACCGAGTCCAGGGCGCTGCCGACGCTGACGCCGCTCACGAAGCCGAAGTCATTGACGGTGGAAAACAGGGTTCCGCCGGAGAGCATGCCCCCCGCCGACACGGTCCCGGCATTCTCCGTGGCCCCCGCGGCGAGATCCAGGATCCCGCTGCTCAGCACGGTGGTGGCGCTAGCCGCGCCGCCGGAGCTGACCAGTTCCAATCCGTTGTCGGACGTGGCCACGGTGCTTCCGCCGCTGAGGACAGTGGCGGTGTCGCCTGGAAGGAGCACCAGGCCGCTGCTGACCATCCCCGAAGAAATCACATACGCGGTCACAGACGCCTCTCCTTCGACTACTACTACGCTGGCAGGGTCACGCGCCGCTCCACACTCAGAGCGGCATCACCCGTGCCGGAATCGCATTTCTGACGGACTTTTGCCACAACTTCAAGGCCTGCCCCATCGCAAGCGCACCGGCTCGCCAAGCCGGGAATGTTCCGGTTTCGGAAAGGTTCCGGAGGCGGGTCAGGCCGGCGCGCCCAGGGCGCGGTCGATCTGCGCCTTGACGTGCGCGCCGGTGATCAGCTTGGTGCACTCGAAGTGGCGCGGCGTGTTCTGGTGCCGCGGACACCACATGAAGTCCGTGTGCTGGAAGCGCTCCTTGGGGTCGTTCCAGCAGCTGTTGCAGGCGTGCCAGTTGATCACCCGATAGGGCGTGGTGAATTCGTTGGTGGGATGGGTGAAGCCGCTGATCAGCACCACCGGCGTCCCTGCCGCCCAGGCCAGCCACGCCAGGCCGCTGGAGAGGCCGACGAAGGTCGCGGCGTGCTTGAGCCAGCGGGCCCGCTCGGCCAGCGGCCTGTCGCCGGTCTCGTCCTCGGCGCCGTGGGGGATGTGGGTGTAGAGCAGGCCGGAGCCGTGCACCGGCTTCTGATCGATGCAGATCACCCGATAGCCGCGCGCCTTGATGTGGGCGACCACCTCATGCCAGCCCGTCGGGTTGTTCCACATCTTGCAGCCGCTGGAGCTCTGCACGGCGATGCAGACATAGGGCTCCGCGATCGGGCGGCTGTCGTCGACCAGGACGATGCGCGGCGGCGTCTCGGCGGGATCCACGCCCAGGATGTAGCCGGCGGTGCGGTGCAGGCCGACGTGGCGAAAGTCGGTGGGCTGCCAGATGTTGTCCTTGTCGTCGAAGAAAAGGCCCATGGAGTAGGTGGCGTAGACCCGCTCGGTGAGCTTCTGTTCGACCATCTCCTCGTGGGTGACGAAGGCGATCTGGGGATAGGCGTCCTTGATCAAGGGGATGATCAGTCCCGACAGCGCGCAGGTCAGGCGGCAGCCGTGGGCGACACGGAACTTCTCGGCGTAGGGGAACCAGGCCAGGATGTCGCCGAGCGTGCCGACCGGGAACTGGATCAGCACCTCGCGATCCTTGGCGCTGTAGTCGTGCTCGAAGACGGCGGTCTCACCTTCGTAGACCTCCAGCCGGAAGCGCACGTAGAAGCGCTTGGAGCTGGCGACGAAGGCCCCGCGGTTCTCGCTCTCGAACAGCACATTGCCGGTGTCGAGGTCGCGCAGGCGCACCTTCCACTGGGGATCGGTCTCGGGGCGGGCGGGAAGCACGATCCGCGCCCCCTGGTTGAAGTCGAAACGGATGCCCATCGGCGCGGTCTGGGTGGGTGTCGAGGACGGCGGCGGGTAGGCCGGCTTCACCGCCGGCTTGGCCGCGGCGGCGGACGTCGCCGCGGGTTCGGAAGCGGACTCGGATGGGGACCCTGAGGCCGGCGAGGGCCCGTCGGGCGCGGGCTCCGCCGCCGTCGCCGGCGCGGGGTCGGGGGCCGGCGCGGGCGCCGCCTGGGGCTCGGCGGCCGAGGGCAGGGCCACGACGCTCACGCACGCCGCTCCGTCCGTTGTGGTCCTGTCCGCCAGATGCCCATAGGTTCCCCAAGACTTAGCCCGCCCTCGAACGAGGACGGTGGTCCGTCAATAGGGCCAAATCGCCGCCATCGCCAAATCATCGACATCCGCTGCGTCCAGGAGGCCGCCAGCCCGGAGTCCCCGCCATGAACCGCCGTCACTTCCTGAACCAGATGTCGAGCCTCGCCCTGGGCGCCGTCGCATCCCCCGAACTGGCGCACGCCGCCGCACAGCTGGCCGTGGGCGCGACGCTGGGCGTGAACTGGGGCCTGGCCTTCGCCGACCAGGAGGGCGACGTCGCCCCCGCGCCGATGAAGATGGTGTCGGGCGCCTGCCCGGCGGGCCTGGCCGGGAGCCTCTATCGCAATGGCCCCGGCAAGTTCCGGCGCCCTGGCGGGTCGGCGGCCCACTGGTTCGACGGCGATGGCCTGGTGCGGGCGTTCCAGATCCAGGGCGGCGAGGCGACGTTGGCCGCCCGCTTCGTCGACACCGCCAAGCGCCGGGCCGACACCGCGGCGAACGCCGTGGTCACCCCGGGGTTCGCCACGCCGGGCCGCCCGGGGTCCGGGCGCGGCTCCGCGGACGACGCCAACCCCGCCAACATCGGCGTCATGCCCGTGGCCGGCGATCTGTGGGCGCTATGGGAGGGCGGTTCCCCCACCGTGATCAGCGCCGTCGATCTCTCGACCCGGGGCGTGAAGACCCTGCGGCCGGACCTGGCGCACATGCCCTTCCTCGCCCATCCGAAAGCCGAACCGGACGGCGACATCTGGAATCTCGGCGTCATGGGCGAGAAGGCGCTGGTGTGGCGCCTTGGCCGGGACGGCGCCCTCATCTCGGCCGACACCATCGACCTGCCGTGCGCCAGCTACGTCCACGACTTCTCGGCGACCGAGCGCTGGCTGCTGATCGTCCTGCAGCCCCTGATCCACGACAAGACCTCGGGGCCCTACATCGACGCCTTCACTTGGCGGCCGAAGGAGCCGACGCGGATCCTGGTGATCGACAAGGCCGATCTGGAGTCGCGGCGGCTCTACGAACTGCCGGCGTTCTTCGCCTTCCACTTCGGGCCGGCCTGGGCGGAGCCGGACGGGACCATCCGCTTCGACGCCTGCGCCAGCGCCGACCCGTCCTTCGCCACCCGCGGCGGCCGGGAGGTCCTGAAGGGCGACTGGACGCCGACCCCGCCGCCGGTGCTGGCGCTGATCACCCTTTCCCCCGACGGGCAGGGCCGGATGGAGCGGACCCCGGTGGCGGCGGAATTTCCCCGCCACGACCCAGCGTTCAGCGGCTGGCCCCGGGCCATGACCGTCCACGCCACCGGTGACGGCGCCACGCCGCTATTCCATGGCCTGGCCACCTACAGCTGGTCGACCCACCGCTCGGACGTCTTCGACTTCGGTCCCGCGCACCTGGTCGAGGAGGCGGTGTTCGCGCCCCGGCCCGGCGGCGGCGAAAGCGAGCTCAACGGCTGGCTGCTGGCGCCGAGCGTCAACCTGGCGGCCAAGGCGACCGAGCTGCACGTCTTCGACGCCGGCCGCCTGGCCCAGGGACCCCTGTGCACCTGGCGCGCCGACCTCGCCCTCCCCGTCAGCCTCCACGGCGCCTTCGTCCCCGCCTGAGACCCGCCAATTTTTCTTTTTCCGCAGATGACGCAGATGGACGCAGATGTCGCCGTGGGAGCTGCGCCGGAGGCGCGAACGACACAAGGCTCGGACGGAACGCCGCTTCGCGGCAGCTTCAACCGCTCATCTGCGTCCATCTGCGTCATCTGCGGAAAAAAGAAACCGGCGTGGCGGACGACCGGGGGGCGCACCATGTTGCTTCCCACGGCGATCTGGGGTTTGAGAAGCCGCCGCGTCCCCCATTTGAAAGACCCATGAAAGATCCGTTGAAAACTGGATTCGCCGAACGCCTGACCGCCCAGCAGGAGGCTCGGAAGGCCCTGCTCGCCAAGCTGAAGCCCAAGCCCATGGTCGTCGCGCCGGTCTTCGAGAGCCGCGAGGAGATTCGCCAGCGCGAGCTCGCCGCCGTGCGCAAGGCCAGGGCCGACGCCAAGGAGGCCGCCCGCCTCGACGCCGAAGCGCGGGAGCTGGCGGCCCTCGAGGCCAAGCGTGGCGAGCGAAAGGAGCGCAAGGCCCTCACCAAGGCCGAGCAGAAGGCCCGGCGCGACGCCAAGTACGCCGCGCGCAAAGCCCGCAAATAGCAAGATCACACGACCGCGTTCGGCGCCTCCTGCGAGACGGGGGCGCGCAGGGCGCGCTCCACCCCGGCGCCATAGGCCGGATCGGCCCGGCGGCAGTGTTCGATGTGCCGGCGCTGGATCTCCTCGGAAGCGCCGCCCAGGGAGCGGGCGGTGTTCTCGAACAGACGCCGCTGCTCGTCCGGCCGCATCAGGCGGAACAGGTCGCCGGGCTGGCTGAAGTAGTCGTCGTCATCGGCCCGGTGATCCCAGTGACCGGCGTCGCCGCTGAGCGGCAGCATCGGCTCGGCGTGGGCCGGCTGTTCCGCCCATTCCCCATAGCTGTTGGGCTCGTAGCCGATCCGGCCGCCCTGGTTGGCGTCGACGCGCATCGCCCCGTCGCGATGGTAGCTGTGGACCGGGCAGCGCGGCCGGTTCACCGGGATGTAGTGGTGGTTGACCCCCAGGCGGTAGCGCTGGGCGTCGCCATAGGAGAACAGCCGCGACTGCAGCATCTTGTCGGGCGAGAAGCTGATGCCGGGAACCACGTTGGCCGGCGAGAAGGCCGCCTGCTCGACGTCGACGAAATAGTTGTCGGGATTGCGGTTCAGTTCCATCACCCCGACCTCGATCAGCGGAAACTGCTTCTTCGACCAGATCTTGGTGAGGTCGAAGGGGTTGTAGGGAAGCGCCGCCGCCTCCGCCTCGGTCATGATCTGCACCTTCAGCGTCCAGCGCGGCAGATCGCCGAAGGCGATGGCGTTGAAGAGGTCCGCCTGGAAGCTCTCGCGGTCGCGGCCGACGACGTCGGCGGCTTCGGCGTCGCTGAGATTCCAGATCCCCTGCTCGCAGCGGAAGTGGAACTTCACCCAGACGCGCTCGTTCGCCGCGTTCAGGAAGCTGTAGGTGTGGCTGCCGTAGCCGTGCATGTGCCGGTAGCCGTCCGGAATGCCCCGGTCGCCCATGACGATGGTGACCTGGTGCAGCGCCTCCGGCAGCAGGGTCCAGAAGTCCCAGTTGGTCTGAGCGCTGCGCATGTTGGTGCGGGGATCGCGCTTCACGGCGCGGTTGAGGTCGGGGAACTTCAGCGGATCGCGCAGGAAGAACACCGGGGTGTTGTTGCCGACCACGTCCCAGTTGCCCTCCTCGGTGTAGAACTTCACCGCGAAGCCGCGGATGTCACGCTCGGCGTCCGCCGCGCCGCGCTCGCCGGCGACGGTGGAGAAGCGGACGAACACGTCCGTCTGCTTGCCGACTTCGGAGAATATCGCCGCCTTCGAATAGCGGCTGATATCGTTGGTGACGGTGAACGTGCCGAACGCCCCCGACCCCTTGGCGTGCATGCGCCGCTCGGGGATCACTTCGCGGGCGAAGTGGGCGAGCTTTTCGAGGTGCCAGACGTCCTGCAGCAGCATCGGCCCGCGCGGACCGGCGGTCTGGACATTCTGGTTGTCGACGACGGGCGCGCCGGCGGCGGTGGTCAGGGCATTGGCGTTTTGGGCTTTCATGGGGGAGACCCTTCCGTTTCAGGTGTGCGGAAGGCTTAGCGCCAAGGCCCTCGATAGGTAAAATTGATCGTTTTGATCCTCCCGATCGCTTACGTCTATTCGGCCGCCATCGCCACCGGCCCGGCGCGGGCGCCCCGCAGCAGCCGTCCCGGCAAGGCGTCGGTAGGCTCGCCGTCACGGTAGGTCACCTGACCGGCGACGATCGTCGCCACATAGCCGCTGGCCCTCTGCACCAGCCGGCGTCCCCCCGCCGGAAGGTCGTAGGCCACCCGCGGCGCGTGCAGCGTCAGGCCCTGATGGTCGATGACGTTGAGATCGGCGCGGTAGCCCGGGCCGATCAGGCCGCGGTCGTGCAGCCCCACCGCCCGGGCCGTGTCGTTGGTCTGCATGCGGATCACCGTCTCGAGCGGGATCTTCGGGCCCCGGACGCGGTCGCGGGTCCAGTGGGTGATCATGGTGGTGGGGAAGCTGCCATCGCAGATCATGCCCACGTGGGCGCCGCCGTCGGAGAGACCCGGCACGCTGTCCGGGTGGACGATCATCTCGCGCACCGCGTCGAGGGAGCCCTCGCTGTAGTTGAGGAACGGCACATAGAGCATGCCCCGCCCGCCGTCGGTGAGCATGTGGTCGAGGGCCGCGATCTCGGGGGGGACGCCGCGAGCGGCCGCCTGCGCCGCCACGGTGCTCTCTGGGGTCGGCTCATAGTCCGGCTCGGGACCCATCAGGTGCATGCGCGGCCACACCGCCATCAGGCCGCCCGCGCCGCCAGGGGGTGGCTGGGCGAGCATCCGCGTACGGAAGTCGGGATCGCCCAGGCGCGCCACGCGCTCGGCGAGCGGCAGGCGGGCGATCTCGCGATAGAGCGGATACTGCGTGAACGGATTGATCGTGAGCTCCAGGCCGAGCAGCACGCCGACCGGCCGGGCGGCGACCTGGGCCTTCATCGCCAGGCCGCCGGCGACCGCCTCCTCCAGCGACTGCAGCAGCCTGCGGTAGCCCTGGGGGTTGTTCCCACCCTGGGCGAGGCTGAAGGAGAGGGGGCGGCCGCTGGCCTGCGCGATCCGGCGCAACATGGCGAACTCCTCCCGAGGTTGGGCGAAGTCTGAAACGAACTGCAGCACGCCCTTCCCCGCCGCGGCGAGGCCCATGGCGATCCCGGTGAGCTCCGCCTCGCTGGCGGTCAGGGTCGGGGTGGGCTGGCCGTCGCTGGTGCGGTGGTTGAGTGTCCGGGAGGTGGTGAAGCCGAGGGCCCCGGCTTCGGCCGCGCTCCTGGCGATGGCGGCCATGGCCGCGATGTCCGCCTCGGTGGCCGGCTCGCGGTTGGCGCCGCGCTCGCCCATGACGAACACCCGCAGGGCGGCGTGGGGCAACTGGCTGCCGATGTCGACGTCGAAGGCGCGCCCCTCCAGCGCGGCCAGGTAGTCGGGATAGCTCTGCCAGTTCCACGGCAGGCCCTGGCTGAGAACGGGGAAGGGAATATCCTCGACCCCCTCCATCAGCCGCACCAGCCGGTCATGGTCCTCGGGCCGGCAGGGGGCGAAGCCGACCCCGCAGTTGCCCATCACCACGGTGGTGACGCCGTGCCAGGACGAGGGCTGCATGCGGCCGTCCCAGGTGGCCTGGCCGTCATAGTGGGTATGGATGTCGACGAAGCCCGGCGTGACGATCCGGCCGCGCGCGTCGATCTCCTCGACGCCGACCCCTGCGACCTCGCCGACAGCCGCGATGGCGCCGTCCTTCACCGCGACATCGGCGTCGAAGGACGGGCCGCCCGATCCGTCAAACACGGCGCCGTTCCGGATCACCAGATCATAGGCCCGTTCCATAGCGCTTCTCCTTTGCCGGTTATCGCCATTCATCTTGCCGCCCGGAGGGCGGGCGACGTCAAGAGGCGCCGTCAGGCGCCCGCTTCACGAGGCCGACGCCGGAGGGCGGCGCCGGCGAGGCCGAGGCCGAGGACAAGCAGGCCCCAGGCAGCGGGCTCCGGCGTCGCATCGTCCCTCACTGTGATCTCGAGCGGCAGGTAGGTGGAGCCCTCCTCCCTGCCGCCGTTCGGCGTCGGAACGCGCCAAGCGAAATCGATGCCGACCACAAAACGTCCAACGTCGTTGACGGCGCTGACCTGGTCGAACGGGTCGGCGTCACGGATATTGAAGGTCGCCTGCACCGTGCATCGGCTGGTCGCGCCGAGGGTGGTTCCGCATTGGCCGGCCATGCCCTGGGTCGTGGCGCCCGCCTGGACGACGTCGTTGGTGTAGTCCGTCCTGATGAGCGGGGCCACGACCTCCATCATATTGCCGAGCGTGGCGACGGCGTTCTGCGGGACCCCAGTGTTCACGATAGTCCAGGTCAGGGTGACCGTGCAGCTGGCGCATTCCAGCACCTCGGTGTTGACCGGGTCGGTGCTGTTGCCCGCGATCTGCAGGGCGTCCGCCGCGGCCGGGGCGCACAGCGGCGCAAGGAAGGCGATCGCTGGACCAATGAGGCGGCGGCGCGCGAGGCGGTAGATCGGCGAGGCGGCCGGGCTCATGCGGCGACCCCTTTCCGGCGGCGCATGTGCGCGCCCGCAAGACCCAGGCCGAGGAGCATCAGCGCCCAGGCCCGGGGCTCCGGAACCGGCTGGTCGGTGACCCGGACAAAGCTGAATGCGTCCGCCACGCCGCTCTGGGTCATGCCGGGGCCAGTCGAGACCGCCCACCCAAAGCCGATTCCGGCCGCCCACCGGCCGTAGTCGTTCGTGGGATCCCGGGTGTCGAAGGGATCGGCGTCACCGACGTTGAATACAGCCTGGACCGTACAGCTCGCCCTCGCAGCCAGGTTCCGTCCGCACTGACCTGTCATCCCCTGCGTCGTATCGCCGGTCTGGAGCACGTCGTATCGGGTGTCACCTGTATTTGGGTCCACCGATTCGCTTATCGTCGATAAAGACGCGGTGGTGTTGTCTGGAATGCCGGTGTTGACGATGGTGAACGTTAGCGTCACCGTGCAATTGAGGCACTCCATCACCCGCGTATCCTGGGTCGGACCTTGCACGGCAATCTGCAGGGCCTCTGCGCCCGGCGCTGCGAGCAGCAGCATCAGCGCCGCGATTCCGCTCCCGAACATCGTTCGATCGATCATCATCATCCCTCCGCACGGCCGGCGCGGCCGGAGCGGCCGGCGACGCCCGCCGCGCGGCGCAGGGCTCCGCCCACCGCGCCGAAGCCCACGATCATCAGCACCCAACTCCGCGGTTCGGGGACCCCCTGGTCGACGACCCGGACGAGTTGGTCCTCCTCCACCGTGCCGCGCTCGAAGCGGCCGCGGCCGAGGGGAACCGCCCAGGGAATATAGAGATGGAACCGCCATTGGCCGGGCACGTCGTTGCGATCCCGGGTGTCGAAAGGATCGGCGTCGCGCACGTCGAATTGCGCATACACCGAGCAGCGCGACGCCGCGGCGAGCGTCGTCCCGCACTGTGCGGGATCCCCCTGCGTTGTTCCGGTCGAGACCAGCACGTCGTTCACCGTGTCGCCGCCGTTGGCGTGGAGGAACACCGTCATCGTTCCCAGGCGCGCCGTGGCGTTCACCGGGACGCCCGTATTCACCACCGTGAACCGCAGCAGCAGCGAACAATCGAGGCACTCCATCACGTCGGTGACGCCCTGAGGGCCCTGGGCAGCGATCTGCAGGGCGCGGGCGTCGCGCGGCGCCGACAACAGGATCGCCGCGGCCATCGCAGCCGCAGCCCGGATTGACGGAAGCCTTCGCTGGCCCATGTCGCGCTGCCTCGCCGGTCCGTTCCGGCCGCCACCTTGGTGGCGAATTCTTGACAATTTAGTGCAAAAGTCAAGTCTGCGGACAGTCGAGCGCGCTTGTCGCGGTCAGGCGGGCGCCGCCCGCCGGCGACGCACGCCGGCCCCCACGCCCGCAAAGCCCATGATCATCAACGCCCAGGTTGAAGGCTCCGGAGCCTGCGGGGTATCGTCGTCCAGGATACCCACGGGGTGAAAGAGCATGACCGTTTCAAGGTTCTTCATCTTGGGGGTGGCGACATCGACGAAGATATAGGCGTCCCAGATGGCGTCGGGCGTCTTGGCTTCGTTATCGGTCTGAGACTTGTCGGCCACGTCATTGTCGGCGACCTCGAACGTCGCAGTGACGTCACAGGGCATGCCCTTCAGGATCGGTCCGACGCAGTTCTGCGTGACGGTGTCTTTGGCCAGGATATCGTTGCTGTAGTCTCCGAATTTATTGGCCTTTCCCGCTGCCTCGACCACACTCGTGACCATATACATGGTCTTGTCGGGCCTTCCGCCAACGGTGAAGCCCGTGTTGACGATGCGGAACTTCAAATCGACTGTGCACGACGTACCCGAGCTCTCGATACATTCCGGCTTGTCGACGGTGACGCCGTCTTGCAGATCCTTGATCTGGACGGTGGCGTGAGCGTCCCTGGCGGGCGACAGGAGCGCTGCGACCGCGGCCATCAAGACAAATGCGCCCGACGGCGCCTTGGCAAGGCTGTTCATGTTGGCGACACCTTCGGAAAGCAGCGCGGCGAGCGCGCCCGGCGCGCGGCGCCCCCCACGGCGCCGAGGCCCACGACCATCAGCGCCCAGACGGAGGGCTCGGGGGCGGGAGCCGGGTCGTCGAGGATGCCGATCAGGTGCGGGGTGATGATCAATGTTTTATCCTTCGCGTTACCCGCGGTATAATCTACGTTGAGAGTTGCATACCAAACCGCGTCCGGCTCCGCCGCGTCCTTGTCAGCCTGCCGCACGTCATTTATGTCGTTGTCGACTATTTTGAACATCGCTGTTACAGTACATGCCTCGTCTACCTTAATTACACCGTCGCAATTATTTGTTGCAGACCCCCTCTTGAGTATATCATTGCGAAGATCGCCTTTGCTTTTTGTGTCATATATGTTGTCATAAACGTCATCGATGGTGTATTTGGTAAGATCCGGTTCGCCATCGGAGTCGAACCCGGTGTTTACGATTTGAAATTTCAACTCGACGTTACAAGGTTTTTCTATCGTCGCGGTGCACTCCAGCACGTTGATCGTGTTGTTCTTCTGAAGATCCTTGATCTGGATATCGGCGCGCGCCGGTTCGCATGGCGACAGGAAAACCCCGGCCGCAGCCAAGGAAACCCAAACGCCGACGGCGCTGTGTGAAGGATGGCTCATCTCTGGGCGCCCCTCAACGTCCGTGGCGGATTTTTGGCAATTCTGCGCAAAAGTCAAGGTTTCGACCATCCCCGCGGTGCGGCAGACACGACGGGTTCACGGCCGGCGCGGACCGAGCGCGCTTCCAAAAAGCCGCCGCTAGCCTAAGGTGGCGCCGCATCGGCCCGCCGGATCGAGAGGCATTCCATGGACACCGCAAGCCCCACCTATGACGCCGCCCGTCACGCCCGGAAGGGGCGGGGCAAGGTCTACGACTCGATCATCGACACCATCGGCGACACGCCCCTGGTGCGCCTGCCCCGGCTGACGGCGGCGCTCAAGCCGAAGGGCGAGGTGCTGGCCAAGCTGGAGTTCTTCAATCCGATGGCCTCGGTGAAGGACCGCATCGGCGTCTCGATGATCGAGGCCCTGGAGGCCCAGGGCCTGCTGCCGCCGGGGGCGACCATCGTCGAGCCGACCAGCGGCAACACCGGCATCGCCCTGGCCTTCGTGGCCGCGGCCAAGGGACTGAAGCTGATCCTGGTGATGCCGGAGAGCATGTCGATCGAGCGGCGCAAGATGCTGCTGCTGCTCGGGGCCAAGCTGGAACTGACCCCGGCCGAGCGCGGCATGAGCGGGGCGGTGGCGCGGGCGCGGGAGATCCTGCTGGAGGTCCCCGGCTCGGTGATGCCGCAGCAGTTCGAGAACCCGGCCAACCCCGCCATCCACCGCGTCTCCACCGCCGAGGAGATCTGGAACGACACGGCAGGGGCCGTGGACGTGGTGATCTCCGGTGTCGGCACCGCCGGGACGATCACCGGCGTCGGCCAGGTGCTGAAAGCCCGCAAGCCCTCGGTGCGCATGGTGGCCGTGGAGCCGACCGCCTCGCCGGTGCTCTCCGGCGGCAAGCCCGGGCCACACAAGATCCAGGGCATCGGCGCCGGGTTCGTGCCGGCCATCCTCGACCGCTCGGTGATCGACGAGATCATCCAGGTGTCCAACGAGGACAGCTTCGCCATGGCCCGCCGCGCCGCTCGCGAGGAGGGGATCCCGATGGGCATTTCCTCCGGCGCCGCCCTCGTCGCCGCCTTCGACGAGGCCTCGCGGCCGGGGATGGAGGGCAAGACCATCGTCACCATCATCCCCAGCTTCGCCGAACGCTACCTCTCCACGGCGCTGTTTGAAGGGCTGTGAGATGATCTCCTCCCCCTTCATGGGGGAGGGGGACCGCGACGCGGTGGAGGGGGCCGACGCCGCGGAGATCTCGCCCGGTCAGCCTCCCTCCCGGCCTTCGGCCGTACTCCCCCCAGAGGGGGGAGAGAGGTCCCCGACAACCGACGTCTATGGCCCGGAGAAGCGCTCGGCGGTGATGCGCCGGGTCAAGGGCGCGGGGACGACGCCGGAGCTGACCGTTCGGCGGCTGGTCTGGCGCCTGGGCGGCCGGTACCGGCTGAACCGCAAGGACCTGCCCGGCAAGCCCGACATCGTCCTGCCGGGACGGCGGCTGGCAATCTTCGTCCACGGCTGCTTCTGGCACGGCCACGACTGCCCGCGCGGCGCGCGCGTGCCCAAGGCCAACCGCGACTACTGGGTCGCCAAGGTCGCCCGCAACCGCATCCGCGACGCGGCGGCGCTGGAGGCGCTGGCGACGATGGGATGGCGCGTGGAGACTGTCTGGGAGTGCGAGATGAAGGACGCGCGAGCGCTGGAGGCGCGGACGGCCAACTGGCTGTCAGGCTAGGGCCGTTGGGCCGAGAGGACGGACGCGCTTCAGGCCGCGCCTGCGCATCACAGCGCCGACGTGGCCGAAGCCGATGAGCATCATCGCCCAGGTGGCGGGCACGGGAACGGATATGGACAGCGAGAAGGGTCTGGCCGGGCCGACTAGCCAGCCACAGAATAGACACGGTTGGAGCGCGAAAATTCGGAAGTGCGTCCCAGCTGACACTTACCGGGGATCCCCTATCATCGTCCCTTCCATGAGAGTGTTCAGGGCTTATGTGCTGGCCTAAACTTTATTGCACAACCATGACGCGGGAGGAATCAAGATGAAATACTCACTGAGGATTGCATCTGCAAGCCTGGCGGCCATCATAGTCATGACGCCTATCGCTGCTCAGGCCATTAGGCTTAAAGATGAAGTATCCCGGGCGACGACAGCTCGGATGAATACAAAAAAACACCTGGAGACGCAAAATCAAGAGAACATGGAAATCCGGGCTGCGGTTATGGATTTCCTTAAGGAGCAAGGGCCACCCCCAGTAAATCCCGTCGGTCCGAGATATATTGGAGAAATCACGATTGGTGGTTCCGCTTTCGTGGCTAATTTTGCTGCGGGCACGACCGAGACACTTACTTTTCAATTCATTGATGCTTCAACCATGCTGCCGGTCACCACCCAGCCGATCGGTTCCGTCATGTACGAAGTGAACACAGACCCTTCCACGGGTGTCTATTCACTTATTGGAACGTCCAGCAACGCCGCGGGCAATTTCGCGATATCTTATACTTTCGGCACGAACGAACCGGACTTCCTGGGCATCCCCTTCGACGCTACGGGGGCCCCGATCTTCGTAGCGGATGGTGTTGACGGAGTCGGAAACGTGGCGACCGCCCACGCCTTCAATATTCCCCTGCCGGAACCGTCGAGTTGGGCTCTGATGATGCTGGGCGTCGGCGCGGTGGGGTGGAGTCTGCGTCGACGAACCGCGGCAGTGGCCTGACCGGGCCGACCTTGCCCGGCTGAGGTATCGATACGTCCGGCCGCCGGCTGCGATCCTCGTCCACGGCTGTTTCTGGCACGGCCACGACTGCGCCCGCCGGGCCAGCGTCCCCAAGGCCAGCCGGGACTGCTGGGAGATGAACGACACGGCGGCGCTGGAACGCCGGGCCCGACTCTGGCTAATCTCGGCCCCATGAAACACATCCAGTTCGGCCGCACCGGCCTTCGGGTCTCCCGCCTGTGCCTCGGCACCATGACGTTCGGGCTGCAGTGCGACGAGGCCCAGAGCCAGGCGATCATGGACGCCTCGGCCGACGGCGGGATCGACTTCATCGACACCGCCGATGTCTATCCGCTGGGCGGCGACGGCGGCACGGTGGGCCGGACCGAGGAGATCGTCGGGCGGTGGCTGAAGGGGCGTCGGCCATCGTTCGTCGTCGCCACCAAGTGCTTCGGCCAGATGGGGCCGAAGCCCTGGGACCAGGGCATGAGCCGCAAGCACATCGTCGAGGCGGTCGAGGGATCGCTGAGGCGCCTGGGAACCGACTACGTCGATCTCTACCAGCTGCACGGCTTCGATCCCTCGGCGCCGCTCGACGAGGCGCTGGAGGCGCTCGACAGCCTCGTGCGGGCCGGCAAGACCCGCTATGTCGGCGTCTCCAACTGGATGGCGCACCGCCTCGCCAGGGCGCTGGGGCGCGGCGAGGTCAAGAACCTGGTGCGCATCGACAGCGTCCAGCCGCGCTACAACCTGCTGTTTCGCGCCTTCGAGCGCGACCTCCTGCCGCTCTGCGCGGAGGAAGGGGTGGCGGTGATCCCCTACAACCCCCTGGCCGGTGGCCTCCTCACCGGCAAGCATGGCAAGGGCGAGCGACCGCCGCAGGGCTCGCGCTTCACCCTGGGCCGGGCGGGGGCGATGTACCAGGCGCGCTACTGGCACGAGCGGGAGTTCGACACCATCGAGGCCCTGCGCGGCGTCGCCGGCGAGGCGGGGATGAGCCTGGCGACGCTGGCGGTGCGCTGGGTCCTCTCCCATCCGGCGATCACCTCGCCGATCATCGGCGCCAGCCGGCCCGAGCAGCTCGCCGACAGCGTGGCGGCGGGCGAGGCGGGCGCCCTGCCGCCCGACCTGAAGGCCAGGCTCGATGAGATGACCCACAGCTGGCGGGCGGTGGACGCTGAGCGCTAAGCAGCCTTGCGTGGCTAACGCCACGATTGATTTTGCTTTTTCAAAGCAATCAATGCTGCTGAGAATGTCTAATGTAGGCAAACCTGACAAGGTTTGCTTAGCGCCGTCGGCGGCTCCGTCGAGTCGGAAGCGCTCCCGTTCAGGCGGAGGGTTCGACCACCACCTCGGTGGTCACCGAGTTGGCGATGAAGCAGAGCTCGTGGGCCTGGTGGTGCAGGGCGTCGAGCTCTTCCGGCGTCGGCCGTTGTTCCCCCGCCCAGGCGATGACCGGCCGCAGCACCACTCTTGTGACAGCAAGCTTGCCGCGGGCGACGCGGGCGAGCGTCCCCTCGGCCTCGTCGCGATAGGCGGTGATGGCGAACCCGGCCCGGCGGGCGATATCGAGGAAGGTCAGCATGTGGCAGGCGCTGAGGGCGGCGGTGAAGGCGGCCTCGGGATCAACCGCCTCGCCGCTCGACCAGGGGGCCGGGACCACGGCCGGCGACGCCGAGCCCGGAATGGAGATCCCCCCCTCAAACCCGATGGTGTGCAGGCGGCTGTAGCGGCCCTTGGCGAAGTCGCCCTCGCCCAGCGCCCAGTCGACGGTGGCGCGGTGGACGCTCAACCTAGAACGCCTCCGCCGGGAAGCTCATCATGGTCGCGGCGCCCGTCTTGACGCGGGCGAGGTGGGCGCCGGCCGCCGGCAGGACGCGCTCGAGGAAGTGGCGGCCGACGTGGAGCTTGTTGGCGTAGAACGGGTCGG